>Ga0207684_10004147_pt1 | contig 13785 bp, 10 predicted proteins | sample KBSK5501metaG_FD_184342 | JGI IMG/M metagenome (GOLD analysis project Ga0207684, IMG submission 184342) | Corn, switchgrass and miscanthus rhizosphere microbial communities from Kellogg Biological Station, Michigan, USA - KBS K5-50-1 metaG... | ecosystem: Host-associated > Plants > Roots >...
TGAGGCGCCCCGCCGAGAGGCCGAGCGCCTCGTGAGCCGTGCGGCGGAACGGGTGCGCCAGCTGCAGCAGCAGCTCAAGCACGCACCGAGCCTCGCCCTCTTGGAGCGCAGCGTCGGACGGGCCGTCGACCGCCTGATGCCTCGCGAGATCGCCCAGCTCCGTCGCGTGCTCACCGCCCCACGAGCCGCCATCGCCTTCAAGGCACGAGAAGTGGTCAAGGACATCGTGCTCGGCCGCGGGGAAGACGACGAAGACGAGTAACACGTGCCGTGAGATGGAGGAACGCATGGCTCTGACGAAGTGTCCCGAGTGCTGCGGTGACGTGTCCGACAAGGCAGCGTCTTGTCTGCACTGTGGCTATCCTACGCGGGCGCCCGGGCGAGCTCAGATCATCGAGAAGACGGGAAGAGGCTGGAAGGCGATTCGGGTCCTGGGATGGCTCCTCGTCGTTGTGGGCGTACTCGTCCTCCGAGCGAGTCTGGCGACGCATGCTGGCGATACACGCCGGTTCGGATGGTTGATCACAGGCGTGGGCGCCGCTTGCCTCATCACGAGCCGCGTGGGCGCCTGGTGGTACCACGGATGAACAGCCACCGTCTGTAGACGCGATGGAGAACGTCCTTCGCTACTTCTTCTTCGACGTGCTGCTATCGGCGGGCCTGCCCGTCGCCGCCGCCTACATCGCCAATTGGGCGGTCGTCAATCGATTTCGCGTTCATGACTACCTTGGCGACGGGCAGCTGTGCTTCTACGCGACGACCCTCTCGGTCGTCACGACATCCGGTCTCTTTGCTTCGAAGACTGCAAGTCTCACCGTCAAGATCTCGGCGGGCGGCACGATGCTGTGGGTCGTGATCCTCGCCAACGTGGTCTGGGCGCTGGCCATCACGGCGCGCATCCGGGATCCGGCGACAGCAGAGCTGAGCAAAAGACGGATCACGGGCGTTTCTGCGGCCTTGGCTGGTGCGGCGATCCTCGCTGGTGGTATCTTCAAGTGGTTCTGGGGTGGGTGACGATAGCGGGTTTTAGGAGGTGCAGCATGCGTGTTGAGTGGGCTCCTTCTGATCCGAAGTTGAGTTCGGCGCTCGATGCTGCGGCCGGGGCCAGCTACGGCGCCTTGGCTGGGGCTGCCTTAGCTGCGGCCGTGACGATCGCCCTGGCACCTCCTGTGGTGGTACCCGCGGTCCTGACGGTACTCGGCAGCGGGACTGGGGCACTACTTGGCTACATGTTCCACCATTCGGTCAAGCAGGCATCTCCCCCGAAGATCAAGTCGCCCACCTGACGGTCAGCGCTGGAGCCCGAACCTTGTGTCTAGTTTCATCCGGCCAGTGGTTGAAAAACATGCTTACCGCGGTCACCGCGGGAGCGACATACCGCTGCATCCTGGCGATCTAGGTGTCGGTGAAGCGGGCTGTGAATGCGCTCCGGTTAGCGAAGTGGCGGAAGAAGTATAGTTCGACCCGAGCGCGTGGACGTACCGGCCGGGCAAACGCTGGCACGTACGCGGACGAAGGCATGGGGCCGCTGATGGCCCCGCTCATCACCACGCTTTCACGTATGATAGATCCGTCCGTTGCGGCAGCCCGTGTTCGGCCAGCGCCACCTTGGCCCAATTGAGGTGTTTAGCAGTCCGCATCCTACCGTCTCGACTCGAGTTGCAACGTATACCAGCCAAATCCCGGCTTCTGTCGGCGGTTCTGAGCACGCAGACCGGGACCGCCGGCAGGAGCGCCGGACTGGGGATCGTACTCGCCGCGCTCCGCTGCTGAGATACCGATAAAGTACGTTCCCGGCGAGAGCTCCTCTACGAGCGAGGTGCTCCCTTCAGCGACCTTCTGGCCCCGATCATCGAAAAGTCGCATGCGTGGTGACGGCAGACGTCCAAGAACCTGCAGGAGCCTGCTCGGCACCTCGGCAACTGTCAAGGTAACCGCCGTCCGGCCAGACTGAGTGACCTCGAAGCGGAACATGTCGATATCGTTCAGCGTTTCGTTCGCGAAGCTCTTCAGCCGCGCTGGCGGGCTGACAGGGTTCGCACACGCGACGATGTCGTCGAGTGGTCCGGACGAGAGGAGGAGCGTGTACGAACCAACGCTTTTGCCGCCCTCATCGCCCATACCACTCAGGGGTTCGTAATTGGTGTTGCCGACGGCGGAGATACCAGCGTAGTACTTCCCCGCGCGGTCAACCGTGTACGACTTGCTGCTAAGCCGCCGCCTTCCCCACCTTGACAAGACTCGGCGGACGCTCTGCATCTGCCGACTGATCCCGTCCCAGTCGACCGTCGCAATGGTCGGCTCCAATTCACCGTGTGTCGTGCTCGACGTTGGGACTGCGGTCGTGGCCGTGGCAAGAGCCGAACCTGCGGCCAAGCAAGGTGGCGCATCGCTGGCGACGAGTTCCTGGCCGGTCTCATCAAAGACCCGAATTGCCGCGTCGAGCTCCGGGCCCAGCCACGGGTAGTCGTCGCTCGGATCGACAACGACCGTAACAGTAAGACGCTCCTTGTTGCTGGCGTGAACCAAGTACATGTCCACGTCGCTGCGCGGCCAGATTTGCGGGGCGCGGGACCACGAGGCTCCCTCGCGCAGGGTTGGCGAGATCACAAACGACTCTGACCGAAGTACGGTTGCCTCCCCTATAGCGTCATCCGTGTCGCGCTGACCAACGCCCGCGATGTCGACCGGCAGGTAGAGTGAAGCCAGTAGGCGTTCCTTGTAGAGACGTTCCCCGTACTCGTTGGGATGCAATGTGCCTTTCGTCATCTCTGTGTTCGTCGGCCCCTGCAGCGCAGCAGCTTCCTTAGCACGCCGAAACCAGCGGCTGCCAGGACGGGCTGGCGCGACATCCAGCGGAAAAGGATTCCCTGGATAGATGTTCGGACCCTGATCAGCGATTTCCGCCACGTACGGCGATGGAGCGCACAGCCCATGGTTCTTCGACGCATCGTACGTGCTGACGCGAATCCACTTGTTCGCGTCAGCCGCCTGACTGACCCTGGTGTTGAGCACCTGCAGGATTTTCTTGTCGGCCCATTCGAGCTCCTCGTTCGTGACCTCGAGCGATACCATGTGCAGGTCTTCGCCGAGAGTCTTCTTCCAGTCATGGTTCCAGTCACGGTGTACTGCTTGATCGAGAACCTTGTTGCAGTACTTGCCGTCTGGTCTCCGCGTGGGGTCGGGGTACTCCGTGAGGTATATGTTGAAGACGTTGGGGAGCTCCTGCTTGATCGCATACTCCAACTTGCGGTACTCATCTCCGAGATAGTCGAGGCCAACGTTTGGATCCAGCCACTGCAGTCCATCTGTGTGCGTCCCTCGCTCCATTCGCGTCCAGTTCCCATCCTTGGCCGACGTTTCGACATCGTCCAGGCCGTCCTTGTTGTTTCTGATAACTAGGGCGGTGACGATGTTCGAAAAACCGATGTCATTACCACCCACGGAAATAAAGAATGCATCGATGCGCCGGTTGCGCACGAGTGCGCGCGCTTGGCGCAGCTGCGGTTCTAATGGTGCTCGGCCCTCGGTGCTGGGCTCGTTGCCCACCCCCCTATATGATGCGGTTACACCGCGGCCAATCGTTGCTCCTGAAGCAGCGAGGAAGACGAAGGTGACGGATGTCCGCTTGTCCAGGTGTTCGAGCGCCAGTGCCGCTTGTGCCGGTCCGGCGAGCGTAGAACGGTGCGCCATCACATGCTCCCACCCTTGCTGCGTTGTCGCATACGACGTATAGGCCGTTTCCACCCATACGCTGTCCTTCCCGGCGTTGGTCTGGCCCGACACCGAGGCGTCGAAGCTCTTCGCGGCCCCCGACGACGCGTCGAAGCTCTTCGCGGCCCCCGACGAGGCGTCGAAGCTCTTCGCGGCTCCCGACGAGGCGTCGAAGCTCTTCGCGGCTCCCGACGAGGCGTCGAATGCTACAACCGTCTGCAGCACCTCTTTGATCTCGTTGTACCCAGATGGCGAACTCGAGCCCGCGTCGGCCCACCACACTGTAGTGACTCTCGTGCGGCCGTCGGGTGCTGTTTCGCGGTGGGCGCGCTCTGGGTTACCCTCTCCCGAGGCATAAGAGTCGCCCACAGAGACGATGAGGATGTCCTCGACTGGAACAAGCTTCGTAACGCTCGCGACTTGCCCGAGACCCGCGAAGACTGTCAAGGTGACGTCGTAGAGCCCTTCTTCGAAGCAGCGCGTTGCTACGGCGGTTGTGCTCTCAAACGTTGTCCTCGTGCCGGGCGCCTGCTGCCGTGCGACTGACCAGCTGAATCTCGTGATCGGTATGGGCACGACGATCGGTAGGCCATCGGCCCGGGGACGGAGGGTTGAAGCCTTCGACTCGCTAGCGTCTAGGGTGAGCGCGAAGGTCGGCTTATCGATCGTCGAGTTCGGGCAAGGCTCGGGCCCGAGGTTGTTAACGTAGGCAACGCTATTGGGGACATCTGGCCGTCCATCGCGGTTACGATCTGTTCCATAACGGTCCGGCATCGACCAATCGAATTCCGCCTTGAGAAGCGGTGAGGTTGCGGGGGCTTGGCCAAACGCGGGGGTCCGCGAAGCGGTTCCCGTTTCCCTCGACCGGAGGTGCGATGGTGCGAACAGCGCGATAAAAAGCGATATGCGCATCCTGAGGGAGTAACTTCTGCTCATAGCATCCTCTCCCGACGATGGGTCCACGTCATGTTGTGGGTGCAGCCGACATGCGCGCCTCTCCCGTCTGCGACTGCCGAGGCGTGTGTCCCGTTACTCTGTTGCAGTATGGCTTCGGGGGGTCTAGAAATGCGTGTAAGACCTGTTTGGCTTCAGGCCGCGCCTCGTCGACGCGCCTATCATGCCGCTCGACGAGGTACAGTCCCCCGCCCGATCCTTCAAAAAAGAGTCGCAATGGCGATAGCGAGATTCGCCTCGTCAAAGAACTTGCTGGCAATGCGCATGTGCGGCAGCTGCGCATCTCTCGTGTCCTTTGAACCTGCGCGTCTGTCACAGACTCGTTTGCACAAGCTTGTAATCCCCGGTTTGACCACTGCTGTTTACGTTCCTGACTCCCACCGTTATTGGGTCTCCCGCGGTGAACCGGCCCACGTCAATGAGATCGAAAAGGACTCGCTTTTCGAGGGCACCTTGGCTGCCTAGGAGTCCGGACATCGCAACTGCGGCAAAAGCATTTGCGGCAGCGTAGTCGGTGATCGGGCCCGGCGCCCAGCTCATTGTAAAAGAATCAGAAGTCGAGGCATCTGCCGTTAGCGTGACGATGAGCCCAATTCGGCCCGCGTAATCCTTCCCGGCCGAGGAGACCGTGAATGGAGGTGACACGGGCGGCCTATCGGGATACCGCATTGCGGTCACCACATTGCCAAGCGGTCCAGCTTTGCTGGCGCCGTCGAGACCTTTGTACACAACGCGCCAAGCATACTCAGCCTTCTCCACTCTCGATGGTGCTGTGAGGCTCGTGTCGACGACGGTCAATCGGAACGGTAGGGCTGAAAGCGCATCCGTCACTTTCGATACGAATCTCCAGAGCGCTGGATCTGTATCAAGCTGCGCTAGTGTCGCCTCGCCTGGAGGAAAGAGCACTTCGCTACCGAGGTCAGGGTCCACATCCTCAAAAGCCTCGAGCGTTACGACGAGACCCGCAATGGCTACTATATCTGCGCGAAAATCCCCGCTGACAAACACGCCGTTGGTGAACTTAGCCAGAGTCGCGCTGTCGATACCGGATACCGTGGCCTGAAGTGTGTCTGGTGCGGTGCGCACTGGCATCGCCACAGTCACGACTTGTTCCGCTGGTGGCATGATGCGTGCGTACACGTGCAACTCGCCGCCCAGCGCCTTAAGCAGTTCATGCGGCTTCCACGGCGTCGCACTCGCATCGCGCTCGAGATTGACCTCTTTTGGATTTGCAACTTCCGTAATAGTGCAGCTACTCAGTTGGGGACCGTTCGGACGAAAATCGAGTTCGAACGATGCTGCAGAAATTGGCACGTCGGTGGACACTCGATCCCAACCATCAATGCTCCGCACCATTCCCTTGATCGTTATGTCGGCAAATGGAACTTCTATCGCGCGCCGCACCTTGCCGATCTTGTGAGTGACACTACGTCCATTTGCGTACAACCTGATTTCATCCGCGTAGCCTGGACGTCCCGACAGCTGACTCTTGCTCACTCGTTCAGAGACCTCAATGCCGAGAGCAGGTGGGTCGGCCGTGTGCTCCCAAGAGAGCACCGTCCGCGCGGAATAGATCGCAGCAGGGAGTCCCGACCCATCGAGTCGATCGGGATCCGCAGATACAACAATTGTTCCCGGTGAGTACGCCACATTCTCGGGTGGACGAAGCGCGGGTGCGGTCCCTGGATCGAGAACGAAGAGATTACTGACTCTAGCGTTGGCGACGCTCAGTTTGTTCGAGCGTGACCCGGTTTCTCGCACACGATACACAAGGGCTTGATTGGGCGGGGCCTTTAGAACTGTATCGCGAATCCTATCAATCGTCGTAGCGCGACGCCGTGGTCCATCGTAGAAACCAAAGCCTGTCAACACAGCATATTCCCATCGGGCTGCAATAGTTGCGGCAAGCGCCTGCCGTGCGCTAAGAAAGTTGTTTGGATGAGCAGGAGAAGTAGTGACCTCTGCGCTTGCTTCGCGAGCGAGCAGGTTGAGTTGGTACCAGTCAGAAGGCGTAAGGGAAGAAAACCCGTCGAGCCGCTCCCTGGGCAAGGTGCTTGCCGAATCGAGCACGTAGTCGGCATCAATCTCTGCAATTTGCTCGAACGCCAGATCGTGTTCCTGATCCCCGCGCAGGTTCAGGGAAAACGATTCAGATAGACGGACGCTACTGTCGCCAACGGAAAGGAACATTGCATCAGTGATTTCGGCCGCTTCGTAGTAGACTCGCTGACCGTCCTCGACCTGTAGATCGGCAACGGTTCTTCCTCGACTGTCGCGCAACCGGCACGTCGTTGAGGCGCCACGATACACGAACGTCAGAACCTGAACTGGCCCGGGGCTAGGCGTGAACAGGAGGGGCATTGTCGAGCGGCGAGTCATGACGGTGGACCACCACGTTTCCGGAGCGTGGCACGTTGGTGTGGTTCCGACGTCAATTTTCCGCCAGTGGGTAGAGGGAATCAGCTTATCGGTGAGAGGAGCTCGTTCGATGACATAGGTTGTCGGTAAGGGCTCGTACTTCTTATCCCGTGGAAAGAGCGCTGGGCTCAGCCAGCGAAGCCTGACACCGGCTACAGGTGTGGTTGGACCCAATTCAACCCAAGATATCCCCGTTAAGCTAAGCCGATCTAACGCACGAATCTCAAGGGCGAAGCCTCCATGAAGTGCAGCTAATAGACGCTCAATCGCGGGCGGTGTGTGCAGCAGGCCCGTGGCTCCCAGCGCACCAGTGCCCAAGAACTCTCGGCGAGTTACGTCATTCATATGGTGGGTCTCCAAGCTCCCGTGGGCGTCCGCGGGACTGGGTGATATGGTCTCATGCACCGAAAGGCAAACCGAATGGAGACCATCCAACCTGCTCGTCCGTTGAGACACCGTTGACAGCGTCATCGCGACGCAGGCGTGGAAGTCCTGGAACCGACATTGAGTACGAGAGCCGAATTCGATAATCGCCGCGAGGCAAGCAGACGGCGGCGTCAACAGTGCGCGCAACGATCAGTGCGGCAGTGGCGTCGGGGCTTGGGATGATTCGAGTTTCGAGAATGACCCCCGCCTGAGCACGACTCACGTGGAGGGTTGCCGCAACGCGTCGCCAATCCACCGGTTCAGGGGTGCGAATCCAGAGGGCCACGGGCTGACTGTCTGCGTCCAGCACGACATCAAGTGTGGTCTGCGGGACTGGTGTCAGGAGGTCGCTGAACCGCGCACCTGCAACCAGCGAGACTCCAGCTGCATGAAGGAACTTGAAGTAGTCAGCTCCGCTGTTTGTCTTTAGGGGACCAACACACGCTGCAAGCGTCTCTTTAAGTTTGTGAGCGGTCAGGTCCAGGGCGGCGGTCACATTGCTCTTTATCGGAGCGCTGGACATGGCCGTCGGTCCCGTAGCACCGATTGAGCGAGCTGCCGGCGTGCCGTTCCATACCAGGTGCGCCGCGAAATTAGCAAATCGTGAAGCTTCATACGCCCACTCATCGAGCGTCGTGGCTGGCGCTCCTGGGGACGTTACCGGGAACAAGCCGAGGCGAATCGTTCCACTCCCCGTAGTCAATCCAGATGGGACCGTGATTTCCTGATCTACGCCGGGCGGAGATCCGCCGGACGCTGCCAACCACTGCGCTGTAGCCAATAGAGCCGAGCTCTCGCCGTACGGGTTACCCACCGGCTTCCGATCCCGATACACTCTCGGCGGCGCGTTAGTATTGCTGATCGAGATCTCCCACCCATCGCCAAACACTGCCGTCGCGTACGGCACTTTGAAGCGAATCACGCCGAGATACGCGCTGTAAATTGGGAATCCGAGTCCATGCGAGGTCGGATTCCACAAACCGCCTTCGTAGCCAAATATTCGACTGTCTCCGATTGTGGTGTGACGGACGTACGGTCTTAGTTCATCGGGCACCGCGATCTTGAAGGTCTGTGACCGCGTCCAGGAAATGTCCGGCCCAGGTCCTCCATGAATCCGCGAATGCCCGGCGATGTCGAGGCGGTAGCGCCCCGGCTGCAGGATTATTCGCTTGTGCAGTTTCAAAGCTGGCGAGGCTCTTCGAAACATCACGCGATACAGCACGAGGGGCTGCGGCGCGCCGTGCACGGGTCCTCCCGCTGGTCCCTCCACAACAATGCTCGGTTGAGGTCCATTCAGCGGTAGATCAACGGCGACCAACCAAGTATCCGCCTGTAGTCGCTTCACTGCCACCGCCCGGACCGTGCGCTCCTGCCATTTCACGGTTGACGTTGTTTTGCCTACCAGGATCAGACGCACATAGTCGCTAAACGACTGTGCACCACCAGAAGAATCAAGAAAGGATAGCTCGATTCTTTTGGTGATCAGCACTCTGGTCGCAAGGTTCCACGGTGGTGGAGCAATGAGGTGTGCTGGATCATTCCTGCTATCGAGAGGTTTCGCGCCTATTGTGCCGAATGAACGCACGGCACCACTTGTGAGCGTCTCCGACTCCCCGTTGAGAAAGCTTTGTTCAATCAGCTCTTCCGGCGTTGCCCGGGACGCGTTTAACGTCACCTCATATGGTGCGAGCCAAGCGAAAGGATCTTCCGCGTTGACGTGAAGCCGGGACATAGTCTTTCCGGGTCCCGAAACCCAGACGGCAAGCACCTGGGCCATCTCCGTCTCCGAGGGTCCAGCGCCAAGCCCGTTCAATTGCATGATGCGAAGCGTTTCGAGATCGTGCTCAACGGTGAAACCGCCCTCTCGGACGGTTCTGACTTCGGGCCCAACCACCCGCCTCGGTGTTGTTCGATCACGCACGCGACGGTTGAAAGGCACAACGAGCTCGACATCTGGCCAGACCGTTTCCTCGGCAGACGACGACAGTCGCCACTGACGCCCAGTGACCGGGTGCACCGCTCCAAGTGGCTCAACTTCGGGATCGAGAGTGAGTTCGACGCTGGAAGCGCGCATTGGTCCGCGCAGTTCAGGTGGTGTCGATTGCTTCCACTCGACAAGTGTTCCTTCCCATTCCACATCGTCCGCAGGAAATGGAAGATTGATTTTCGCGCCGCCTTCGACGAGCAAATCAACGGGTCGCGGGATCTTGCCAATGATTCCGGCCCAAAGTTCGAATCCCGCCTTAACCTTCCACACCTTTAACGACAGCTCACCTCGTACATTGAAGCCAACCGCGACTTCAATAGGATTCCATCCTACAAGAGCGCTCCCGCCAAGCTCAAACAGTGCCTTAGCTGTCACCCCGAACTTGGAGACAGGTCCGAAGCGCTGATTGAGGCTACCGCCGACGAGAAAGCGGCTATTGTTCAACATCAGGAAGCCACTGACTCCGGCAATGGACCCGTTGATCATCGAAATGCTTATCGGATTCTTGCGCGTCCCGAGGTTCAGATACCAAGCGGAAGGGTTTGAGAAGGAGAAGAAAGCTTCGGCAACACCGGACGCATCGATGATCTTCCACGGGTTCCCTGGAACACCACGCAAGCGCACATCAGCGTTGGCTCTCGCCGCTATGGATCCATCAATGAAGCTGATCACAAGGTCGGCGCGCACGGTAGCTTCGTCCGTGGCGAAGAACATCCCGGTTCCGCCAAACAGAGCAAGAGGACCGGGGAATAGGATCAGGAATCCGGCATCTCGGAGGGCCAAAAGGAACCCGGAGTCGACCATCGTGACCACGTCCGCCGTAATGCCGAACCCTCCCGCTTCCACGGCGTAGCTATCAGACGCTGGCTGCCAGCTGTCGAGTTCTCTGTCTGCCGCACGCTGCGCCCAAACCACGTAGTCAGCTGCCGTTGGATTCGTCGCGCTTGAGATGCCTGTGACGTCCAGGCGCGGCTCCATGTTTACGGCGAACGTTCCTCCAACACCGCGCAGCCCGAGACCACTGGCTCCGAGCGGAACCAGCAACAGTCGAGAGCTGCCAGCAGACAGGGAAACAGCAATACCATAGTCTGTCAGGCCACCGAGGAATAATTCGAGCCGCATTCCCAGACTGGACACATCTACGAGCCCGTGACCAACGATATTCGTTGGCGGCCATCCTCCTTCCCACCCGAATCCAAGAGCGCCTTCACCGATCTTCGGGAGTGATAGCTTGGCGTCCGCCATGAGCGATGGAATCGACTTGATTTCGATCACCGGTTCGGACGATGTGATGGTCACCGTCCTGCCTACGACAACGACTGCTCTGTAAAACACGGTTGTCTTTATCGCCTTGATCGCGGCCCTTCCGCGCACCTGAATAGTCAGCGAATCGGCAGTCGCGTCGATGACCGTGGCGACACCAAATAGGGTGTCTCCTTTGGCTATACTTCCAAGCTTGTTGTTGAGCGTCTGTTCAACGTTGCCCGCGATTCTGCTCGCCTCGTTGAGGAGCATATCGCGAATCTGGAACTTGACCGAATCGGTGAACTGATCGATTGGACCGCTCACGATTCCTCCCGAGCTTTCCCAACGAGTAAGCCAGCACGGCAATCAAGTGCTCCTGTAGCCGCGACGCGCGTGCACGGCAGATTCCTCCACGGAATCGGGACAGTTGAGCGCGAATTACGAGACACTCTTTGAAGAATCACCGGAGCGCCTGGCCGCCGTTGACAGTTGCGCGACGGGTGAGCGTGGGTTGCGGTGGCCAGCACGCAACCAACAGCGCGAGCGGAAGGCAAAGGAGCGTGGTCTTGCGCATCGCTACAGCCGCTCGATTCGGCGTCACACCTCCTCCAGCGGCCCTTCCCCCACCTTTCTTGCTGCCGTCCATCATCGGGAGCGGGCCAGGTCTGAATGAACCGGTCCCCGTGGGTACAGCAGGTGAATTCGCCTTCATGGGTGAGGAAGCGACTCCCGGCGATGACCTTGATCTGCCGCCTGATCGCGGGGGTCGAGTAATCTCCGTATTGCCCCGAGACGAGTTGCCAGACGCCCTTCAGCTCGTAAGAGCTGCGACTGCGTCTGGGTGTCGGTAGCATGGCGACGAGCGGGAGCAAACCGAGTGACAAGCGCATAGGCACCACCTAGAGAAAAAAAACGGCTGCGTGGGCATCCCACTCAGCCGGTCTCGCGATTTGCTCCCCTCAAGGCATAGGCGAGCCGCACGACATCGCGCCTCGGGGTTCATAGCATCTGAGTTGCGTTTCAATATGCATCAGAGACGGTGGCCCACAAGGTGGGCGGGACGCCTAATGCATGTAGAGGGGCATCGCCACTCGAGTCAGCGACCGAGACGTGACCCGTGGTAACAACGGTAGAACAACAGGGCGGTCGCTGGCTGGCGCTGGCCGAGGCGCGCCTCGCGTAGGTGCCTGAAACGACAACGGCCAGCGTTGGTGGTCGCCGGCCGGTGTCGCCTCCGGCAAGAGGTCCCGAGTTCGAATGGCGGCTGGTGCACCGGCCGCTCACACTTCACGCGTCACCCTCTTCTTCGCCGGGTACGGTTTGGGTACGGTCGGTCGGGTGCGCGTCGGGCCCGTTTCGGGATTCTCGTCTGGATTTCTTGCTCGCCAACCGCTTAGTTTTTGGGCAGCCGAGCACGCGGGCGGGCCCGTTCCGTGTCAACGGGTCGCTGGTGAGCCTCGCGGAGTGGCACATCTACACCGGCCGACCCACGAGACATTGACTCTCCTCTCGAATTTCGGTTATCGAGTCGGTGATCCATGAAGGCAATGGTGCCGCCGTACGCGGATTGCTTTTCAGTCTTACTGAGGGCCGCCAACTCAGGCCGCCGTTTGCGAGCGTCGTCGCATGCATGACCAGGATGACACCTGCAACCCGGGTATGCTGTCCCGGAGTGAAGCGCTCAGGTACTCGCTTACCCCAGGACTCAAAGGCCGAAGGCCGCGAATTCACATTCACCATGACGACGGCGCATTGATCCTTCGGAAGTCGTCTCGCCTCGCGTGCGAGAATGTCCTCAGTTCTCTCGTCTGCGAAGGGAACGCGCGCAACTACTTGGAAATTGCCATCCTCGGTCGCGCATCGCTCGGGGTCAGCGACGGGACAATCACTGCGGCGTTGCCCGACGTGACTTCTTCATTCCCTCGCTCCCTTCCGGCACCTCGAAAGTCCACCGTCTACGCGATAGGGGAGCTTACCCAGACGACTACATCGGGCGTTGGTTGGCAAGTTGCCAAGCGGCTCGGGTCGAGTCCACTTAAGTTGGCAGCATGCTACGCACCCTGCATTGCAGAGCAACTGCGGACATTCTCCCGGGTAGTCGGTGACAGTACGCGGTTGTGGAGGCGACGGCCTCAAACGCTATAGCGATCATCCACGTGCTTAAGGCTCGCGGTCGATCGACCGCGAGTTAACAAACGTCTTTAGGCAGGGATCTATGACCGACCCGAGTGAGGGCCCAAGAACCGCTACATTACGACAGACCATTACCGCGGCTCTCATCAGCAGCGGGGTCTTCACTTTCGTGGGTGGCGCCCTACTGGCACGTCATACCGAACGCGTTGGTGCCGAAATCAAGGCTGAGTTCGACCGAGGTCGTCGATCGGACGAGTGGCGGCAGCAGAGCATCGCTGATCTTCTAGGACCTGTTGTAATGGAGCTCGATCGCACCCGACGTGCTTACAGCCGCTACACTAAGTCCAACCGGTACCTTGAGTCGCAAGTGCTCTATAAGAGCAACCTGACGATTCGCGACCTCCTTCTTGCCAAAGGATATCTAATTCCCGATGAGTTGCGGGACGTGTCAAGCCGCCTGGTTGAACACTATGATGCCTGGCTCGAAGAGTATGACCGGATTCGCGGCGCACGTGATCTTTCTCCTACCGAGCCGTTTGTGTTCGCTGGTCCCAAAGGGTATCCCTTCCCATCCGACGCTGACAGTCTCTTCAATCAAGCTTTCCGACGATATCGAGCGGAACTCTACACTTATCCAAACCATTAGCGGCCTAACAAGAGCGCTTGAGGCCGAGTAGCCGGTCGTACGTAAATAGGACCGGCGTTGGGTCGCACACCTTAGCTTCGCTGACGACGGGAGCTTCCAGAGAGGCCCGGCGAAAAACGCCCAACCACTCGCTTAGGTCTCCTGCGAGCCACCACCGCACACACGCCGCTGAAAAACGATCTTGATTGCTCGTCCGGCTCGACACGCTATGCCGTGGTGCTCGACATGAAGAGCAGGTCGTCCTTAGACTTGCGGCATGTCG
>Ga0207684_10004148_pt1 | contig 13781 bp, 12 predicted proteins | sample KBSK5501metaG_FD_184342 | JGI IMG/M metagenome (GOLD analysis project Ga0207684, IMG submission 184342) | Corn, switchgrass and miscanthus rhizosphere microbial communities from Kellogg Biological Station, Michigan, USA - KBS K5-50-1 metaG... | ecosystem: Host-associated > Plants > Roots >...
TCGGTGACGTCCTCAAGTGTGGCGGCGAGCTGGTCGATTGTCGTCTGCTCCTTGGCGAAGTAACGGGCGACGATGAGGGCCTTGGGGATGAGGTCGCAGGTCCACCCCTTGTCTTTCTCCTTGCCCTTCTTGTCGTTCTCAATGATGCGGGTGGTCTCAGCCTTCCAACCGTCGGCAGCGATCAGGTAGCAGTCGTCTTGCATGGTCTCCGCCCAGTAGTCCATAAGGTGCTGATAGACGTCGTAGGGATCGATGAGCGGCTTGCCGGCATAATGGGCGAGTAGGCTCTCGGCGCGCGCGCCGATGACCTCCTTGGGATGGCAGCCGGCCTGCAGCGTCTTGAGGGTTGCCACGCTCGTCTGCTGCCACACGGCGAAATGGGCCTTCATGCTAGCGATAAAGGTCGTGAACTGGGGGTGCTCGTGGATGACAGACTTGATGGCCGACCTCTCCACGGCGAGATCGACGTAGCCAGGGCGGCCTTCCTTGAACAGTGTGTGTCGGAGCTGCGGGCAGACGGCCAAATAGCACTGGAGTGCATCGACATCGGCGGCGGGGATGCCACCCTGCAGATGGCCGGCAATGTCCTGGAGGTCATCGGGCGTCTGCCTGTCGATGTAGCGGGGCAGGTTAAGGTTGAACTCGTTTCTGCTCGATCTCCGCAAAGGGGACCATGCGCGCGTACTTCGGAACATCGGGCTGCTTGTTGAAGACGTCCACGATCTTGTGGATGTCCATGCTGCGCAGGCGATTCTTGTTGCGGCCTTTTAAGAATCCACCGCTGGCGTCGATCATGAAGATACCCTTGCGGGCCTGGGCGTCCTCCTTGTCGATGACCACGACGCAGGCGGGGATGCCAGTGCCGTAGAAGAGGTTGGCGGGCAAACCGATGATGCCCTTGATGTAGCCCTTGCGCACCAGCGCGCGGCGGATGTCGGCCTCGGCGTTGCCGCGAAACAGCACGCCGTGCGGCAGAATGCAGGCGCCCTTGCCGGTGCTTTTTAGCGAGCGGACGATGTGCAGAAGGTAGGCGTAATCGCCCTGCCTAGCGGGCGGCGTGCCGAAGGGTTTGAAGCGCTCGAAGGGGTCGTTCAGCGGATCGAGGCCGGTGCTCCAGCGCTTGTCGGAAAACGGCGGATTGGCGACGACGTAGTCGAAGGTCTTGAGAGTGTCGCCATCCCTGAACTTGGGGTCGGCCAGCGTGTTGCCCTGCACGACGAGCGCATTCGGGTTGTTGTGCAGGATCATGTTCATTCGCGCGAGGCCACTGGTGGCGGCGTCTTTTTCCTGCCCGTAAAGCGTGACCGGGGTGCCAGCCTCGTCGCCTACCTTGAGTAGCAGCGAGCCCGAGCCGCAGGTGGGGTCGTAGACGGTAGTGGCGGCGCCAGTCTTTGCGTTCCGGATGCCGACAATCTGCGCCATGATGCGGCTGACCTCGGCGGGCGTGTAGAACTGGCCCTTGCTCTTGCCACTTTCTGTGGCGAAGTGCCGCATTAGGTATTCGTAGGCGTCTCCCAGGATGTCGTCGCCCTCGGCGCGGTTCTTGGAGAAGTCGAGGCCCGGGTTCTCGAAGATGGCGATCAGGTTGGTGAGCCGGTCCACCATCTCCTTGCCGCTGCCGAGCTTGGCAGTGTCGTTGAAGTCCGGGAAATCGGAGAGCTTGTTGGCGTTGGCCAGCGGGGCGATGATCTTCTTGTTAATCTGGTCGCCGATGTCGCTCTTGCCCTTGAGGGCGACCATGTCCTTGAAGCTCGCGCCGGGCGGGATCGTGATCGGCGCGTAGGGCTGGCCCGCGTATTTGTCGCTGACGTACTTGATGAAGAGCAGGACGAGGACATAGTCCTTGTACTGGCTCGCATCCATGCCGCCGCGCAGCTCGTCGCAGCTTTGCCAGAGGGAGCTATAGAGTTCGGATTTCTTCAGCGCCATCCCCTACTGTTCCTATTCTATTTGGATCAACAACGGCGCACTCATGATAGGAGCGGGGCCAGGAGAGTGGCTACGCGAGCGACCACCTCAGTCAACGTCGCAACATCGGCTATCCTCCCGAGCGAGGTCCAGGCAGTCTTGATTATCGAGACGCTCGGGCTTGGCTTAGCCAGCTGACCGCGAATCGTCGCGAGGTCGCCAGCGGCGTCTAACTTTTGCTCATCCGGCAGATCATCGCTGCCGGCGACAGCGGCGTCCAGCTCGTCAAGAGCACGAGCGAGATCGGTGAAACTGGCATTCACGATATTGCCGTCTCCGACGATAGTGACACCCCGAACATTGGTGATGTTGACGCGTCGCGCGGCCTCCGCACGCCTGAACACGGTGCCAGCTTCCAGGTGGTTAATGCCGACATCCGAGATCTTGTACTTCACCTGCTCTTGACTGATCTCCATGCCCCGCGGGGTCTTGAAAGATCTATCCCTAACGACCTCCCGCGCCCAACCCACTTGAACTAGGTAGTCCAGATTCGAGGCTACGTCCTGCTGCGACATCTCGGCACGTGTCTTCATCTCGCGTTGAAGGTCACGAATCCCGATCGGTATTTTGGCAATCCCTCGGGTGGTCTTGTGCCGTTCGTACAGGAACCGAAGGATAGCGTCACGCTTGGAGTCCTCTGAATTCACGATGTCCTCAGACCGGCGAGGGGTCCGCGATTAAGCCGAGGCATGAAATGGGGGAGTCCTGAAATCGTGTGTTGTTTTCCTCTCGCGACAGGTGCCCGATGCGAGTCATCGGATCAGGCCACGCATTCACGAGGCAGGGCTATGCCCACGTGCTCCGTTAACTCCACATACCGACACAGCGCATTCGCGAGCCTCATCTGTCTCGGTGTCTTGCACTCGGGCTCGAGGAGCCGGGGGCTGGCCACGAGGATGCAGGCGCACCGGGCTCTCGAGGTCGCGACGTTCAAGCGGTTGAGATCGTAAAGGAACTCCATCCCTCTGGGTGCATCTTCGGGCCGGGAGGTGGCCATGGAGTAGATGACGACTGCAGCCTCCTGGCCCTGGAAGCGGTCGACGGTGCCGACGCGGACGCCACGGCTGTCGAGCGCCTCCTGTAGGCGGTTGACGTGGCGGTTGAACGGGGCGACGACGAGGATGTTCGATGCGACGAGCTGCTTCGACTTGCCATCCTGATCTGTCCAGCGGCTCCCTTTTCCGAGAAGACGGTCGACGATGGTCTCGACGGCGCTCACTTCCTCGGGCGATACGTCGCGGTTTCCGTCGTGCTCGACCGGTTCGAACCAAAGGCCGTTGCCCTCGTAAGGCGGCACTCCCGAAAGAACCTGCTTCTCCAGCCCATCCCGGGAGCGAAGCCGGCCCTCGTAGAAGAGCTCGGACGTGAGCTGGCAGATGCTCGGCGCGAGGCGATACGTCTCAGCGAGAAAGATGCCCCGGTCGTCGGGGATGGTCTTGTGGCCGCCGAGCAAGTGCAGCAAGGCGGAGGCGTCCGTGCCCTCGGGATGCGTGCCGCGCTGGGGCTGCTGAAGCTGCTGAGGGTCGCCGAGGAGGACAACGTTACGCGCGGCCTGCGACATGGCAAGGACGTTGGCGAGCGAGGCCTGGCCCGCTTCGTCGACGAAGAGAACGTCGAGAAGACCCGCATGATCCTCGCGCGACCAGAGCCAGGCCGTCCCGGCGGCGACCTGCGCCCGCCCCTCGGAGAGAGCGGCAAACACACCGTCGTTGTCGGTTACTTCCTCGATCCCTGGCACCTCCGGTCCCTTCTCCTTGACCTTCTGGACGCAGGAAAGCGCCACCTTCTCCACGGCGGCGGCCTTGAGGGCTTCGTCGAGCAGGTTCCGGATGACCTTATGGCTTACGGCTGCAATGCCGACTTTCAGCTTCTTGCTAACGCACTCGACGATCATCCGGGCGCCCCTGTAGGTCTTACCCGCTCCGGGAGGACCCTGGATCGGAAGGATTGAGCGATCGAGAGCGAGGACGGCTCTCTTTGCGAACTCGAGACTGCTCTCTCCATTGCGCTGTTCGAAGCCGCCTTCTCGCAGGCGAGGAGCGTTGCCAAGGAGAAGCTCCCGGGCGGCGCTCCTCGCTGGCCCTTCGAAGCTGTTGGCGATGAGGTCGTTCGCGAAGCACATGAGCGCGCCGGCGATCACGTCCGAGCGCACGTGCGAGTGCACAAATGCCGCGTGCGGATGCTCGTCGACTCGATCCTGTCTCTTCTTCACCTCAACCCAGCGCGCGCCGATGTCGATGTCGACGATCGTGCCGAGCGTCTTCCCGTCATTCGTGAACAGCTCGTCGTCCTCGCGTGCTTCGAACTCCTGCGGCGGGAAGGCGTAGCGATCGGTCGGGCATTTCCCGCGGCGGCCCTTCGGAGGCGTTCGGTTGACGAACTTCAGCCCGGTGACGACGGCGCGTTCGTCAATGAGGTCATCCTCGTCGACGAGGTCGCGTAGCCGGTAGAACTCCCACCAGGTGACCTTGTCCTCGCGGCGGTGGAACTCGAGCATGTGGGCGAGAAGCCAGCGCGCCTGCTGCTCGGGGGTTCGCTCGGCCTTCTCTTCGGGGACGCCTGCGAGAAGCGCGTCCATCGCCTTCTGAACCTCGGCATTGCGCTCCTGGGCCGCTTCGGATGCCTCGGCATCGCCCGGGATCGGACTTGGGACTTCGTCGCCGCCTTTCTCGAGCTCGCACCGGATCGCTTCCAGCCAGTCCCGCAGCCCTAGAGCCGAGACGCAGTCTTCCTGGTTGTAGTCCTCGACGAGCACGCGAACCTCGGGCGAGATGACATCCGGCGCTTCCGCCTCCAGCGCCTGCTCGATGAACCGACGCCCGGCGCTGGCTTCGGAGAGCTTCGCCTGCCGCTCGAATCCGTAGAACTTCTCGAGATCCTTGATGGAGTACTTTTCGACGCTCGCCCGGATGCCCTGCCTTACAACGGAGTAGAGGTCGACGAAGAGCCCGGCGCGGAGCATCTTGTCGATCTCCGATTCCCGCGTGACGTGCCGGCCCATGAGCCGCTTGAATGCGGAAGGCTCATAGGGCGCGTAGTGATAGACGTGCATGCCGGGGTTCGAAGCCCACGAAGCGAGGATCTCGTCGACGGCCTTCTCGAAGGCGACTTTCTCTTCGGCGTCCGAGTAGGCCCAGAGCTTGATGTGTCGCGTTTTTCCATCCGCTCCGAGGATCGTGAGGCCGAAAAGATACTCGCGCCCGCCCTCGCAGGCGAAGTGATCGCCTTCCAAGTCGAGGAAAATGTCTCCCGCCGAAGGAAGCGGCAGCTTCGCGAGGCCGCGGCCTGCCTCCACCGGCTGCAGCAGTTCCTTCACGGGCTTGCCGGTGTTGCGCTCCTCGAGCTGCACGCGCGCCTGGTTGCAGACCCGCTCGACCGCTTCCTTCGAGCCCCTGTGAGGCTTGAAGGGAAGCGGAAGGACCAATCGACCTAGCGCTTCGAGAGTGCCGATTCCCCTGCCCTCCAGCTCCCGCGTGTGGAGCCGCGTGATCCCCGCCACTAGAGAGAGGTGATCGTCCTTACGGCGCCGCTTGGCGCACTGACCCCTCCAGCGGCACACGTCGCAGTACTCGACAGGCTCGGGGTAGTTCGCGAGAGCGATCGCCGCCGGGTCCTGGGCGGTCGCGCACTTCAGCCCTTTGCGTACGAACCGATAGAAGGCTGCGAAGTCGGAGAAGCGGAAAGACTGAACCGGATTGACCGGATTCGGTGTGACGACGTGAAACTTCTCGGGCGCGACTCCCTGCAAGCCAGCGAGGAGATCCGAGTAAAGCGAGAGCTGAAGGATGGTGGTACCGCGCGTTTCCCTCGCCAGCTTCGTGTCGTAGACCTCGTAGGACCACGAGCCGAAGGCGCTCGGCGTTTCGATGCGCCGCAGGACGTCGGGAAGTCCCAGCCAGTCTCCGCCGCGAAGCACACCCTGCGCGATTGCAAGTTCGCCCTTGCGCATGGCTTCGAGGCAACGCTCGGCCGCCTCGGAACGGGGGAGTCCGCCGAGATCCAGCAACTCTTCGCCCCCGGCCTCGATTGACTCGACATATTCCTTCTCATGCGCCAGCCCGCGCTCGGTGAGCATCTTCATGAAGGGGTCGAAGAAATACGGCTTCTCCCGAAGCCCCTGCGCCACCTCCATGTCCAGCGCCGTGCAATGCCGGCAAGACAGGAAGTGGCCGAGATCCGAGGCGGCAAGCTGAAGCGTCGAGCCGGCGAGGTGCATCAGTTCCCTATCTCGGAGCGCTCAACCGAGGCGCAGAGCTTAAATTCTCGAAGGAAGTCATCGGGCAGGCCACCGTTCTCACGAGGCAGAGGCATCCGCTCAGTTTTCTCTCCGGGTCGGGGGCACCCATCTTACTCTTCATTTCGCCTGTCGTCTCAGCAGTTTGGATCTCGTCCACGGCCAGGAATTATCCAGGCGTTCTTCCTCCCTGCCTGTGAAGTGGCGGGAAACGACCGAAACTTGGACAAGGAAAATGAAGATTGATCCATCGGCCCATCGGATCATCGGTTCATTGACCGAGGAGAGGGACGCGGGGAGGGCGGGAGGGGGGAGTGGGAGAGCGGGGGAGGGGAGAAAGACGGACGGGGAGACTGGGGGACGGGGAGTGAGTTACCGAGAAGGGGATGAAAAAGGTCGGGTCAAACCGGTCCGGCCAAAGACACTGGGGGTCTGATCTGCATTATGCGGTAACGGACTCGCGGGCTCACGGAGTCCAGCGGCCGGTTTCCCGGATGGCGTCGTACATAGCGTCCGGTGCTAGATCCGCCCCGTTAGGCCATTCAACTGTGCCATGGACGACATTTACCTGTCCGAAGAATTCACTCTTCCCCAGCGGTTCGAAGACGGTCCCCCGAATTTGGTCGCTTCTCAAAAAGGCGCCGAGATCTACTTCGCCGCTTGTGCCATCAACAAAGACAACCCGCAGCCGCATGCCGGGCAACGCTTCCGCGACTACCACACGCCACGGAGCAGCGGGCACTACGGGGGGCGCTACTTCAGTGGCTCGATCGGTTTTGGGGGTTGAAGTTGACTGCATAGGTTCCAATCCTCCGTTAGTTGATTCCGGCGCTCTGAAGCCCATTCTAGAACCAACGCCATCGCCCGCCGTGGCAGCGAGCCGCGGAGCACGCGAAGCTCTTGGATGTCGATCAGGGCCTCATGTTCGGCGTAGAGAGCGTGAAAGTGAGGTGGGCCATGATCTCTCCAGTACATTTGGATCACGATGCCGTAGAAGATGCTGATCGTTGGCACAATTCAGATGTCCGTTAGAAAGCAGTCGAGCTTGATCTAGGTCTTTCACAAAGGAACGGCTTCCCTCAGCACCCGGTCGCGCATCGCGGGATGAAGCGCTTGCTCCGTGACGACGTCGACGTGACGCCCCAAGAGCTCCTCGAGATCCGAGACGAGCCCGCCCGGGAACCATGGTGTCAGGTTCGGCCCGGCCTCGATGAGGAGATCCAGGTCGCTCGTGGCCTTCGCGTCGCCCCGAGCGACGGACCCAAAAACGCGCACGTTGCGAGCGCCGTGATGCCCCGCGATTCGGAGGATTTCATCGCGTCGCCGTCCGATCAGCTCTTCGATTCCCATAACGGTTGGATTATCTCACCCGCTGTCTCACCCCGTGCCCTCTCCCGGACTCGTCCTCCGAAGCTCGCCAGAGCGAAGGAGGAGGTAGAGGGAGTTCTTGCGGCGACACGCTCCGCACGCCGCGACTAACTCAGGCCCCCACCCATTGAAGTGGCGGGAGACGGCTAAAACTTGGACAGGGATTTTCAGGAAATTGCGACGGGGGACTGGGAGACGGGGTGACGGGGGGAGAACGAGTGGGGGAAGGGGAGAGTGGGTGAGGGGGAAAGGGACGGACGGGAACGGCACGTGGCGGAAAGGCGGGAAGGGAGGAAAAAATGGGGAAGAGAAAAAGATCGGGTCAAGCAGATTGGGTCAAAGACACTGGGGGTCTGATCTGCATTATGCGTTATGGCCAAGTTTAGGGGGCCTGGGAATATTGCTTCTTAACGGGTTGCAAGTCAGATGGAGATGAGACTACAATTGTGACTACTCGTGTACACGATCAAGTTCGTCGAGCTGTCACTTGAGGACCTTCAGCGGCTTCGGGTCGTGGATCGCGGGCGAATCCTGAACGCCGTTGAGGAGAAGCTTCGGCTCGAGCCGGCTAGGCAGGATCGCCGGCGAAAGGTTCTCGTCGGTCTGGTTCCACCCTGGGATCAGGTGAGGCCGGTTTGGCAATTGCGGGTAGGAGAGTTTCGGGTTTTCTATGACGTTGATGAGGAGCAAGAGGCAGTGATCGTTCGCGCCGTCCGCCGGAAGGGCAGAAAGATGACAGAGGAGATCTTATGAAAGTCGTAGCGCTTCGAGAGGCGAAGGCGTCACTGAGCGGATACATCGAGAGCGCTCAGGAAGATCGCGTCTTGATCACAAAGCACGGGAAACCGGCGGCACTCGTGATCGGCGTGGAAGGAGAAGCTCTTGAAGACCTTCTGACGATGGGAAATCCGCGTTTCTGGGAGTTAATCGAATCGAGACGGCGGCCCGGCAGGACACTTAGCCTCGATGAGGTGCGACGACGTCTAGGCGCGTCAAAGAAGCCGAAGCGGAGCCGCCGCACCCGCAAGTAAGCCATCGGGCAGCCTAACGAGACGCACTCCCGAGAGTGGCTGGGGACGGATTGGGGTCAGTTTGGCATCTTGAATTATTTCGGTGAGTGACCTTCAGGTTCGTCGGCAGCGTGTTCTCATTTGGGCGGCCCCCGTTCGCCACCTCCATATCCAGCGCTGTGCAATGCCGGCAAGACAGGAAGTGGCCGAGATCCGAAGCGGCAAGCTGAAAAGTCGAGCCGGCGAGGTGCTGCAGTGCCCTATCAGAGGGCCAAAGAAACCAAAAGAGGTCAGAGCCGCAGTGAACCGAGCTCTCCCGCTCGGCGGCCCATCATTTGGTGGGATATCCCACTTGACACGAATCCCACTAACCCTACGATGGATGCATGAGCGAACGCGCCACCAACGAACGGGGCTACCGGTTCCGTCCGGATTCAAAGGGCCGAATCACGCTTGGGAAGCTCGCGGAGGGAGTGAGCAGCTACCGGGCACGCCGGCAGAAAGATGGAAGGATCGTTCTCGAACCTTTCGTCGAAGTTCCGGCGGATGAACGCTGGCTGTATGAAAACAAGGAAGCGCTGGACAGCGTCAAGGCTGGTCTGACGGATGCGAAGGCCGGGCGAGTGACTCGGATGTCTTTCAAGAAGTACCTGAAGCAGTAGCCGACGCCCGGTGCCCTTCTCACTGCACCTCACGGCCAGAGCAAAGGCGACCCTCGGACAGCTGGAGCGCGATACAGGACTTGCCAAGCGGCTCTTTGCGGTCCGTAAGACATTGGCCCGGCTCGAGTCGAATCCGCGCCACCCCGGTCTCCAGAGCCACCGCGGTGCTAAGCTGAACGCCGACCAGAGCGTCCGACAGTTTCAGAGTGATTTACCGGTCGCGAGGCGAAAGGAGAAGGCCCATGAATAGCCGACGGACGTTGAAGTCGGCGGGACTGGCACTGGGGTTCGCGTTGATCGCAGTTTCATGGAGTGCCAGGGGCGAGCAGCCGGCGGCGCCCGCGATGAAGGGTGTGACGATCACTCCTCTCGCCGGGGTGGACCTCGGCCCCGAGATCGAAGGCAGCATGGCCGGCCGCCAGCTTCGCATGCGCAAGATCACCATCGAGCCCGGGGGATTCTTCGCGCTCCACAGTCACAAGGACAGACCCGGCACGGTCTACGTGCTCGAGGGCAGAATCACCGAGACGCGCAACGACGTCACCAAGGAGTACGGCCCGGGAGAGGTGTGGTTCGAAAACAAGGAGACCAATCATCGCGTCGAGAACAAGGGAACCGCGCCGGCGACCTTCATTGCCGTAGATATCTTCAAGCAACAGTAGGCCCTCCTTCGCCAAGGCTTCGGAGGGCAGGCCCTCTCCCGCCGAGAGAGGGGAAGCGCGCGGCTATATCAGATCTGATATATGCGGTCCAAGCGTGCGCCTCCGGCGGTGGCGGGGGAGGAGCGTCCCATATGTGCACGGCTAAGGTACGGGGACAACTTCGCCGGACGGATTTACGGATCTCAACGAGGTCGGCGGGTAGTCTAGGGTGTGGACGACATTTCGAGCTCCCGGAGCTTGGGGCCTTCTAACTTTCCAACCTCTTTGCCGGCGATGACGAGTACCGTTCCGAAAGCGACGATCGCGAGAACAAGTGCGAAGAGAGCCCATCGGTGTCTGGGCCGGATGTGCTCGAGGGAAGGCGCAAGGGCGAGCAAGCTTAAGAACGACGCGATCACGACCACCGCATCCACGCTGGCACGTTGCCAGTAGCTGCCGCCAAGATGAAGCCACATGCCGAACTCATCGAAAGTCAGAGCGAGGGCGACGCCATACACGAGTGCGGCTCGCCTTTTAGCGGTGAGATGCGGTTTAGCAAAGAGCAGGTATCCACCCGTCACCGTCAACAGCAGAATGCCGTAGTTCAAGTGATGCACGTGGGTGCCCCGGAAGTAGAGGTACATGAGCGGAATCTTTCGCGACATGATGAGAAGCACGATGGCGCGCGAGAGGATGAACGTCAGAACGAAAGCAAAGAGAACGCGACGAGCAAGACGAGATGTTTCGCCGTCCGCAATCGAACGGATTCGTCTGTAAATACTCTTCATGGCGGGAGCTTCGCATACTCGGACAGAGCTGCGTGGGCAACCGGGTTGCGAGATTTCCTGAAAACGACGAGGCGGGGGACCCAGGGACTCGGTTGAGCCCTTTGGCCGACCCGCGAGTCGGTGGGTCCGCAAGCGCACGTTCCGAGTGAGCGGAAGCGACCTGCTGGCACGGGAGGGAGGCGCCTACCGCAAAACTTTGGTCCGAAGGTTGCACGGAAAGGTCGCCATGAACAGAAGAAAGACTTTTTCCATTTTCGGAATGACTCTCGTGCTCCTCGCGGTGGCCTCCGTGTCCACTGGACAGAAGGTGAAGGACGAGGAAGTCACCTCGGTCGAGCTGGCGATCCGCTCTGCGGAGAACGCCGCTGCGACACAACACGCGAAACCGATGCTCGATCGCGCCCGGGCTGCCTTGTCCATAGCGCAGAGCGAGCGAGCCAAGGGCCGTCACCCTGCGGCCCGCCGCGCCCTCGAAGAAGCGACGGCCGCTGCCCGGGCTGCCGAGAGTCAGGCGAAGGCTGTCGATGTCGAGCTGCGGGCGGCAGCCCTCAAGAAAGAGGCGGACGCCCTGGAGCAGCGGACTCGAGAGCTCAACCAGCAGATCCGTTAGCAGGAACGCGAGGCAAGCCATGCGATCACCACAGACCAACCTGTTCTCCGGGATTCTCATCGCCGCGGCGCTGCTGGGGTTTGGCTGCGCTTCGACTCCACGCGTCGCTCCTCAAGAGGTCTCGGACGCGCAGATGGCGCTCCAGGATGCGAGAAGCGCAGGCGCGGACACTCTGGCCGCGGAACCCTACAACGCCGCAGCCGCCCATCTCTCGCTCGCTCAAAATACCTGGAGAGAGAATCATGACCTCGAGCTGACGGCGCATTACGCGAGGCTCGCGGAGAGCGAAGCGCGAGATGCCCAGTATCGCGCGCGCTCAAGACGAGCCCATGAGGAGCTCGAGAACCAGACACGGCGCAAGGCTCAGCTCGAGATCGCGGTGCGAGACGCGGAAATCAAGGTCATATCTCTCAAGGCGCAGTCTGAGGCGGAGCGGCAGCGGCTCGAGGCCGAGGCGCGGGCGCGTATCGAGCGCGAGCGTCTCGAAGCAGAGCTCGCGAAGCGGGAACAGGACCGCCTGGCGGCAGAGGAACGTGAAAAGGCCTTGACGGCGCAATTGGATGCCGAACACCAAAAAACCGCGGAGCAACAGCGCCAGGCGGAGCTGGACCGACTGAAGACCGAGCTCGAGGCTGAGCGCAAGAGCTCAGAAGAAGCGCGCCGTGCGGCCGCCCAAGAGCGCGGCAATCTTGAAGCCCTTCGCAAGCAGCAGGAGGAACGCAGAGCGGAAGCCGAGCAGCGCGCGACTACGCAATCGGACCTCCTCGAGCGCCTGCAGAGGATCGAGAGGAGCACGCGGCAGGAATCCCGCGGCATCGTCCTGACTCTTCCGGGAAGCGTCTACTTCGCGACCGGCCGGTCCGACGTGCTCCCGGGCGTCCGCGATCGGGTCGCGGAGATTGGTAAAGCGCTCGCCAACGTTCCAGACAGGCACATTCTCATCGAAGGCCACACGGACTCGACCGGGCGAGCGGAGTTCAATCTCCGACTATCCGACCTCCGCGCGGAATCGATCAAGGCGGTGCTCGTCGCCAGCGGCGTCTCGCCGGATCGCATCGAGATCCACGGCTACGGAGCCACGAAGCCAGTCGCCGACAACACGACGCCGTCAGGACGCGCCCAGAATCGCCGAGTGGAAATCATCGTTCAGGGGCAGTCGCGCATGTGAGCGGCCGTCCGCCTACGCTTTCAGGCGAAGTCGTATGGAAGAAGATGAGCTTCCAGTCGCCGGCAGTCACTTGGCATCCAGGCGGAAACCGGGCGGGGAGTTGGTCGACGCTAACTACTGGGCGAACAGAGATTTGGCAAACGTCAGAGAGAGCTCGATGGCCGTCCGAGGCACCATCTCTCTATTGTTAGGCTGGCGGGAATGTCCGAAACCTGGACAGGTCTTCTGAGAGGAGCCGAAGGGTGAAGGCAGGGGGACCCCCTCCACCGCAGTTTGTGATCTAATTCCTGACAGATTCATTTTCGTTTTTCAGGTGGTCCTCCCAGGGGACGAAAGGAGATTCGAATGGCCTCCACTTCCGCGCAGCCTGTCGAGATTCCTCAGCCGAGACCGGAAGAGAGAACGGCCGAGCCGCGTCCTGTCCAGCGTCCGGTCGCGAAGCCTTGGACGATCAAGCTCCAAAGTACGGTCCCGTTCTAAGCGACAACACCGGTTGGTCTTCGGAGGACGGCCTCTCAGGTCCTTTCCTCAGTCATTTACACAGAAAGCAGCGTTCGGTTTGCCGCTTCAGGGCCACCGCGTGTTTGACGCCACCTCTTCGTTAGCGTAACCTTCTGAGCCTTTCCAAGAGAGATCAAATTTGTTGCCTGGTAACCCCTCGAATCGGCGTGAAGAAGTCGACCGAATCTTTGGTCGCGTGTTGCCGCTGATCGACTCGGCGCTTCTCCAGCATTACGGGCTCTCGCGCTCGGAAGCGAGCGAGGTGGAGGACTGCCTTCGCGACTGGTTTCATGGCTTCGTTCGGCGACCCGGTACTCCGTGCACGCTGGCCCAACTGAGGCCGCACTTGCTCTCGATGGCCTGCAATGCTGGCCATGTTTACTGGAGTGGCAAGATTGGGCAAGAAGTTCCGCTTGACGGCAACGTGCAGCGGAGCTTGACCCTCGGCCCTCAGCGGATCGCGGGTGAGCTCGAGAAGACTCAGGAAGCACGAGAGAACCCGGGTGGACATCTCCCGAAGGAAGACCATTAGTGCCGGGCAAAATCATCCCGTTTCCGTGGCGAGAGCGGCGGTTATCACCCGAGGAAGGTTGGGCGATGGCCGAGCGAGTTCTAGCGACGCCGATGTCGGAGCGGCTGGGAAAAGGACGTGAGATCCCCTTGGAGGACTCCGAGCTACTGCTTTCAGTCTGCGAAGTGCTCCGAAGCCGCGTCGAGACGGCCCCGACCGCCGCGCGTGATGAGGCGATCTTCTTCTACGGCTTCCTGGACGAGCCAACGCGAAGGATCGGCCTCTTCGACGAGCGTGAGTACTACATGGGAGAGCTCGCG
>Ga0207684_10004149_pt1 | contig 13776 bp, 5 predicted proteins | sample KBSK5501metaG_FD_184342 | JGI IMG/M metagenome (GOLD analysis project Ga0207684, IMG submission 184342) | Corn, switchgrass and miscanthus rhizosphere microbial communities from Kellogg Biological Station, Michigan, USA - KBS K5-50-1 metaG... | ecosystem: Host-associated > Plants > Roots >...
GTCATGTCGCTGGGAGCTTTAGCAGGCATGTCGGCGATAGCTCGAAGCGCCTCTGCCGTTGTCACCTCGTGGCCGTCAGGGTTAAAGAGCCCCAGTCTTCCCACTCTCCCTCCCAGCCTTCCTCATCAATGTCCCGTCGAACGACCTTTTTCCAACGATAGCCGTGAGAGCGCAGCAGCGCGTTTTCCTTTTCACGGTCTTCTTTCGCATCCTGGCGCTGCTTCTGCTGTTCATCCTTTTGCTGCGCCGCACACGCGCTGCAGGTGTGCCTGTGACCATCGTAACTGCCATTGCTGCGTGGAAATGCCGTTAACTCTTTGACAACTCCGCACACCGTACACGACTTCTCAGAGAGATGGTGTTCCTGGCCGGATAGCGTATTGTGGCCAAATCCGCACTGTGCGCAATACTTTCCGTAGAGGATACCGCCCATGGTACACCTCCTGAATTGCTACCCCGAAGATCGCCCGAGGAGAGCTGCCTGCACTGTTTCGTCGGTTGTGATGGCGGTTCCTGCTACTTGCGTCCAAAAATCGGCGGAACGCTTGGTTGTCTCTTGTCGCCTGGGCGCTCAAATTCAGAATTCAACCGTCTGCACACAAGAGATGTACCCTATGACCCTGTGGATATCAATAGCCCACAGGGTCCCGACCGCTGAGGTATTATGGCAAGCGCCGTCTGTTTGACGAGACCAATCGCGCCTTCTCAGCAGTGGATGATAAGTGGATAGCGGGTTGAAGACCTATAACGAACGATGTGTTCGCGTGCAGGTTGGGGAGCAGTTGTAATTCATATGACTGACGTGATTGACGCTCCATTGCTGAGTAGTCGCTTTGACGCCGACGTGCGCCAAGCGTCTCAATCGTCCGTTGAACTACCTCAGCTTCGAGGGCGCGCTCCGTCGGGTCAACGAGATACTCGCTTTCCCCTACCCTGCACTAGGCTCGTTTCTAGCCGAATTACACTGCTCCTTTCAATCACCTGCTACATGAGGTGTCGCCGCGATTTAAGCCATGTCGCCAGCTAGGACTCCACGCGGGGAACGAACGCAGTGACAGCGCCAAGGTGTCGGCTCCCTAGTACCATATTCGTGCAAATGTTGCACGTTTTGCGCGAATATGGTATATCTAGCGTGGTGTCATGTTTCGCAGTCTGGAGGCTCTCGTGGAACCAACCGCCGCTGGGCGCCTGGATGAGGTGATCCGTCTCTTGCGTCGCCACCCCGCTGGCATGACCTCAAACGAGCTTGCCGCCGAGCTCGGCGTGGACGCCAGCACGATTCGACGCGCGTTAGCCCGCGCCCGTGCCGCAGACATCGGTTTACGACGGCGCGGGCGCAGATACACGCTCAATTTTGCGCGCGCCCCACGTGCGCTGCGGCTCACCTCACACGAAACGCTCGCATTGTATCTGGCGTGCCGGCTGCTCACGCGCCAACAGAGTGACCGCAATCCCCATGCCGAGGCGGTCATGCGCAAGTTGGCTGACGCGACGCGCGATGATGCGCCACGCTTCGCTCAGTCGATTGAGGACGCCGCTGCGTTGGTGCGCGCGCTCCCCGTCCGCGAGAGCTACCTCGCCGCACTTGAGACGTTGACACAGGCCTGGTCGGAAGGACGTGTCGTCGCCATGTCCTATCGCAATCAATCCGGCGAAGTGAGTGACCGGCGCTTTGCTCCGTACTGCATTGAACCGTACGGAGAAACCAACAGCACCTACGCTGTTGGTTTCGACGAGAAACGAGGGGATATCCGCACCTTCCGACTCGATCGCATGCTCGCTGTCGAGCTTACCGACGATCACTTCGAGCTTCCACTCACCTTCAACCCCAGCCGCTTCTTTTCACAAGCCTGGGGGGTGGTCTGGCACGACTGGCCACCGGTCGCCGTCAGGCTACGCTTCTTTGGCGACGCGGCGCGCTTGGTCCAGGAGTCCTTCTGGCATCCCAGCCAGCGCGTCACGCCGCAGGCCGACGGAACATGCTTTGTCGACTTCGCGGTGACCGACCCACTCGAGATGCGGCGCTGGATTCAACAGTGGGGTTCCGAGGTCGAAGCGCTCGCGCCGCTGGACCTGCGTAAGGCGCTCGCCGAAGAGGCCGTACGCGCCGCCACACGCTATGACGTCGCCCCGTCTGGATCGGTATGACGCCATCTCCTGCATGAACTCCCTTGGAGCCTCCTGTTCACGCGCCGCCGAGAAGCAGAGGTGAGTCTATGGCCAGCTACGATCGCTACTATCAGCGCGCCATCGACGCCGGCGCGCCCGGCATCAAGCTTGTACATGGTCCAACCGGACTCGGCAAGACCACTGCCGTGGCTCGCCTCGTGCGCGACAACCCTGAACGCAAGTTCGTCTACATCGCCAATCGCAAGCAGTTGATCGAGCAGACGGCCCAGGATGCGGAGGAGGTCCTTCCACGTGGCGCCGCCGTCATCCTGCGCCGTGATCTCGAGGTCGTCCAGCGCATGCTGCAGACGCACGCGGCCGCCTTCGACAGCTTGCTCCAGGACCCGCAGTTCCGCCGCTTCCTGACGAGCGCCCGACAAAAGACGCATCTGAAGTCATTAGAGGTTGGCGCGCTGCGACAGGCGTGCGTGCAGCTCTCCAGCCTGGTCGCGTCGTCGACCACCCTACCACCGCTCCTATCCGAGCAGGCGGATCGTCTGGCGCGGCAGGTGTTGCAAGCGCTGCGCTGGACGCTCACTGTCGCGCGTGACAACAACGAACGCGCCGCAAGCTACATCGCCCTAGCCAACCATCCCGTGTTTGGCTCCTGCTTTCCCGCGATGACCTTCCGCCGCGACCCCTCGGTACGGTTGCTCCTCATGACGCTGCACAAAGCGTTCTATGGTTTCTATGACGGCGCTCAACTCTGCAACCTCACCCGCTTCTTCGCCGACGATCGCCTGATCCTCGTGCTCGATGAGTTCGATTTCCTTGAGCATGATCTCGTGCAACTCATTTGTCGCTCGCCACAGATCGATGATCCGTTCGATTTCACCGCCAACTTCTATCGCGGGATGGCCCACCACAAACTGCCCAAAGAGGACTATCCGCTCGAGCCCGAGCTGCGCCTTAAAGTGCAGGCGATCACGGACTACATCGACCGCGCCATACGGGCGCCAGGGCTCAACTTCCCCGACATCAATCAATTCACGCTGCCACGTTCCGCCACATCTGGCGGCGCACGACAATCCTCCCCAGCGATCTTTCGCACCCTGCACACCGTCAGCACCGGTTCCCTCTTCGTTCGGCAGACCGAACGCGCCTTCCAGTTGGAGCAGGGCCCTCGGGGTCCGGGGCTCCTCTCCGCGCGCACCCTCTTCAGCGCCGTCGGCGCGGCGACGACGCGCATCCTCGCGCTCTTTAAGGACCTTGAACGCGCGGACGAGGTGCGGTACTGGGAGCTCCTCCGCCAGTGTTTTCGCAACACGGTCTTTCTCGAGCAGGTCGGCGACATCGCGCAGTTTCCCCGGCGGCCAGAGCCACAGCGTACTGCACGTGGCGGCTTGCTTGAGAGTGGCTATCAGCTCTTCGACATCGATGATTTGCAGCAACGCACCGACCAGGAAGAGGTACGTGTGCGCTTCTATCAACTGTCGCAAACCCCAGAGAATCTGCTGCGCATCCTAGCGCAACGCTTCCTCGTGTTCGGCTTGTCCGCTACCGCGGATATCACGCGGAGCGTCCACCACTTCGATCTCGCTTGGCTCGAGGAACAGGGTCTCGTCCTCCCGACGTTACTTGAGGACCGCGCGGACATCGAGGAGATGAGTCGCGACAAGGCGGCCCGCCGCGGGAATACCCTGTCCATGACGCTCGTCGATGGGCTGGATCCGCATGATCCCATACAGGCGCCGCTCCGGCCATTTCTCGACGCGGTGACACGTGACGAGCAGTTCCCGCAAGACACCGCGGGTGGTCATCGTAGCCTGCGCATGCATCGATTTTTCGCGGCGCTCCACGCCATCCTGCGTTCTGAGACCAAGACGCCGCGCGCGTTGTTGTTCTTGAATGCCTTCTTGCAGGTGAGGCTCTTGCTGACCGCCTATGCGGCGCACGCGGCGGAAGCCGGGGTGTATGAGGTCGAGCCCATCGCCTCCCACCACTCCTGGTTCGAGGCGCTACGGCTCACCTTTCCCACGACGCCAACCGCGCCCGTCACCATCGTCTTCTTCGACGCCGCCGCCGCCGCTGAACTACGCCAGCGTCCCGAGGCTGAGCGCGCTTTCGCCCAGCTCTTCTGGGACGACACCCCGGTCGTGGTGGTGACACAGTACCTCTCGGCCGGCAATGGGGTGAATCTGCAGTACACGAACGCGGAAGGCGGCGCGCCATGCGATTTCACGCATGTGGGCTTGCTGGAAGCGCCGTATTTCTTCTTCGATCCGCCAGATTTCGAGGTAATGTCGTCCGATCAGATCCTTGCGGCGCACAAGGCGAACATTTGGTATCAGGCCAAGTTGTTTTACGGCCACCATATCTCTGAGTCACGGTTCAAGCAGGCGCTTGCCACGTTGGCGCATCCCGCTGAGTGGAATGCGCGGTACGCGCACGGCGACGCGGCGCGCGACTGCCTTCTGAACAAGCTCGCGATCTTCATTCAGGCGCTGGGGCGCGTTGAACGTGTCTGGGAGCCAACGCCATCCCAACAGGCGCTGCTCGCTCCTGAAGCCTTCCAGGTCTTCCAGGCCTTTGTGGGTCCTGAATTTGAGCCGCTGCGCGAGGAACGCGCCTCCTTCGCGTCCGCCAACCTCCACGCCCTCCTCGAGGCGGTCGCCGCAACGTCGGCGGACCACGAAGCCGAGGCCCGGCGACAACGTGACGAACGCCTGCGTGCGACCAACGCGCGCTGCCGCGAAGAGATCGGGGGACTGGTGGCGCAGCTGGAGACGCTCCGGGCCAACCCACTCGATCCCGCTGGTCGCCAGGCGCGCCGCGCGTGGGAGGAGCTGCGGCGCGCAACGCTGCGCCACGATTTTCATGCGCACGTGGCGCGCACATACGCCTGTGTGTCGCAGTCGCCCTACGTCGTGCGTGGACGTATGAACCTTACCCCCGAGTTGGATCTGCTGCCGCTCGGGGTCCTCCATCCTGAGCGTCACATCACCGACGCCAATGGACTGTATGCCGTGATTGAGCGGAACGCGGTCATTCAGGAGCGCTTCGCGCGGCATGGCTACGACCTGCGCTTCGATCATCCCGGCCCCGAGTTTTTCACTCCCTATTGTCTGCAGGCCATCCTTGCCGGGGCGATCGGCGAAGAGGCGATCTCCGCGCTCCTGACCCACGAAGGGTTCCCCGTCGAGGCGCTGCCAGACGAGATCTTTGAGCTCGCTGATCTCAAACTCGCAGGCGCCCCGTGGTTCATCGACGCCAAGAACTACAGCGAACAGACGCTGGATCGCTTTCCCTTACCCCCGGAGGATCCCTTGTGGCATCCCACGCTGAGCGAGCGTCATTTCAAACGGCACGCGCAGGCGAAGCTCGCGCGACTACGCGCGTCTGCGGGACCCACTAGCAAGCTCATCTATATCAACCTCGTCACTAGCCAGCCACGACCGGTGGGCTACTATGACGCGCGCTTCGCAGACGCGCGCGACTTTGGCGCGGCGAGCATCGTGGTCATCCAGGGCGCCATTGAACGCGGCGAGCCGAATCGCTACCACCACGCCTTCGCCGTCTTCCTCCATGACCTGCGCCGGGCGCTCGAGGAGATTGCAGGCGAGACGCATGCGCCACATGCAGACGACGGCATTGATGAGAGTATTGGCGACCCATGGAGCGCTGGCTATCTGCAGCGCGACGAGACCGAGGAGGAGATACGTTGATGACGACGCCCACAGCTCCGAGTCAGACCACGCGCCCGCGGCGACCGCGCGCAGGACGAACGCAGATGGCGCCGACCACTACCGTGATCGTTGAGCGCCCGCTCGACTACGCCCAGCTCGATGAGCGGTATGCGCTGGCGCGGTATCTGCTCCCCTCGGAACTTCTCTACAGCTCCAATCGGCAGGTCTTTGGACGCGCGCACAATGCCTTGCGTGATCAACTCGACTGCCCCTACAAGTCGTTTCGCCACGATGTCCTTGATGGCCAGCAGCGCTGGGCCGTGTATGCGCTGCTACCACGCGGGCAGATTCCACCGACGATCACGCTGCCCTGGTTCCACCATGCGGCGCTCGCGATGCGGGTGATACCGTTCGCGGACGCCCCACTGCATATTGTGCTCAAATTGCTGCAGATCGAGCTGTGCCGTGGCGCTGGATCCACACGCTTCGTCGGGCGCGACGACTGCTATGTGTATGCGCGTAGTAGTCGCGCGGACTTTCATTACTGTGTGCGGCTGGAGTTGGAGGGCGCCCCAGACGCGCGCGACAGCGATCCGACGCTTGAGGTTCGTGTCATTCCGCACGCCCACCGCTTTGGCCGCGCGCCCGACTACGTGGCGCCCTCGGACGCGGTCTATGGAAAGCGGCCGGTCGGGGACCACTTCGTCTTTTTGCAGTTGCATAGCGCCGCCATCGCGGAAGAGCAGGTCACCTACGTCGAGCATACCTCGGCGCGATCCCACGCCACACTCAAGTTTCACGATCCGTCCACTCTTGCCAGCGGCCGCGGCAAGATTGTGGCTGACTTCATCCGCGAGTATCTTGCTCATCTCCAGCGCTGCGGGATTCGCGCCTCGACCCGCCAGCGCCGCATGACCGAGGCGCCGCTCCCGCCCACACAGCATCTCGACACCGCGCGGCTGCGGGTCGTGGGCGTCTATGATAATCGCATCGCGCGCGAGCGCCGTCCGCTCAGTGGGTACATCGAGTGGCTGCGCGTGGCGCGCCCCGATCTCACCTTCGTCGCCCTCGAGGAGATCTCGCTGGCGCCGCAGGGCGGTGCGCTGACGCTGCTCGACGCCAGCCGTGAGGACTTTGCGGAGGATGGGCTGCTGGCCGGGCGGCTTGATCCCTATCGAGCGGTGTATGGCGCCGCCCCCCACATCGCGAAACAATCCCTCAACGTCAACCTGAACGATCCACAGGCGCTTGCGGGAGGCGACTACCTGGACTACCAGACGTTGCCGTTGGACGATACGGCGATGCGCCAGCGACTCGATGTCTCGCTCGGCGAGCTCTACCTCAAGTGCGCGATTCTCCGCGGCTTGGAGGCGTTTCCTCTGCCCTGGACGCTGCCTGACCACGCCTTTGTCCGCCGCAGTATTTCGCGGGGCGAGCGCTACACTACCGCGCTGTGGCGCGAAGCGGAACAGCTGCGCTTCGCCGATCTGGGCGATCCCACACAGCGAGCCGCCTTCGCGACGATGCTGCTGGACTGGGGGGTGGATTGGCATGCCCAGAGTGAGGCATTGCGCGCAAGCCGGGTCGGCGCGGACGAGCCGCCAGCGTACGACCTCATTCTTGGACGCGAGTTCGTGGTGGCGATTGAAGATCTCCATGAGCGCATCCTCTACGACTATGACGAGATCGCACGACGGCGAAATGAGCGTCACACGCCTCATCCAGTCGCGTTTTTCAAGCTCGCCGCCCACTATGAGGCGATCAAGAGGCGCGGCATGCTCAGTGAGGATGCGTTGGCGCGTCTCGACGTGTTTGGCGCAGCGACACCCGACGCTACGTACGCTACGGGGCTGAGCGCTGAGCCCGCGCGCGCCTCGCTGCGCTTCTACCGTCAGCTCGTTCGCTTCGATCACCTCCTCGACGAGATCGCGCTGACCCACCCGCAGGTCACGTTCGCGGACCTCACGTCGGGAGACTGGCTGGAGCGCATCGAGCGCATCTTTCAGGCAGACGCCGGCGGCGCGAGGGAGACGTCACGCCGGAGAATTGTTCGCTTGTACCAGAAATTGGGCTGGTTTCGCAGCGAGAAGGCTCGCGATGTCATGCTGTATCAGGGGATCTGGCAAGACGAGACCGGCGCCTTTGTGGTGGGTTCGCCCAGTGGGATGAACATCCACGGCCAGCACAACGCCCATCTGGTACGACGATTTCGGGTCCTCAAGGGACCGCCGCGCTTCGATGCGACGCCCTATGTGAGCGCGATGGGGGTCCAGTTCGTTCGTCCTGGGCAGTATACGGTGACGCCCTACTATTTTCATCTCATCGACCTCTACGTCGAGAACATACTGCGCTACAGCGGCGGTTCGAAGTGAGATCGCGCAGTGGCGCCAGCGCGTCCCATCAGCCGTCCGTTGTGGCGTCGCTGCGACTGGGAGGCCGCACGCGGCTCACCCCTCACGGACAGCAGTCATGCGCAACGCAGGATGTCTTGACAGCCGGCGTCCCAGGCGATAGCATTCGAGCTATGTTATCAAGCCCAGGACGCGCATGCAGGGCGCGTCCACGCTGGGGCGGACACAGCATGAGAGGACGAGGCGGCTTCATGGCAGACGCACCAGGGCTCCAGGCGCGGCCAAGCTGGGCGCACACTCCCGCTCGACGGCCTGCCGTGACGCTGCTCGACGCGGGGGCGCTTCCCGTTGAGGAGCTGGCGGTGTTGTGCCAACGGGAGGGGCAGCGGCCGCGTCCGATCTATCAGACGCACCGCTGGTTCGCGCGGCGCTTCGGCGCCGCCTTTCGCGCCCTGCTGACCGCGGCGCTCACCGCGTCAGACGGTGACTTTTGGCGCGCCTATTATGAAGGGGTCGACTGGCGCCAGCGTACGGTCCTCGATGTCTTTGTCGGTGGCGGCACCGCCGTCATTGAGGCGCTACGGCTCGGCGCCGATGTGATCGGCGTCGACGTGGACGCGGTCGCCTGCGCCATCACGCGTTTTGAGATGAGCCTGCTCACGAGCGAGGGCCAACCCGATCTGCGCCACGCGTTGGCCCGCGTGTCTGAGGCCGTGTTTCCACAGATCGCTCCCTACTACCGCACACACGACGCGGCCGGCGCGCCGCGTGACGCGCTCCATTATTTCTGGGTGCAAGTCGTCGCGTGCGCTGGCTGCGGGCGCCGCGTTGAGGCCCATCCACACTATCAGTTGGCGTACGAGGCGGAAGGAGACCAGCAGTGGGTCTTCTGCGCGCAGTGCCACGCCATTCAGCAGGTCAATCGCAGCACAGCGGCGTTGGCCTGCGCAGCGTGTGGCGCCGCCACGACGATCGAGGCGGGAACCGTGACGTACGGTACCTTGACCTGCCCCTGCTGCGGACGGCGTGATCGGTTGCATGACCTTGCCGCGCGCACGGGGGAGCCGCCCCAATGGCGGTTGTTCGCGCTGGAGACGGTGGCGCCACAGAGTGGTCAGCGCCGCGTGATCCCTATGAAAGAGCGCGCCTTTCAGGTGGCGCAGGCGGAGGATCTCGCCTGCGTCGCCGCCGCCACCGCGGCGCTCGACGCACGGCGACGACCAGATGGGACGCTACCGGGAATTCCCCGGCGACGCATCACGGTGGAGAACCGCGTGGACAATCGCCTCCTGGCCTATGGGTACGCTCACTACCACGAGCTGTTCCACCCCCGCCAACTGCTCCATCTCTCGCTGCTAGCAGAAGTGATCGACGCCGAGCCTGAGCCTGCGCATGAGGCGCTTGCGCTCGCGTTTAGCGACCACCTTCTGACCAACTGCCTCCTCACAGCCTATGCAAACGGCTGGCGTCGCCTCACGCCGCTCTTCACCATTCGCGCCTACCGGCACGTTCCCCGCCCCGTCGAGTTGAACCCCTGGCTCGACGGCACCGGACGTGGCACCTTTCCGAACGCCGTCCATCAGGTGGCGCGTGCGGCGGCGTTCGCGCAATCACCCAAAGAGCCAGTGGTCAGCGGCGGATTCCGGCCGGTGACGCCCCTCACCCGGCGCGGCGGTGCGGTGGCGAATGCGCGCATTATCCATGGAGACGCGCAGCGTCTCGTACAAATTGCCACCCAGAGCGTGGACTTGGTCCTTACCGACCCGCCGTACTTTGACAACATCGCCTACGGTGAACTCTCCGAATTCTTTCTTCCCTGGTTGCAGCAATTTGGCCTGGCGCCGGCGGAGGAGACAGCGGCGGCGCCAGCTACCAGCCTTGCGGCCAAGACACGCGATGCGTCCGCGCGCGCCATCTTTCAGACAGGCCTCACACGGAGCTTTCGGGAGATCGCGCGGGTGCTGAAACCCGAGGGGCGCCTGGTTTTCACGTACCAGCACAAGACGCCCGAGGCGTGGTCGGCGCTGGCGCATGCGCTTGCGCGCGCCGATCTGCGCCCCATACAACTCTTTCCCCTCCTTGGCGACTCCGGAGCAGGTCTCCACCGGCACGAGGGCGCCAGCCAATGGGACGCCGTGTTTGTCTGCGTGGGATCCAGTGGGCCACCACCGTCGGACTCACACGGAGAGGCGCCGCCACTCCGGCTGGGTGTGGCGGCGCTAGCGCATGCGCAGCGACATGCCGCCTACTGGCGCCAGCGCTTGACCAACGCCGCCTCGTGTGGGTACCGGGACGCTGATCAACGCTCGTTCATACGCGCGTGTTTTGTCGCCGCAGCGCTGGGCATGTTCGCTCCCACGCACAGACGGGACGCTCCGGTGAAACGCGCGTCCTCCCGTTTGTTGGATGACGTCCTGCGCGACGCCATGGCGACGCCCACGAGTGTGGAGGGAGGCTAACACGTGCTGTATCTGACCAAGAAAGTCATCTCGCAGTATTTTCAGACGAACTGTCAGCGACAACTGCGCCTCGACCTTGTTCCCGACACGGTCGCACTCCGCGCCGAGCGGGCGCGGGAGGGCATGCCTCGCCCACTGGACCCACGCCCGGGACTCAGTCAGTTGGCGCAAGAGGGACATCTCTGGCAAGCGGAGAAGGTCGCTGACCTGGCCGCCACCTTCGGGGCAAACGCCCTCATCGGCAAAGCGAGCGTACAGCGGAGTGGCCAGACGCGGTACGAGATGATCGAGCTCGCCGAGGCGCTGCGCTCGTGCGGCGTCCTGTCGGCCGCCCGCTTCATCGCGGAAGGGCAGTTCGCAGTGGGCGATTCCCTTCTCACCGCCCATGCCATGGCGACATATGCGGATCGCTTTGGGCTCAGTTATGCTCCACTGCGCCCGGATCTGATCCAGGTGGCGCCTGCGGGACGCTTCGCGCTCGGGGTCGAGCCATCGGGGGAGACGTTTCGCCTCGGCGACGACGATCAGCGCCTGCAGTTGCGCGTGATTGATATCAAATTAACCGCAGAGCCGACCGCGGGCCACTTTGCCGAGATCGTCTACTACACCATGGCGCTCGCCGGGTGGCTACGCGATACTGGACGGGAGCGTCAATTCGTCGTGACGCCGTTTGCAGCACTGTGGCCGGGGTCTCATGACGCCTCGCGTCTGCGCGTCGTGCAAAGCGAGTACGCCGCACGCGGGGAGGCGCCCACACTCGAGGCGCTGCACGCTGCGCTCGAGGCGGACCTCCAACTGGCGCCATTCGACGTCTTTGTGTACCGTTTGCGACATTTTTTCGAAGACGAGCTCCCGGCGGCGCTCGCGCCCCCCTGGCGCGACCTTGCGTGGCATGTGGACAGCTCGTGCCGCGGCTGTGACTATCTCGGCGACTGGCCCAAGGACGACGCTAACGATGCAAAGGGCGAAGCAAAGGGTGACGCAGAGAAGGACGCGCCTGAGAGTGAGTATTGTCTTGACATGGCTCGGCGAAGCGACCATTTGAGCCGAATCGCCTTTCTCACACGCGGCGCGCGCGCCATCCTCGCCGAACATGGAGTTGACACGGTCTCGACGCTGGCGGAACGGAATCCGGCGGACGCGGCTTTTGACCAACATCAGGCGTTGCGCGCCGCCCGCACCGTGCTGACGGGCCGCGCGCTGGCGCTTGCTACACAGCGCAGTCACATACCCGCGCGCAGCGGCACCTCGGCCACCATGCCGCGTTGGGCGGACCTGCGCATCTATCTTTCCGTCGATTTCGATATCGGCAGCGCCATCACCTTCGCCTTTGGCCTCAAGGCCTTCTGGTGGAACCCTGACCCAACGTCGCACGTGGAACGCACGGAGGCGTCGCCAGCGCCTGCGACGACGACCGCGACCGCGACGGCCACGCCTCCGTGGCGCATCTGGGGGCCGTTTGAAGCTATCGTCGAGGATCGGTCGCTCGACGTGGAGCAACGCGAACTGCTCGGCTTCCTGCGGCGCATTGACGCGATTTTGGACGACGTGGCGAAGAAACTCGATCCCGAGGCCACCGTGCAGTTCTACATCTGGGACCAGCTCCAGTACAAACACCTGTCGCGGGTGATTGGACGCCACTTGGCCGCGATCCTCGCGGATGGCTCCCTCCGTCGGCTGGCATGGCTGTTTCCTCCCGAGCAAATCATCCCGAATCCACGACTGCTCCTCAATCAGCGAGGATCGACCAGGCGCTCCACGCTGACAGTGGTGGGAGAGGTGGTGCGCGCGTTGGTCGCGGCTCCGGCGCCCCACTACTACAGCCTCCTGCGTCTTGCGCGTCTGTACCACGAGCAGAAACGCGACCCGCGCTACGCCAACTTCCATGTGCATCCCCATTTCGAGGATCCGTTGAGTGACCAGATCCCCTCCGAGCGAGCGCATGAAATCTGGGCGAAAGCGCAGACGCCGCGCTATTGGCAGGATCAGATGGAAACCCTGCGCGAGACGGTGCGGCGGCGGCTGGACGCGCTCGAGTCTGTCACACGACGCCTCGGCGAGGACCTGTCGGAGCACTTGACGCAAAGCGCCATTCCGATTCGCGCCATCGACGTTCCACCGCCTCAGTCAAAACTCAGCGCAGATGGCCGTTTGTGGTATGCGTTCGCGAAGCTCGACGCGGTGCTGGGTCACCTGGAGACGCTCCGCATCCGGGCAATGCCACCCCATGAGCGAGAAGCGCGGTTTCATAGCGCGCGCCTGCGGCGCCGTCTGAGCCGGCAGGAGGAAGTGGACGCGCTGCAGCAGTTGGGTCTTTCTCAACGTGCGGGGCGTCGGGTGTACCAACTGCGCGAACACTCGCGTGAAGTGAAACTCCGTGAGCACGATTTCAATGTTGCGCTGGCGCCCGAGCGCGACACAGGATTCCTTGATCGCCTGGCGCGTGACGTCACCGACGGTTCCTCGTCCGCGCAGGCGGCTCGGTTTAGCCAGGACAACTGGACGCGTATGGAGAGCCTCACGGGTGTGACGGTGGCCGCCCTCGATCGCGAGCGGCGTCTCATTGCGCTTGACCCCAATAAACGCTGGCCTGATTCGCTGCTTGATGATCTGGAAGCCGCCAAGACGTTCGACCTGAGCCAGGACGCTATCCTCGATCCGGTCTACCATGACTACTTTACGAAGAAACTCCTGACAACACTGCAGGCGATTGGGAATCCGCCGGTCGCGCCACGCTTGCCGCTGGTGCTGCAGGCGACGGGACAGCTGACCGGTCGTGGCGCACGCGTCTCCAAGATGACGCCAGCCGCCGAAGTGCTGTGGGCGGCGCCGACACTGTATGCGACAGCGACGCCACGGGCGCTGGACGCGGTCCGCGCGATGTTGAGCGCCCATGGAGCGAGCCTCAACCCTATGCAGTGGCAGGCATGGGCGGCGGCGCTCTCCCGTCGGCTGCAATTGATCTGGGGCCCGCCGGGCACCGGGAAGAGCCGGACGGCGCGCGCGATCGTGACCGGCGCGCTGCTGGAGGCGGCGCTCTGCCAGCGACCACTGCGCGTGTTGGTGACTGCCCCGACGTATAATGCGATCGATATCGTGCTGCAGGACGCCTACCTTGACCTGACCGCTCTTTTGCCCCCCGAGACCGACTGGGAAGCGGCGCGCCTGCGC
>Ga0207684_10004151_pt1 | contig 13772 bp, 13 predicted proteins | sample KBSK5501metaG_FD_184342 | JGI IMG/M metagenome (GOLD analysis project Ga0207684, IMG submission 184342) | Corn, switchgrass and miscanthus rhizosphere microbial communities from Kellogg Biological Station, Michigan, USA - KBS K5-50-1 metaG... | ecosystem: Host-associated > Plants > Roots >...
CGGATCGACCTTCGCCGGACTGAGCCTCATCTTTCTCCTCGTCGCAGTCCTGGTCGGAGGCGTGGCCCTCCTCTGGCGGATCCGGGTCTACAGCCGGTGGGGTCCCATCCGGTTCGCCTGGTCGTGCGCTGCCTTCTCGATCTGGAACGCGGCGGTCGTGGGGGTAAGCGTCGCGACCGGCTGGTGGGGACCTCACCAACCGGGTCTTCATTTCACTGTTAGCGCTGCGGTCGCTTCCATCCCCCTCCTGTTCGCGGCGTGGCTCCTCGGGAAGCGGCGTTGAGGCATCGTCGGCATGAGCTGGATAACCTGCTGGGCCACCCGGTGCGCTTCTCCATCGTCGCTATGCTGGCGACGGCCAGCCGAGCTGAGTTCGGCTTTGTCCGGGACCGAGTCGAGGTCAGCGACTCGATGCTCTCCAAGCAGATGACCGCGCTTGAGGAGGCCGGTTACGTAAAGGTGCGCAAGGGTTTCGTGGGCAGGCGGGCCCGCACCTGGCTCTCCCTGACGGCCGAGGGACGACGAACCTTCGAGCGCCACCTGGCGGCCCTGCGCAGTATCGCCGCCGGCGATGGGGCCGGTCGAGAGCACACCGCCGTCAGTGGTTCACCTCGTACGCCCGCCTGAGCCAGTCCCGGGCGTCTCCAGAGGCCATCACTCGCGCGGTTGATGGTCAGGCAGCGGCGGCCGGCTTCGTCGCAGGGCGGTTACGGCGGTCGCCGTGGCCACGGAGCAGGCCCAGGATCAGCAACTGCAGCGCCCACCCTGAATAAATGATGGTCGTACTGAGATAGGGTCCGATCGCTCCCTCCGCCTCGAGGATATAGACGGTATTCGGCCACGTGTTCAACGAGGCATGAAAGATGAGGACGAACAGCAGGCTCCTGCGGGTGCCGTTGTAGAGCCAGGTCGAAATGATCGAAAGCGCCACCGTGCGCACCGCGAAGATCTCGAAGGGCAGGTGGCTCTGGGCCGTGCCCGGAATCCAGAACAGCGGCAGATGCCAGAACGTCGAAATCACCCCGATCACAATCGACGCGCCAAGCAATCCGAAGACCGGCTGGATGCGTTGAAGGAGAAAGCCGCGCCAGCCAAACTCTTCGCCGGTCGGTCCGCCGATCAATAGGACGAGAAAAAAGGTCGAAGGGACGGCGAGCCAACGGGTCCCATCCGACAGGTCGGGGACGGTGCCGCCTTTCAAAACGTGAACGTAGAGAACCACAATACGGATCAAGGCAGGCGCGAGGAGCGCGGCAGCGTACCACTGGATACCGGCCTTCCATTTGAAGGCCTGGCCGAGAAACTGCCCGAGACCACGGAAGCCCGACCTCCGCGAGACCATCCCAACCGCGGCGAAGAAGGGACCGAATGTCCCCAGCACGATGAACAGCGGCGCCACCGACGGGGGGACGATCCCGATCCCGTGGTTGGCCGCGACCAGGGGCAGCCAGCACAACCAGGAGATCCCGATCGCGTTGATCGTGAAAATGACAGCCGAGCGCGTTGGCGAAAGCCGGGGCCGAATCACCGGCAGATGTAACGAGACGGCGCGACCGGGCCTTGCTTCCCTACGAGAACGGGGCTATTTGCCTCGACCTAAAATCGACCCGGCATGGCTGCAGGATTTCGGGTGCTGTTCACGGGGTACGCCGGCGAGCGGGTCGCCAGCACGGTGAGCTTCGTGCAGGAAGGCGATATTCGCGTCATCATCGATCCCGGGATGGTGCCGGAGCCCGCCGCCATCCTGAGCCCGCTCAAGCAGCTGATCGACTCGCCCGACCGAATCACCGATGTGATCCTGTCTCACCATCACCCGGACCACACCCTCAACGCCGCGCTTTTTCCTCGGGCGCGCATTCACGACTTCTGGGCGATTTATGCGGGTGATGTATGGCAGGACCGTGCGGCGGAAGGCTATGCCCTCAGTCCGTCGATCGGGCTGATCGAGACTCCAGGCCACACACCCCAGGACATCACGACGCTCGTCGCGACCAGCGAGGGGACCGTGGCGTTCACCCATCTCTGGTGGTCGGCGCAAGGACCGGCGGACGATCCGTTAGCGTCGGATCCGTCGGCGCTGCATCGCAACCGGGCCAGGGTACTGGAGGTCGCCGCGCTGATCGTGCCCGGACATGGAGCGCCGTTCAAGCCCACAACCCGGACGCCGAGATAGCAACCCCCCACCCCGAACGTCTCGAACGCTCGCCTGGCACTAACGTCTCAAACGCTCGTATTGCACTAAGGCGCAACTCGCGTGGGGCGACGCCCCGAGCGCCGCTCGCGTGGGCCAACGGGCCCGCCCCAGAGGGGGAGGGAAACGAAGGGAGTGATTTCCTTATGGGGTCTGGACGTCGATGGCGAGTCGCGTTGGATTCGCGAGCTCGAGAGTGCGCAGGCACGATGCCTGAGACAGGCCGGCGCCCCAGCTCAGGACCGCCTCGAAGTCGCCCAGTTGCTCGACCTCCAGGACGACCGGCAGGTTTGGCGTCAGGTCGCGGCTTCCCGTGTAGCTCGTGGCGCCGCTCGCCCCATGGAAAACGATACGGAGGCCGGACGAGCCTCGCAGCGTCACCGACTGACCGCTTGGATCCTTGACGAATTGCGCCGATGCCTGGCGCGAGACGGTGTAGGCGGGAAGGTGGGGGGTGCCGCCAGCCTGCGGCGCGAACTCGAAGACGATCCGGTCGTAGCCCGGCTGATGCGCGACCCGCACGAACGTCAGCTGCATGGCCAGCCCGCTGTCCGCCCCGCCACTGTGGTCGAGGCAGCTGAACGGGCCGAGATCGGTCCCGGATGGTGAGACCGTCGGGACCGGCGTCGGCGCGGCCGTTGTCGAGGCGGAACTGCTGGTGGCAACGTCGATCACCAGCCGCGAGGGGTTGCTGAGCGGCAGCACGCGAACGCACTGCGACGATGCCAGGCCGATGCCATAGGTCAGCACGCGCTCGAAGTTACCCAGCTGGGCGATTTCACGGACCGCCGCGAGGCGCGGCGTCAAGTCAGTGGCCACGCCGCCGGCCAGGTCTGCATCGCGGAACACCAGCTTGAGCCCGGCGCTGCCGTCGAGGGTCACGCTCTGCCCGCTGGCGTCGCGGACGAACGTCGCCGACTCCTGGCGCGTGAGGTCCCACGAGGGGATGCCGCCGTTGAAGTCGAACACCACCCGGTCGTAGCCATCGCCGGCGTGCGAGCCGGGCCGAATGTTCGCCAGCTGCGTGGTAAGCCCGCTCGTCCCTCCAGATCGGTCCTGGCAGAGGAACGGCTGCGGCGTTGGCGATGGGCTCGGCTGAAGGATTTTGGTGAAGTTGCTTGTCACGACGTTGAGGATCGCGGGGTTGCGAAACGCCAGGACCGCGACCGCGACCAGCACCAGCGCACCAGCCAGGGCCAACTGCGGCGCCATGCCCGTGCGCGGGCGCGGGGCGATGCCGTCGCGGATGCGGCGGCGCAGCCGGCGTGGAAACTCTCGGGTTTCCTCGGCCTCGCTGTGCAGGTGCTGCCGAAGGTTCTTCTCGAAGTCGTCGCTCATGCGAAGGCCTCCTGCGAACCGGTCAGCTCGCGCAGGCGGCGCAGGGCGGTCTTCAACCGCGACTTCGTGGTGTCCACCGGCACCTTGAGCATCCGCGCCGTGTCCTCAACGCTCAGGTCCTGGTAGTAATGGAGCGCAACCGCGGCCCGTTGTTCGACCGTCAGCTGATCGAGCGCATGCGCCAGGTCGAGACGCGCCTCGCTCGTGACCTCAGGCTTGCCGCTCCCAAGCCGGCCGAAGCGCTCGGTCAGCGCCTGGAAGCGATGCCGTCGCCGGTAGGTCGAGATGCTTTCATTCATGGCGATTCTTGTGAGCCACGGGCCCGGATCTTCGTCGCGCAAACTACCGATCCGCTGCCACGCCTTGAGAAATGTCTCCTGGATCGCATCCTCCGCAAGTGCCTCGTCGCGCAGGATCAAACGGGCGGTCCGGAGCAACTGCAGGCCGTAGCGGTCCACCACCTCCTCGAAGGCGTCGCGATCGCCGGCCCGCCAGCGCTCGATGACGCGGCCGAGAGTCGGGTCCATGAGCATGCCAATGGTATCGACGCGCCGAGGGTCGTGAACGGGTCATTTCCTGGCGAGTCGGCGAAGACCGGCGACGGTGAGTACGCCGGTCACCGCGAGCAGCCCGAGGATCAGGGCGACGATCGGGAAGGTTGCCGGTTGCGCCGGCTGGACCGGATGGCTGGTCGCGGCCAGATCGGATGCTGTAGCCGGCTGGCTGGCGACGGTCGATGGGCTCGTGCTCGCGGACGGGGCGGCCGATGGGGCTGAGCTGGTCGCGGCGGTCGCGTCCGCCGGCGTTTGAACGTCGATCACCAGGCGAGTCGGACCGGTGAGCTCGAGAACGCGGAAGCACGCCGGCGTCGCGAGACCGATACCGTAACTCACGACCCGCTCGAAGTTGCCAATCTGGGCGACTTCACGAATTTCTGGCAAGTTGGGTTTGACGTCGCTCGGCGCGCCGCTGACGATGTCGGCGTTCCTAATCACCAGCCGGATGCCGGCCGAGCCGCTGAGGACGACAGGCTGGCCGCTCGCGTCACGGACGAATTGCGCCGTCGCCTGCTGGGTCAGCTGATACTGCGGCATGGTGTTGGCGGTGGGGAACCCGATCACCAGCCGGTCATAGCCATCGTGGTGCGCGACCCGCACGTCGTAGACCGTTGCGGCGGCGCCGGCGACACCTCCAGACCGGTCGGTGCAGGTGAACGCACCGAGGCTGTCGGCGGATGCGTTGGCAGCCGTCAGCGTCATGGCACCCGCCGTCAGGACAAGTGCCCCGAGCGTCAATCGGATGTGAGATCTAAGAATCGAGAACATTACGGTTTCCTCCTATGAGTCCGTCTACGGTGGCGGCGTCTGGCCGTCCAACTCTTAAGACGCCCTGATTGGGCGGAGCGGGTGAAGGCGGCTCAGGCGGCGTTGACGCGGTTGCGGCCGCCGGCCTTGGCTTGATAGAGCGCCCGGTCAGCGGCGGCGATCAAGCTGGCCGCGTCGTGCCCGTCGCCGGGGAATGTGGCGACGCCGAGGCTGATCGTCACCGCTTCGCCAGTTGGCAGGAATTTGGCGCCTTCGGTCACAGCGCGGAGCGTTTCGGACAGACCGACCGCCCCGGTCTTATCGGTGTCTCCCATCAGCACGGCAAATTCCTCACCGCCGATGCGGAAGGCCGCATCCGTCGCGCGCTTGGGCACCAATTGGATCAGGCGACCGATCTGCTGGAGGGCGCGGTCCCCCTCCTGGTGACCGAATCGGTCGTTGACCTGTTTGAAATGGTCGAGGTCGGCCATGATCAACGAGAACGGCTGCCCGGACTGACTTGACCGAGCGACCTCAGCCAGCAGGAGCCGGTCGAACTCGCGGCGGTTGGCCAGACCGGTCAACGGGTCGATCCGGGAAAGCGTGTCGATGAACTCGTACATGGTGGCGTTCTGGATCGCCAGCGACGCATGGCCGATGACCGTCCGCAGGAAGGCACCGTGCTCAGCCGTATAGGCGGGACGCCGCCGTGACGTCAGTGCCACGATCCCGATACGCTGCCCCTGCGCATCGAGCAAGGGCGCGGCCATGCAGGGCATCTCACCGTCGAGCCAGAAGGGAAGGATCAGCCCGCCATCGCCCGCCATGACGGTGGCGACCCAACGATCGTGCGGATCGAGCGAGCTTGGAAAGTCTTCCGCGACTTTGACCGCCAGCTCGAATCCGCCCTGGGGCGCGTGGATCCAGATCGCCACACCGTCACCAGCGAAGAAGCGGCTCAGGCCGGAACTCAGCCGATCGAGGACCGCGGTGAGCTGCATGACCTCGTTGAATTCGGCCATCAGGTCGATCAGCGCTCGCGCCTGGCCGTAGCGGCGCTGGAGTTCGCCGTTTTGCTCCAGCAGCTGCAGCTGGCGGGCGACCACCGGCTCGGTCAACGCCCAGAGCCGGACCAGCGCCGCGCGTGCCAGTTTGTCGCGGGTCTCCGGTGCTCGCTGCCTCAGGTTTTCGGGTGTCAGCTCGCTGATGGCCTGCAGGGCCGCACGCTGGGGAGCGGCCCGGTGTTTCGCCAGCCGGAAGCCGGCCAACCCGGCGGCCAGAAGCGCGAGCGCCGTGGCCGCTAGCACGGCAGCCACAAGGAAAGGTTGAAGGCCAGGCACATAGGATTAAACGAGACGGATCGATGGAAACGTCGAGCTGAAACGGGTTTGTGGCGGCGGTTAGCTCGAGGCCAGCGCCGCTTCACCTTCGGCGATCGTCCCATGTGCTGTTCGCCGCACCCGACGGATCCCTGGGACCAAAACGATCGCGAAGCTGGGGACCGCCAGGATGATGGCGGCGGCGACGAGCGTTGTTGGGATCCCGAAGTGTTGCGCCGCAGGCCCGGCCACGGAGTATCCGGCCGGCATCGCGATCAGCGAGATCAGCCAGTCATATGAGGTGACTCGCGAGAGAACTGGAGCCGGGATCAGCTGTTGCATGGTTGCTTCCCAGACCTCGTTGAGAAATGCCAGGCCGGCAAAGGCGATGACACACGTGAGCCCGATGATCAGAAGCGGAAGCGGAACGGCAAGGGCGAGGAGCATGAGCGCCGTCGGCGTCAGCGCAAGGTTGGCCGCGACCAACGGTCGCGACGGCATCAGTCGCAGCGTGATGATGCCGCCGACAACCGAGCCCACGCCGAGGCAAGCTGAGATCAGCCCCCATGCGGATGGGCCACCCAAGTGGCGCAGAGCCACGATTGGCCCCAGCACATAGAGCGCGGCGATCGCAAAGTTCCAGAGCGCATGGGCGCAGAGATTCAGCCAATACCACGGGCGGATCGCGAGCTGGTGCCACCCGAGGGCGAGATCCTGAAGGAATGACTGCGGTGCAGCCTTGACGGCGCGCTCGACATGAAGCATGGCAAGGGTCGCGGCGCTGACGATGAAGGTGATCCCGTTGATGATGAAGACCCAACCCGGACCGAACAAGGCGACGAGCAGCCCAGAGAGGAGAGGCCCGCCGACCGAGGTGATGCTTCGCGATAACCCCATGAGCGCGTTCGCCTGCTGCAGGCGAGCCGCACCGACGGTCGCGGGGACCAGTCCAGTCGACGACGGCTGGAAGAACGCCGCGGCCACTCCGTAGACGATGGCTCCCGCCACCAAGTGCCAGATCCGGGCCGTGCCCGTGATCAGCAAGACGCCGACAATCAATTGCTGCGCGGCGCGCACTAGATCCGATGCCAGCATGACGACCTGCCGAGGCAAACGATCGGCCCAGACACCGCCGACGAGATAGAAGGCGACGCGGCTCACCACGCCAGCAGCCAGGACAAGCCCCAATTGTGTGGCGCTGCCGCCAATCCGCAGGACGGCAAACGCGAGTGCGATCGACATGAGGCCGTCGCCGATCGCCGAGGTCGCCTGGCCCGCCCAGAGCAAGCGAAATCGCGGCTCGGATAAGGCTTCGAGACTCGAAGGCAGACGCAACCGGCTCATTTTATGGACGGTCTCGGAACCTTTAGGCCTAGCCCACGTCTTATCTGATGATGGTTCGCCCAGCCTCGGTCGTGCTCAACCGCCTGCGGGCAACGTGGTTTGGGTCGGTGCTGGCAGTGGCCTGGCTGGCGTTCCTGATCCTCGTTCCCTGGGTCCGCCAATGCTTCGGTATTGCGGCGGTGCGGGGCGGGACCGGAGGCATCTACTGCACCTGGACTCCAGCATTGCCGAACCCAACTGGACTCGGACTGTTCCTGCTGCTGGTATTCGTGGCGATCATCGTTACGGTGCCGCTCGTGTTTCCTAGCCGCCCAGTCTTGTTGCTGGTGGGTTTGGGTAGCGCCGCTATCGTCGTGGCGATGATCGTGATTTCTCTTGATTTGGATCGCTACCTCGCGGTCAGCCGGCTTGGTCTGGACCTCAGGAGCGAGGCTCAATCCGCCCTGTTGCTCCTGCTGCCGGCAAGCGGCGCCTGGATTGTGGCGGGATTCAGACGGCAGGGTCGGGCGCGGCGAGTGGCTTCTGGGTGAAGTCGAAGCAGTCGGACATGTCGTCGGCCGCCTTGTCGCGAGCGTTGATCGAGGGCAGGCCGAAGGTCTTTTCGCAGAACTTGACCAGGCTGACGTGCGTATGCTGCATGTGCGAGATGTACGCAGCCTTGGCGTAAGGGCTCAAGACCAAGCATCCGACCCGCGTTCCATAAGTGAACTGCGTCCCGTCGGTCCATTTCTCGACCAACTGCGGAGTCACGTGGTCGTACCAGCCACCCCAGTCGTCCCAGGTGATGAAGATGACGGTGTTGGGCCAGAGCCCACCCTTGACGATGGCATCGACCTGATCTGCCGTCCATTTCTGGCCGGCCAGTACCGATTCGACCGGGTGCTCGCTGAGTCCGGTCGGGCCGTAGAGCCAAGAGACGGTTGGAAGTTTTCCAGCGGCGGCATCGATCGCAAATTGCGGCGCCTCGACATTGTTCTTGCTGCCCTTCAGCGCGGTGATGTAGCCCTGCGCATAGCCACCGTAGTTGCTCCAGGTCATGCCGGCTTTTTCCAGATTGGCCGGGAGCGACGGCAGGTTGAACGGAGGCTGCAGGTTGATCGGGTCGCGGTAGTGGGGGTTGTTGATGATCGGCGAGTCGGCCGCGATCAGCATCAGGTGGTTCGGAGTCGATGGACCGGCGACCGCGGTGAAGTACTTGTCGCAGAGCGTGTATTGCTGCGCGTAGCGCCAGTAGTTCGGGATGTTCGTCTGGCCGTACTGTTCTTTCGGGGCATTGCTAGCTCGCTTCAGCCAGGCCGCGTGGTCGTGCGGATGGTCGGTTGACGGCGGATCGGAGGCGGTTGCGAGATTTGGATCGCCGTCGGCACCCGGAAAACGGCCGAAGTAGTTATCGAACGCGTGGTTCTCTTTGACGATGATCACCACGTGCTGAATCGGGCCCTTAGGAACTGGCCCTGGTGGCGGTGTGGGCGACGGCGTCGGCTTCGGACTCGGTTTCGGACGTTTGCGTTTCGAGGCAGATTTCCTCATCCCGTGGCCAGTCTATGGGCTGATCGCCACTATTCACCCCGGAGGGCTGTCACGTTATCGTGAGGGTATGCAAACTGAGCCTGGACCGGCTACCGCGCTTGCTGAGGGGCCGCTGAACGAGGACGAACTCAAGAAATTGGACGCCTATTGGCGTGCAGCCAATTATCTTTCGGTCGGCCAGATCTACCTGCTCGACAATCCCCTGTTACGTGAGTCGCTGCAGGTCAAGCACATCAAGCCTCGGCTGTTGGGCCACTGGGGGACCACACCAGGACTGAATTTTCTCTATGCGCACATGAACCGATTGATCAAGGCACGGGATCTGAACGCGATCTTCATCTGCGGCCCAGGCCATGGCGGCCCGGGGATGGTCGCAAATGCCTATCTCGAGGGAACTTACAGCGAGGTCTACCCGTCGATCAGCCGCGATGCGGTCGGCTTGCAAAAACTCTTCCGGCAGTTCTCATTCCCTGGTGGTATCCCAAGCCATGACGCGCCCGAGACGCCGGGATCGATCCATGAAGGCGGCGAGCTTGGATACGCGCTCACCCACGCCTACGGCGCCGCGTTCGACAACCCGGACCTCAAGGTTTTCTGCGTTATCGGTGACGGCGAGGCGGAGACCGGACCACTGGCGGCCAGCTGGCATTCGAACAAGTTCCTCGACCCTATCACCGATGGCGCTGTGCTTCCCATTCTTCACTTGAATGGATGGAAAATTGCAAACCCGACGGTGCTTGCTCGCATCCCCGAGAGCGAGCTACGCCAGCTGCTCGGAGGCTATGGCTACACGCCGTACATCATTGCCGGCGATGACCCGATGGAGATGCACCAGCGGATGGCGGCCCTGCTGGAGCTGGTACTCGACGAGATCGAGGAGATCCAGGGCGCGGCACGCAAGAAGAAGCGCCCGACGCGTCCTCTCTGGCCGATGATCGTGATGCGAACGCCGAAGGGGTGGACCGGTCCCAAGTTCGTGGACGGGTTGCCGGTCGAGGGAACCTGGCGCTCCCACCAGGTTCCGGTCGACGACATGACGAATCCGGAACATCTGCGGATCCTGGACGAATGGCTGCGTAGCTACCATTCGGAGGAGCTGTTCGACGAGCGCGGGTCGTTGCGGGCCGAGCTGGCAGCCCTGGCACCGACGGGTCAGCGGCGGATGAGCGCGAATCCGCACACGAACGGCGGCGAGCTGACCCAGGAGCTGCGCTTACCGGACTTTCGCGATTATGCCGTGAGGGTCGACAAGCCCGGCACGACGTTTGACGAAGCGACCAGGGTCCTGGGACGGTATCTGCGCGACGTCATCGCCAACAATCCGCGGACCTTCCGTTTGATGGGACCGGATGAAACCGTCTCGAACCGCCTGACCGCCGTCTTCGATGTGACCAACCGGGCCTGGATGGCGGAGACGCTGCCGATCGACGATCACCTCGCACCCGACGGACGGGTGATGGAAGTACTGAGCGAACACCTCTGCCAGGGCTGGCTCGAGGGCTACACGCTGACCGGGCGGCACGGTCTGTTCAACTGCTACGAGGCGTTCATCCATATCGTCGATTCGATGTTCAATCAGCACGCCAAGTGGCTCGAGGTGACCAACCGTATTTCGTGGCGCCGGCCGATTCCATCCTTCAACTACCTGCTGAGCTCGCACGTCTGGCGCCAGGACCATAACGGCTTCACCCACCAGGACCCCGGCTTCATCGATCTCGTGCTAAACAAAAAGGCCGAGGTGGTCCGGGTCTACCTGGCGCCCGACACGAACTGCCTGCTTTCGATCGCCGACCATTGCTTGACCAGTAAGCAGTACGTGAACGTTATCGTGGCCGGCAAGCAGCGAGCGCTCAACTACCTTTCGATGGACGAGGCGATCGTCCATTGCACCCGCGGCATCGGGATCTGGGACTGGGCCAGCAACGACACCGGCGAGCCGGACCTGGTGATGGCCTGCGCCGGCGATATCCCCACGCTGGAAACGCTGGCCGCGACCGACCTCCTGCGCAAGCACCTGCCCGATCTCAAGGTCCGGGTTATCAACGTGGTGGACCTGATGAAGCTGCAACCTCAAGCCGAGCATCCACACGGCCTTTCCGACGCCGAGTTCGATGCGCTGTTCACTACCGACCGGCCGGTGATCTTCGCCTATCACGGATACCCGTGGCTGATCCATCGCCTGACCTACAGGCGGACGAACCACGGCAACCTGCACGTCCGGGGATACAAGGAAGAGGGCACCACGACGACGCCGTTCGACATGGTGATGCTCAATGACCTTGACCGGTTCCACCTCGTGATCGACGTCATCGACCGCGTTCCGGGACTGGGCGCGCGCGCGGGGCACGTTCGCCAGCGCATGGTGGACGAACGGCTGCGGCATCGGCAATACACCCGGGACCACGGAGAGGATGCCCCGGACGTGCGCGACTGGACCTGGCCCTATTAGGGCGTGCGCGTCCTTGTTCTGAACGTCGGCTCGAGCTCGCTGAAGGGCAGCATCGTCGACACGGTTGATCTCGCCGCGATCGCAAGAGACGAAGTCTCCCTCGGCGCGGATGCGACGAAGCAGAAGGCGATCGAGCGGACGGTGCGATGGCTGCTGGTGAAGCTAAAGGTCACCCCCAAGCCCCCACCCCGACCCTCCCCCGCAGGCGGGGGATGGAGCGTCGCCGAAGGGGGGAGGGGATATTCAGTTGAGGCGGTGGGGCACCGGGTGGTGCATGGCGGGACCAAGTTCCGCACGGCCGTTCGCGTCAACGACCGTGTTTTGAAGGGCATCGAGGCGCTGGCAGAGTTTGCACCGCTGCACAACCCGGTCGCGGCCGCGACCATTCGCGCCGCCGAGGTAGCCCTTCCCAAGATTCCGCAGGTCGCGGCGTTCGACACCGCGTTTCACGCGACGCTCAGCGAGGAGCAATACGTCTACCCGGTGCCGTGGCGCTGGACTCGCGAGTACGGCATTCGGCGTTTCGGCTTCCACGGCCTGTCGGTCGAGTGGTCGATGCGTCGGGCCGCGGAACTGCTGGGCCGCCCGGCCGCGGAGCTGGGGCTGGTGGTTGCCCACCTCGGCAGCGGCTGCTCGGTGACGGCGGTGCTGAACGGGCGGTCGGTCGCCACCTCGATGGGGCTGACGCCAATGGAGGGCCTGATGATGGGCACGCGGGCCGGCTCGATCGATCCCGGCATCCTTCTATATATGTTGCGCACACGCCGGACCGGCTGGCGCGACCTCGAGACCGCCCTCGATCACCAGTCCGGGCTGGTGGGTGTGTCCGGCCGGGCGGTCGGGATGCGGGAGCTCGAGAAGGCCGCCGGAGATGGAAACCAGCGAGCCCGTCTCGCCATCGATATGTTCGTGAGCCGCGCCGCGGCGGGCATGGCGGCAGCAGCTACGGCGCTGCCTCGCCTCGACGCCCTGATCTTTACGGGTGGAATCGGCGAAAACTCGGCCTCGGTGCGGTCGGCGATCGTCCGACGCCTGGCGCCACTTGGACTCCGGGCCGTTCCAGCCAACAGCGTGCGAAACGACGCGGTAATCAACGAGCAAGGTAGTCCTGTGATGGTGCTTCGGATTGAAGCTCGGGAGGACGCGACCATCGCCCGTCAGGTATCAGAGCTACTGGGACGCTCCGGTCGCGCAGTTACCGGGTGATCGTGATGGCGACGCGCTGGACGTCCTGGATGTTGGGGCTTTCGAGCGGCGCCCACAGGAGCGTGTACTTCCCTGGTACTGCCGCTGAAGGGACATCGAGCCTCATGGCAAACGTGACGCTCGCGCCTGCTGCGATGTGTTGCACTGGTTGACAGTTGAGGAGAAACAGGTGCTTGCCGGGTAATGGCCCAGCCTGGGCGCTGATCGGGAAGAGGTCTTCGTGGTAGGAGGGGCAGGGGTCGCTGAAAGCCGCGGGTGATTGCCCGAGGTTTGTGATGGTCACGGTATAGCTGAGAATGTCGCCTGCCCGGACGGACGCCGGGACGTCGAGGCGGTAACTGAAGGGGTAGGGAGCGGGCATTGCATCCGCGGGCGGCGCGGCGGCCTGGAATGCACCCACCGCGATCGAGCCGTGGCATGGCGCGATCGTCACTGGGTGCTGAGCGGCATGAGCCGTTGATAACGTAAGCGCCCCTCCCAGGTTTGGCAACTCCAACTGGATTGCCGTAGCCGTTTCGGCCGAGGGGCACGGACCACCCCCGGTCATCTGATCGACTCCCGGCCATGCGAACGGCACGTAGGCTTGCCTCGAGTCGCCCCTGGCAGCCATCAGCACCGGGTCGCTTCGATCCGTGATCCGATAGCCGGACGGGTTGGTCGGGATGATGTTGCCCTGAGCATTCAGGAGCGCAAAGTCGGGAACTCCCTGAAGGGAGCACGCGGTGCCACTGGTGTTGACGAAGCTGATCGTTGCGGTTTCCTGCCCGAATCCAAGACCCTGGCCTCCGTCAAAAGTGACGCGGAGGTCCGAGCTTCCGCAGGATCGTGTACCGGCAGGGATTAGGGGCGACGGCGTTGCGGCCAGCGGTCCTGGAACCGCATCGATCCAGGGGATTACCGTTGTCTTCTGGCTCGTGCTGGAGGCGTGAACCGAGCCGCACGCCGTCAGGCACATGATCGCGCCAGCGGCGAAGACTCGAAGGCGCACGACCGAATAACGTCAGGGGAAGATCAGAGTTACGAGTAGACGCTGTCACCCACAGGTTTACGCACCAGGTAATCGAACGTGGTCGGCCCACTCGGCCTTCGTG
>Ga0207684_10004154_pt1 | contig 13765 bp, 15 predicted proteins | sample KBSK5501metaG_FD_184342 | JGI IMG/M metagenome (GOLD analysis project Ga0207684, IMG submission 184342) | Corn, switchgrass and miscanthus rhizosphere microbial communities from Kellogg Biological Station, Michigan, USA - KBS K5-50-1 metaG... | ecosystem: Host-associated > Plants > Roots >...
ATTTATTTGGTCCAAAGGAGTAAGCCTTATGTATGAAGATACCCTAGCACGCGTAGAACTTTTTTCTGGTTTGGACAAGAAAGATTTACAGTTGCTCGCGGGCTCTTGCCAGGAGCGCCAATATAAGGCCGGCGCGACTTTAATGAAGCAGGGCGATACGGGTGTTGGACTCTATGTAATTACCAGTGGTACGGTACATATTACACAGGTGAATAATCCTGACAAGGCGGAGGCGGATCTCGGCACTGCTGGACCAGGCAGTGTACTTGGCGAAATATCTCTACTGGATGATTTGCCCCGTTCGGCAACGGTCACCGCTGTAGATGATGTATCTGCTCTACTCTTGCCGGTCTGGGAATTTCGCACCACAATACGTAATCATCCCGATATTGCTCTAAGACTGCTTTCTGTTCTCAGTCACCGGCTGCGTAAGGCCGAGAGTCAAAGCCGCGATTAATGGGTAAAGTGCCTCTGTGCATCCGGGCGATTGGCCCGGCCCCGCCCCTTGCACGCGCACCACTCCAGGGCGGGGGCAAGCCCCGCCCCTACTATACACGGGCGTGGCAGGCCGATCGAGCGGAGGGGGTGCTATTCCCTATGTTTCGTTTCCGGCTTGAAGCGACATCTCTTGTGCCTGTACTGCCGGTTCAACCTTCTTGCGATTCAGCAGTTGTTGGAGTTCCTCGAGCATGGTTTCAACGTCGTTGAATGAGCGGTAAACGCTCGCGAAGCGTATGTAGGCAATCTTGTCCATCAGGCGCAGGCGTTCCATAACCAGCTCTCCGATGACGCTACTTGGAACTTCCTGTTTGCCCTGCCGATACAATTCCTGCTCAATCTCTTCGACAGCGTTTTCGATCTCGCCAACAGGCAGCGGACGCTTCTCACAGGCTTTGCTGATACCGGCAAAAAGTTTCTGCCTGTCGAAGGCTTCTCGACGTTGGTCACGCTTGATGACCATAAGGACTGATTTCTCGACTCGTTCGTATGTACTGAAGCGTCCTTTGCACTGTTCACATTCGCGCCGCCGATGAATTGCATCACCAATGTCTCGCGAATCCTTCACCCGCGATTCGGTGTATCCGCAAAATGGGCATTTCATATAGCTCTCCCAGATAGTGCTGTCAGAGGGTTTCTGTAGTTTTGCTATTGTAGCATCCAAGTCACGAAATGAAAATAGGGGGCCGATAATGACTTTTATCAACCAAGATCGGTAATAATCGCAGGTCGTGTCATGCTGAGCGCAGCGAAGCATGACACGACCGGCTTTGGTCGTTAATCTTCATCATCGGCGGTGGGCAGGGTAAACCGGCCCCTACGGCCGGTTCCTATGTCCTTAGTGGAGGGGCGAGCGAGGTGGGGGTGCTTCACGAGGAAGTCACGGCTGTGAACAGGTCCTTACTGCAGGAGGCACCTTTCCGACGTAGCCAGAGCGCAGGCGTGATCCTTCACGCCAGTAAGCATACCAGTATGGGCCATGGCCCTGCCCATCACGGCAGGTACTGCATGATGGTTTCCCACATTTGCGAAATTGTAGTTGATAGGTAATATGTTGATCGCCTGGTAACTGTGTCATATGCTGTTAACCCTCGCAGATCGAAAATAATGAGGCTTATGAATATACCGTTAACAGCATACCATCAATGTATGAACATTGTATGAATATTTGTTAGGGAAAGATTACACAATATTCATCTTTAAGCGTGACCGGATTCATCTTTTAATGACGCTGGTAACAGGATTTTCATGCAAAACTACTTGTTCTTCAACCGGTTTCCCGGGATAATTATAGGAGAATTGGTATTTCCCACATTACTTTCACAGAAGGATGGTATAATAGACTATGTAACATTCCTACCCCTGTAAGGTGTCTCCTATTCCATGTGTTTTGTCATGTTGTTGGATCGGAAAGGGAAGGCAAACCGTGCAGATCATCATCAAAAGTAAACAGATGGAAATCACACCTCGCTTACGCCAGCACATCGAACAAAAAGTGCAGCGGCTCTCTCGCTTTGTTAATTCAGACGCTCGTATCGAAGTGACTGTTATGGAGGAACAAACACGCAGTGCTCGCGACCGCTACTGTGTGCAACTTACGGTTTCCAACAGCACCCGCCCTATCCGTAGTGAAGTAAGTGCAGTTAATGCTAGCATGGCTCTCGACCTGGTATTGGATAAAGTTACTACCCAGTTAGGACGTCACAAGGACCGCAAGACAAGTTTGCGGCGGCACCATACTACTGCTGTGAAGGTTCTTTCACTTTCACGCACCGGTACGCTCTCGCTAGTGGAAGAGGAGCAGGTGGACGAGGATGAAGAGTTTACTCTGCCTATTACAGAAGAGCGCAATGAAGAGATATGGACGAAAGTGCTGGAGATTCGCCGGATTCACACCAAACCCATGAGCGACCAGGAAGTGATTGCAGAGATGGAGGCGCATGGCCTCTCATTTTACCCGTTCTTTAACGAGGAGACGCAGAGCGTCAATGTTATGTATCGTTTAGATACAGGCGGCTACGGGCTATTGGTGCCTGCTTCACAGGAAGTTCCAGAATAGAAAGAATATGCCATGGTGCGGTTGGGGGGGCGGGGGCAAGCTCGGCACCACCCCCGGGCGGCGGCAAGCCCCGCCCCTACAAGCTGTTAACCGCTAAGGTAGATCACAAGCTAACCTCAAATTTCCAGGGACTCAGCGGGGGATCCTCAAATTGACCCAGGGGATCAGTGGCGCGTATCGTCAAAAGGCGCGCATCGGGAGAAGGCAGCGGGCTAAAACGAGCGCTGCCTTGATAGACCGCTTGGGATGAGTCGCTGGCCAGTTCGGAACGTGCCAGGAGCATGCCGCCGCGGTCGCCGGCCCATTGAGCGCCAGTGTTGTCTTGTAGCAAGAAGATAACGCGAGGGACAAAGGCAAAACCCGTTGAGAGTGGCGGCCGAATCCATAAGTAATGAAGCTCAAAATGCTTCTGGTACAGTTGTAACTGGTTCAGCATCAATATCATATCTTGCTGTTTCTGCTCCAGCATGATGTTGATTGTGCGCAAAGGCTTTTGCGGCATTGGTTCAGGTGCGCCTGCTTGCACAAATTCTTGCGGAGCCGCAATCACAACTGGTGGACGCGAGGCGAGTTCCAATGCCTTGGGAGAAAAGGGCGTTGGATCGTTAATAATTTCGTTACACAGTTGCAGGCAAGTTTCGCAGATATAGGCAGCGCCAGGGCCAGCTACCATACGCCGTGCTTCTGGCGGGCGTTTTCCACAGAAAGAACAACGTGCCAGTGACCGATCGAAACTCATGGCTACCTTCCTAGTAGTCTTATCTACTTACCAGCGAAGCTGGTCTTAGACAAAGAAATCACTGTGTCTCTGTAGGTATGCAAAGCAGCAACCGCTGCATTATATAATCCCATGCGTTCAAGAAGAGCGGCATGCGCCTCCCACTCTAATGTATCGTCCAGAGGCGTGATAAACGTTAACGGATCGTTATCACTGCTTTGACTTTGATGCATTAAGGGCCATCTACTGCTATTTGCACTTTCAACAAGTGATATAGAGCCGTTATGCGGTTCTATTGGGTCAACCAGGCTTTGCGCAGTTCGATCATCCCTACCATAGGTTCGTGCCAACGCTAACGCTATTAAGTGATCGGCAAAGTGTGGATTCTTGGGTAGTAGCGAACCATGCAGATAGGTACCGTAGGCGTTGCGATACACCGCTCCTTCGGTGCCGTCTTCTGAGTTATTGCCATGGCCCTTGAGTACTCTGCCCAGCGGTTTGGCCGTGCCAAGATAGGTACGACCGCCATGATTTTCAAAGCCGACCAGCGTACTACCATTCCAACTGATTGCCACGTCTCCAATACAGCGGGGCACTTGCGCTCCTTTGTGGATGGTCCAGGCGTCGAATACTCCAAGTCCTCGCATATCAGGCCCATCGGCTGGCCGGTAGTAGTGCGCTAGCAACTGGTAGCCGCCACAGACCGCCAGCACGGGCATATCGTCTTCGATGGCGGCCCACAGGCCGATACCCTTTATCTCATACAAATCCTGGGCGACAGGGGCTTGCTCTTTATCCTGTCCACCACCAATGAACAACATATCGTACTCATCTGGCGCCAGGGCGTCACCGACGCCTAAACCGACAACTCGCAACTCTATGCCACGGAGTTGACAGCGTCTACGCAGCGTCAATATATTGCCCCGGTCTCCATACAAATTTAATTGATCTGGATATAAGTGACCCAGGGTGAGTGTGATGGCGTCTTTCAAGGGCCTTTTTCCTCCCAATAATGAGGCGTTAAACCGCGCCTTTCCAGTTCACGGTGGATCTCTAACAAGCCAGTATACGTCGGTACAACAAATAAAGTTTCACCCGCAGGTGTTTGACGAATGGCGACATCCAGTGCTTTAGCGATGCCAAAACCCGTTGTAGGGGGACGATTTATCACGTCCGACTTCTCCTCAACAGGCGCACTCAATTGGGCGCTGCGTGCGGCCTCTACTTTCAGTGTTTGGCTACGCTGACGCCTGGTCTGTGCCTTCGGCTTAAGGCCGGTCTTAGCGGCACGCAAAGGAGTAGGAAGCACGACAGTCATATCTTGCTGTGCTACTCCTGCATACTTTAAACGTAACGCGAGGTCGAATGCACGAGTTCCTGCCGCCGTCAATGATGCTGTTTGCTGGAGTATGCGTTCAAAATCTACATCCCAGATCCATGAAACATCACGTCCATCGGCGATATTATCATTTAAAACAAATAAGATATGCCTGGGCATTCCATCGCTGAAGAGGGTACGCAACACCTCGTTGAAGCCGGTAGGGTTTTTGGCCAGCAGCAGGCGCAGCGTGCGTCCTTCAACCTGGATACGCTCCCCGCGGCCAAAGACGGGCTTAAACTGTTCAATGCCGGAGACAATCGGTTCCCAGGCGATGTCCAGCGATTGGGCGGCTGCGATTGCTGCCAGGGCATTATAGATGTTGTAAAACCCGGCCAGCGGAATAACGATCTCTCCCTGCCGGCCTGGCGTCTGGACCGCTATACGGAGCCGGTCAAAGCTGTCAGTATGTACTTTCACAGCACGCACGCTTGCCTGGGGGCGTGTGCGCTTGCAGTTTGTGCAAGTATAATGTCCTAAATGGCTGTAGTATCGAATCGCATATTGGTATTCTCCACCGCAATATGGGCAGGTATAGGCATCGATTACCTGGTGCCTTTCAGCTGGCATATCCTGTGCGGCGAGATCAAGTGCAGGATCATCGATACCAAAGTACACTACCTGACCTGCGAAAGACGCTCCAAGAAATGCTGTGTTGGGATCGTCAGCGTTAAGAATCAGCGTTGTGCTGCCTGGCAGCAAGCTTACTGCCTGCTTCCAGCGGGCCAATACGCTGTCAACTTCGCCGTAACGGTCAAGTTGGTCGCGGAAAAGGTTGGTAAAGACGGCGACGCGAGGAGGGACTGCGTGCACGACTTGTGGCATGACTGCTTCATCGACCTCAAATATTGAGATAGCCTGCCCTGCCCGGCGCAAGTTTCCACTGGGCCGGGCGCGAATGACCAGGGCTCCCGCGACGCCGCGCATAAGATTGGAACCTTCCCGGTTGCGCCAGACACGCAGTCCTGCGTCGCTCAGGATAGCTGCGATCAAGCCGCTGGTGGTTGTTTTGCCATTCGTGCCTGTAACCAGGATGCTTCCGTACGCTAATTGTGTGGACAGGTGACCAATAATGTCTGGATAGAGACTTTGTGCCACGACGCCCGCAATACTGGTCCCTCCACCAAGCCGTAATCGACGACTCAGCGCTCCTGCTGCTCGTCCCCCAATCACTGCTAAGCCTGCACGCAGCGAGCTACGCCGCCTAGGAAGATGCCGGCTACCTGTGGTTTTGGCATGATGATCAACAGCAGCCGGGGTGGAGTCCGTGCTGCTGTTCTTGCGTCTTTTGCGCACATCTCTTTGGATGGGGTGAGATGGCTTATTTTTTGGCATACTAATTTTCTCTCCCGAGCCAGCCTTTACATAAGTATCTTTATAAGTTGCAGCATAGCATGCAAGCGCAAACGGGTCAAGGGCGATTCCTACAAAAATACCGGGCTATTAAAAGGACTAACGTCCCCCTGCTGAATACTCAATGCGCCATGTAGCTCTGCCAGAACAGATGCATCCTTTCGCGCAGCGCAGCATGTTCGGGCTTACGCAAATAAGGATCGGTCTCCCACAGCTTTGTCGCAATGTTACGAGAAAATTCGACCAGGCGTATATCGTTCAGGTCGGCCATGCGCAGCTCGGGCATACCGCTTTGACGCACGCCAAAGAAATCGCCCGGGCCACGCAGCCGCAAATCTTCCTCCGCCAGGCGGAAACCATCGTGCGTCGTCTGAAATACTTCCAGGCGTTCCTGGGCCTGTATGCCGGCATCGGCGCTCAGCACATAGCAATACGATTGGTACTCGCCACGCCCGACGCGCCCACGAAACTGGTGCAGTTGTGAGAGGCCAAAACGGTCAGCGTCCTCAATCACCATTACTGTTGCATTGGGTATATCGATGCCAACCTCGATCACCGAAGTAGCCACGAGTATATCCAGCTCACTGTCGCGAAAACGGCGCATCACGTGGTCCTTCTCGGCTGCTTTCATTGCTCCATGCACCAGCCCCAGGCGCAGATTGGGAAAGACTTCCCGGCTTAATCTCTCATATTCGACCGTAGCGGCCTTGACCGCCAGCGACTCGGACTCCTCGATCAATGGGCAGATAATAAAGGCCTGCCGTCCCTCCGAGACCTGCTGGGCGATCAGCCCGTAGGCCTCGTCGCGACGTGCGCCGCTGCGCCAGCGCGTGATGATCTCCTGTCGCCCGGGCGGTAACTGGTCGATTGCCGAGACATCCAGGTCTCCATAGACGGTGAGCGCCAGCGTGCGCGGAATTGGCGTGGCCGTCATCACCAGCATGTGTGGATGGTAGCCCTTTTGCCGCAGCAGATCGCGCTGCTCGACGCCGAAACGGTGCTGTTCGTCGATAATCACCAGCCCCAGGCGCGCAAAATTGACATCTTCTTGAATAAGTGCGTGCGTCCCGATAGCCACCGCCGCCTGCCCATTTTCGATAGCAGTACGTCCCATGGCGCGCTCGCGTTGACGCAGGCTCCCTGTGAGCAGGACAGCGCGAATACCAAATGGCTCTAACATGCTGCCGATACTCCGTGCATGCTGCTCCGCCAGCAGTTCCGTCGGAGCCATAATTGCGCCCTGGTAGCCATTGAGCGCCGCCAACAGCAGGGCTGCTGCTGCTACAACGGTTTTGCCTGCACCGACATCGCCCTGCAGCAAGCGGCTCATGGGTTTACTCTGCGCGAGGTCGCCAAAGATCTCAGCAATCACACGCCGCTGTGCCCCGGTGAAGCGGAAAGGCAAAGTTGCCTCAAAAGGCTCCGCAGTGGCCATCATTGACCAGAGCGTGGAACCTGGGGGTGTTGCGGCGTTCTGTGCATCGCTCTCTTGCCCATTTTCTGCCCGTTGAACCTCTTGCACACTTTCAGCGTCGCTAAAAATTTTAGCGAAATCGATCTTAAAAGCGTTCCCCTGAGGCGCTTCGCGTTGCCAGCGAGTCCTGCGTTCTTGCATGCCAAGCTGGATCAAAAATAGCTCGTCGAAACCCAGGCGCAGCCGGGCTGCTATGAGCGCTTGCTCATTTTCAGGGTAATGGATCTGTGAGACCGCTTCAGGCAGTGGCATCAGCTTAGCGGCGGAACGTACCGAAGCTGGAAGGAATTCGGGGATCATCGCAGCATAACGATCAACAACCCACTTGGTAGAGCTCCGCAGCTTCTTTGCGTTCAACCCTTCGGTAAGCGGATAGATAGGCACCAATCGCCCGGTATTCACTAAGTCGCCCTGCTCGGGCAGTTCGTGGCTACGTACATTAAACTCAACCTTGTTCCCGAAGCGTCGCTTGACGCCGGTTACGACCAGGTAGGAGCCTTTGGCCGCGTGCAGTTGCTTTTGCAAATAGGGTTGGTTGAACCACGTGACGCGCAACTTTCCCGTCTCGTCCGAAATGGTGGCGATAGTGCGTGCCCGTCCGCCACTTGTGCGTATCGTCTCTACTTCCCAGATGAGGCCCAATGTGGTTGTGACCTCGTCAAAGGGTATGTTCGCAATTTTCACGAGTTTGCTATAGTCGCGATGCTGGCGCGGAAAATAAAAGAGCAGGTCGCGTACGGTGCGTATGCCCAGGCTGTGCAATTTAGCCGCTATCGATGCTCCTACGCCAGGTACTGCCGTAACATCCGCACTTAACAGCGTAAGCGATGCATGACCCGCTGACATGCCTGCTTCTAAATAAATAGGATTCTCTGAAATAGCCTGTTTATTTTGCGTCCCCTGGACCAGCCGTGCGAGGTCCGGCGCTGCTTTGCCATCTGTTGGCACAGGCCGTGCGCTGACCGCTGAATCTTTGCGATCAGTTTTATCCGCTTGAGCAGATATAGAATTGGCGGGGGTTTGAGATCGAACGGGAGCCACTACATGATTATTTGGCCCACTATTGTCAAGTTCATTGAGTATGGCAAGGGCCGCGCGCAAGCTGGCCGCACGCTGCATCGGGTCCTGGCGGCGATAGCCCTCAAGGTGCTCGGTGAAGCGATGTATGGGTTTGAGATCAAGGCCTGCATTTTTACATGCAGCGATGACTTCATCAGCCCAGCGCACCGCAAATAATTCCAGCCCACCCCTGACAATCTTATCCTGGTGATTGCCCCGCTGTTCATACTGTAGGACTTTGCGCGCTCGCTCAATATAGGGTGCGAGTTGCTCGTTTGCCGAATTTGACATAACTCATCGCTTGCTACTTGCTAACGTTGTTCTCAGTGCCTCATACTATAGAGGGTTCCCTGAGGAAGTGTCAAGCGCATGTCTTGCCGCAGGGTTCCAGCATGAATCGGAGCCCTGTTAGGCAAAATGTCAAAAGCTAAGGGATACGTAATAAAAAAGAAAAGGTTTTAGATCAGCTGTAGCACGCTTGCAACCAGTTCCTCCCTGGTAAAGGGCTTGGTTATGTACAGGTCGGCGCCCTGTTGCAGGCCCCATGCTCGATCCACCGGGGTATTCTTCTGCGATAACAGGATGATGGGGATATAGCGGCTTGCCTCTATACGTCTGAGCCGCCGGCACAACTGGAAGCCGTTTTGCTTTGGCATGACTACATCGAGGATGATACACTGCGGCTGCTCCGTGAAGACTTTTTCGAGTGCCTCGTCTCCATCGACGGCGGTGACGACTTCAAAGCCTCGCTCCTGGAGCGGGGTGGTGATCATCAGTAACTCCGTGATGCTGTCGTCTGCTACGAGTATTTTCCACGGCATGTGCTGTTCCTTTCCTGTTAGCGTTTTGATCGATAGCATGGGTAGAGATGAGCGGCGTCAAGATGCCGCATCTCGATGATTGCTGCTGGTAGAAAGTCAATCCATGAGCAAAACGAAAAAACCTCTCCAAGAAGGAGAGTAGCTCGCAAAATCTTTTATTTCAACTTTTGGTACTTCGAGAAATCAAGTTGCTGTTGACACCCGGGCCTGATACAATCATTGACGTTGGTACCAAACGTATCTGACGTCTCAATCTTGCCCGCGATTCACCGGGGCGAAACGTTCTCCGGGGGAACACCAGCGGGAATCTCTCCCTAAGAGAAGAGGGGAGCAAAGAGGATGAATCGCATCGACCGCCTGACGGCTATCATTTTGCTGTTACAGGGGGGCAGGCGTACTGCCGGCGAGATTGCTCGCCGCTTTGAAGTGTCCAAGCGCACGGTTTTTCGCGACATTGAGGCGCTCTGCGAGATGGGCGTTCCGATTGTGACCGAAGCAGGCGCACACGGCGGCTATGAGCTGATGGCAGACTATTCATTGACTCCGCTCCAGTTGACATCACGCGAGGCCCTGCTGTTGCGCCTGGCGCTCAGCAGCGTCTCTCAATTAGCCGATACTCCTTTCAAACAGGAACGAGAGTCACTGCTTGCCAAGATGCAAGCCCTGATTCCCGAGCGGCATCACCAGGACACAGAACAGCTCTTGCAGACCATCCAGCTCGACATTCCAGTACGCAACTATGCCACGCCGTTTATCGAACAGCTCATCGAAAGTGCACGCACAGGACAATGGCTCTGTGTCTCGTATCGTTCGCAACGGGGAACCTCTCAGCAAACCATCCTCCCCCGTCGTCTCTATTCTGCTGGGGGCTTCTGGTATTGTGAAGCCTACTCGCAGGAACGTCAAGAGGAACGCACCTACCGCGTTGACCGCTTCACTGGAGTGAGCGCAACCCAGGCCCCAGAACACAGCGTGTCCCAGCATCCCCAGCTTCCCTACGAGCATCTTTCGCACCCAGAAGTACGTATCCGGCTCACGGCGCGTGGAGTCCTGGTCATGGAGCGTGATCCTCACCTCGGCGACACTATTCAACCGCTTGGTGAGGAGGGAGGACTGCTCTGTTTTCGCTGCCCGCCTACGGAGTACGACTGGCTGATACGCACCCTGCTCAGCCTTGGCCCCGATGCCGAGGTCCTGGCTCCTGACGCCTTGAGGAACCTTGTGCAACAGGCTGCCCAGGATATTGCCAATCGCCACGCCCAATAGTGACATAGGGATGTCATCATTCCTCCTGTATACTTGTCTTGTAACGATAGCACTACTGGCTCTCACCATGTACCACTATCCTGAGCAAAAGGAGTCATTGACCGTGGTTGACCGAGTACAGCAACGGCTGCACAATTGGTGTCAGACCGCCGAGGCCCGCCTTTCTGGCGATAGCATGGCCCCAGCGTTCATCGAGCGCGTTGGAGTTGCAACGCTTTATCCCGCTTCCCCGGAGATCCCGAATCTCTTTTCGGCCTACGTGGGTGATCCCAACGCCAAAACTGATTCGGGATGGGATACGCCGAGTGGTGAAGTTTACAGCTGGCGCTGGACGCTGGGGCGAAGATCCTGCGCCTTCTACACCGCGCTCATTCGCCGCCGGCCCACCTGGATTCGCTGGTCTCTGCTTCCCGCCATCCTTCGGCTCTGCGGAGTACTCTGCCCACCAGAACAACTCTACGAAGCGGGGCAACTCTCTGCCGACGCCTATCGTATCGCACAAGCGCTCGAAGCCGCCACGGGCGCGCTCAGCACCGGCGAACTGCGAGAACAGGCAGGCTTTCCTCGTGGCTCCTCCTCACGCGCCGCCTATCTAAAGGCCGTAGAGGAGTTGGAGACACAACTGCTGTTGATGAAAGTCTTTCTGAGCGAGGGCGATACCATGCATCATACACTGGTGCGAAAACAGTATCCTGACCAGATTGTCGCGGCAGAGTGCCTGTCACTCGACGAGGCCCTCGACCAGTTTCTTCAGGTCTATCTCCCCCAGGCTGTCTACGCCAATCCGCCCGGCCTGGCAAAGGATCTCAAGATTTCTGCCACCGCTTTGTCCACCGCTTTTGAGCGTCTGATGGCTATGCACCAGGTCGTCCAGATTCTACTTACCAGGAACGTCAATGGCTATCTCTGGTGTGAGCCCGAGCGCGGAAACAACAAAGCATGAGATATAAGAACTAAACAATCGTAGAGAAAGAGGATTTTCACTATGAAAACAAAACCTGACCTCTCGAAGGCTACCGACTTCACCTGGCGAACTGCTCGACTGCTTGACCGGCATCGCTTTGCCTTCCTGTTTCTGGATGGGCCACGTGACGCGGTGCTAGCAGCGCTGCGTCCCTATCAAAATGCCGATGGAGGATTTGGTCATGCGCTCGAACCAGATCTACGTGGGCCTGTGAGTCAGCCCATGCCGGTGTCGTCAGCACTCAGTGTCCTTGATGAGATCAGCGCTTTTGATGATCCCATGCTGAAGCAGGCATGCGACTATCTGATGACGATCACGACAGCAGAAGGAGGCGTTCCCTTCGCGCTTCCCTCGATCCGCCCGTATCCACGCGTTCCCTGGTTGCAGCCAGATGATCAGCCGTCCGCGTCGATCTTGCCGACCGCATCTCTTGCTGGGCTGCTGCACAAACATCGCGTTGACCATCCCTGGCTCGACCATGCTACCGCCTATTGTTGGCAGCACATTGAGTCTGGAAAGACATGGGCATCAGAGCGAGAGCTGAGTGATTTTGAGCGAGCATCCGCAGGTTATGACGTGCGCACGATCCTCTCTTTCCTGGACTTTGTACCTGACCGGAAACGGGCTGAGGAGGCTCTCAGGCACATGCGTCAGACCATCTTTGAGCAAAAGCTTGTGGCACTTGATCCTTCTGCCCCGGGAGAGGTTCATACGCCCCTTCAATTTGCCCCTCGACCCGAGAGTCTCGCTCGTCAGCTCTTCTCAGATGAGATCATTGATACACACCTGGACGCGCTCATTGCCGCTCAAGAGCCGGATGGCGGATGGCCGATCAATTGGCAGGTCTGGACGCCGATAACAGGGCTGGAATGGCGAGGCTGGGCCACTATCGAGGCGCTCAAGACCTTGCAGGCTTATGGCCGTCTCTCGTAGACATTTTTAGACCAGCATCGTCGCTTTCACTGAATAAATCGGTGGCAGGAAGTCGGCAACCAGGTGCCAGCTATCACCGCGATTGTTGCTGGCAAAAAGTTGACCTGTGTTTGTGCCGACAAACACGCCGCAAGGGTCTAAGCCGTCGGTACACATCGCGTGTCGTAAGACGCCAAGACGTACGCCGGGCCCTGCCGGCAATCCCTCGGTTAATGGTTCCCAGCGCTCACCACCGTCCTCGGTGCGGTATACTGTGAATTGCGCACTAACATTGTTCCGGCCGTCTGGGTCCTCGACAATCACGTACACGGTATCGGGATTGTGGATATCGAGTGCAATCGGAAAGCCAAATTCGGATGGTAAATCCCGCTGGATATCTATCCAGTCATCCCCTGCGTTGATGCTCTTGTAGATACCACAATGGTTCTGCTGGTATAATACATCGGGTTGTGCCGGGTGCTGCACCAACCGGTGGATGCACTGCCCGAACTCGGGATACTTTTCGGGCAGGAAGCCGGCGCGCGTGTTCTTATTGGCGAAAATCCAGCTTTGCCCGCCATCATCTGTGCGCATGCAGCCCACGGCGGATATACCAACCCACATGCGAGAGGCGTTCGTGGGGTCGGCGATGATCGTGTGCAGGCATAAGCCACCCGCACCTGGCTCCCAGCGCTCACGTGTGGGATGATTTGCCAGTCCAGCGTTGAGTTCCCAATGTACCCCCCCATCCGTGCTGACCCAGAGGCTGGCTGGATCAACTCCTACGTAGACTGTTCCAGGTTCATTGGCACGGCCAGGTTCGATCACCCAGATATTGTTGAGTTTCTGCTGGCTAGCTTCAGGGAACTGGATACCCTGTTCCGGCTCATGCCACGTCAAACCAAAATCGTCGCTGTAGCGCAAAAATGTGCCGAAGAAATCGCCGTTCTCGGCTGCAAACAGCCGGTGGCCGCTGCGTTGATCGAGGGTTGCATAGAAGATTCGACGTCCTTTTAGAGCTGTGGCCTCGACTTCCCACGTTTTCCGGTCACGCGAGGTCAAGAGAAATAGCCCACGCTTGGTGCCAACCTGCACCAGTATGGTACCCGGTGAGAATGTGTTCATGATTTCCTCCTTAGTATCCTCCAGCTACAGACTGTAAGATGTGAATTTTAGCTCCATTGTGTATGGGTGTATCGATACCTTGAAGATAGCGGATATTTTCACGGTCCAGGAAGATATTGACAAAGGGTCGCAGTTCGC
>Ga0207684_10004155_pt1 | contig 13764 bp, 12 predicted proteins | sample KBSK5501metaG_FD_184342 | JGI IMG/M metagenome (GOLD analysis project Ga0207684, IMG submission 184342) | Corn, switchgrass and miscanthus rhizosphere microbial communities from Kellogg Biological Station, Michigan, USA - KBS K5-50-1 metaG... | ecosystem: Host-associated > Plants > Roots >...
CGACCTGCCTTCGAGATCGATTTTCGGATTCATTGGATCGCTGGGATCGAAAGTGAGCAAGCCGCGGGAGATATCGAGCCGGCTGAACGGCAATGTCGCTTCCACATTTTCCATCTGCACCACGCCTTTCAGCTCGGGACGCAACCCGGTCCCGGTTAACTTGAGATCGCCCACCGCGCCGCCTGTTGCGAGGTTCCCGCGGATAAGCACCGGGTCTTTTGTTTTTATTGTGACATCAAATTTCCAATCCCGAAACGGCGGGTCTGGCAAAGAAATTTCCGGACCCGACGACGGCGGTTCCGGCGCGGGCCGGCCCGGCAAACCTATCGGAATGAGATCGATATTTTTCAAAAAGTGACTGTTCGTCATCGCAACGTTGCCGGTGACCGTCGCAGTCATTACCGGCCCCGTCACCTTGATGTCCGCGTCGGCGCGCGCGGTCAGCGTATCGTTTCGCGCCACGAGGATGCTGTTGGCTTTCACCTGCAAATCGAGAGTCGGTTGCGTCAATTTGGGAAAGGTGACTCGGCCACTGACTGTGAAAGGACCGCCGGCCAGCTCGCCGCCGAAACGCTGCAGCGTGACCGTGTCGCCAGCGAAGTCCAATCGTGTGTTCAGGTTTTGAAGAGCAGGAAACATCGGATCCTGAAAACGGGCAACGTTAACTCTTATATCGCCCGAGCCGCTGAGCACCGGTCGGCCAATTGTTCCTTTTACATCGACATCCAGAGCGACTTCTCCATCCAGTTGCGCTACGGCCGGCACGAATTGCCGAAGGAAATTCACCGAGCTGCGCGGCAGGCGGGCTTTCGCTGTAATTGGCGTCTCGTCCGGGAATTTTCTCGCCCGGGCAATTTTCGGTATGTCAAAGGGCAACGCTGCGCTGAACTCGAGGGGTTCGATCCGGGTCTGTTGCAGTTTTCCCGAAATCGCCAGTCGACCGTGCGTTGCCTGGGCACTCAAATCCATCGTTGCCGGTTCCACGTTCGGCCACTGTTCGTTGCGCAAATCACGCATCTGCACGTCGAGCCGCGCGTTCAGGTCCGCGATCGTTCCTTTCGCATCCAGCTTCGCGTTGAGCGTCCCGGATGCCATCGGTTTAGCCCCGATGTCTTCGAAAAATTTCTTTATGACGAGGTTCTCGGATTGAAATGTCGCAAGCACTTTGCCGCTGGACGGAATGACCGCCGCGCTTGTACCGAGATTTCCCCACACGAATGGGATTGAGATATAGCCTGTCGCAAATTTCGCCTGGCCCTGATCCAGTTGAATCTTGCTGATCTCAAGCGTCTCGCCTTTTGCCTGCGCGATTGCCTGAAAATCCATGTTGCTGGTGGCGAAAAAGATGATCGGGATATCGAGGCCGTCGGGCGAATACGAGGCGTCGATATTCGCCCGAAGCGATTGCAAATCGCCATAACGCCCCTTCTCCAAAACAAACTTCAGTTTTCCCGAATTTTTAAATGTCTGCGCGTTGCCGTTCCCTTCCCAATCCAGTGCGAACGAACCTGCCAGCTCGTTTTCATTGCCCGAAGCGCGCAGCAGCGGCCGAAGCGTCGATAAATTCGCCACACGCCCGGAAACCTTGCCGTTGTAATGATAAGGCGGCCGCAGGTTCAGACTGCCGGTCGCATTAAAGAAATCCGTGTCGTTTAAAGTTGCGCTGCAATCGTTGAAATAAATCACGCTGTTCGAGATCGAACACTGCGTGTTCAATTGCCGGACAACCAAATCCCGCATCTTGAGGTTCGACCCGGAAATCGACACCTGCCCATTGGCAGTCTGTTGTTTCCATCCGATCTGCGCCGCCATTTGCAATGGCCCGCTCAATCGGTTTGGAGAATCAGCAATCCAGAAGTCGCCTGCCTCAGGTGCATTTAGAGCGACGTCCACCTCTGCTGGCTGCGAAGAAAATTTGCCTACGTCTGCTGGAAGCAAATAGCGGCCGCGAACATTCAGTTCATTTTGCCTTCGCCGCAGATTTAATCGATCGAGTCCGAGAACGTCATCGCTTGAGTTGAGCGATCCTTGCGCGGAATCAACGACGTAGTCCCGGTAACGAACATTGGTTAGATTGAACTCCATCGCAGTGTGAAGATCGGCGAACCACGGTTTTCCCGCGGCGCTGGCTGCCGCAACCGTCTTGGACGCACGAAGAGTGCTGCTCAGTTTCTCGATTGTTCCATTCTCAAATCCGACTGAATCAGCCGTCACACCGAGATTCGCTTCGATCTTCGCATTGACGATGTCGATCTTGCCGGTGAACTGAGCCGAGCCGGTCAATCGCAAAGGCGATCGCGCCGTCAATTGTTGGAGATCGAGCGCCCTACCGGCAATTTCCAAAGTGCCCGGAGTACGGCCAAAATCTTCGAATGCAGAAGGCAACTCGACTATTCCGTGGAGATGAAACTCGTTTTTCTCCTGGACGATGTCCGTTGATCGCAACGTCGCTCTACCTTGCTCGGCGGAAACTTCCAGGACACCTCGGTTAAAGTTGATTGCCGGCCCGTGCACATCGCTCATCTGCAGCGACATTGTTCCGCTCCAGGTACGCGGCAGATCGATCACGCCTGTTCCATCGAGAGCGAGATGGTCGATTTCCCCGGAGAGATAGCCTGCCGGGAAAATTAAAAATTTGTTCAGCGACTCGGACGTAACTTTCTCGGCAGCCAGATGTATCTTCGTATCGAGCGAAGACTTCGTTTCGATTAATGTGGCAGACCCCGACAATTGGCCGCCGCCGATGATGCAATTGAGATCGATGCCGAGAGTGTTGGCGTCGATGCGCGAGGCATCAACGTTCAGAAGGTGAATCTGTTCCTGATCGCTCAGCCGAACATCGCGGACGATTAAGTTCTTATTCGTGTAAGAGGTTTGCCCGACGATCTTGGACCAACTGTCGCCGGCGGGCAGTTGCAATGCCTCGATGCGCACCTCGCCGGGATTGCGCGGATTTAAATCAAGATCGACATGTTCCGCGACAAAATCATGCGGCTGGTTTCGCACCACCAGCGTTGCGTCGGTTAGTCGGATTCGTGCCGGGAACAGCTTCGGCAGTTCCAGTTTTGGTTTCGGCGGTCGGGGCCGCAGCGGCGCCTTGGATGGATTTAAAACAATGCGCGCCGACTGCGCCTCCACATTATCCAGCAAGTGAGAGAGACCATGCCGCGCAAATCCAAACAGACTGTAGTCCAGATAAAGACGGTCGATGTCGATCGATTCAATTCCCGATGGCCCGACCGCGAAGGCACGAAGACTCCGCACGGTTACATTGGTGAAGGGATTGCCTTCGAGGCGAAAGTCGGCCTTCAGATTTTCTCTGGCGGCGTAACGCAGCACGATCTGCCGCCCAATTGCCAGCAGAATCGGACGATGGAAAATGGCCAGAAGCGCCACGCCCACGGCAAGCGCCGTCCCCGCGCGACGCCATGGTCTGCGTGTCCGCGCCTCTGCCTGACGGTCTTCGGCCACCAGAGCGACTTTATTTCCACCCTAACAAAGAGGAAAGCGCAAATGAACGCTGCCCCAAGTAAATCATTGCGAGGGTGCACTCATCAGGAATGACACTTGCCACTTCGGTATTGCGGGTGAAGAGGTCTGGCGTCACGCTTTCCCGGTCGCCAACGATGAATCCCGATAAACTTTTTGACTATCTCGACGATAGATTGCCAGCGGCGGAACGCGCGGCGCTGGAGCGCCAATTGATATCGGATCGGCAATTGCAACGCGAGCTGGCGGTGGCGCGACAGATTCACGCGGGCATGCGTGGCGATTCCCGCGAAGTTTTGTTGCCAGCACAGACGGATGTGGACCCATCGGGACGTGGCCGTAAAATGGCGCTCCGTGTCGGCGCGGTGTTTATCTTGCTCATGGCGGTCAATGTTGGCGTCGGGCTATGGATGATTGCCAGACACGAAACCAAGAATCCGAACCGCGCATTGCTCGAGACCCAGATGCGCCAGCAAATAACCAAAGCACTTGAGCACGCCGCCACGACGCTAACCCCCGTGCCGTCGCTCGGGGTGAGCGAAATTACAATCCCAGCCGCGACCGGAAAATTGGACATTGTTGCAGACGAAGTGGTCACGATCGCGTCCCAATGCGGTGGGTCTGCCACGAAGGGATTACCGGACCAACATCGGCTCAGCGTGCTTGTCGATCTACCATCGAATCGGGAATCGGAGTTTCACGCGGCCATTGCGTCAATTGCCGGGGCAGCGCCGGGATCATCCGCCTTCGCTGAGCCTACGGCGCACAAGCCGACCCAGGCTACAGTCGAGAAGAAGAGTTTCGTTGTGCAAATTGTCGAGGCGCCGACAAAGTAGATCGATCGCACAGAATTTTGCGCGGCCAAATCATGCGATGATTGCGGTTACGTTCGCTTTGCCGGCGGAAAGCTCAAGGTTCCTTCGCCGTCTCCACAATAAATCCGCGGGCGATAACAGTGGCATCAAGATAGTCCGCGGCGAGATCGAAAACCGCACGATTGAGGTTCTTCACACCGGCGTCGGGGAAAAGATTTGTCGGCAGCGGATAGCGAGCTTTCTGCAAGATCGGCAATTCAGGTGTCTGATCAGCGCTGGTTTTGCAGGCGCGCTCAACGATCGATTGCACACCGGAGATCTCTTGCTCGCGGAAAATTTTTCGACCGCTCAGCTAAGCGAAGCACGCGTAGCGCTGTCAACTCTGCCGATCCATATCGCCAATCTTTTGACGGTGCCATCGATGATCGATTCGAGCGAGGAGCGAAACAGAATTGCGCAGACAACCGGCGCCGCGGCCGTAGATATGGAGACCGAATTCATTGCGCGCGCTTGCGCCGAGCACGGAGTTCCGTTGCTTTCGCTCCGCGTGATCAGCGATACGCCCAGTGAACCTTTCCCTGCTCCATCAAGAATTCTGTTCGACATCGAACGGCAGAGAACCGACGCCATGAAGTTTGCACTGCATTTCTTGAGACATCCGAATCGGGTTCCGCGCCTGATTCAGTTCGCGACAACGATCGGGCAAGCACGAGAGACTTTGGCGAGCGCGATTGTCACGCTTGTTCGTGAATTGCGTCCGTAGATCGGCCGGCGAGCTGCCCGTCAGCGGCACAGCCAGGATGGCTATGTTACGGTCTGCGCCGGCTCGATGTGAACGAGCACGTCCGCCACCCGCGAATCTTTCTGCTGGATTGCCGCTTTCACCTGATGCGCAATCTCGTGTCCCTCCTCCACGGAAATGCGGCCATCCACTCCAACATGAAGATCGACATAAAAGTCCAAACCCATTTTGCGGGCGCGGCACTTCTCAACTGCGATGACGCCGGGGACCGATTTGGCGGTCCGGCAAATGGCCCTGACAATCTTACCGCGCGGCGCGGTATCCATGATCTCGTACAAAGCTGGACGCAAAAGACGAAAACCGCTTGCGCCAATGAGCGCACAGGCAAAGAGCGCGGCCCAGTCGTCTGCGCTTTGCCACGCTTTACCGCCGATAAGGGCGACAGAGATGCCGATGAACGCGGCGATGGAAGTGATCGCATCCGTGCGGTGATGCCACGCGTCGGTTTGAACGGCGGTGCTTTCGAGATCGCGACCAAACCGAATGACATAGCGATACAAGGTTTCCTTAACAATCACCGCGACGATGAGGACCACCAGCGTGTAAGGCGCAGGGCCATGATGCGGAAGAGAGATTTCGCGCACACTCTGAATGGCCAAACCGAGAGCGGCCACCAGTACCCCCACGGCAACAGCCACCGCAGCGATCGGCTCGGCCTTGCCGTGACCGTACGGATGTGTTCTGTCCGGCGGCCGCGCGGCAATTGTCAATCCTCCCCAGATCACAATCGAACCCCCCACGTCCAACGCGGATTCAATTCCATCGGCGATCAGGACATAGGCGTGACCGAAAAAACCAGCGAGAATTTTCACCGACGCCAGCACGATATTAATCCCGAGACCGAACAGCGCGATCCGCGCACCAGTCTGCCAGACGGACGAACTCGTCCCGTGGCGTCGAGTTTGCAGATTGTTTGCGGCCGCGTGAGGATGTCGGTCCGGGGACATTGATGAATAAAACTATAAGCGCAGTGGTTTACGAAACGCACGGAAATCCGCCGGAAGTTTTGAACGTCGAGACACAGCCATGGCCGACACCGGCGCCCGACGAAGCCATCGTCCAGATACGTGCCGCGCCGATTAATCCGGCGGACCTTAACCAGATTGAGGGAAAGTACCCGGTCCGATTCCCTCTTCCGGCGACGCCCGGATTCGAGGGGGCAGGCGTCGTTGTCGATCTTGGTAAGAGCGTGAAAGAGCTCGCGATTGGCGCGCTGGTGATCCTGCCGCACAACCTCGGGACGTGGCGCGACGCTGTTGCGGTGAAAGCGAGCGAACTCGTCGTCGTTCCGCCGGGAATTGATCCGGTTCACGCGGCCATGTTAAAGATAAATCCGATGACGGCGTGGCGGTTACTGCACGATTATGTCGATCTAGAAAACGGAGATTGGCTTATCCAGAATGCCGCGAACTCTGGGGCGGGTCGCGCGGTAATCCAAATCGCGCGCGATTTGGGTTATAAAACTGTGAACGTCGTCCGGCGTGCGGAATTGATCGACGAATTGCGCGCAGACGGCGGCGACGTTGTGCTTGTCGATGGAGAAAAGCTTCGCGACGAAGTAAAAGACGTGACCGGCGCCGCGTCCATTCGTTTAGGATTAAATGCTGTCGGCGGCAGCAGCGCGTTACACCTTGCAAACAGTCTAGCACCGGGATCAACAATGGTGACGTTCGGTGCAATGAGTTTGCAGCCGCTGAAAATTCCGAACGGTCTGCTCATTTTCAAAGATCTGCGGTTCCGCGGCATCTGGATTAACAAATGGTACGATAATGCGACGAAGCCGGAACGCATGGAAGCGTTTCGGCGCCTTTTCGAAATGGCGAACCGCGGATTACTGAAAACGAAAGTGGAAAGAGCTTATCCGTTGAGCGAAGTGAAAACCGCAGTCACACATGCCGCGCAAGGAAAGCGCAGCGGCAAAATCATTTTCGAATTCGAGTGAGTGGATTGGGGTGAATCAAACACGCCGCACAGACGCCAAAAATCCTGCCCTCTTGGCGCTGGTGTTTTGGAGTGCGGCAGTGCTCTGCCGCTTTTCTTATCCTTCGATAATCGGAACGAAGCCATCTTTCACGCTCACCGCATCGATCTTAAACCGGTAAATCGATCGAACAATTCCGGGAGACGCGAGGCCTTCAAACCATCTCGCCGAACACCACGGATATTGATTAGCCACCGGCACCAGGCCGTGTTTCACGGCATTTTGATGTACATAATTTAATCGAGCGAGATATGATTTCTGGTAGGTCAACTTGGTATCCCAGAAGGTGTGCCACACCTTCCGACTCGGGGTGTGGTCCAATCGATTGATCCAGCCGGCAATGCGCGTGTGAAGCAGGCCTAACATTTGCGAGAGGCATCCTTCCGATTACGCAGAGCATGAGCAACAAAGTGGTAATGATTCGAAAAGATCGCCCAGGCTTCGAGTTCCCATGAGAAATCACGCGCGACAGCGAGGAGACCGCGCTGTAGAACGTCTAGACGCTGTGGCGTGCGAAAATAATGAGCTTTGAGATAAGTGCCGGCCGGGACGAAGTAGGTGCCGTTTTCCGAAAGTTGATGACTAGGCGCATGTGGCCAGGACATCGCCGGCTCGGGCATCGGCATGAGACTGACAAGGGCATGACTGGAAAACAACGATTTTTGATCTAAAAACGCATAAAAAGCGGCAGAGCACTGCCGCATTCCAAAATTGGCCTCTGACGCTCGATTTGTTTTCACCCGTAACCAGCTTAAGTGGTCGCAATGTTAAAAATAATCGTCGTCGGTGCGGGCATTAACGGCGTTACGGCCGCGATTGAATTAAAAAAGCGCGGCCACAAAGTTGTTCTTGTCGATCCGGGACCGCTGCCGCATCCGCTGGCTGCATCCACTGATATCAGCAAAGCGGTTCGCGCCGCTTACGGCGCGGACGAAGAATACACCGAATTGGCCGAACGCTCGATCAGACTCTGGCGCGACTGGAATAAAGAGTTTGGCGTCGAGCTCTATCACGAAGTTGGAGTGATGTTCGTGCGTCGGCGGGAAATGAAGCCGGCCGATTTCGAATATGAAAGCTTCAAAATATTGGAGAGGCGGGGACACAAGATCGAGCGCATGAATTCGGCGCGACTGTGGAAGCGTTTTCCGGCCTGGAATCCGGAACTTTATCGGGATGGCATTCTTGAATTGGCGGCGGGCCATGTCGAAAGCAGTCGCGTCGTCGGTATCCTAAGTGAGCGCGCTAAGTCAGTCGGCGTCGGACTATGCGAAGGCGCCAAATTCTCTGAATTGGATGAAGGCGACGATCGCGTGAAGGGAATTGTGCTTGACGACGGGCAGCGAATTTCAGGCGATGTCGTCGTAATGGCTGTCGGCGCATGGACGCCGTACGTGTTACCATTCACACAGAATTTTTTCCGTGCGACCGGACAACCGGTCTTTCACCTGAAACCTCGGCAACCCGATCTCTTCGCGTCCCAACGATTCCCAGTTTTCGGCGCGGATATTTCGACGACCGGCTATTACGGTTTCCCGGTGAGCCACGAGGGCGTGGTGAAAATCGCGAACCACGGTCCGGGCCGTGAGATGTCTCCCGAATCTACGGGGCGCGTCGTTACTTCTCAGGAAGAAAAAAATCTGCGCGAGTTTTTATCATCGACTTTTCCAGCACTGGCGGACGCGCCAATCGTTTACTCACGCGTCTGCATGTATTGCGACACGGATGATGGACATTTTTGGATTGCCCCCGACCCCGAGCGTCGCGGGTTGATTGTCGCCACCGGCGATAGCGGACACGGATTCAAGTTCGCGCCGGTGCTGGGAGAAATCATTGCGGACGCTGTCGAAGGGAAATCCAACCCGCTTCTGCAGAAGTTTCGCTGGCGGCCGGATGTGCGCGCGGGAGAACAAAAAGAAGCCGCGCGGTTTAATCCGGAGGTGTAGCCGCCGACCTCTGGGCGGCGCGGCGCCATAGTGTTAAAGACGTCAGCGCCGCGTTTCGCGGAGCAAAACGTCTACAGCCCCTTCCCTTGCGAAGCGGGTTCTTTCTTAGGCTGCCGTTTTAGCAGGGTAATCTGCTTGATGCGCGCGGAATCGGACGGGCTCCAGGTGGCCACGTCAGGATCGTCTTTAAAAGCGTTGTGAATGAGACGCCGCTCGTACGAATTCATCGGCTCGAGCTGAAGCGAACGTCCGGTGATGCGCACACGATCCGCCAATTCTCGCACACGCTGCACGATGCGATCTTCGCGCATGGAGCGATAGTGTTCGCAATCGACGATCACTTTTTCAGCATTTTGGTCTTTGGCTTGCAACAGCCGATTCAACAAAAACTGGATGGCATCGAGCGTTGCGCCATCCCGCCCGATCAGGCGCCGGCTTTCCTCGGTGTAAATTTGCAGTGTCAGATTACTGCCCTCGTTCCTGGTCTCCTCGATTTGCACGACGAAACCGAGATAACCGAGCATGATGTCGAGCAGTTCCTTCGGCGTCATCATCGTTTGCGTTTTCCGGCCCCGAGTGTTTTCGAGGTAACTTTTTCAAGCTTCGGCATGGGCTGATTCTTGTTCTGATAAAATTGCAAGATACTGAAAAGATTCTGAGCGGTGTAATACAATGCCAGAGCTGCTGCAAAATTGTAGCAGATAAATAAAAAGATCAGCGGCGTGAACATCATCACCCGGCGTTGTGTTGCGTCGCCGGTTTTTGGCGTCATAGCCATGAGCCAAATCTGCGTCGCGGCCATGCAGAGCGGGATAATATTGATCGGCCAGCCGAGTAACGGCAAATGGGCCACCGTGTCTGGCTGCGAAAGATCTTTCACCCAGAGAAACTTTGCGTTTCGCAATTCCACCGCCTGGCCAAGCATTTTGAAGAGACCGAAAAAGATCGGGATCTGAATCATCATCGGCAGACAGCCACCGACTGGATTGATCCCGTACTGCTTGTAAAGCTTCATCACCTCCTGATTCATCCGGGTAGGATCATCTTTGTATTTTTCCTTTAACTCCTGCATTTTCGGCGAGAGCGCCGCCATCTGGCGCATGGAGCGGTTTGCTCTGTTTTGAATCGGCCAGAGCGTGAGCTTGATGATGGTGGTGAGCGCCAGGATAGCGAGGCCATAGTCATGCAGCCAACTGTGGAGCAGGTTCATGAAGTTGAGGAGAAACTGGCACACGAGTTTGAACATCCCGAAGTCCATGATCTCGGCTTCATTATGCGGAAGTTGCGCGAGGCGATGATAAAGCTTCGGGCCGGCGTAGATTTCGAAACGCGCGCTATAACTTTGCCCGGGCTGCAACGCGAAGCCCGGCATACCGAGCGCTCCTTCGATTCCGAGCACTTTTTGGTCAGGCGCGCGATTAATATCGAAACGCCGGCCCCAAACTTGATTGGCCTTGGTACTAAGAGGCGCCATCAATGTCGTGAAAAATTGATCGCTCACCGCAACCCATTCCGCGCCCGCAATATTTTCCTGATAAAAAGGCCGCGCGGCGCGCTGGCCCATCCCGAGAAATCCACCGCCTCCGCCAAACCAGCCGACGTCGATGCCTTTGGCCCTTCCATCGATGCACCAGACGAGCCGCGTATAAGAGGGATAATCCTTGAAGTGAATTGGCGCGGCGGATCCGAGCGCAACAAAGTAACCCGCATTTTGATAGGGTTTCGCGCCGCGATTCTCAAGATCGACATCCATTTCGACAACAAAGTTGTCTTTCTTCTCCGGCGATTGTTGGAAGAAGAATTTTTTGCGGATGGTAACCTGCTCGGCGGTCGTGCGCTCGAATTGCACCGCAGAATCCGACTCGGCAGATGCAGTGAATTCGGAAAGGGTAAACGCGGACGGCTGCTCGATAAGAGCACCGATCGGCGCGTTTTCTGCCGAATTCAAAGCGACGCGCTGCCCTTTTTCGGCGACCTGCCTGAGTAAGACTGCTTCTTTGATGCCACCGCCGCGATTTGTCAGGCGCAGCTCGATGTCCGAATTGCGAAGCGTTTCTATTTTCTCGGGAGAACTCCAAACTGATTCGACAGACTTCGGCGCAACCTCAGGAGAGGCAGGCGGCGTTGGGGAAGCGCCGAAAGCTGTCGGAGTTGCCGTGGGAGAAGCCTGCCCCGGCGTAATACTGACTGGCGCAGGCCTCAGCGGCGTCTGCTTTGCCAGATAGACTTCCCAGAGCACGAGCCCAAGCACGCAAAGAACAACGACAATCCACGCAGTTCGATCCATAAAAAATCATGCCGAAGCGGCTATTCACAAACAAGCTCGCGGCTGCGCGCAGGTTGCGGAACGGGGTCTTCCCCTGCCCCGCCCCAAGGTTGGCATCTCGCCAATCGTTTCAATCCCAGCCAGCTTCCACGTGTGAGGCCATGCGTCTCCACGGCTTCCAAAAAATACGCCGAACACGACGGCGTAAATCGACAGCCCGAGCCGGGACCGCCGACCAAACAAAGGAGCGGCGAGAGCGTGCATTGATAAATGCGAATGAAAAGACGAACCAAACCGAGCATCAGAGCGCTAGAATAAAAGCGCGCTTTGCCAGACGCAACCACTCATCTTCAAGGGCGCCATAACTGGCATTCGCACCATCGCGTCTGGCGACGAGCACAATCCAAAAATCTTGTCGGAGATCGTGTTGATGGGCACGCACGATCTCCCGCAGACGGCGTCGAAGACGATTGCGAACCGTTGCGCTGCCGACGCTTCGCGTGGTAACAAATCCGACCCGGGACGAACCGGCATTTTGCACAGCGAGCACACCAAGCGTCATCAATTTTCCACGCTTTGCGTAGCCTTTTTGTTTCACGCGCTCGAATTCCGACGCGCACGTTAATCGCCGGCTTTTCGGGAAAGAAAGACTTCTTACCGACATGCGCCTGATGTATCGCTAGTTTGCTTCGAGCGCGCCACTAGAACCCTGCGGAAGCTCTATCGCATATTTCGTGCGCGCCTTTTCGCCGTGATGTTCCATCTACAGCAAAAGCAAATAACCGCCTCAACCCTACGGACTCGGCGACGAAGTAATCGTGCTGGACTCCATTTGCGTCTCGCTGCTGGGTGAAGAGGTCGCATCAATCGTCGTGTCCGTCTCCGTCTCGCTGCTGGGTGAAGAGGTCGCATCAATCGTCGTGTCCGTCTCCGTCTCGCCGCTGGGTGAAGAGGTCGCATCAATCGTCGTGTCCGGTTCCGCCTCGCCGCTGGGTGAAGAGGTCGCATCAATCGTCGTGTCCGGTTCCGCTTCGCCGCTGGGTGAAGGCGTCGGAGCAATCGTCGTCTCCGTCTCCTTCTCGCCGCTGGGTGAAGGCGTCGCAGCAATCGTCGTGTCCGTCTCCGTCTCGCCGCTGGGTGAAGGCGTCGGAGCAATCGTTGGCCCGGTCTCGGTTTCGCTCGACGTAGCTGGAGTTGGATTCACTACGGTCGTATTCGATTCCTGTTCTTGGTCACGCGGATTGACCGTGGTTTGTTTTTGTTCACAACTCACAAGCAATGCGGCACCGACGACGATGAGTATGTATTTCTTCATAGACAAAGCACCCGGTTCGCCCCCGAAACGAATTCGGGAGAAAACTTTCGAAAATGAAGCGCCCCCGGGAAACTTAGGGAGTCGGCGAAGAAGTCGTCGTTGTGCTGGATTCCGTCTTTGTCTCGCTACTGGGCGAAGACGTATTGATCGTCGTGTCCGTCTCGGTTTTGCTCGAAGTAGCCGGAGATGGATTCACCACGGTCGTATTGCTTTCCTTTTTCTCGGCGGGGGGATTAGTCACAGTCGTCTCCTTTTGCTCGCAAGCCGACAGCAACGCTAATCCGACGAGCAGATAAATGTATTTCTTCATACGTACAAATCGAATTTCCGACCGATGCTGCTGTAGTTTAAGGAGTGGCCGCCGGCGAAGCTGTGTCCGTCGGGCTCGCGGTGGTAGTTGTTGTCGTTGTTTCGGACGAAGCCGTAGCTGTTGGACTTGCCGCCGCCGGCTCGGTTGTTTCGGTCTTTTGCTCACACGCCGCGAGAAGCGCGGCACTGGCCAGAATGCAGATGTATTTTTTCATATTGGTAGTTGGAAAGGGTATATTGCTTTAATTGATTAATCGGAGCAAGGCACTTTTTGGCCCTATCGGAATTTCTTCTTCAGCAGCAAATACTTGATAATCGCGGGTTAAAGTGGGGGCTCATATTTGAGGCCGTGCGCATCCGCCACTGCCCGACAAGTAAGCCGTCCATCGCGTGTGTTGATGCCGCCAACCAGGGCAGGTTGTTTTTTGCATGCGCCTTCCAGGCCGAAATCCGCGAGCAATTCCACGTAGCGGTAGGTGACGTTAGTCAGCGCCTGCGTGGCGGTGCGCGCGTACGCGGCGGGCATGTTCGCCACGCAATAGTGCGTAACACCTTCCTCAACATAAACCGGATTAAAATGCGTCGTTGGTCGCGACGTTTCAGCACAACCGCCTTGATCAATCGAGATGTCCACAAGCACGCTCCCGGGTTTCATTTTTCTCAACATCGCGCGCGTAATTAACTTCGGAGCTTTTGCTCCGGGCAATAGCACGGCGCCAATCAATAGATCGCACCCCGGCATCAGATCGTGCAGATTCGCTTCGCTGGAATAAAACGTGCGCGCATTTTTCATTGTCATATCGAGAAAGCGCATTCGATCGAGATCGACATCCATGATCTTACA
>Ga0207684_10004157_pt1 | contig 13761 bp, 11 predicted proteins | sample KBSK5501metaG_FD_184342 | JGI IMG/M metagenome (GOLD analysis project Ga0207684, IMG submission 184342) | Corn, switchgrass and miscanthus rhizosphere microbial communities from Kellogg Biological Station, Michigan, USA - KBS K5-50-1 metaG... | ecosystem: Host-associated > Plants > Roots >...
ATCGCACCTTCTACGGCGCCACGAAGGTGGCCGGCGAGCAGATGTGCCGCGCCTTCCACCAGCGCTATGGGCTCGACTACGTGGGCCTCCGGTACATGAACGTGTACGGGCCGCGGCAGGATGAGCGAGGGGCCTACACCTCGGTGATCATGAAGGTCCTCGAGCGCATCGGGCGCGCTCAGAGGCCGATCGTCTTTGGTGACGGCTCCCAGACCTACGATTTCATCTCGGTCACCGACGTAGCGAGGGCGAATGTCCTGGCGGCCAAGGCGGACGTCACGGACCGTTGCTACAACGTGGGCCGAGGTGTCGGCACCATGGTGCGCGACCTCGTGGGCGAGTTGTTGCGCCTGACGGGCTCGCGATTGGAGATCGAGTACCAGCCGGCCGGCCAAACCTTCGTGACTCAGCGAATCGGGAGCACTGATAGCGCCAAGCGTGACTTGGGCTTCGAAGCGCAGATCGACCTCACCCAGGGACTGCAGGACCTTATCGACTGGCAGGCGGGGGGCAGGCTGGACCCTCGTCCCTCCTAGTCATGTGCGGCATCGCGGGCGTGTGCCACCTTGATGGGAGTCCGGCGTCCGCCAATGTCCTACGGCGCATGGGCGAGTCGATCAACCATCGCGGGCCGGATGCCGCCGGCCAGTACGTTGAGGGATGTGTGGGATTGGCCAGTGTGCGCTTGGCCATCATCGACCTATCGCAGGCCGGTCGTCAGCCGATGGCCAGCCCGGACGGTCAGGTCGTGCTCACGTATAACGGCGAAATCTACAACTTTCAGCAGCTCCGAGTTGAGCTCCAGGCGGCGGGGCATCAGTTTCATTCCCAGACTGATACCGAGGTCGTGGTGCGTGCATGGGAGGCATGGGGCGCGAAGTGTGTCGACCGCTTCAACGGCATGTTCGCGTTTGCCGTCTGGGACCGCCGCGCCCGTCGCCTGTTTCTTGCACGGGACCGCTATGGCATAAAGCCGCTGTACTACTACCGAGACGGAAGGATGGTGGCGTTCGCTTCAGAAATCAAGGCGCTGCTCCAGCATCCGACCATCTCAGCCCGGGTCAGCCTTCCCGCGCTGAGCGAGTACTTCACGTTCCAAAACATCTTCTCCGATCTCACGCTCTTTGAGGGAGTCCACCTGCTGCCGGCCGGGTCAATCCTGGAAGTTGCTCTCGACGACGAGCCTCGGGTGAGACAGCGACGCTACTGGGACTATTCGTTTCGCTCCTCGGAGGTAGCTACTTCTTTCGAGGAGTGCGCGGAGGAGCTGGACCGGCTGTTTCGTCAGGCCGTACTTCGGCAGATGGTGTCCGACGTTCCGATCGGAGCGTACTTGAGTGGAGGGATCGATTCCAGCTCGATCACAGCAGTGGCTGCCGGACAGATCCGGCGGATGCGGACATTCACCTGCGGATTCGACCTCTCCTCTGCGTCAGGTCTGGAGCTGGCCTTCGATGAGCGGAGCGCCGCTGAAGTCATGTGCAACCGCCTCAAGACCGAGCACTACGAGATTGTCCTGCACGCCGGGGATATGGAGGAGGTCCTACCGGAATTAGTCTGGCATCTGGAGGATCTGCGCGTCGGACAGTCGTACCCGAACTACTACGTTGCCCGGTTGGCCAGCAAGTTCGTCCGAGTGGTCCTGTCCGGCAGCGGGGGGGACGAGATGTTCGCCGGGTACCCATGGCGCTACTACCGCGGGCTGGAGGCGCGGAACGCCGAGTCGTACTACCGGGCGTACTACGACTACTGGCAGCGCTTGATCCCGGACGAGGATCGAGCGGATTTCTTCAATGCGACGGTGTTCGCCGAGGTCAAGCACCACGAGCCATACGAGGCATTTCGCGGTGTCTTCGCGGGTGCCCAGCTGCGCCTCGAGAGTGCGGAGGACTTCGTCAATGCCTCGCTGTACTTCGAAGCAAAGACTTTCCTTCACGGCTTGTTCCTCGTTGAGGACAAGCTCAGCATGGCGCATTCACTGGAGACCCGCGTGCCATTTCTCGACAATGACCTCGTCGATTTTGCGATGAGAGTCCCAGCTCGATACAAGCTTCGAGAGCTGGATCGAGCGCCGCACGTTGACGAGAACGAGCCCGGCAAGCACGTGAAGTATCGCCGGGATCCGGGCAGCGACGGCAAGGTCATCATGCGCCATGTGGCTCGGCGCCTGTTGCCCGACGAGATCAGTGCGCGCGGAAAACAGGGATTCAGTGCGCCGGATGCCTCCTGGTTCAAGGGGGAGAGCATCGACTACGTGAACCAACTGCTGTGCAACCGCTCTGCCTCCATTTACGAGTTCCTGAATCGTGACCATATTACTCGCGCGCTGGAAGAGCATACCAAGGGTCAGATCAATCACCGATTGCTTATCTGGTCGTTGATCAGCTTCGAGTGCTGGTGTCGCCGGTTTTTGTTAGGGCGGGTCTAGTTCGTTGGAAGACGTCAACGGGAGGGTTGCCCGCAATGGCTGACGTCGCTTCGCATCTTGGCCGCCTTGTAGAAGAGTTTGCCGACGCGATCGCGTGCCCAGGGTGCGGTGGCCGGCTCGTTCTCGAGAACTTCCACGGGGTAGTTTGCGGTCAATGCAAAGAGTCTTACCGATGGACCGGTCGTACTTGGGATCTCGTGCCTCTGCGTTGCCGGGAATCGTCTGGCCTGTGGGCGGTTTGGGACCAGCTCCAGGTCAATGGTCTCGCGTCTTACCGAGAGGATCCCGACCACAATCTTGCTGTCGGCGAACGTCCGGATTGTCGGGAGTTCGCCGAATTCTGCAGATTTGAAGGACGCGTCCTGGATGTTGGATGTGGACCACAGCCCTGGCCGGCGTACTTTCGTGGGCACACTGCCCGCACTCGGTTTGTGGGCGTCGATCCCTTGATCGAGGGTTCTTCAGCACAGTATCTGCAGCTCCGGGCGGTGGCCGAATACCTACCCTTCGTCTCGGATGTGTTCGACCACGTCGTGTTCGCGACATCGCTCGATCACTTTGTGGATCCCGTTCGTGCTCTGGGCGAGGCCCGGCGCACGTGTCGATTGAACGGTCAGATCGACCTGTGGGTCGGCGAGAAGCGGGCCGGCGCACCTCCGCGGACCGAATCTCCCGACTGGTACCGTAGGCTTCAGCGACCTGCGGGATCTGATGACCTTTTCCATATCAAGCGTTTGGATGTGAGAGATGTGAGGCGGCTCCTCGAGGAAGCTGGTCTGCAGACTCGAGACCACGAAGTGCGACGAGTCGACGAGTACAGGACGAATCACTTCTTCCGGCTCGTGTCCGGGACGTAGCCGTGGACGTCTTGGTCACGGGGGGAACGGGGTTCATCGGGACGCATGTACGGCGGCGGCTGGCCGGTAGACACCAAGTCTTCGTCGTAACGCGTGATCCGAATCCTCCCTCTGAAGACGCAGTTACTTGGATCCCGGCAGATCTTGCTGATCGCGACATCGCCCAACGCTTTCCCGAGCATGTCGACCGTATTGTGTATCTGGCGCAGGGGCGCCGCTACCGGGAGTTTCCCAGCGGCGCGCGGGATGTCTTTGACGCCAACGTCCTCGGGCTGATGTCGGTACTCGAGTATGCGCGGGAGCATGGCGTCGGCCGGCTCATTCTCGCATCGAGCGCCAACGTCTACCGGCGGAGTGATAGACCCATCACGGAACTGGATGAGACGGAGCCGCAGACGTTCTACGCTCGATCGAAGCGCGCCGCCGAGCTGCTGCTGGCTTCTTATGAGGAATTCTTCCGTTGTGCCGTTCTACGCTTGTTCACCGTCTACGGTCCTGGGCAGAGCAGTGCACTCATTCCTTCCCTGATTGAACGCGTTCGATTCCAGCGGCCGATCCAGATCGAGGGGCGGGAAGGGTTAAAGGTCAGTCCGATCTTCGTGGACGACGTGTCCGCAACGATTCAGGCGGTACTGGAACACGATACAGCGGCGACTGGACTCGACATTTTCAACGTCGGTGGCGACGAAACGGTAACCGTCCTGGCTCTCGGGGGCCTCATTGGCCGCGTCCTACGCATAAGGCCGGAGTTCAAGTTCGTGCCCGGTGAGCCGTCAGGATGGGTTGCGGACAGCTCGAAGCTAAAGCGCTCCGTGGGCCTGCGCTCGTTCATCACACTCGAGGAAGGCCTCGCGCACACGATTGCGGCGGGAGTGCCACAGGCATGACCTCCCGGCCGTTCACCTGGGAGTACTACGACGCGTGTCTCACCGCCGTGCGAGCGTCGAGGTATCGCGTGATCGGATTTTCGGAAGTTGGCGACGACTCTCGCCTCCCTGTTGAACCGTTCGTCTTGCTCCGCCACGACATTGATTATGATCCCGAGTTCGCAGGCATACTTGCTTCGCGCGAAGCCCAGCAGGGGATCAGGGCGACGTACTTCTTTCAACGCGACTCCCGCTTCTATGATCTTTTCAGTCCTGGCGTGGTGGCGATCGTGAGGGGGATTCTCGACGAGGGACACTGGCTGGGTTTGCACTTCGACGCCAACGACATTGACGACGACGCGACGATCCTCCGCCAGGTCGACAGCGTGGCCGAAGGACTGGAGGCACGCTTCCAGCATTCGATTGACGCGGTCTCGTTCCACATGCCCACGTATCGCCCAATCGGCCATCTACGACTGGGGAGGGGGCGGGTGAATGCGTACGGACCCATGTTTTTCGGAGCCATCGAGTATGTGTCGGACTCGAATCAGGATTTCCGAGGGAAGCATCTGCTTGCCATGCTTCAGAGTGGGGCCCCGCGCCGGCTGCAGATACTGATACACCCATTCTGGTGGCGTCAGGAATATTCGCCGCTGATTACGAAGATGGAAGCGCTGGCCTCCCGACTCGGTCTTTCCCTAAGCCAGCTCTTGACGCCGGAGCAACTCGCATTGATTGGGCGACCGTGAGGGGCAGGCCGGCTTGACGTACAAGAGTACGACATCGTCCCAGGAGTCTCTCGGGGGGAGCGGACGCAGCGTCGTCTTCCTGCACCACTGCTACTATAACTTCTTCTATCTCGCCGGAGCCCTGAGGAAGCGAGGCTGGGACGCAGTCTCGGTGATTTTGGAGCCCCCGACGAACCCGGACCTGCGCTTCGCCCACGGCGCAGATCTTAACCTCTACGACCCGGACCCCCAGTTGTTCCATCGAAGACTCGGCGAGTTCGTCAATCACATAGCGCGGCGGGTACGGATGGTCCACTTCTATGGGCGCGGGCGAATGTCGTTTTTTCCCGAGTACTGGGATAGCAGCGAGCGATACGAGAAATATCCGGTGGACTTCGTCAAGCTGCGGAAGGCCGGGGTGAGGATCGGCTACTCTCATTCTGGCTGTCTTGATCTCGTCTCTCAGTCGTCTTTCTATCGCTGGAGCGGTGGCTGCTGTGACCGTTGTATCTGGCAGGACAAGCCAGATGTGTGCTCGGACAGGCGGAACCTCGCCTGGGGACGCAAGGTCCAGGAATACTGCGACCTAATTTGTATCGAGACCGACCCCGTACTCGACTTCAAGAGCGGTAACAAGATCTATCGGGAACCGTTGACGTTCGCGCTCGATCCCGATGTCTGGTGTCCCGACATGACCGTGCCAGAGAAATTGTCCATACCAAAGGGGAAGAATGAGGTCGTGGTGTATCACGCCATGGGGAATGTCTCTCTACGGACATCGGATACCCGAAACATCAAGGGAAGCCCGGCGATCGTCGCCGCGGTCGAGAGGCTGCGTGGTGAGGGTCACAAGGTGCGGCTAGAGTTCGTCAGTGATCTGCCCAGCACCGACGTGCGGTTCATCCAGGTGCAGTCCGATATCATTGTTGATCAGCTCAACTATGGCCGATACGGGGCAACTTCACGGGAAGGGATGATGCTCGGAAAGCCGACGGTCTGCTTCATAGATGCACGTGAGGAGGTCCAAGGCACCGACTCGGCTTGCCTCGCAGAGTGCCCGCTGGTTTCCGCAACCGAGGCGACAGTCTACGACGTGCTCAAGGAACTTGTTCTGAATCCGGAGCGACGGCGGGCGATCGGGGAGGCCAGTCGCGCGCACGCCCTGAAGTGGTGGTCAGCAGACGCCTGCGCTGAGCGCTACGAGGGAGTCTACGACCGCCTGATGAGCGGACTGCCCCCGGACAGCAAGGGGCTCCCTGCTATTAACCTGGCACAGCCTGAGCGCGGCGCCGGGTCTATGGCACCAGGCCGACTTGCGCGCTGGTTGAGGACACTCCGGCCGACTCAGGACCAATGACACGCCAGGTTCTCGTTTTCGGTGATACGCCAGGCGTTGGACAAGCGCTAAGGGTGATCCCGCCAGCGATGGTCTGTGGTCTCGTCGCTGCCGAAATTCGTCCACAGTATCACCGTGAGCTCGAATTGCTGGCGGCGGACCGGGCGATCCCCCTGCTCATCCAACCTCGAGTTACCGCGACGTCGTACCTCGAGTTCGTGAAAAGAGTTCGGAGGCTCGCGCCGGATCTGATGCTTGTCAACTCGTACTCGATGCTGGTCCGCGAGGACGTGCTATCGATTCCAGCGCGCGGGGCGATCAATGTCCACATGGCGTTACTGCCGGAGTATCGCGGCTGCAATCCGATCCAGTGGGCGCTTCTAAATGACGAGCCGGAGACAGGCGTCACGATGCACTACATGTCGCCGGAGTTTGATACCGGGGACATCATCGCGCAGCGCCGGATACCCATCCTTTTCACCGACACGTGGTACTCGATTCTCGCTCGCCTCCGGGACGCGACCGAGGGCCTTCTCATTGAAGAGCTGCCGAAGGTCTTTGCTGGGATGAATGCTCGCAGACCGCAAGACGAGGCGCGTGCACGCTACTACAAGCGGCGCCATCCAGAGGACGGGGAGATCGTCTGGGACTGCAGCGTGCGGCATATTTATAACTTGATCAGGGCTTTAGTGAAGCCGAATCCGGGCGCGTTTTATCAGCGGCAGGATGGCCGGGTCGTCTTGGATCAGCCCTTACCCGTCAGCGCAGTGGCCGCGCTAAAGTACGGCTCTGGCGGCGAGCGACAACTCTCGGGAGAAGGCGTCACGCTAGTCCCAGTGGCACCTTCGAGCCGTGAAAGTTCGATGGACTACGACCTCAGCAGAGACAACGAGACGGTACGGTTCGTGATCCGCTTCGCCGACAAGGGCGTGGGTGCCTGTGGGCTCTCGGCGATCGACTACTCGACGGGCACTGCGCGGTTGTGGGTAGAGCCTGGTGGGGGGCTCGAGGACCCGGAGCGTTGTGCAGCCGCGGTGGTGCCTCTACTCGTGTTCGCGGTGCAGGAGTTGGGTCTGCGGCGGGTCAGATGCGAGATCGAACCTGGAGCTGACTGGCTCAAGACGGTTCTTGCCGCGCAAGGTTTCGCCGACGAAGAAGGCACAATCACAATGGGGCCAGCGCGGATGGGACAGTACGTGTGGGAATGTCCGGGCAGAGATAGGGCACGATATGTCGGCGGATAGACGGGTCGTCGCAATCCATCAGCCGAACTTCTTCCCGTGGCTTGGCTATTTCGACAAGATCGCCCGGGCGGATGTCTTCGTGGCGCTCGATAGCGTGCAGTTCTCAAAAACGGGGGGCACTTGGTGCAATCGCGTCCGAGTGCTGGTGAATAGTCGAGCCGCATGGCTCACGATGCCGGTCGATCGCGGGTTTCACGGCGTGCGAACGATACGGGAAATGCGCATAGCGGGGAGCAGCTGGCGCGGGAAGCTGCTACGGACACTCGAACTGGCGTATCGCCGAGCGCCATATTTTGAGGAGGCGTTTCCGGTCCTTGAGGAGATCTTGGGTATAGGTGCTGAGACGGTAGCGGCGTTCAATCTGGAGGGCTTGAGGCGCCTGGCCGGGAAACTGCAACTGGGCCCGGCGAAGATCGTAGAGTCGTCCTCGCTGGGAGCGACCGGGGAAGCGACGGACCTACTAATCAACGTTGTGAACCATGTCGGGGGGACTGCGTATCTGTGCGGAGGGGGCGCCGGCGATTATCAAGAAGATGAGAAGTTCGCGGCGGCCGGTGTCGAATTGGTGTATCAGTGTTTTGCGCATCCCAGTTACACTCAGCGGGGAAAAGCAGGATTCACGCCGGGACTCTCCGTGATCGATGCCTTGATGCAATGTGGGTTCGCCGGGACCCGCGACCTGATCGCGCATCCGCGGCCGCAACTGACTGACTTGGCGGCATCAGATGGAGTGCAGCGCGGGTCCATAGACGGGAATGAGATCCGGTGATGACGGGTTTGTTGCTGTACGCGGACGGACCGTGCAGTTTCTAGGTTTCGACCGGGCGGACGCTCGACGGCTGCTGAACTTCCTCAGGATGGGTCTGCGGGACCGATTCCTCGGCTCGACGCTGGGACTCGTGTGGGCCATCGTCAACCCGCTTCTCATGATGGGCATCTTCACCTTCGTGTTCGCGTTCGTGTTCCGCTCGCGCCTACCGGGGGCAGAGACGAGTCTGTCGTTCGTGATCTGGTTGATCAGCGGTTACGGGCCGTGGCTGGCGATCAGTGACAGCTTGGCGACGAGCACGGGCTCGGTGACCGGCAACAGCGGTCTCGTCAAGAACCTCGCCTTCAAGACCGAGCTGTTGCCCATCGCCGGTAGCCTGATGGGGCTGGTCCCGCTCGCGGTGAGCACCTGCTATCTTGTCGCGCTCCTCGTGTTGAGCGGAACGCGGCCGTCGTTGAGCTGGCTCGCCATCCTTCCGGTGCTCTTGTTGCAGTTCGTGTTCATCACTGGCATCGGTCTCTGCCTCGCTGCGGTGAATGTGTTCGTCCGCGATACCGTCATGGTATTGCCAAACGTCCTGATGATTTTGCTGTTCAGCTCGCCGATCTTCTATCCCCTGAGCGAGTTCCCGAAGACCGTCCAGGGTGTGCTGCAGTTCCATCCCTTCCAGGTCATCGCCGAGGGCTACCGGCAGCCGCTCTTGTACCGCGCGTGGCCCGCGCCTTGGAGCCTCGCCTACCTCGCTGTTCTCTCGGCCATGGCGTTCCTCGGGGGCTTGGTGTTCTTCCGCAAGCTAAAGGGATACTTCGATGCCCGGATCTAGTGGGGCAGGAGGGCTACTCGCGACGGCTGTGCCTGGCGCGGCTGGCGAGGAGACGGCGGCTCGGTCGGTGATCGAGTGTCTGGACCTGGGCAAGACCTTCGTCGTGCTCGACGGCCAGTCGATCTGGCGGGTGGTTTTCGGTGGTGATTCCGTCAAAGGCTTCACCGCGCTGCGGAACGTGACGCTTCAGGTCCGCCAGGGTGAGTTCCTTGGTGTGCTGGGCCGCAACGGTGCGGGCAAGAGCACACTGCTGCGGACGCTGGGTGGTGTGTACGCCTCGACGTCTGGGACCGTGAGGGTCGCAGGCCTGGTCTCGTCGATCTACGAGCTCGGGATGGTTGGCAACCAGCTGCTGACCGGACACGACTTCGCGCGTCGGTGGCTGTCGCTCCACGGGACTGGGAGGCGGCGGGTCGTCCGGCTCCTGAGCGAGATCGCCGAATTTGCCGAACTTGGAGATTATTTCGACAATCCCATCTACACCTATTCGGCCGGAATGAAGGCCCGCCTGTTCTTCTCGGTCGCCACGTCTCTGCCCGGGCAGATCTACCTCATCGACGAGGTTCTTTCCGTTGGCGACGAGCACTTCCAGACGAAGTGCTGGCGCCGACTGCGGGAGCGGCTGGCGGCGGGCGCCTCGGGAATCCTTGCCACCCATGACTGGACGGCGGTGCTCAAGTTGTGTCGTGAAGCCTGCGTTCTTGAGCGCGGCCGCATAGTGGATCGGGGTTCGAGTCCGGCAGTTGTTCAGCGCTACCTCGGTCTGCCTCAGCCACATGGGGACGCCGCGGCGTTTGCAGCCCATCTGCCATCGGTGTACTGCGCGTTGGCCGAGGAGGACACGACACTGTCCATCCCGATCGACGTGAAGGTGGCCTCGCCAGTGTGGTTCGCTTGCTCCGTGGAGAGCTTCCGGCAAGGCATCGGCTGGAGTCATCTGCTGCAGGTCGAGCCGCGTCCCGTCGCATCCACGGCCGGCCTGTACGAGGTCGAGGTGACTATTCCGTCACTGCCCCTCAGCCCTGGGGAGTACTCGCTCAACCTCTTTCTGAGCGAGCGCGGTGCGGAGGGGACCCTTGTGCCCCTGGACGTCCGGAGCTGGACTTACGGGAACGATCTGGCGTTCGCGGTGGCCGGGAAGCCGCGGGAGAGCGTGACCATCCTGCCTCTGCGCTGGCGGGGTCGGCAGACTCAATCGTGAACTACCGCGTCCGCGTGGAGGGAGTGACCAAGCGATACGAGCTGGCGACGTCGCGACCGCTACCGCGTGCTGCCCGCCCGCTCCTTCGGCTGCTCGGCGTCCGACACCAGGCCGCGCGCGGCGTCGACCACAAGATGGCGCTCGACGGCGTCTCGTTCAGCATCACCGAAGGGGAGCGGGTAGGGATCATTGGCGAGAACGGAGCCGGGAAGTCCACGCTCCTCCACCTGCTCGCGGGCGTGGCAGCGCCGACGAGTGGCTCGGTCGAAGTCGATGGTCGTGTGCATGCCGCACTGACCCTCGGCCTGGCCCTACGAGAGGACCTGACGGGCCGGGAGAATCTCTACCTCGATGCCGAGGTCCAGGGGCGGACCAGGGCCGAGACGGATGCCGTCATCGACCGAATGATCGCCTTCGCCGACCTCGGCGACTTCATCGACCAGCCGGTACGCACGTACTCTTCCGGGATGAAGGCGCGCCTGGCCTTCAGCAGCCTGGTCTTCGTCGAGCCCGAGATCCTGCTTATCGACGAGATGCTATCGGTGGGTGACTACTGGTTCTCGCAGAAGGCAACCCACGCGGTGCGTGAGCTCTGCAGCAAGGGCCGCATCGTGATGCTGGTCTCCCACAACCTCGAGTCCATGGTCAGCATGTGCTCACGCTGCCTCTGGCTGGATGGGGGACGACTGGTCGCGGACGGGGACCCCGCGGAGGTCACCGCCGCCTATCGCGAACGAGTGCGCCAGCGCGACGAAGCCGAGATGGCGGTCAAGTTCTCGACGCTTGGACAAGATTGGGCGCTCGATAGCGCCGTACGGATCAAGGAGGTGACGGTCGGGTCGAGTCGCCGGCCAGGCTCGGCCAGCGTCCTGAGCGTCGGCGAGGACGCATGGATCAGTGTGGAGCTGAGCGTTGACCAGGCACGAGGTGACCTTGACCTTCGACTCTGGATCGAGCGGCTGGACGGCCTGCGGGTCACCGAGAATCGCTGGTCGGAGTCGAGCGGCGGCCTGAATTCGCTGGCCGGGCAGATCGAGGTGGTGGCCGAAATGGCACCGATGATCCTCGGCCCCGGCCTCTACCGGCTCAAGGCCGAGCTGCTTAACGCCGGAACCATCCTGGCGACCGCGGGGGTGGTGTTCAAGGTCGTGGCCGAGCGGAATCTCGTGGGAGGGCAACCGGCGCTCTGGGTGCCCATGGAGGTGTCGTGCCGGCCGAGGGTGGCGGCCGAGCGATGAGCGCGCGCGGGGGCGGGTCGTGAAGGACCGGATAAAGACCCTCTACCTCGACGCCAATGGATGCGGCCGCCAGGTGATCCGGGCCGATACCGTTCTCCGCGGGATCTTCGGCTACCGGGACGGGGCGGTGCCGCCGTGGGTCCTCCGACGGTCGAGGCGGGTGGCGGACCTCTTTTCGTACCTGCGGCAGTTCCAGGCGCACGTGTCCTACACGATCGACTGGCGGGAGGCCTTCTGCGAGTCGCCGGAGCAGGACGTGGAGGTGTGCAACATCAACAACCTCGTCCACTACGGGCGCTGTCTCCTGACGCTGCGTCGGTACGACCTCGTCGTGGTGTCGCACGCGGCGGCGGGAGACGACATGACGGTGCTGCTCAAGTCTGCGCAGTGGCTCCGCCGGCGTCGTGGGAAGCTGGTGATGTTCATCGGCAACGAGTACGACCTGCTCGACGAGAAGATCGCCTTCATCGGGGCGGTCGGGGCGGAGTTCATCTGCAGTCAGCTGCCGACACCGGCCGCGCAGTATCTGTATCGGGAATGCGGCGGGAGCCAGATCCTTTCGATGCCGCACGCGCTGAACCCGAAGGTCTACCAGCCACGGGGCGGGGGCGAGCGACCGGTCGACATCGGCTTCATCGGCGACGTGTACTGGCCCTTCGTCGGCGACAGAGAACGCACCGACCTCATCGAGGCCTTCGAGCGGGAGGGTGAGCGCTGGGGGCTCAGGTGCCGGATCAGGAAGCAGCGCATAGCCCGGACAGAGTGGGCCGAGTTTTTGAACACGTGTAGAGGGACGATTGGCGCCGAGTCGGGCACGTACTACCTGAACGACCGGGGGCGCCTGCTCGCGGCGGCGCGCGAGTACAACCTGCTCCAGCACCCGGAGGCCTCGTTCGATGAGGTCTTCGAGAAGTTCTACCGAGGCCAGCCGCGCGAGGTCTCGGGGAAGAGCATATCGTCGCGGCACTTCGAACCCATCGGGACCAAGACGTGCCAGATCCTGCTGGAGGGCGAGTACAACGGGGTGCTCGCGGCCGACGAGCACTACATCAGCGTGCGGAAGGACCGGTCGAACGTGGAGGAGGCGGTGCGGCGGTTCAAGGACGAGGGCTACCGGCGAGCGATCGCCGAGCGCGCATACGAGCACGTGATGGCCAATCACACCTACGCGCATCGTGTGCGCTCGGTGCTGGCGGCGGTCGGGGCGTGAGGCGGGCATAGCCCATGTGTGGGATCGCCGGCATCTACCACTTCGATGCGGATGCACGTGCGGACGAAGGTCTGCTCCGCCGGATGACGGATCTCCTCGCGCATCGAGGGCCCGACGACGCGGGCCTGTACCGATCCGGGCCCGTGGGCCTGGGACATCGGCGCCTGTCGATCATCGATCTGTCGGCGGCCGGCCATCAGCCGATGGGTAGCGCCAACGGCAGTATCTGGATCACCTACAACGGCGAGTGCTACAACCACCAGGGCTTCGCTGCGGACCTCGAGCGGCGTGGCCACCGGTTCCGGTCGAGCTCGGATACCGAGACGCTTCTCTGCCTGTACGAGGAGTACGGCCCGGGTTTCCTGACGAAGCTCGACGGCATGTTCGCGCTCGCCATCTGGGACGCCAGACGCCGCCGGCTGCTCCTGGCCCGGGACCGGCTGGGCATCAAGCCGCTCTTCTACTACCACGACCGCGAGCACGTGGTGTTCGCATCCGAGCTCAAGGCCCTGCTTGCCGATCGCAGCGTCCCCTCCGAGCTCAGCGAAGTGGCCCTCGCGGATTTCCTCCACCTGATGAGCATCCCGGACCCGGAGGGAATCTTTCGCGGGGTGCGGAAGCTCCTTCCCGGGCACTACCTGCTGGTCGAGGATGGTCGGGTGCGCGAGGAGCCGTACTGGGAAGTCCCGATGGTGGAGCCGGTCCGGCAGGTCAGCCTCGCCACGGCTTGTGAGGAGTTCGAGACGGTGTTTGCCCGGGCGGTGACGTCACACCTGCTCGCGGACGTGCCGGTAGGCGCGTTCCTGAGTGGCGGTGTGGACTCGGGCGCAGTGGTGGCCATGTCCGCCCCCAGCGCCGCCAAGCCCATGATGACCTTCGCCAGCACGTTCCGGGGTCTCGCGGAGTTCGACGAGAGCCCGTATGCCCGCCAGGTGGCCACGCTCTACGGGACGGAGCACCACGAGTTCGATCTGACCCCGAACCTCGTCGAGGCGCTGCCGCGGATCGTCTGGCATGCGGACGAGCCCTTCGCGATCTCCTCGGCGTTGCCGGTGTACTTC
>Ga0207684_10004158_pt1 | contig 13760 bp, 14 predicted proteins | sample KBSK5501metaG_FD_184342 | JGI IMG/M metagenome (GOLD analysis project Ga0207684, IMG submission 184342) | Corn, switchgrass and miscanthus rhizosphere microbial communities from Kellogg Biological Station, Michigan, USA - KBS K5-50-1 metaG... | ecosystem: Host-associated > Plants > Roots >...
GGAGACGGATATCTTGCGGAACCGCTACCCCGGTCAAGTGCGCCGACCGACGGTAACGAAAAGGCCACCCTCGTGCGCAAGAGCACCAATCCATCCAAGCTGTGCCAACCAGCCCTCAAGGTACCAGTTGTCTTCGGCAGGAGTGAACAACTCCTCCGAGTCCTCACACAGCATTGCGCTTGGATACGCGCGCAGGTATTCGACGCCATTTTCGGCAAACCAGCCTTGGACCTCGGCCAAGGTGTGACGGTGCTCCTCGGGATGTCGATATTGGTCCCGTACCCATGCCTCGCGCCGCGCTGGCTCGCTCTCTCGGTCGCGCAGCACCGGATCACACGGGATGAATCGGTATCCAGACAGCCGAGCGACGAAGCGCCGGGCCCGGAGGGGAATGCGTGCGAATGCGTTGTATACGCCAAGAACAATGATCCCGCCCGGGCGTGCAAGGCGCACCATGCGCGCGAATGCCGCACTCGGGTCTGGAGTGTGGTGCAAAACCCCTGACGAGTAGACCACATCGAAAGCACCCGCTCGCAAGCCGGGGTGGTGCAAGTCGGTTTCGATGAACTGTATCTGATCGAGGTCGAAACGTCGGGCCGCCTCAACACCTAGCCTGAGCGATTCGCGTGTGAGATCCGCGCCAATTACAACCCTATCAGCACGCGCCAAATACAAGCTCATCTGGCCGGTGCCACACCCAATCTCTACGACGCGCGCATTGCCGGGAATCGCTCGGTCGATCAAGCGCGCGAATTCACTCCGCTCGGCGCGTGCTCGCAGCCAACTCAGGGTGGCGCGTGGCGGAAAGTCGGGGAAAGGTGCCCGCTCATAAAAGCGGCGCACAATTTCGGTTCGCGTATCGCCCAGCAGTCGTAGGTTAGGGATGCCATCGGGCGCTTCGTAGTGGATACCGCAGTCGAGACAGGACCAATCGGTTCTGAGCGGGCCCGCACACGATGGGCAGGCTAATAACTCCAGGAGAGCGTCCACGGATTTACCAGATTGAGTAGATGAACGGAGGTAGTGCTTCAACCGCTGTTGCCAATGTGAGCAGCAGCCCCGTTATACACAGAAAGACGGCTAGCGGCGTGAGCCAGCGCTTGTCAGAATCGCTTTGCCATAATCCGCGCGCCAACTGTGCCATCGATCCGAATGTGCTACCAAACACGATTAGTCCGCGTCGGGTCCTGCCACGCGTTTTAATCACGCAACCTCCTCCTTTATTTTGTCTAGTTGAGTTTTTGCCATTGCCGAGGTGCGCTTCGTCACTCGAGTCCCTCCGGCGACCAGAACATCGATCTTGCAGCGCAGGAATGTCGAATACCCTTCAACCTCCCGATTGACAATCGGTTCTCCCGCCAGATTGAACGATGTGTTGAGCAGCACCGGTATCGCGGTGCGTTGGCCGTATGCCACTAGTAGTGCATGCAAGCGTGGCGACATCGCTGGCTCCAGCACCTGGACTCGAGCGGTTCCATCGACATGTGTGATTGCCTGTAGCCGCGAGCGCCATTCGCGCCGAACGGGAAAGACGCCCGACATGAAACGTGCCAACCGCGTGCCGCCAGGCGGAATATCGAAATACCGTGCTGCCACTTCGATGGGAACGACAGGTGCGAAAGGGCGAAACGGCTCGCGGTATTTGATTTCGCGGTTGAGGCGATCGCGCATCTCAGTCGTATGAGGCGCCGCAAGGATACTGCGATGGCCAAGCGCCCGTGGTCCGAACTCAAGGGCCCCCTCCATCCATCCGACGATGCGGCCGGCTGCTAGATCGTCAGCAATCTGATTGATGAGCGTGCCGTCCTGGAATTCCGCGGCAAAGTGACCGTCTTCTCGTGCGAGCCGTGCCAGCTCAGATCCATCAACCGAAGGTCCCCAAAAAGGATGATCGGGTAGATCGCGGTCTGGATTTCCAAAATGAATGCGGTCGCAATAAAGTGCCGCGCCAATTGCGCATCCGGCATCGCCCGGCGCAGGCGGAACGAACACGCGCTCAAAGCCTGATTCCGCAAGGATACGTGCGTTAGCTACGCCGTTTAGGGCCAAACCTCCTCCGAAGCATAGATCCGGCAAATCGGTTTCCTGATGAAGTGCTCGGGCCACCTCCACGAGTGTCTCCTCCAGGACCCGCTGGACGCTGGCAGCGCAATCAGCGAACCGCTGACCTTCCGCGGTGTCCAGATCAATCGGTTCGTACGGATTTCGCGGCGGACCAAAGAGCTCGATGAAACGCGATGAATAAGAACGTTTTGCAGTGGTGTGAAATTCGAAGTAATTGAGATCAAGCGTGAACGCGCCATCGGGTGTGCGGCGTATCAACTTACGGACTTGCTCGAGCAACGTGGGCTGGCCGTAGCCAGCGAGGCCCATGACCTTGTATTCGTCTTCATTCACTTTGAAGCCGAGATATGCGGTAAATGTCGAATACAGCATCCCCAGAGAATGCGGAAACCTGATTTCACGAAAGCGCCTGATTGTTGTCGGACCGTTTGCCACTCGCTCGCCCTCGCCGACTGAAAGTGTGGTCCACTCGCCCACCGCGTCTGCCGTCATAATTGCGGCGCGGCAGGTTGGCGCGGTGAGAAACGCGGCTGCAGCATGAGACTGATGGTGCTCGGTAAACAGGACCTTGCGTCCGGGCACGCCTAAGTGCGATGAGATAAGCCCACGCATCCACACTTTTTCGCCGAGCGAATTCTTCATTGCCTTGGGAAATGCCCGCCACGACCGTGGGAACGCGCGTAACGCGCATGTGAGTATCCGATCGAACTTCAGCATCGGGCGTTCGTAGAAAACTACGGCGTCTAGTTCATCCGGCTCGATCCCGGCATGCTGAAGACACGATTCGATCGCCAACAGCGGAAAGGCAGCATCGCCTTTGTGCCGTGATAGGCGCTCCTCCTGGATAGCGCAGACGGGCACGCCGTCCACAACGAGGGCCGCAGCGGAATCGTGATAATGCGCCGAAATGCCGAGGATGTTCATCTCAATATTGCCTGTCGAGTGAGTCACTGTGTCCGGGTGAGACCATCGTCCATCCGGAACGTTCTCGGTGCGCGGCACGCTTGGCCAGCCAAGCGAATGGCGGCAATAAGGCGAAGTACTGAATTGTCAGCAGCATTGAACCCAGTATGCCCGCTAGGCCCGTTGCCAGCCGCAAGTAAGCTTTCCAGAGCCGGCTAAGACGCGCACGCCACAAATGACGCCTGTGCCGCTTGGGTTCAACGCGGGCGAGTTGCATGAGTGTGTAGTTCATGTGAAAGGTTTCGTCGTGCAGAATTTCCTCAAAAACGGCGCGCGTCGGCGGATCGTGCTGCATCACATCGCGATAAACGGTGAAGCGGCTGGCAGCAGCCTTTTCCGATAAATGAAGGAAAGCCAGCATATTTCTGTCTGATTCACCGTCAACCTGTAGATCATCGAGACCGTGGCCACCTGGCGCAAGCCAGTCACCGTGGAACCCGGGACTGGAACGGGACGCGGAGACTTTCAAAAGTTCTGCTGCCCGATGACGGAACAGAACACCGTGACGGAACTCGTCAATCGCGTGCTCTAGATAAAGGCGTCGTAAGAGAGGGTCTGAAGTAACCTCGGCTGCGCGCAATATATCGCGCCCCCCGTCAGTTTCGGTTTCGCTGAAGCGGAGCAGTTTCTGAACACGCCGATCGGTATCGCTCCAGATCCAGCGATGTACAGGGGTCAGCATTCGATCAAATGCTGTGGGTCGTTCGTGGGGCCGAGCGGAATCCATCCCAGTCTGTCGATATATTTGAGTCCGGAAATCAGATTGGATTTGTCACTATTTTGTTAAATTCGCAAATTTTTCGTCGCCTAGGGCGAAGATCGTCCCGCGAGATGATACACATAAGTTGAAGAAAACATGGGCTCAAACCACTCTGATGTTACTGCAGTTCTTTTCAAGAATCAGGTGATTGGCCGGTGATGAAGTGATTGTATGCGCAGCGCTCGGTTGAGGCGTGATCAGCCGTCACGCGTTTGACCGAAATATCGAGGTGAGCTTTGGAGGATATGTCTTCGGTGCATCACGGGCGCCGGAAATCTTTCTGGGTGCGAGTAATAGTAGAGGCAGCCGTCGCATCCATTGGAATTGCGCTCTTGTCGTGCGCAGTCATCGCGAATCAACGGTTTCTCGACAGACATTTCGTGCCGTCTTTTTTCCTGCCGCACCATTGGTACGTGGTACTCCAAACGTCCGGACGATTGGCGATGGCAATCCTGGGCACGTGGCTAGCGTTCGTTGGACGTCGCCGTGTTGGACGCTTCGCCGCGCGAACGCCTGAGGGAGTGCTCCGCATTGTGATCGCTGTCGTTCTGGCGATCGGCGCGAGCGAACTGGTGCTGAATCGTGTGCACCTCCGTCCGGCCGAGTGGCTGTCGGCGGACGACGAACCACGCCGTCAACTCGACCCGCGACTTGGCTGGACGTGGGTACCGGAGCGGACTGGACACAAGAGCATCGGCGGTCGGATCATCGACTACTCCATCGATCCCGCAGGATATCGCGTCAGCCGTATTGGCGAGCCAGTCGATCCTGAGCGACCGACGATCTTGTTTACCGGCGAGTCTGTCATGTTTGGTGAGGGACTCACCTATGAAGAGAGCATACCGGCACAAGTCGGTGCCATGATAGGAGTACAGACTGCAAATCTGGCAGTCCACGGCTATGGTAACGATCAGGCGTACCTGAGGCTGCAGACGGAACTGCCTCATTTTCGCCGGCCGGTGGCCGTAGTGTCGCTGTTCATGACGGCACTCTTCGGGCGGAACCTCGATCAGGATCGACCGCACCTTGGTCCGGGTCTTGTCTGGCTGCCGGCGGAACAGCGCTCGCGCCTGTCATCCCTCGCGACGTTGGTCGTGCCGTACCGCGCTGACACGACGGTCGAACGCGGTGTCACGGTAACGCAACAGGTGCTTCGTGCAACCAGCGAGCTGGCACGAGCGCACGGGGCGACGCCGCTTCTCGTCGTGCTGCAGTTTGGGCATGAAGCGCAACCTGAACAGATGTTGCGTCGCCGCATTCTCGACAATGCGAGCATACCTTACGTCTTGGTCGAAATTGATTCGTCGTGGCGGTTGCCTTGGGACCGGCATCCCAACGCGCGCGCTGCTCGCGCGATCGCCACTGCCATCGAGAGTGAGCTACGAGGACGGCTTACCATCGCGGGCCCGATCAAGTAAATGTTCTTGGTTTTGATCGCAAAACCTCTCTTGGAGTCCGGCTTCTTTTCTTATCCCTATGTCGCGACAGACCCACTGTTGAACGGCCTACGAAGCGAAGGTGCGTTAGGCGCATTTTCTTCTAGGCACCGCCCGATCATCGTCCACGCGCGAGTGAACCGATGTCCCTTGTCACGATTCGTAATTAAACAGTACCCACGCTTTTTCTATGGTCCCGGTTTGAACAACTTCGATACTAATCAAAACACTGGGCGAAACACTCAAGAAACTGCCCGGAGCGCAGATTCGCTGCCGGGCAGTGTGTCTTTCGAGCTAGCCCCTCGGAGGGCGCGCTAGCGGACTGGCGCGAAAGCCGCTCATATGGCTGCTGCCTCGAAAAGAGCGGACTGCGTGGTTGTGAAATCCATCGCCTAGCGCAGGCGCGGGCCGCGCTCCATCAAAGTGATGTGGGACGCGCCCGACCACGATGGGCACGCGCTCGACGACCAGAGGGGAGAAAAAACCCCAGCCGAACGGGCTGTAGAAAAATCCGTCCGCCGGCAGAAACGTGAATCCCCCAAACCAGGGGTTCCAGTACCATCCCGGCCCGAACCAGCCCGGTCCGTACCCTCCGTCCGCGATATAGACACGCGCAGTGTCTACGTTTGCCTCAGACAGATACTCTGATCGCAAACTACTCCACCGATACAGGTCATCACTTTCTGCCAAGGCCTTCTTATCGAAGCCTTGAGCCTTGAGCTTCCCGCCCGTATTCAGCGCGAGATCGTGTCCTCCCTTCACAGTGACCTTGTGGTCGCCGGCGAGAACATCCGCCTTGCCATCGAAAACCCGCATTTCGTGATTTGAGGCGTCGACATTGTACAAGCCGGTTTTTAGAACATGGGTTTCGGCCCCAGGCTGACCGATTCGAATGTCATTCTGGGAGTGAATCTCATCCACTTCGAGCATCGCCTCTCCCTGGTTCAATGCCAGCTGTGTATTCGTTAAGCCCGGCGAAATCATCTTCACCGAACTGTTGCTGCCTAGTCTCAAAAACACGCCTGGGGTCAACAACACCTCTGCCTTACCATTTTGAGTCGCGAGGACCTGGCCGGCTTGCAACTCCGCAGATCCGATTGCCTTCGAATCGAGCGTCTGGTCCCCTATCGACGCCTGCCCTTCCACGTAGTTAAGGGTTCCTGGGATTGCCGAACGTCTGTCTGAGTTCGCGGGCCACGCGGGGCACGACAGGGCTGCGATCAGGCAAACCATTCCGAGCGCCGCTTTCCATCTTGCCAGCTTCATAAACTCCTCCTACTAAATTGGATGGCTCCCCGCGATCGGGGATGCGTCGCCAATTGCTTGAAAACACAAGACATAACTTGATTTCGCATTGCCACCGGGTTGGCTTGACGATTTGGGGATAGGGATCCACTTCGGCCCACCGAGCATTTCCGGCATCCAAACCGGGAACGCGAAGGAGAGGGAAAATGGACGAGAAGACTGCTCAACTTTTACTCGATGAGCTGTTCCCCGCGCTCGAAACGTTGGAGACGCAGAGCACAGCGATTCTGCAGTTCTTAAAGGACAAAAAAATAGCCCGCGATGAAGAGCTAACCCCGTTTCTTGACCAGGCCGCGAAAGCCAGCAATGTCCGGTGGCGTGCCGCTCGCGTGAGGATGGACCGCCAGCTGTCAAGTGCGACGAAAGCCGAAGAGACCACCGAGCAGAAGCCTCTAGAAACGGCGCAGAAAAGCCCGCGCCAAACTCCGGAAACCACCTCGGCTGCAGGTCGTGAAGGAGAGACGAACAAGCATGACGAAGGCCGCGAGACGCCCGCCAGTCATGAGAGGAAACGGAACGAACCAGACAATGAGAGTGCCGGATCGGAGCAATCTGCGGGAAAAGACGCGGCTTAAAAGAAATAGCGGCGAAGCTTTCCAGCAATTTCGGCGCGTTCAGTCAGCCGCCAAACCGGTTGACTGACTCTGCTGCAAGAAATTCAGGATCGCTTGGATCACGGCATCCTCTCCCGCATCCGTGTTGAACATCGCGTGATAGATCGAGCGGTTCGGCCACTCTACGTGGAAATACTCCTTGATGAAAGCCGCACGTTCACGGTCCACGGTGTCCACCAATGTCTCCGCATCCGCTTGGCTGTTGCCCTCTGACATCAAGCGCTGCACTTTCTGCTCGTTTGACGCGTAAAGAAAGAAGCGCAGCGCATCTTTCCGATCACGTAAGAAATGCTGCGAACCTCGTCCTACAATCACGCAGTTGCCAGCTCCCGCCGCCTGCTCGACGACCTGCTCCGAGATTTTGACAATGCTCTCGGCATCGAGCATCTCCACCGGGGCGCCCCGGCTGCCCTCATAACTTCCCCGCGCAAACGACTTGAGCAGACGGTAATAAAGGGGATCACGCCGCTCTTCGCGCTTTTCAACCGCGGATCGTTCGCAATGGGCCAAACGGGCAATCTCCTCGGTCAGCAGTTGGTCCCAAAGCTTCCAGCCCAATCGCTCGGCTAACGTTTCGGCGATTGCCGCTGCCCCAGAGCCATATTCGCGTTCGATCGTGATAATCCTGATCATTTCAGCTTCCGCAGCGCGGTTCCCAGCCGTGAGTTTAGATGCACAAAAGGTGTTCTGTGTGCATCGATAAGACATACAGGCGAGCGCGCCCTACTGGAATTTTCGCGATCAAGACGGATTAGGGAATCCCGCTAAGTCGGCATTGCAATTCGTGAAATTCCGACGGAACAGTCACTTGTGCTATGCAACGAAAGGTCAGATTAATTCTTGGGTATGTGACACCGGCGTCCTTGGGCACCTCGTGCTTGAAGTGCTTTTGCGTATTTCCCGCCATGATCAAGAGGCTCCCATGCGGCATGAGCTTCGAGTAGACCACTGCCCCGCCCTTACCCCTGAGGCGAAACAACCGCTCCGAACCGAGGCTGACCGAAGCGATCACGGGCCCCATCTCCGTTCATTGTCGGCGTGCAGTCCAACGCTGTCGCTTCCGTCGCGATAGAGATTGCATAACACAGCGTTGTAGCCTTTGGGTGGTAAGAGCAAGTTCTCGCAAGCAGCGATTGTGTGGCCGCTTCCACGCGTTGTTTCAAGGAGAGCAATTCGGGTATCCAAGGCAGGGGCTTGTAGTCCCGCCGCGAATACTCGTAGTGGGTTCCAGGGTCGCCATAATAGGCTTCGTCCCGGGGAACCGCAGACCCGAATGAAGTCTTACGTCGCCACCAGGGGCACTTCGATAAGAGCGCGTCGAAGAATTCGCTTGCCTCCTGGGCGCCCAGAAATCGCCCGTCATAATAGATCTCGGTGCCAACAATCGGGATTTGCTCAAGGGCCATGCGAGCCGGGTAATGAAGATAGTGATGATAATAATAATGTAGCAACCCCTGCCAGCAGCACCACCATTCACGGCTCGACAGAGCACATTGAGGCCATAGACTTGCTTACACTTGGAACTACCAGGGTGGATTTGGCATCGAAAAACCTGGCAGATCGTCTTCTCGCCAGCAACAGCGTGCCAGAGATCGACATCCCGATTACGCACGTGCACTGGCTTTGATCCAAAAGTTGGACCAAGGAGAAAGCAACGTGGGAGACGCTGGCGTGTCCATTGAGGTATTCGCAGATCTTGATAGCCGTGCTGAGGAGATGCTCGCCCAGGGCCAGGAAATGTTCACATGGATTCCCAATGCCTACGTGAAATATCCGTGCACCCACGAGGGCTTGCGAGCCGCGGAAATGTCGGTGCAAAAGAGTATTCGGGTCAACATGACGCTGTGCTTTTCGCAGGAGCAAGCCGCTGCCGTATATGCCGCAACACGGGGATCGAAGGAGCCGGTGTACATATCACCGTTTGTCGGGCGGCTCGATGATCAAGGCGAAGACGGCATGGACCTTGTCCGAAATATCAAGAAAATGTACGAACGCAGCGATGGCCATGTGCACGTCTTGGCCGCCAGCATACGCACCGTCAACCATTTGCTTTGTTCCTTCTTTCTAGGTGCTGAGCTGGCAACCGTGCCAAGCAAGGTACTACAGGAATGGACTGCAGCAGGTTTTCCTATGCCGGACCAAGACTTCCTGTACAAAGGCGTCGATGCCAAGGGCAAGCCCCTGAAACCGATCGCGTACAAAAACCTGGACCTGAACCTTCCCTGGGAGAGCTTTGATCTTGCGCACGAACTCACAACCAAGGGCATACAGAAATTTGTGGCTGATTATCAGAGCACCTTGAGACGGTCAGCATAGTGGTCTCCAGCCTGTCGTGGCTATCGTTGTTTGCGACAACGAATTGAGTGCGTTGTCTTACGCAGCCTTCGGATCATGGGCTGAGGGCTCTTTGTCTTCTTCGGGATTGTGCCAGCCGCCCACGTCCAGAGCCAGGCGATCCGCCTCACGAGGTCCCCACGAGCCTGGCTCGTATTGATGCAGGGCTGCTTCATTTCCGAGGATGGGATCGACGATAGCCCACGCAGCTTCCACCGCGTCTTCGCGAACGAACAGCATGCCATCTCCATGCATAGCATCTCCCAAGAGACGCTCATAGGCATCAACCTCATCCGCGGTGGACTCCTCGACTACCGAAAGATGCGCGGGCTTGGAGACAAGTTCTTCGCCGGGTCGCTTCACTCGGGCACTGAGGCGAAGAGAAATTTCTCCTGGACCGAGGCGGAAGCGGAAAACATTGCTTGATTTGTCCCCCAAAATGTCGAGTGGAGGCTTTTTGAGTTTGACCAGTACTTCCGTCGTTGTAACTGGCAGGCACTTTCCGGCGCGAATCAGAAACGGGACACCTGACCACCGCCATGACTGAACCTCCAGGCGCACGGCCGCAAACGTCTCCACCTTGGATTCAGGTGCGACTCCTTTCTCTTTTTTGTATCCATTAAACTGGCCTCGCACCAGATGCTTTGGGTCCAGCGGTGGGATGGTGCGGAAGACTTTGACCTGTTCATCGCGGATAGCGTCGCAATGTAGCCCAGTGGGAGGCTCCATGGCCAGAAAAGCTACAACCTGAAGCATGTGGTTCTCGACCACATCGCGGATCGCCCCGGTGGCGTCGTAAAACTGACCCCGCCCCTCGATGCCGAACTTTTCAGCCATCGTGATCTGCACACTCTCGATGAAATTCCGATTCCAGATCGGCTCCAGAAAACTATTGGCAAAGCGAAAGAACAGAAGATTGAGGACTGCCTCTTTACCCAGATAATGGTCGATACGAAAGATTTTAGATTCCGGAAGCACCGCATGAAGTGCAGCATTCAACTGCTGGGCCGAGGCAAGGTCGTGTCCAAAGGGCTTCTCGACAATGACGCGCGCATCCTTGATGCAGCTCGATTTTGCGAGGGACTCGACGACACTTGTAAAGAGATTGGGTGGAATTGCGAGATGATGCGCCGGGCGGCTGGCTGAGCCAAGCGTTTTCTTCAAAAGTTCGAAGGTTGCAGGTTTCTCATAATCGCCGCCGACGTAGCGAAGCAACTTCAGCAGCTTGGCCAAGGCTTCTTGATCGATCTCGCCACCTACCTGCTGAATGCTGTCGCGCACGCGCTCTTTGAGATGTTCGTTCGTGCGTCCGGCCCTGGCAACGCCAGTCACGGGTACATCCAGGTGGCCATGCTGAACCATATGATAAAGCGCAGGGAATATTTTCTTGTGAGCCAAGTCCCCCATGGCTCCGAATAGAACCAGAACATCGGCTGGCGCTGTATCTTCCGCGCTCTTTCCTCTCGCGCACCCTTGTCTGAGATCCGGCATGAACTTCTCCTAATGATGTTTCATGGCAAGACTCGCATCGTGCCATTCTAGCTGCCCAGCATACGGTCCAGATTGAATGCGGCGCTGATCAACGCCAGGTGTGTAAAGGCTTGTGGGAAGTTGCCCAGCGCCTCGCCTTGCGGCCCGGTTTGTTCCGCGTAGAGTCCGAGATGATTGGCATAGCCCAGCACCCGCTCAAACAGCAACCTGGCCTGATCCAGCTTTTCGGCATCCGCCTGGCCGGCGCGGGTCAGCGCCTCTACCAGCCAAAAAGAGCACATGTTGAAGGTGCCTTCCTCGCCCGGAAGTCCGTCGATGCGGGGTTGCGGTGGATAACGATATATAAGGCTGTCGCTGACGAGTCCGCCATCCCGCGGATTCTTGAGAATGGCGCTTATGGTGCTGAGCATCCGCGGATCGGTCGGAGCCATGAAGAAGACCAGAGGCATGATCAGGAGCGACGCGTCCAGGTCCTCACTGCCGTAAAACTGCGTAAACGCGTGGCGCTTCCCGTTCCAGCCTTTCGTCATGACTTCTTCATAGATCTTGTCCCGTTCGCGCATCCACTTGGCGCGATCGGCTGGAAGCGCACGTTTGTCCGCCAGTCGGATGCCACGATCCAGAGCAACCCAGTTCATAACTTTCGAGTAGACAAAATGTTCCTGCCGATTGCGCATCTCCCAAATACCGGCATCAGGTAGGTGCCAGTTTTCGCAGATCCACTCAAGACGCTCGCGGATCTTCACCCAAACGTCGTATGAGGTGGGACTCACGTACTTGTTGGACAAGTAAAACGCGTCCATGAGCTCGCCGTAGATGTCTCCTTGGAACTGCGAAACGGCGTCGTTGCCGATGCGCACTGGGCTGGACCCTTGATAGCCTTCCCAGTGATCCAACGTCTGCTCGGGGAGCTGGTTGTCACCATTAATCGTGAAGACGACTGCGCCGCGCTCCCTCGGGCGTGCGTGCTTGGATGCGTAATCTTCAATCCAGCCCATGAAGGCAGCAGCCTCGTCTCTGAAGCCGATGCGAAGAAATGCATAGACGGTGAAGGCGGCATCGCGCATCCAGGTGTAGCGGTAATCCCAGTTGCGAGCGCCTCCGATGACTTCAGGCAAGCTCGTGGTGGGGGCAGCAATAATCGCTCCGGTAGGTTCAAAGGTGAGAAGCTTTAGCGCCAAGGCTGATCTGTGTACCTGATCTCGCCAACGCCCGTGGTAAGTACAGGCGGAGAGCCAGTTTTGCCAGAATTTCACAGTGCCCCGCAGCAATTCCTCAGCCTCTTCTTCGGACGGCGGACACGGGACTCCGCCCTCGCCGCAGTCGTCCCTAAGAATGAAGACCTGTGATTTTCCTTCCGTCAGCATGAACTCGGCAGACACCCCACCATGCCCATCATTCCTGAGCGGCACCGCAGCCGAGAGAGCCAAGGTTAAACCGCGCGACTTGAATGTCGCGCCGTTAGCTTCTATCAGCGTGTCGTGGGTCTGTCGTCCATAGTCGAAAGCGGGGCGGCAAGTGACGGAAATTCGCACTGATCCCCTGACGCAGCGAATGCGGCGGTAGACATGACGATACTCAGGCGAGTCGGAAGGCAGCCCTACCGGCATGAAGTCTTCCAACTCGGCAATTCCGTCCGTCAACAGGAAGCGCGTAACCAGGACGTTCGTGGAAGGCCAATAGAACTGCTTGTGCCGCACACCATCAGAGTCGGCAGAAATTCGGAAACAGCCGCCGTTCTTATCATCCAAGATCGCTCCGAAAACACTGGGCGAATCAAAGTGTGGGTAGCAGTACCAGTCGATCGAGCCGTTCATGCCTACCAAGCCAACTGTCCGCATGTTGCCGATGATTCCGTAATTCTCGATAGGCTGATAGGACATCGTTGTGTTCCTTCCCTATGCTCCGAAATGAGTCGACTCGGTCTCAATCGATGTCGGTATTCTTAGAACGCGCACTGCGTCAGGCTCGCAAATTCTTCGCATATTTTTCCCGATGTCGAGGACTTGCAGGGAGGGGCCTAGTGACGACATCTCTGTTTATGCTCTGAAATATGCCCTTGCCACATTGATCCAAGGTGTCGCATCGGCACTTCGTCATCAGCTTCTTGAGCACGCATCGCACTGCTTTTATTCCATCCATCAGATCATCCAACTCCGTAACCTTTCTTTGGGAGAGCGTTCGCCAGCGTTCCGAGGCACGAGTGATATCGCGGAAACCAAAGAACAGGTGTCGGATTTCAGTCAATGTAAAACCGAGTTGACGCGCACGTTGAATGATTGCCAGCCGGTAAAGCGCTGTAGTGTCGTATCGTCTCTGTCCGCTCGTTTCGCGGGGCCCGGGGAAGTAGTCCAATTCTAGATCACCCCTTCCGATCAACATCCGAAGATTGACAGATTCTTTACAACACTCTCCTTGCCTTAAAGTCGACTTTAAGTTGTAGCGTAATGGATGGAGCGACAGAGCGTCCACTCGCGATTAGCGTGGCTGCCGTGTTGCCTTCCTCCTACTCGGAATGAAGTCGGCATCCTGATTTTCGGGCTTTTCGCAGCTCAATAGCCCCGCCCACCGATGCCTCTGCCTACGCTTCAACAGACATCTCACGACGTCCCCCGCAAGACTCGAGGTCAGGATGGATTCGCTACTTCCTTTCCTGTAGGGCTCTTGCATCCTCTACTTCATGCCGGTTGTTCCGAAAACACTTACCGGCTGATTGTGTCGGGCGGGGACTCGGAACTCAGCCTGATCTCCACCGAGAAACCGAGACGCCTAAGGCATCGCAAGTGATGGTGA
>Ga0207684_10004159_pt1 | contig 13757 bp, 9 predicted proteins | sample KBSK5501metaG_FD_184342 | JGI IMG/M metagenome (GOLD analysis project Ga0207684, IMG submission 184342) | Corn, switchgrass and miscanthus rhizosphere microbial communities from Kellogg Biological Station, Michigan, USA - KBS K5-50-1 metaG... | ecosystem: Host-associated > Plants > Roots >...
GTGGACGAAGCTCGGGCTGGCGAGAGCCGGCGCATCGTTCCAGTTGGTCTCCTCGATGCCCCAGTACTCGTTCGAGCCGATGCGGAACGTCAGTCGTACCGCGCGGTGCCCCTTGCTAATGCCGTAGACCCGGATCGGCGCATCGAACTCCAGCCTCGACGAGCTTTCGACGAGGCGCGGAACCTGAAGCCTGAAGCGCACGCGCTTGCTCGCCCGCAGGAGCAGAGAGCGGGTCAGCGCGGCGTTGGGCGTCACCATCGCCGGTTGCTTCGTGGGCGTGCTGTCGACCGGCGCGGGCGCGATCGTGCCGTGGAAGTTCTGCCCGACGACGACCGTGGCCATCGCGCCGTTCGCGAGCGTGGCGAATCCTGCCGGTAGCGGCTTGACTGCCGAGTCCCCGAACAAGTTCGCGAGCTTCACCGCGGCGGCCTTGGCTCGGCGCTGGGTCGCGTCGTAGTAGACCGTAGTCCGGAAGTATTGGAAGTTCGGAGCGTTCTGGGTCTTCCCCGTCGGCGGCACGACGACGTTGTAGCCGCGCTGCCCGAGCTCATAGGCGGCATTCGCCGCCGACCCGGCGACGCCGTTTCCGTTCAGCACCGTTGTGCTGGTGTTGCGCGGCAGGGGGGCGAGCGAGCGTCGCTTGATTCCGAGTGTCACGTCACGCGCCTTACTGGGCGCGTTCACGTCCGGCTGGACGAAATTGCGTACGGCCGTGGCGATGCTGGCCGGTGTCGCAGAGAGCTCGTTGGTGCCGGTCAAACCTTCGATCTTGGACTGGAAGACATGCCCGCCCGGCAATCCGTGGGCGAAGTAGAGGTAGTCCTTCAGCGTCTTTGGATCGAGCGCCTGGCCTCCGCCGCGGCCGACCACGACGTTCTTCTCGACCGCGTTCATGATCTTGAAGACGGTGTTCAGGTCCAGCTGCGACGAGATCTGCTGCTTCAGCGCCTTCAGGAAGAGCTGCTGCCGGGCATTGCGGTAGAGGTCCGAATCGAAATGCCGGAAGCGCACGTAGGCGAGAGCGTTCGTGGCATTCAGGCGTTGATAGCCGGGCTGCAGATTGATCTGGGAGACGTCTGGACAGTTGGTGGCGTCACAAAGGTAGCGGTGGTCGACGTCGAGCCAGACTCCACCGAGATTGTTCACGAGCTGGCTGAAGCCCCTGAAGTTGACGGTGATGAAGTAGTTGATCGGCAGACCGGTGAGTGCACGCACGGTCTCGACGCTTCCCAGCGCCCCGCAGAACGAAAAGGCGGCATTGATCCGATCTGTGGTATCCGGATGCCCCGGACACTTGATCGTCGTGAGCAGGTCGCGGGGGAACGAGAGCATCGAGAGCGAGTTCGTGATCGGATCCGCCCGGACGAGTATCAGCGTGTCCGAACGCCCGGTCAGCTCAGCTTGCCTGCCCTTCCTGCGGTCGGTACCGATCACCAGCGCGATCGTCGGCTGGCCGGGGATCGCCAGATCCAGGTGTTTGGCCGCGGCACGATCCACCCTCGTCTTCGGAGCGATCGCGTTGAGGAACTCGTGAGTCTTGAGATACGCGGCGCCTGCCACCCCGCTCGCGATCACGAGCGCCACGACCACCACCCAGACCACGACGGTCCGCACGACCTGCCACGCGCCTCGCCGTCGCGGGTCCGGCTGGCGGTAGCGCTTCATCGGCGTGTGGACGCCGGGCGGGTAGACCGCGCGGCCATTGCCATTGACGGTCGCGCCGCGCCCCATTCCTCTCTTGAGCGTGGTCCTCATAAGCCCTTAAAAAAGGACGGCGCCCGTTCGGAGGGCGCCAGCCGGTCAGGAGAATAGCCGACCGCTCGGCTGGCCAACGTTCCCAACCGTCCAGCCAGACCCTTAGAGCGCCCCGGCCGGTGAGCGGGCCTCGTAGCCCAGGTTCGGCGTCAGCCAGCGCTCGGCTTCCTCGAGGGTCGTGCCTTTGCGAGCGGCGTAGTCCTCGACCTGGTCGCGGGCCAGACGTCCGACCGAGAAGTACCGGGCGCTGGGGCTGGCGAGGTAGATGCCGCTCACCGCCGCGGCCGGCGTCATCGCGAAGGACTCGGTCAACGCGAGCCCGGCGTCCTCTGCCGCGAGCAACTCGAAGAGCTTCCGTTTCTCGGTGTGGTCCGGGCACGCGGGATAGCCGAAGGCAGGCCGGATGCCCCGGAACCGCTCCGCCAGTAGCTCCTCCTTCGGCAGGTCCTCGTCCGGCGCGTACCACTCGCGCCGCACCTGCAGGTGGAGGTACTCCGCGAAGGCCTCGGCGAAGCGATCGGCGAGCGCCTTGACCATGATCGCGCGGTAGTCGTCGTTCTCCGCCTCGTAACGTGATGCGAGCTCATCAGCACCGTGGATGGCAACGGCGAAGGCGCCGACGTGGTCGGCGTCGGGCGAGACGTAGTCGGCGAGGCAGCGGTTCGGCCGCGAGTCACCGTACGCGGACTGCTGCCGCAACAGGTTGAAACGGAAACCGTTCTCGAGCACGACGTCGTCGCCGGCCGAACGCGCCGGCCAGTAGCCGTGGACTCCGCGCGCCTCGAGCGAGCCGCCGCGGACGATCTCGTCGAGTAGCTCCTGGGCCTCGTCATAGAGCTCTTTCGCAGCCGGCTCTTCAAGTAGGGCCGGAAACTTTCCTTTCATCTCCCACGCGTGGAAGAAGAACTGCCAGTCGATGTATTCGCGCAGGGTCGTCAGATCGGGCTCGACCGACTTCGTCCCCGTGAACGGCGGCGTCTTCAAGTCGTCGAAGGGCACGCGCTCCTTGTTGGCACGGGCCTCGGCGATCGTGAGCAGCGGCTTGCGCTCCTTCTCGGCGTACTGCTCGCGCAGCCGGTCCTGCAATTCGCGGTTCTCTTCGTCGAGCTCGAGCTTGCGTGCAGGGTCGAGCAGGCTCGAGACGACACGGACGACCCGCGAGGCATCGAGGACGTGGAGGGTCGGCTGCGAGTATTCCGGCGCGATCCGCACCGCTGTGTGCTGTTTGGACGTCGTCGCGCCGCCGATCAGGAGCGGCAACTCGAGCTCCCGGCGCTCCATCTCCTTCGCCACGTTGACCATCTCCTCGAGCGACGGCGTGATCAGGCCCGAGAGACCGACGACGTCGCAGTCTTCCTCGACCGCAGTCTCGAGGATGCGATCGGCGGAGACCATCACGCCGAGGTCGATCACCTCGTAGTTGTTACAGCCGAGCACGACCCCGACGATGTTCTTACCGATGTCGTGGACGTCGCCCTTGACGGTCGCAAGCACGATCTTTCCCTGCGCGCGGACGGCGTGCAGCCCTGCGGCCTTCTCGGCCTCCATGTACGGCTCGAGGTACGCAACGGCACGCTTCATCGCGCGGGCGCTCTTCACGACCTGCGGCAGGAACATCTTCCCGGAGCCGAAGAGGTCGCCGACGATCTGCATCCCGTCCATGAGTGGGCCCTCGATCACGTCGAGCGGGCGCGCGAACTTCTGGCGTGCCTCCTCGGTGTCCTCTTCGATGAAGTCGACGATGCCGTGGACGAGCGCGTGCGACAACCGCTCTTCCACGGAGGCTTCGCGCCAGGACAGATCTCGTTCGCGCTTCGTACTCTCGCCCTGAACTCTGGATGCGTACTCGACCAGCCGTTCGGTCGCGTCTTCGCGGCGGTTGAAGATGACGTCCTCGACATGTTCCAGCAGCTCGGGCTCGATGTCCTCGTAGACCGCGAGCTGGCCGGCGTTGACGATGCCCATGTCGAGTCCCGCGGAGATCGCGTGGTACAGAAACGCCGCGTGCATGGCCTCGCGCACGGCGTCGTTGCCGCGGAACGAGAAGCTGAGGTTCGAGATGCCGCCGGAGATCTTCACGCCGGGGCAACGCGCCTTGATCTGCCGCGCACCTTCGATGAAGGCCTTCGCGAACTCGGCATGCTCCTCGATGCCCGTGGCGACGGCAAGGACGTTCGGGTCGAAGATGATGTCCTCGGCTTCCCAGCCGTCTGCCGTCAGCAGCTTGTAGGCGCGCTCGCAGATGTCGACCTTCCGCTCGACCGTGTCGGCCTGCCCCTGCTCGTCGAACGCCATTACGACGACGGCCGCGCCGTAGTGCTTGATCCGCCGGGCATGCGCGAGGAATTCCTCCTCCCCTTCCTTGAGGCTGATCGAGTTCACGACCCCTTTCCCTTGCAGGCATTTGAGACCGGCTTCGAGCACCGACCAGCGCGAGCTGTCGACCATGATCGGGATACGCGCGACGTCGGGCTCGGTGGCGAGCAGGTTGAGGAACGTCGTCATTGCGTCGACCGAGTCGAGGAGGTCGGCGTCCATGTTGACGTCGAGGACGTTCGCGCCGCCTCGAACCTGCTCCAGCGCGACCTCGACCGCCTCCTGGAACTGGCCGCCCTCGATCAGGCGCCGGAAGCGGGCCGAGCCCGTCACGTTCGTCCGCTCGCCGACCATGACGAAGGTCGACTCCGGGAAGATCCGGAACGGCTCGAGGCCGCTGAGGCGTGTCAGCCTTTCGCCCTCGGGGACCCGTCTGGGGGTCTGGCCCTCGGTCGCGAGCGTGATCGCCCTGACGTGTTCCGGTGTGGTGCCACAGCAGCCGCCGACGATGTTCACGAGCCCGTCCTGTGCGAATCCGCGCAGCGCCTGACTCGTGTCCTGCGGCTGCTCGTCGTGCGTCCCCATCTCGTTGGGCAGGCCCGCGTTCGGATGACACGCAACCCACGTCGGGGCAACGCGCGCGAGGTCTTCTACGAACGGACGCATCTGCGTCGCGCCGAGCGAGCAGTTGACACCGACGATGAACGGCCTGGCATGCTCGACCGACAGCCAGAAGGCGTCGACAGTCTGGCCGGAGAGATTGCGCCCGCTTCGGTCGATGGCGGTGAACGAGATCCAGAGCGGGATCTCAGGCGCAACGTCGAGGGCCGCAGCGATGGCCGCCTTCGCGTTGAGCGTGTCGAAGATCGTCTCGATCAGCAGGAAGTCGACTCCTCCCTCCGCGAGCCCTCGAATCTGGTCCGCGTAGGTCTCGAAGATCTGGTCGAAGGTGTGCGTGCGGAACGCCGGGTCGTCGACGCGGGGCGACAGCGAGAGCGTGACGTTCAGCGGCCCGACGGAACCTGCGACGAAGCCGCCGACCTCGTCGGCCGCCTGCCGCGCGAGCTTCGCGCCGGCCACGTTCATCTCGTAGGCGTGGTCCTCGAGCCCGTAGTCGGCCTGTCCGATCCTCGTGGCGGTGAAGGTGTTCGTCGTCGCGATGTCGGCACCGGCGGCGAAGTAGTCACGGTGGATGCCGAGAACCACCTCGGGCCGCGTCAGGTTGAGCAGGTCGGGGTCGCCCGCGACGTCACGGGGATGGTTTCTGAACCGTTCGCCCCGGTAGGCCTCCTCCCCCCTGACCTCGCGCTGGATCAGCACGCCCCATGATCCGTCGAGCACTGCGATCCGCTCGCGGAGGATGGCTTCAAGTCGTGTGCGCGCGTCCGACAATCCGGTTCCCTTCTTCTGCCCACGGCGCCGCTTGCGGTGCCGCTCAAAGGAGGTGCGGGCTTCGCCCGTGCCTCCGTCCTAAAAAGAACCGGACCTTGCGGAAGGCCGGGGCTCTTTAGGCGTTTGGTAACCCGGTCGCCAAGCTGCCTTTCAAAGCTTTCCGGGCCAACTGAGCCTAGCAGCCGCTCCCGGTAGGATCGATTCGTGCCGCCGGGATCCCGAGGCCTTGCCTATCTCTTCAAGCGTCATCCACGAGCCCGCGGGTCCTTCCTCCGGATGATGGTGATCAAGGCAGAGCGCTGGCGGCGGCGCGACCGCTGGCGCCGCTCTCTGCAGCGGCATCGGCCCTCGGTCGACCTGGTGCCGCTCGACCGCCCGATCTTCGTGCTCGGGATGCAGGGAGGCGGAACGACCCTCGTGGCCCGCTGCCTCCTACGGCATCCCTCGGTCGTGAGCATGAGCGGGGCTTCGGACTACTGGGTTGCGACGGACGAGCTCGGGTTCGTCCGAAACCGGATGCGAAAGCTGCCCTCGACCCTGTGGAGCTCTGCGCACCGCGATGACCTCGACCACCCGCTGGTCGGAACCGAGCATGCGTCCGTGTATGCATCAAATCTTCTGCTGCCCGCGTACCGAAACACCGCCGAGGACGCGACGCCCGCGGACGGCGAACGGTTGAGGCGAATGCTCAAGGAACATGTGGCCGTCTACGCCCGTGATCCGCAGAGCGCCCGCTTCCTCGACAAGACGCACACCTACACGGTCAAGATCCCTTACCTCGACGCCCTGCTCGAGGGGTACGAGCCGTTCTTCCTGCTGGTCGTGCGGAACCCGTACACGATGTGCTTCCGCGCCGTCCGCCGCAAACCGCCGGCCTGGCGCCAGGGGTTGCCGTACGAGGACCAGCTGCGTCTCGTCGCGCAGCACTGGACCAACTCCACGCGGCTCGCGCTCGAAGACGGTCCGCCGACGGGACGGTTTCTGAGCTTGCGCTTCGAGGACTTCCTGCAGAAGCCCGAGCAGGTCGTCCAGGCGGTCTGCAAGGCGGTCGGACTCTCGTATGACGACGACCTCGTGCCGCGCGCGGGCCATCGGCTCCCCTTTGCCACTCTCCCCTGGGACCGGAAGTGGTTCCCTCTGCAGGGCGACGACTGGCGCGACAAGGTCGGCGAGACCGAGGCACGGATCGTCGAGGACGAGTGCGCGGAGATCGCCGAACAACTCGGCTACGGCCCCCTGGTCGACACCGCGCCGATTCACCCGGCGCTACTCAGGGTGACCGGAACCGCTAACGCCTCTTTGGTCGCCTAGCGGCGACCGGCCACGCTGAGCTGGTTCTCGGCGTGCTTGATTCGCTGCTCGAGCTGCCAGCGATCCGCGTTCGACTCACCGCGCTCGACGAGCTCCAGCTCGCGTTGCGCGGTCTCGAGCTGCTCCCGTGCGCGGGCCTGATCGATCTCGGTCGCGGGGACGGCGTCGTCGACGAGCGCGATTGCGCGGTCCTGCTCGACCTTGAAGAACCCCGCTCCGGTCGCGTACTCGCGAATCTCGTCGGTGTCGCGGTTCAGGTAGATACGTGTCGAACCGGCCTTGAGTGTCGCGATCAGCGGCGCGTGGCGTGCGAGGACACCGATCTCACCTGCCGCGCCCGGGACGACGATCATCTCCACCTCACCCTCGAACGCCGGTCCATCCGGCGTCACGAGGGACAGGTCGAACTTTTTCGTGTCCTCAGCCACAGCGGTGCTATGAAACGCCGGCGGGCTCGGCCTCTTCTTCGCGCGCAGCCGCGGACGCTTCTTCGGCAGCCTCTTCCTCCTCCGCAGGCACCGACTCGCCCTCGCCCGCGAGCTTCCGGCCCTTTTCGACGGCCGACTCGATCGTGCCGACCATGTAGAAGGCCTGCTCGGGGAGGTCGTCGTGCTTGCCCTCGAGGATCTCCTGAAAACCCTTGATCGTGTCCTCGAGCTTCACGTACTCGCCGGGAGTTCCCGTGAACTGCTCGGCAACGAAGTTCGGCTGCGAGAGGAAGCGCTGGATCTTGCGGGCGCGCGTCACGACGAGCTTGTCCTCGTCGGAGAGCTCGTCGATGCCGAGGATGGCGATGATGTCCTGCAGGTCCTTATACCGCTGCAGGATCTCCTGAACGCTCGTCGCCGTCGAGTAGTGGTCGTCGCCGATGATGCCGGGCTGCAGTGCGCGGGAGAACGAGTCCAACGGGTCGACGGCCGGATAGATGCCCTGCTCGACGAGCGCTCGCGTCAGCACGACAGACGAGTCGAGGTGCGCGAACGTATTGGCCGGCGCCGGGTCGGTCAGGTCGTCGGCGGGAACGTAGATGGCCTGCACGGACGTGACCGCGCCGGTCTGCGTCGAAGTGATGCGCTCCTGCAGCTGACCCATCTCCGTGGCGAGAGTCGGTTGGTAGCCGACGGCGCTCGGCATGCGGCCGAGCAGCGCCGAGACCTCGGACCCGGCCTGCGTGAACCGAAAGATGTTGTCGATGAAGAGCAGCACGTTCTGGCCCTGGTCGCGGAAGTACTCGGCCATGGTCAGCCCGGACAAGCCGACGCGCAGGCGCGCGCCGGGCGGCTCGTTCATCTGGCCGTAGACGAGCGCGACCTTCTCGAGCACGCCGGACTCCTCCATCTCGAGCAGGAGGTCGTTGCCCTCGCGCGTGCGTTCGCCGACGCCCGCGAAGACCGACACGCCGCCGTGCTCGCGCGCGACGTTGTGGATCAGCTCCTGGATCAGGACGGTCTTGCCGAGACCGGCGCCGCCGAACAAGCCGACCTTGCCGCCCTGGATGAACGGCGCGAGCAGATCGACCACCTTGAGGCCCGTCTCGAACACCTCGATCTTCGGGGAGAGCTCCGTGAACTTCGGCGGGTCGCGGTGGATCGACCAACGCTCCGTGTCCGCCGGGGGCGCGGGCTTCTCGTCGACCGGCTCGCCGATGACGTTCCAGATGCGGCCGAGGGTGACCTCTCCGACCGGAACCGAGATCGGCCCGCCGGTGTCCTCGACCGCGAGGCCGCGTGCGAGCCCGTCGGTCGAGTCCATTGCGACCGCGCGCACGCGATCGTCGCCGAGGTGCTGCTGCACCTCTGCGATGAGGGTGCGCGTCTCCTGGTCCTCCTGCGCCGGTACCTCGATCTTGAGTGCGGTGTAGATCTCTGGAAGCTCGCCGGAGAAGACGACGTCGATCACGACGCCCTTGATCTCGACGATCTTTCCGGTTGCCGCGTTCGTGCCGTTCGTTGCGTCAGGCATGAGCCTCCTCGAAGAGTCCGTCAGCGCAAGCTGCAGCGAGCAGGCGCTCGCGCGCCAGCAGTTTAGCGAGGGAAGAGCGTCGCGGGCCTAGTGGTTTGGCCAGGGACCCGGCGAACGTTTCCGGTCAGACCACTAAAGGTGAACGGCCCCACCCGTCCGTCCGTGGTGAGGCAGACCTCCGCGGTGAGGCGCTCGCAGCGAGTTGAGCAGGCGCCGCTCGTAGTCGGGCGACTGCAGGTATGCCTGTGAGGACGAGACGCCTACCGGGGAAGAGGAACCGCCTGCCGACCCCAGCCCGCCGTGACCGGTCAGAATTCCCTGGGAGCTGCCGAGTCCGATCGCGACCAGAACCACCGCGGCAGCCGAGGCGGCCTGGATCCAGCGTGTCGCGACGTAGCGCCGGTTGGGCACGAGGATAGGGAAATCGAGTTGCTCGAGCGGCGCCGACCGCAACGATCCGCTGATCGCCACCGCGCCGGCGTGGTAGGTCCGGCAGGCCGCGCAGTCCTCGAGGTGCAGGCGAAGATCGGCTTCTTCCAGCTCCGACAGCTCGCCGTCGAGCAACGCGGAAACCTGCGCCCGCGCGCGGTCGCACCTACCAGGTGAAAACGAATCGATCATTGGCAGTTCTGACGAATCCTCAGGAAGATAGTTAGACATTCGGCCGATCGGCCGGCCGGCTTGAGGTGGAAGGGGGCGCTCAGGCGTGCTGAGCGGCCCTGGAGGGCTCGCCTGAGATGTCGAGCGGCTTGATCACCTCGGCGAAATGACAGGCACTCGGGTGCCCCTGGCCCCGGTCGATGAGGGCGGGGACCTCCTCGGCGCAGATCGGCTGTGCCTTCCAGCAGCGCGTGCGGAACGGGCATCCTGAGGGCGGGTTCGCCGGGCTCGGCACGTCCCCCTCGAGGACGATTCGCTTGCGCTTGCCACGCTGTGTGGGCTCTTCGATCGGAACCGCCGAGAGGAGTGCCTGCGTATACGGATGCGCCGGCCGCTCGTAGATGTCGGCCTTCGTCCCGATCTCCATGATCTTGCCGAGGTACATGACGGCGACACGGTCGGAGATGTGCCGGACGAGTGACAGGTCATGTGCGATGAAGAGGTAGGTCAGGCCGAAGTCGCGCTGCAGCGACTCGAGCAGGTTGACGACCTGTGCGCGGATGGAGACGTCGAGCGCAGAGACCGGCTCGTCGAGCAAGACCATCTGCGGGTTCAGCGCGAGCGCGCGCGCGAAGCCGATGCGCTGGCGCTGGCCGCCCGAAAACTCGTGCGGGAACCGGTTTGCATGCTCCGGGCTGAGACCAACGGTTCGCAGCAGCTCGTCGACGCGCTCACGGCCGTTCAGGCGGTAGAGGCCGTGGACGCGGAGCGGCTCCGCGACGATCTCGCGGACCGTCATCCGTGGATTGAGCGAGGCATACGGATCCTGGAACACGATCTGCAGCTCACGCCGCACCTCGCGCATCCGCTTGCGGCTGTACCTCGTGATGTCCTCGCCGTTGAAAATGATCTTGCCGGCGGTCGGCTCCAGCAGCTTGATGATCGTCCGGCCGAGCGTCGTCTTGCCGCAACCGGACTCACCGACCAGTCCGAGCGTCTCGCCCGCACGCACGGTGAGGTCGACGCCGTCGACGGCGTGCACCTGACCCACGGTCCGTTTGAGCAGTCCCGCGCGAATGGGGAAGTGCTTGAAGAGCCCTTCGATGCGGAGGATCTCCGTGCCCTCGTCCGCGTGCCCGTGAACGTCCGTCTCTTCGGTCGCGACACTCACGAGGTTGCTCCCGCCACGGGTTCGTCGACGAGCTTGCTGCTCTGTCCCTCGAGCTCTTCCGCGAAGTGGCAAGCGGACAGGTGGCCGTCGGGACCGATCTTCCGCAGGGGCGGCTCCTCGGTCCGACAACGGGTCCGTCCCTGAGAGAGGAAGCAGCGCGGGTGAAAGGGACACCCTGGCGGCCGCGAGATCAGGCTTGGCGGCTGCCCCGGGATCGGTCGCAGCCACTCTTCGTCGACCGTCAGTCGCGGCAGGCTGTCCATCAAGCCGACGGTGTATGGATGCCTCGGTGCCGCGAACAACGTCTGCACGTCCGTCAGCTCGACCACCTTGCCGGCGTACATGACGACGACGCGATCGGCGAGCTCGGCGATCAGCCCGAGATCGTGCGTGATCAGGATCGTCGCGGCGTGGCTCTCTTCTTGCGCCTTCTTGAGTGCCTCGAGGATCTGGGCCTGGATCGTCACGTCCAGCGCGGTCGTCGGTTCGTCCGCGATCAGGAGCTTGGGGTCGTTTGCGATCGCCATGGCGATCATGGCGCGCTGGCGCATACCGCCCGAGAACTCGTGCGGGTACTGGTCGTAGCGCCGGTCCGGGTTCGGGACACCGACGAGCTGCAGGAGGGTGATCGTGCGCGCCCTGGCCGCCTTGTCGCTGACGCCCTCTTGATGTGCCTGGATCGCCTCGGCGATCTGGTGCCCGATCTTCAGCACCGGGTTCAGGGACGTCATCGGGTCCTGGAACACCATCGCGACCTGGCCCCCACGCAGTCGGCGCAGCTCCTTCTTCGACATCTTCAGGAGATCCTTGCCCTCGAAGTCAGCCTCCCCCCTGAGAATGCGTCCAGGTGGCTGCGGGATCAGCCCGAGGATCGCGAGCTGGCTCACGCTCTTGCCGGATCCGGATTCCCCCACGATGCCCAGCGTCTCCCCGGGGAAGACGTCGTAGGTAACGCCGTCGACGGCGTGGACGATGCCGTCTTCGGTCGCGAACTCGACGACGAGATCGCGGATCGAGAGAACCGGCTCAGGCACGCGTTCTGCGCTGGGTCGGGTCGAGGGCGTCGCGCAGCCCGTCACCGATGAAGTTGATGCAGAGGACGATCAGCACGATCGTCAAGCCCGGGAACGTGACCAGCCACCACATGGTCGACGAGACGTCCTCGCCGTCGGCGATGAGCTTGCCGAGCGACGGGTTCGGCGGCTGGATGCCGAAGCCGAGGAAGGAGAGGGCCGCCTCGGTCAGGATCGCGATGCCGACGATCAGCGTCGCGTTGACAACGATCGGGCCTACGGCGTTCGGGAGCATGTGGCGGAACATGATGCGCAGATCGCCGGAACCGGCGGCCTTTGCCGCCTCGACGTACTCCTTCTCGCGCAGCGAGAGGAAGCTGCCGCGCACGATGCGGGCAAGGCCGGTCCAGAAGAGGAAGGCGAGGATGAACGCGACCCGGATCGGATTGCCGGTGCCGAGGAAGGCTGCGGCGGTGAGCAGGACGGCGAGCCCCGGTAAGGTCAGGATCAGATCGGTGAAGCGCATCAGGACGTTGTCGATCCAGCCGGTGTAGTAGCCGGCCACCGCGCCGATGATCGTCCCGACGATCGTCGACACGAGCATGACGATCAGCGCCACCTTCGCCGACGTACGGATCCCGTAGACGACGCGCGAGAAGTAGTCCCGCCCGAGGACGTCGGTACCGAAGTAATGATGTGCTTTGAACGTCGGCGCCTGCCCGGAGTGCGCGAAGTCCTGGGCGGCAAACGAATAGGGCGTGATGAGAGGTGCGAACACGCCCGCGAGGAGGATGACCGCAAGTACGACGAGGCTCACCATCGCGAGCCGGTGCCGGAAGAAGCGTCTACGGGCATACGCCCACTGGCTCCGGGACTTGAGCTCGAGGCCGGTCTCGTGGACGAGGTCGATCCCGTCCGGGAGATCAGCCACGGTGACCGCCCCCGGCGTAGCGGGAGAGATCGTCGCGGTATCGAGCCCGGCGCCCACAACCGGGAACTCCGGATCGCCGTCGTCCAGCCTGGTCTCAGTCATAGCGGATTCGCGGGTCGATGTACCCGTATAACACGTCCGCAATCAGGTTAAAGGCGACAACCGCGGTCGCGGTCACCATCAGCCACGCCATGACGACATAGGCGTCCTGGTTGAGGAGGGCGCCCAGAAAGTACGGGCCCATCCCGTCGAGCTGGAAGATCGACTCCGTGATGACCGCGCCGCCGATCAGAGCGCCGAAGTTGAGCGCGGAGACCGTGACGACCGGGATCAACGCATTTCGCAGCGCGTGCTTGAGGGTCACCTTCCGCTCGGGCAGACCCTTCGCGCGCGCGGTGCGGACGTAGTCGGAGTTGATCACCTCGAGCATCGACGCGCGCATGAAGCGGCTGTACTGCGCAATCGACAGGAGCATCAGCGTCATCGCCGGGATCGCAAGATGCTGCAGGCGATCGATCCAGAAGTGGATCCCGCCGCCGGGATTCTGCGAGCTGAGCCCCGATGTGTAGAAGATGCGCACATGCCACTTGAGGAAGATGTTCGTGAACAGGATCTGGAGCATCAACGCCAGCCAGAAGACCGGCATGGCAAAACCTAAGAAGCTGAACGTCGTCGCGGCATAATCGAAGATCGAGTACTGGCGGACGGCCGAGTACACCCCGATCGCAACACCGACCAGCAGCGCCAAGACCTCGGCCAGGACGACGAGCTGCAGCGTGTGCGGGATGACGCGCTTGAGATCGTCCCAGATCTTCGTGCCCGGCTGGAGGAGCGGCGACCCGAACTTGTTCGTCACCGCTTCCTTGAGCCAGTAGGCGTACTGGGTCGTGATCGGGTCGTTCAGATGGTTGCGCTTCTCGATGTTGTGGATCGTCTGCCGTGAGGCAAGTGGATTCTGCTTGAGCGTCGCCAGCGGGTCACCGGCTACGTGGACCGAGAAGAAGATCAGGGCGCTCGCCGCGAAGAGAACAGGGATGCTGTAGAGAAGCCGCCGAACGATGTAGGTGACCATCTGCCGCCCTCGCTCTTTCAGCGCTTCGTCCCGCCCCGGGCCGACCCCGGGGCGGGACTGAAGCAGTTACTAGTTGCTCAGTTTACTAACCGGTCTTCCAGGCTTCAGTGTTCCAAGTCGGGCCCTGGAGGGTCGGATTGTCGACCAGACCCTTCAGGCTCGTCTTGAAGACGAAGTAGGTCGGCTTCTGGTAGAGCGGGATCGTCGGCACGTCGGCCGCGAGCTGGGCGTCGG
>Ga0207684_10004162_pt1 | contig 13752 bp, 14 predicted proteins | sample KBSK5501metaG_FD_184342 | JGI IMG/M metagenome (GOLD analysis project Ga0207684, IMG submission 184342) | Corn, switchgrass and miscanthus rhizosphere microbial communities from Kellogg Biological Station, Michigan, USA - KBS K5-50-1 metaG... | ecosystem: Host-associated > Plants > Roots >...
CAATCTCCAATTCGCCGAGTTGACGAAAGGGATCGTCATCATGGGTATGGCATGATCCGGGACAGCCTGACCCGTCCTAGTGGCATTTTGATGGAACCCGACCCCCTCTCGCGCGTCCGCGCGCCGAAAACCGCTCCGTGCCCGATTAGTGCCCCGAATTGGATTGAATCGCCTTGAAGGCAGGCCCGCCCGAAAAAGAAAACGCGGGAAATCCCTCGATTTTCCCGCGTTGAGTTGAAGGGGCTAGAAGCTAGCTACGGCATCGCTGCACTCCAAAGGCCGGTGCCTTACCAGTTTGGCGACGCCCCAAACGTTAGAACGGTCAAAAGGATAACCCCACTTTCACGCTTCGCTCGGAATGACGGCGTCGTGTGCCGCGCCGAGTTCGCGCTGGGTTTCTCTCGCGAGGAAGAGAGAACGCGCGGTCGGGGATAACCCCCGAACCCCGCGACGGCTGCCGACCTTACTTCTTGGCCGGCGCCTTCTTCTCCCCAACCATTTTGATGTCGAATTTCCGGTTGCTCTCGATGAAGAAAACACACTCCGACGCGGCGTCGCACGCCGTCGTGTGTTTCTGGTTTGCCGGCTGGAACAGGTACGAGCCGGGTCCGAGCCTCGCCTCGGGCTTCCCTTCTTCCCCGTGAATCCACGTGCCCGAGATGATCACGATCTTGTGGTCGGCCGAATGCGTGTGGAGGGGCGCGGAGAAACCGGCCGGGAACTTCTCGATCGCGCCGTAGGCGCCCTTGGTCGGGTCGCCCCAGAGCTTGGCGAGCGTCGGTCCGGGTGGCGCACCGGCCAGAGGCTCGAACTTGAGATCTCCCGCAGGCCACGCGACGAATTTCTTTGCACCCCCGCTCTGTGGCGACTTGGCCTTGCCGGCCTCGGCTCCTTGCGCCAGCAGAGCCGCGCCGATCAGGAAAAGAACCGGGAAAGCCAGGGTCTGCCTCCATGTTCTCAGCATGAGGAACCTCCTTTCGACCGTCATTCTATTGACTGCGCGGAGTTGAGGCTAAAGAAAAAGGCCTGATCTCAGGCCTTTTCTATTGCGCGACTTCGTGCTGCGCGGGCTCCTCTTCGACCACTTCCTCCGTTTCCGTGCGGGCGGGAGCCTCGGCGCGGATCCTCTCGTATTCCGACAGAATGCGCCGCTCCATCCGCTCGCGGGTCTCGCGGTTCAGCGGGTGGGCGATGTCCTTGAACTCCCCGTTCTTCTTGCGCTTCGACGGCATGGAAACGAAGACCCCGTTGGGGCCCTGAATAACCTTCAGATCGGAAACCAGAAAGCAGTCGTCGAGGACGATCGAGACGTAGGCCTTCAGCCTATCTTCCTCCACGGGGAAAACCTTTACCTGGGTGATCTCCATTGGGAACCTCCCGAAGATTCGGTTCGGAGCCGGTACTCTTCGCGGGTCAGGGTCCGACAGCGAAAGACCCGAACGTCCGGATGCCGCACGGCGAGAAGCTCTTCGGCGTCCGCCGCCGCGCCCGACAGAACGATCGCGGAACCCGAGCCCGTGATGGCGGATTCGGGGGCGAGGGAGCGTGCGGAATCCAGCAAAATCCTCATCTCCACTCTCGTCTCTAGCACGGCCAATGCCAGATCGTTGCCTCCGAAGAAATTCCGGGACGAGTCGATTTCGAGCGCAGCGGGAATTCGACGATGGGGAGAGGAAGACCCGGACTGAAGCCGTCGATGGGTCCCATAGACCTCCCCGGTCGAGAGGGGAAAGGGAGGGACGAGAACGAGAAGGTCGGCCGGCTCGGAATCGGGAAGGGGCGTCACGTGCTCGCCCCGGCCGGTTACTTCGGCTTCGCCGCCGACGAGAAAGAACGGAACGTCGCTCCCGAGAGACGCGGCGACCACCCGGAGATCCTCGTCGGTCAGCCGGGCGTCCCAGAGCCGCGCGAGGAGCGCAAGCGCCCGGGCCGCATCGGAGCTGCCTCCTCCGAGACCCGCGCCCACCGGGATCTTCTTTTCCAGCCGGATCGCAGCGTCCGCCGGTCGGCCGAGGTGATTCGCGAGAGCACGCGCGGCGCGGACGACGAGGTTGGATTCGTCCGACGGAACCGGAACCCCCTCGCAGGAGAGCGCAAGGTCTCCGTCTCCCGTCTCGACCTCGATCGAGTCCGCGAGATCGATCGCGACGACTCGCGATCGGATCTCGTGGTAGCCGTCGGACCGGAAGACGCCGACCCGGAGTTCCCGGTTGATCTTCGCGGGGGCCTCCCCCGAGAACTTCACGGAGAGGTCGGAGAAGGGTCGGCCGGCTCCCGCGCGACGAGAGTGAGCTCGAGGCGTCTGCCCGAGCGGCGGTCTTCGATCGCGATCCGCTCGGGCCAGGGATCGAGGCGACCGGAGTACGTCGCCAGCAGGTCCGCCTCGGGCCGTGCGATGCGCAGCGTCGAGAGTCGCGCCTGCGAGACCTCGAGGACGCCCTCGACATCGTCTTTGCCGGGGAAGCGCAGCAAGGTCTGTCCGTCCCGAGCGCCGGCGACCCGGGGCTCCGCGCGCCAGACGCCGGCGAGCACGGCGCGGAGCTCCTCGGCGTCGAGCGGGATCGGTCGAGCGCCGCTCGCTTCCAGAACTCCCGACGCGTAGCGGGCGAGCGGCGATCCGAAAGGCCCGGAAAGAGTCGCCTCCAGCCGTCCCGGGACCGCCACGACGGCGAGCGTACCCGGCATCCTCACGAGCCCCTGCGACATGCGCGCGTCGTAGAGCAGGCGAACCGGCCCGAGGGAATCCGCTCGCTGGAGTGCATCCTTCCAGGCGTCGAGCGCCTGACGCGAGTCTTCGATGCCGGCGGGACCGAATGGCGGCGTCCGCGACGCGCAGCCCGCGGCGAGCAGGAGCCCAAAGAGGAGCGACCAACGGCAGGCGTCGCGAAGAACGCCGCCGCCGACTCTGGACTCGGGACTCTGGACTTTGAACTCCTAACTCTTCCGGGCGATTCGCGCGAGTTTCTGGCGGACTCTCTCCGGCTCATCGTGCTTGAGCGTCAGGGCGCGCTCCCAGTGGGCGATGGCCCTTGGAGCGTCCCCCTGGCGTTCGGACAGATCTCCCAGGTGCTCTTCGATCGTGGGATCGTCCGGGTCGTATTCCTTGGCGGCGGAGAGGTAGTTCGCGGCTTTCTCGAGGCGTCCGAGCCGGAAGTACACCCAGCCGAGTGAGTCGAGGTAGGCGCCGTTGCGTGGCTCGCGCGCCACCGCTTTTTCCAGGAGCTCCCGCGCCTCTTCGAGCCGGGTGCCTTTGTCCGCCCACATGTAACCGAGATAGTTCTGGGCGGCCGAATCGTTCGGTCGTCCGGAGAGCAGCTTCTGGAAGATCTTCTCGGCCTCGGCCGCGGAGCCGGTTCTCTCGAGCGCCGCCCCGAGCCGGAAGAGCGCTTCAGTGCTCTCCGGAAAGCGGACCGACGCGTCGCGGGCCACACGGCCCGACCCCGCAAAGTCCTTGACGCGCGCGTAGACGTCCGCGGCCGCGAGAACGTCGTCGACGTCCTGCGAGGCGGCGAGCTTGCCGAGAGTCTCTTCCGCCTTCTTCTTCTCGCCCGAGCGGTACAGGAACTCGGCGGTCAAGGCGGTCCACTCCGGCTTGTCCGGCTCCGCGGCGGCTGCCGCGCGCGCGGTCTGGAGACCGGAAGCGAAGTCTTCCTTCTCCCTGGCCGCGCTGGCCTGGATCCGGATGGCTCGCGCGTTCACCGTTCCCTGTTTCACGGCGAGCGGCGCGAGGATCTGCATTCCCCGGGCGTAGTCCTTCTGAAGAACCGCCAGGTATCCGAGCTCGACGTTCGCGGCGTCTTTGGCCGGGATCCTGTGCGGGTCGTCGCCCGCGCGACGGATGGCGTCGTCGAGCTGCGTCTTCGCGTCGGCGTAACGCCGTTCGCGTAGCAGCTCGCCGACGAGCGCGCGCCGCGTCGCGTCGTCGTCCGGGTCCTCGACGACGAGAGCGCGAAGGATCTTTTCCCCCTCCGGCGAGCTTCCCTTCTCGAAGAGGACCTGCGCGAGCAGGCGTCGGATCGCCCGATTCTCGGGTCGCTTGGCGGCCAGGGCGCGGGCACGGCTCTCGGCTTCGGCAAAGCGCCCGGCGCGCGCCAGGTCGAGGGTGACCCGCTCGGGAATGGCGGTGTTCTCGGGGTCGGTCTTCTCGAGCATCTGAAGGAGCTCTAAAGCGCGGTCGAGCCGATCGTCCTCTTCGTAGAGATCGATCAGAGCGGCGGAGGTCTCCCGGTCCGCCGGGTTTTCCTCGAGAAGGGCGCGGTAGATGGCTTCGGCCTCCTTCGCGTGCCCGCTCTTGGCCTTCGCTTCCGCCGTCAGGCGGGCGAGCGCCGGCTGGGCCGGCTCCCCTGCTTCCTCGAGAACGCGGGAGGCCTCCGCCGGCCTCCCGCGCGAAAGGAGCGCCCGCGCGAGAGGAGCCGCGATGGAAGGATCTCCGGGGGCGAGCTTCCGCGCCGCCTGGAGCTCCGCAATGGCGGCGTCCAACCGGGAGGGATCCCGTTCGGAGGCTCCGAGCTCCAGCGCCCCCAGCAGCCGGTGTCCTTCCACGAACTTCGGATCGATCCGCACGACCTCGCGGGCCTGCTTGATCGCCTCTTCGGGGACGTTCAGGTCGCGCAGAAGCTGCGCGTACTCGAATCGGACGACGGCGTCTTCGGGGACGAGCTCGATCACCTTGCGATAGAGATCGAGAGCCTCCCGGTAGCGTCCGTCGGCCATCGCCGTCCGCGCGCGGAGAAAAGCCTTGCGGGTGTCCCGGAGGTCGGCGGCTCCGAGCGATCCCGAGGTGATGAGCAGGGCGAGTCCGGCAGCCGCAAGGCGTGTCTTCATGGGAGCCCAAACGCCGCGCGACCGATCTTCATGCCCGCGGCGAATGTAGCACGCTTGTAGGGACCCGAAGTCGCGTTGTTTCAGAGATATAATACGCCGCAGATTTCCGGAGGGCGCAATGATCAAAGCCGACATCGTCGACCTCGTCGTCGACCTCGCGAAGATTCCGCGCGCCAAGGCGGCAACTGCGGTCGAGACGGTGATCGAGTCGATGCGTTCGGCGCTCGGGGCGGGCGATCGCATCGAGCTGCGCGGCTTCGGCGTCTTCCAGGTCAAGCGCCGCAAGCGCGGCATCGGACGCAACCCCAAGACCGGAGTCGAGGTCACGATCCCGCCCGGCAACACGATTCGATTCAAGCCGGGCAAGGACCTGCGCGACCTGCCCTAAACGGGTCCAAGGCGGCATCCGCCTGATGGAACCTTCGACTCCGCCTCCCGAGCCTTTCCTCTCTCCGCCAAAGTGGGAGAAAAAGAGGCGCTGGAAAATCCCGGAACACCCGCTCTTCCATCTCCTCCTGCTCGGACTGACTCTCATCACCACCACCATCTTTGGCGGCGCGGTCTTCTCGAGAGGAGGCGGGCCCCTGCGCGGAGGTCACTTCAGCGACGGGTTGGAGTTCTCCATTCCGCTGCTCCTCATTCTCGGGGTGCACGAGCTCGGCCACTACGTCGTCTGTCGCCGCCACGGAATCGCGGCCACGCTCCCCTACTTCCTGCCGGCTCCGATCCCGAACCTGATCGGCACCTTCGGCGCATTGATCCGCATCAAGGAGCCGATCCGCGACAAGCGGGCGCTGCTCGAGATCGGCGCGGCGGGGCCGCTCGCCGGCTTCTTCACCGCTCTTCCGTTCCTCGTCTACGGCGTGACCCGCGCGGCGCCGAACCCCCAGGCGGTCGCTCCAGGCTCGGTCCTCTTCGAATATCCGATCATCGTGCGTTTCGCGCAGGATCTGACCGGCGCCGGGCGCTACACGAGCGCCGCGGTGCAGGAGCATCCCGCGTTCATGGCGGCATGGTTCGGACTTCTGGTCACCGCCCTGAATCTCCTGCCGATCGGGCAGCTCGACGGTGGCCACGTGATCCGCGCGGCTCTCGGACGCCGTCAGCCGATGGTGTCGTACGGGGTCCTGTTGCTGGCGGCGCTGTCGGCGGTGCGCGGACCCATCTGGGCCTTTTTCTGTTTCTTCACGGCCATCTTCCTGGGAGTCGCCCATCCCCCCGTCGAAAACGACGACGAACCGCTCCCTTTCTTCCACAAGTTGATCGCGCTCCTGTGCCTGGCCGTTTTTCTCCTGTGCTTCACGCCCGTGCCGATCCGGATGAACTAGGAGATCAGACCTCAAGCACGAACGTGGCGGGGCCGTCGTTGACGAGAGAGACCTGCATGAACTCACCGAAGATGCCGGTCGCAACCGGAACGCCATGTTCGCCGAGCGACGCCACGAAGCGCTCGTAGAGCGGCTTCGCCTCCGCTCCCGCGAGCGCTCGCTCGAAGCCGGGACGCCGGCCGCGCGAGAGGTCGGCCCCGAGCGTGAACTGCGAGACGACGAGCACGCTGCCGCCGACTGCCGCGAGATCGCGGTTCATCTTTCCGTTTTCGTCCTCGAAGACCCGCAGTCCGGCCACCTTGCGGGCCGCCTCCTCCGCTCGGCTGGGCTCGTCCCCCTTTTCCGCGCCCAGGAGAACGAGCAGGCCGCGCCCGATCCGGGCCACGGACTCTCCCCGGACCAGGACTTGCGCTTCGGAGACCCTCTGGAGGACGAGCTTCATCGCGCGCCCCCGCGTCCGCTCTTGCGCGCCACGAGGAGCCGGACGAACTCGCGCGGCTCGGTCGCGCGCAGGAGGATCACCACCCCGAGGTAGACGACCATTCCGACGAGCGTCGCCGCCGCGAGAAAGAGAAGCCTCTCCCCGGTCGTGTGAGGAGGGTGCGTTGCAAGCAGCCATGTGGCGCCCCGGCCCGCGATCGCGGCCATCACCGCCGAAGCGGCGAGGACGCGCGCCAGGGTCGCCGCAAGCTCCTTCAGTCCGAGACGCCCTTCGCGGCGCCGGAGGAATCCGAGCAGCAGAACGAAGTTCGCGATCGCTCCGCACGACGTCGCGAACGCGACCGAGGCGACGCCCCAGGGCCGCAACGCGATCGAGACCGACACGAAGACCGCGAGGTCCACCGCGGCGCAGAAGACCGGCGTCCGCGTGTCCTTGCGGGCGTAATGGGCGAAGACGAGAAGACTGCTCGAGGAGATGAAGAAGAGCCCGATGACGTAGAACGAGAGAGCCTGCGCGGTGGCGGCGGTCGCGGCGGGACCGAAGCGTCCCCCCTGGAAGAGCGCGGCGATGACCGTCTCGCGCAGCACCGCGAGACCGACTGCCCACGGGATGGTGACGAACGCGACGAGGCGGAGCCCGAAGCGCAACGTGTCCTTGAACGGGCCGCGGTCCTCCTCGAGCGCCTGACGGGCGAGGAGCGGCAGGATCGCCGTCGAGACGGAGACGACGAATCCGCCGCGGACGAGCTCGATCACGCGGTTGCCGAAGGTCAGGTAGGACACCGCGCCGTCTCCGAACACCGAGGCGAAGCGGGTGGAAAGGGCGATCGTGATCGCGTAGATCCCGAACCCGAAGAGGCGCGGTACGAGAAGAAGGAAGACTGCCCGGACGTCCGGATCCGAGAAGCGCACGTTCCACTTTCCGATCGCGGACAGCGACCGCGCCGCCGGGATCTGGACCGCCATCTGGAGAATCCCGCCGACGAGCACGCCCACGGCGAGCGCGACGGTCGGCTCGCGGAAACGGGGAGCGAGAACCACCGCCCCGAAGATGATCGCGAGGTTCAGGAGAATGGGCGACATCGCCGAGATCGCGAACCGCCCGTGCGCGTTCAGGACGGCCTGCAGGAGCGCGGCGACCGAAATGAAGCAGAGGTACGGAAACATGAGCCGCGTGAGGTAGATCGTGAGCGGGATCTTTCCGGGCGTGGAGGCGAATCCCTTGGCGAGGAGACGCACGATCGCGGGCGCGAAGAGGATTCCGAGGACCGTGATCGCGGAAACGAGGAGGGTGAGCGCGGAGAGGATCCGGGCCGCAAAGAGGCGCGCGTCTTCGACCGAGCCGTTCTTGCGCCGCTCGGCGTAGGAGGGAATGAAGACTCCCGGCAGCGCTCCTTCCGCCACGAGCTGCCGGAGGAGGTTCGGGATGCGGAACGCCGTGTAGAACACGTCGGAGGCTGCGCTCGCCCCGAAGAACGCGGCGATCGTCTTGTCCCGTGCGTACCCGGTCAGCCGGGACGCGAGGGTCAGGAGGGTGATGACCGACGCGGAGCGGACCAGCCGCCCGCGCGCCTCCTCCGCCGGCAGCGGCGCTTCGGTCACTTCGGGGAGTCGTTCATCGGCTCGCGACATTTTAAGAGTAGCAGTGAGCGGTCTTAGCCGCCCCGCGCCCGGACGTCATTTGTCCCGGGCGGCACGGGATATTCTTCGAAGCACATGAAAGGAGAGAGGAAGACATGGCCAGCGTCAACAAAGTCATTCTGATCGGCAACCTCGGGAAAGACCCGGAGCTTCGGACGACCCCGCAGGGGACTTCGCTCGCGAGGTTCTCGGTCGCGACCACGACCACCTGGAAGGACGCCTCCGGCGCGAAGCAGGAGCGCACCGAGTGGCACGACATCGTGGCCTGGGAGCGGCTCGCGCAGATCTGCGGCGAGTACCTGCACAAGGGGAAGATGGTCTACGTCGAGGGCAGCCTGCAGACCCGGAGTTGGGAGGACCAGGACGGGAAGAAGCGATACAAGACGGAGGTCAAGGCGAACAACGTCGTGATGTTGTCGCCGCCGCCGTCGCGGTCGGATTCTGCGCGCCCGGCTCCGGCTCGCGAAGAGAGCGAGGCGGCCGAGCCGGTCGCCGCCTACGACGACGACGTGCCCTTCTAAACATGTCGCGGGGACAGGTCCTGCGGACCTGCACCCGCGTCCTTATTTATCTCGCGCGGACAGGTCCTGCGGACCTGCACCCGCGTCCTTATTTCTTATTTCTTGCAGCGATCGCTTCCCGGAGCGCGGCGACGTCCGCCGCGATCTCTTCGAGCGGACGATCGGGAGGCGGCGCCGTGCGCTCGAGAGCGCGGAGGCGCTGAACGAACACGTCGATTCGATGCGAGGCCTCCACGAGGCGCGGCGCGGGAACCTCCTTCTGGGCCCGGGCGACTGATTCCGGATACTCCTCGAGGCGCGAGCACACCAGGGCGACGTCGCATCCGGCGCGAATCGACGCCGCCGCTCGGTGGGCGAGGTCCCCGAACTCCGCGAGCGCGCCCATCTCGAGGTCGTCGGAAAACGCGACGCCCTGGAAGCCCACCCTACCCCGCAGGACTCTCGTCGCGGTGTCGGGAGAAAGAGAGGCCGGGAGCCGATCCCGTGCGCCGGCCGCGTGCGACACCATAATCGCGCCGGCCACATCTTTCAGGGCGCGGAAAGGCGCGAGGTCCCGGTCCTCCTCCTCCTCGTCCTCGGGGAGGAAGGGCAGCGCCCGATGCGTGTCGCGGCTGGCGCGGCCGAGCCCCGGAAAATGCTTGAGGCAGCCGGCGACACCGCGGGAATGGAGACCTTCGAGGAAGTCCCGGGCGGCCGCGATGATCCGGTCCGGCTCCTCCGCCGCCGTGCGCTCCCCCAGCACGCTCTCCCCGGCGCCGGGAAGTCTTCGATCGACGACGGGGGCGAGATCGAGCCGCACGCCCAAGCGCGCACACGCTTCCGCCGCGAGCTCGCCGGCGCGCCGGGCCAGCCCCGCCTCCGCCGAGTCATGAAACGAAGGGAACGGTCCGGCGAGCTCCCGCAGCCGGTCCACCGGACCGCCTTCCTGGTCGAGCGCGAGAAACGACCCCCCCGGAAGCGTTCCGATGTCCGCGGCGAGGTCCGCGACCTGTCGTTCGCTTTGGATGTTCCGCTTGAACAGGACGACCGCGCGCGGCGGATGTCTTTCGAGAATCGCCCGCTCGCCCGGGTCGAGAGCCGGACCGGCGATCCCGACGCCGAAGAGCCGCGAGGCGGCCGTCACCCCTTGAGCCGTTCCTGGAGCGAGGCGAGAAGCGCGAGCGCCGCGATCGGCGTCAACCGGTCGAGGTCCGCCGCCCGGAGCTTCTCCAGGACGAGTTCCTCCGATCCGGAAAAGAGCAGAAGCTGACCTTCGCCGGCGCTCTCTCCCGCGCGCCGGGCGATCACGGGGGCGCCCTGCACGTCCAGCTCCTGCTTTTCGAGGTTCGAGAGCACTTCGCGCGCGCGGTCCGTGACGGAAGCGGGCAGACCCGCGAGCTCGGCAACCTGGATCCCGTAGCTGCGGTCGGCCGCGCCCGGCACGACCTTCTTCAGGAAGACGACGCGGCCTCCGATCTCCTTGACCGCCATCGTTGCGTTCGCGACAGCCGGCTTGACCAGCGCGATCTCGGTCAGCTCGTGGTAGTGCGTCGCGAAGAGCACGAAACCGCTCTTGCCGGGCGCGTCGTGCAGGTGCTCGACGAGCGCCCACGCGATCGAGAGGCCGTCGAACGTGGACGTGCCGCGCCCCACTTCGTCGAGAAGGATCAGGCTGGCGGCAGTCGCGTCCCGGACGATCGCCGCGGCCTCGAGCATCTCGACCATGAAGGTGGACTCGCCACGCAGGAGATGGTCCGCGGCACCGACCCGCGTGAAGATCCGGTCGATCGGCGAGAGCTCGGCTTCCGCGGCCGGGACGAACGACCCCATCTGGGCGAGCAGGACGATCGTGGCGACCTGGCGCAGGTAGGTGGACTTGCCTCCCATGTTCGGCCCGGTCAGGACGACGATGCGCCTCTCCGGCGACAGCTCACAGTCGTTCGGAACGAAGGGCTCGTCGCGGCGGTGGCGCTCGACTAAGGGATGGCGGCCTTCCGAGATCGAGATCCTCGGACTCCGGGAGAGCTTCGGCCGGACCCAGCGACCCGTCAGGGCGACCTCCGCCAGCGCCGCCAGCAGGTCGATCGCGGCGATCGCCGCGGACGCCCGCGCCAACCGGTCGGCGCCGCCGGCGAGATCGGTCAGCAGATCGGCGTAGAGGCGCGTCTCGATCTCGCCGATTCGCTCTTCGGCGCCGAGGATCTTCTCTTCGAGCTCCTTCAACGCCGGCGTGACGAAGCGTTCGGCGTTCGCGAGCGACTGCCGGCGGATCCAGTCCGCCGGAACGCGGTCCCGGTGCGCCGCGCCGACTTCGAGCGAGTAGCCGAACACCCGGTTGAACCGGATCTTCAACGTCGCGATCCCGGAGCGCCGCCGTTCCTCGGCTTCGATCGCGAGAAGCGTTCCCTGAGCTCCGCGGCGCAGCTCGCGAAGCGAATCGAGTTCGGCATCGGCGCCCGAACGGATGGCACCGCCGGCCGATACGAGCACGGGAAGGTCGGGCGCGAGCGTCCGTTCCGCGCGGGCCGCGAGATCGGAGACGTCCGGCATGCCGTCGATCACGCGGCGCAGACGGCTGCAGCCGAGCGGCTCCGCGGCGGCTCGAAGGCCCGGAATCCGCCGCAGTCCCGCGGCCCAGGCCGCCACGTCCCGGGGGCCGGCCGTGCCGACCGCGATGCGGCCGAAGGAGCGCTCGATGTCCCCGACCCCGTCGAGCTCCGTCTGGATCGCGCCGCGGACGTCCGGATTCGCGACGAGCTCTTCGACGGCGTCCCACCGGTCCTCGAGCTCGACCGGGTCGAGAGAGGGCCGGCTGATCGCGTCCTTGAGAGCCCGGGAGCCCATCGGCGTCCGGGTCCGGTCGAGAAGAGAGCAGAGGGAGAGGCGCGAGTCGCCTTCGGAGGACTCGAAGAGCTCGAGAGTCGCGATCGCGGCGGCGTCGAGCCGCATGCGCTCGTCGAACTTGAGTGGCTCCGGGTCGAGCACGTGGGGAAGCCCGCGCGGCCGCATCTCTTGCGCGTAGGCGCGGGCCGCGGCGGCCGCGGCGTGTTCGGCGGTCTCGCCGGAGGAGAGACTCCGCAAGCCGGCTCCCGCCCGCGCACGCTCGAACCACTGCACCGGCCGCCGGCTCACGGCGACGTCGGAGGAGAACGGCAGCTCGGAGCCTTCGGGGAGAAGCGCCTCGCGCGGTCGGAAGAGGGCGAACGCTTCCTCCAACCGGCCGGGCGCGAGCCGGCCCGCGTGGAACCGTCCGGTCGAGAGATCGAGAAACGCGAGACCCCACTCCCCTTGCGCCGGAGAGAGCGCCGCGAGGAAGCAGGCAGCGCCGGGCAGGAGCGCGTGGGGGTCGAGAACCGTCCCGGGGGTGACGACGCGCGTGATATCGCGCCGGACGAGGCCTTTCGCCCTGCGCGGATCCTCGACCTGGTCGCAGATGGCTACCTTGCGTCCCGCCGCCACGAGACGGGCGATGTGCTGGTCCGCGCTCTGCCAGGGCACTCCGCACATCGGCGCCTCGATGTCGGAGTCGCGATGGCGGGCGGTCAACGCGATTCCGAGCAGCGGCGCGGCCTCGCGCGCGTCGTCGAAGAACATTTCGTAGAAATCCCCCATCCGGTAGAACAGGATGGCGTCCGGCACCCGGCTCTTCATCTCGAAGTACTGCCGGAGCATCGGTGTGACGCGCGAAGGGGGCGAGCTCACCGGAGTGCTAGCATAACTGCGCCCCGATCCGAGGGTCCGTTCCGATGCAAGTTCTCGCGCTGGACACGGCCAGTCCCCTTCCTTCCGTGACGCTCTACGCCCGGGGCGAGGCATGGGAGGAACGTCTGCCGGACGACCGCCGGTCCTCGGAAGAACTTCTTCCCGCGATCTCGCGCTGTCTCGCGGCGGCTGAGATCAGACTCTCCGACTGTCACCGCATCGCGGTCTGCGCGGGGCCCGGCTCTTTCACCGGAATTCGCATCGGGCTCGCGACCGCCTGGGCCCTCGGGCGCGCCGCGCAGATTCCGGTCGAGACGGTTTCGACGCTCGAGGCGCTCGCGGAGACCGCCCGCGACCGCGCGTCCGGACGCGTGGCGGCGGCTCTCGACGCGGGCCGCGGCCAGGTCGTGCTGGGGGTCTTTTTCCTGGACGACGGACGCGCTCGCCCGGAGGGCCCGCCCGCGCGGCTGCTGCTCGCGGAGGCGCGGGAACGCGCCGGCAACGTCCCGAGCGTTTCTCTTCCGGTCGACCTTCTCTTTTCCGACCGGCATCCGCCCGACCTCTCGCCCTCCCGCGCCCTCGCTTTCGCCGTAGCCCGCGCTCCGGGAGATGCGGTCTCGGCGCTCGAGGGAATCTACGCGAGGCCGAGCGCCGCCGAGGAGAAACGTGGCGCTCCGTAAGCCGGAACCGGCGCTGTACACGATCCGTCCCGCGGAAACCGGCGACTTGGACGAGATCGCCCGGATCGAACACGAGTCCTTCCGAATCCCGTGGAAGCGCGAATTCTTCGAGAGCGAGCTCCGCGAGCCGTACCGGTTCACGCGGGTCATCGCCGGAGAGCAGGGCGTCGTTCCGCGCGTCGCCGGATACCTCTTCGCGGTATCGCTCTACGAGGAATTTCACATCAACAAGATCGCGACCGATCCCCGCGTTCGGCACCGGGGGCTGGGACGACAGCTCCTGGAGGACGCGATCGTCCGCGCGCGTGACATCGGGGCGGAGAGCATCACGCTCGAAGTTCGTCTCTCCAACCTGCCCGCGCGCGAGTTCTACCGTTCCTATGGCTTTCACGAGTCGTTCCGGCGCAAGGCCTACTACCAGGACGGCGAGGACGCGTTCGCTCTCGTCCTTCCGCTCGAGCCGGCTCGGAAATAGAGAATTGCGGGAACGCTCGGTTGAAACCCCGCCGCAGCGCCGATAGACTCCCGCTGTGACCGGGTCTCTCCCTACTTCCCCCAAAAATCGAACAAGGAGGTCTGATCGGATGCAACACGATCACATGGAGGCCGCGCCAGATCAGGACCCGGAGTACCGCC
>Ga0207684_10004164_pt1 | contig 13744 bp, 13 predicted proteins | sample KBSK5501metaG_FD_184342 | JGI IMG/M metagenome (GOLD analysis project Ga0207684, IMG submission 184342) | Corn, switchgrass and miscanthus rhizosphere microbial communities from Kellogg Biological Station, Michigan, USA - KBS K5-50-1 metaG... | ecosystem: Host-associated > Plants > Roots >...
CTCGGATTGTTCGCTGCCGACGATGGCGATGAACTCGAGAGAGTCCTCGCCTCGATGCCGCTGCGCGTCTGGCGTACTGATGAGGTCACCCCGCTCTCCCGGCACCCGAACGACCCGGCACTAGAGGCCAGTCCGGGGGCCACGGAATTTCTGACTACCTTCACCGTTACCATCCCGAAGGGCACGCCCGCCCAGACGGTGGAGGACACCAAGGCGCGCGAGGCAGAACGCGTGTACGAGCTGGCCGGGCAGGGACACCTGCTGCGGCTGTGGGCGCTGCCGGGCGAAGGGCGCTCGCTGGGCCTCTGGCGAGCCCAGGACGCGGCCGAGATGCAGGCGATCCTGAAATCGCTCCCGCTGGATGCCTGGATGACCGTGCAGACCAGGCCGCTCACCCGGCACCCCAGCGACCCGGCGACAGCCAAGACCTGACCGACGCAATGACCGGAGCCGGCCAGCGGGTCGCCATCATCACCGGAGGTTCCCAGGGCATCGGCGCCGGCCTCGTTGCCGCCTACCGGCGGCGGGACTGGGCGGTCGTCGCCAACTCCCGCACGATCAAGCCCTCCGAGGACGGGGCCGTGCTCACCATCAGCGGAGACATTTCCGAGCCCGCTACCACAGACCGGATCATCGGCGAAGCGCCTCATGCCGCGATCGTGGTGCATCACTGGCCAGACGCTACGCGCGCCGGCCTCGGGTTCGGGGCCGGTCAGCTCGCCCTAACGGCGATCCCCGGATAGTCGAGCACCAAGCCGGTCTCGTCGTAGACAAGGCGGCACCTGAAATCAAAGGTAGGGGCGCTGTAGTCATAGCACTGGCGCGTGGCCTCGTCGGGGGTACGCACGTAGGTCTGCTCCAGCCGCTGCACGGCAAGGCCGACAGCGCGGACGTAAGCGGCGGGAGCAGGTGCCTGGGCGGCCACCGGCAGGCTCATCCGGCGCACGGGCAGCGCGTTGGTCATGGCCGAGGACTCCAGGTCCACATCCAGGCAGCCGTCCAGGTGCGGCGCAATTTCGCCGTCAACTAGCCAGCGGCCCGCACCGTCTGCCTCCAGCAGGGTCGTCCTAAATCCGGCCGCTGACCGCCCGCGGATCCGTGCGCTGCGTGTTGCCCAGCTCGCGTCCAGCTGTATGGCGTACTCAACGGCCCAGGTCCCGCCGTCCTCGGTCGCGGTGGTCCATCCCTCGATATGACACCCGCTGTCGCGGGCCTGGAAATACACGACCTCGAAGCCGGTACGGGCACCCAGATGCTGCCACGCGGCGGTCAAGGGCACTGACGCGAATGACATGCCATCACTTTCCCATCGCGCGGCGACTATAGGGCATGCACGCCCTTACTTACATGCCGCTCCTGGTACGTGCCTGGGCGTGATCAGCGAGCTTGTTTCGGCGGCCTTGGTGCTCAGCCACCCGCTGATTGCTGGCTGGCCCTCACCACCACCTGATCGGAGCACGGACTGGTCGGAGTTCGTGCACAGGCCTTCGACCGATGGTCACGAAGCGTGGTGACAGCCACCGATCGGTAGGGTGCAAACCCGCCGTTCGGTGCGTCTACCGCCGGATCCATATCGGCTTGCGCTGTGGCGCATAACAGCTCTTCCGTCCCAGCGCCCGGAGTATGCATGGCCATGCCCACCGGCCCTCCTGACGATGGGTAGCTTCTGGTCCGAGCAGCAGATATCGCCGTTGCGCAGGGGTCAGCCGGCCGTGGCAGGGGGCATCCGCGTCCGGACGGTTTCCTCGGCGAGCGCAACGGCGTTAGGGGCCGTGTCACGGGCGCCGAGTACGGCGCTGGTGGCGTACAGGCCGTAGATAATTAGCAGGATCCGTTCGGCCACGCCGTGCGGATCCTGCAACCCGCCTTGTGCGGCAATGGCGTGGAGTTTCCGGCGCAGCGCGTTGAAGTGCCCGGCCGACACCTGGTGGGCCGGGTGGCCAGGATCACGGAACTCGCTATGTGTGTTCAGGAACGGGCAGCCGTGGTAGTCAGCGTCGCGGACCTGGCCGGCCACGGCACGGACGACGGCGACGAGCTGGTCGGCCGGGTCTCGCCCGGCCTGCTCGATCGCGCGATCGATGATGCCTTCCCATTCCGTGCGGCACCGCCTCAGGTAGGCGACGACGAGGTCGTCCTTGCTGGCGAAATTCCGGTACAGCAGGTTCTTGCCGCAACCGCACTCGTCAACGATCTGCTGCAGGCCGACCGGGTGCACGCCCTGCTCGCGGAACAGGCGCGACGCCGTGTCCAAGATCCGGTCGCGCGCTCCGGGTGCGGGCTTTCGCGCCATCTCCAACCTCCTCGATCATTATAGCGGACCGATCGGTCCCGTCCACGTCGACGCTCAGGGTGGCGCGACCGTGACGCCAGTTCCGGTGCACGTCGCGTCGCGCAGTGGTCGCCCCGCAGGGCCGGGAGCCTCTTGACGGCGCGGCTGCCCGTCGTCGTATTATGGGACCGATCAGTCCTGGACCGATCGGTCCGAATAATTTGCACGCCAGGGAGACAAGATGAAGCCCCAGCTCGTATCCAGCGCCGCGGCCCGGGTGTGACCGCCGGTGCGAGCCCTTGTCTTCGACCCGGCCGCACCGGCCGGCCTGCGCCTGGGTGACGCCCAGGATCCCGTGCCCGGTCCGTCGCAAGCCCTGGTCCGCGTCGGAGCCACATCCCTGAACTTCGCCGACGTGGCCTTCTTGCGCGACCGCAAAGCCCCGGGCACCGTACCTGGATTCGACGCGGCTGGCGTGGTCGTCTCCGCAGCCGGTGACGGGTCCGGGCCCCCGGCCGGCGCCCGGGTGGTTACCTTCGGCTGGTCGGGCGGCTGGGCCGAGCTGCGGGCCGTGGAAACCACCGAAGTCGCCATCGTGCCAGATGGGGTTGATATCGGCCTCGCGGCGGCGATACCCGTGGCCGGCGTGACGGCACTGCGGGCCTTGCGGCGGCTCGGCTCACTGATGGGACGGTGGGTGCTCATCACCGGCGCGTCGGGCGGCGTCGGCAGGTTCGCCGTGCAGCTCGCGGCGAGAGCGGGCGCTCACGTCGTGGCATCGGCCGGCAGCCCGCAGCGTGGCGAAGGACTGGCCGCGCTCGGCGCCGCCGAAGTCGTCACCGGCCTGGACGGCGTAACGCAGCCTGTGTACGCGGCACTGGACACCGTGGGCGGGCGCACCCTCAGCCAGGCCTACGCGTTGCTCGAGGCGGGCGGATGCGTGCAGAGCGTGGGGATGGTGTCCCTGGAGCCGACCTCGATCGACTTCGAGCAGGCCAGGCTGCGCGGCGGCGCCCGCATCGAGGCATTCACCGTGGGCGATCACTTCGGCCCCGACCTGGCCTACCTCATTGGCCTCGTGGCCGCCGGCGAGCTCGACCCGCAGGTCGGCTGGCGTGGCCCGTGGCACAAGGCCGCCGACGCGGCGGCCGCGCTGATGGACCGGAAGGTGCAAGGAAAGGCAGTGCTGGAGGTGTCATCGTGACCGCCCTGGCGGGCCAGCGCGTCGTCGTGGTCGGCGGAACCAGCGGGATGGGGCTGGCCACCGTGCGGGCGGCCCTGGCGCAGGGCGCCGAGGTGGTCGCTGCCGGACGGCGCCTGCCTGCGCTGCGCGAGCTCACGCCAGGCGCCCAGCAGGCCGTGGTGGACGTCACCGACGAGGAATCGGTCCAGGCACTGTTCCAGAACGTGGGCGAGCTCGATCACCTGCTCGTGACCGCCTCGCCCGGAAGCCCGGGCGCGTTCCTGGAGCAGGACCTGGCCAGCGCGCGCACGTACATGGACGGCAAGTTCTTCGGTAGCTGGACCTGTGCCCGTTTCGCGGCACCTCGCATCCGGGCTCGCGGGTCCATCACCCTTGTAACCGGCGGAGCGGTCGTCCGGCCACCAGCCCACGGTTCCATGATCGCGGCCGCCTTCGCAGCCATCGAGGCGCTCACCCGGGCGCTGGCGGTCGAGCTCGGCCCGCAGCGGGTGAACACGATCCGCCCCGGCTACACCGACAGCGAGATGTGGCAGTTCCTGTCCAGCGGCCAGCGCGACGACCTGCGCCGGCGCGTCGCGGACGCGCTGCCGGTCAGGAGGATGGGCACGCCACAGGATGTCGCCCACGCCGCTGTCTTCTTGATGACCAACCCCCAGGTGACGGGCACAGTGCTCGAAGTGACCGGTGGCGAAACCCTCATCAACACCCTGGAGTGACAGCCATGATCCTCATCACCGGCGCCACAGGAAACGTCGGCAGCGAACTCGCCCGCGCGCTCGCCGCGCGCGGCGAATCTGTGCGGGTCCTTGCCCGCAAACCGGACCAGGCATCGTTCCCCGCAGGCGTGCAGGTCGCAATGGGCGACCTCGAAGACCCCGGGTCCCTCGCCCCGGCGCTCGACGGCGTCGGCAAGGTGTTCCTGCTCGGCGGCTTCGCCGCCGCCGACGTCCTGCGGCGCATCCGCGCTGCGGGTGCCGGGCACGTCGTGCTGCTCACCTCCCGTTGCGTCATCGGCGGGAACCCGCAGAACGCGGTCACCCGGATGTGGCTGGACGCCGAAGCCGCCGTCCGTGACTCCGGCGTGGGATGGACGATCCTGCGGCCAAGCGGCTTCCAGTCGAACGCCCTCCGCTGGCTCCCCCAGCTGCGCGAGGGCGACGTCGTGCGGGCGCCGTGGCCTGCCGTGCCCATCGCGGCCATCGACCCCGCCGACATCGCCGCCGTCGCCTCGGTGGTGCTCACCGGGCCCGGCCACGAAGGCGCCGCACTCACGCTCAGCGGCCCCGAGCCGCTGACACCCGGCGAACAAGTGGCGGCGCTTGGCCACGCGCTCCGGCGCCCGCTGCGCTACGAGCCGCTTTCCGACGACGAGGCCCGTGCGAGCATGGCCGCCGACGGTACCCCGGCCAGCCTGATCGACGCGTTCTTCCGCTTCTTCAGCGGCGGCGAGTTCGACGACTCGGCCGTCACCACCACCGTGCACGAGATCACCGCCCGCCCGCCCCGCACCTTCGATCACTGGGCGCACGCTCACGCAGACCTTTTCGGTGGCGCCGGATGACGCGCGGTTAAATCGCCGGCCCGCAATACCGCAGCCGTCCGGTATCAGGATTCCTAGCGGCCGCCAACCGAGCGTCACGGTGCTGTGGCCAATGCCAATCACTGATTGCCGGGACCGAGAAATCCCAGAATTGGATGATCTGCGCGCGACGGACTGGCGGCAGGCGCTAGTGGTTGTTGCCCGCTACGAGCGATGGCGACCTGCGGCGGCCCGGTGGCGCTCCGCCCGCCAGGCCGCGCGATACGATCCTGCTCGCCGCGACGGTCGCCGCGCTCGTGTGGGGCGTTTGTGCTCATCGCATCATGGCAGCCGTACGTAACCGTGGCGGCTCTTCCATAGGTAGTACTTCTCGAACGCGACCTTCATGGCGTGCACCTGCGGGCCGGGGATCATCACGGCGGCCTTGCGCGGGGGCAGCATGTGGTCGGCGAGGATCATCACGCCGTTGCTGCCGGCGTCCATCATGCACACGGCGGCCATCTCGCCGAAGTCCTTGTGCCTGGTGGGGGGTTCTCCCTTGATCGCGGCGGCGATGTTGCGGGCGGCTACCTTGGCCATCGTCTCGGTCGGGAAGCCGGTCTTGGGTATCCCGATCGGCACCGACGTCTGCCAGGGCACCGGTACCTGCGCGGCGATGCCGGCCGCGTAGATCTCCGGGTAGGCCTTGGACTGGTAGGTGTCCTGGACCGGGATATAGCCCTTGTCGTCGGACAGGCCCGGGGTGGCGCGGACTACGTCCTGGCCGGCGAACGGCGGCACCACCATGGCATACCGGAACGGCACGGCGGTGCCGTCGGTCAGCTTGATCCGGTCGCCGGTGACCTCTTCGAACGCCACCCCGGTGCGCGCGGTGATGCCTTCTTTCTTCAGGAACATGTTGAGCAGCTTCTCCCCGCCCGGCAGGCCGCCGATGCCGAAGTGGCCGACGAACGGCTCGCTAGTGACGAAGGTCAGCGGCACCTTCTTGTGCAGCTTGGCCTTGCGCAGCTGGTGGGAGGTGTTGAACAAGAACTCATACGCCGCGCCGAAGCAGCTCGCGCCCTGCGTCGCGCCGATCACGACCGGGCCGGGGTCGTCGAGGAATTTCCGCCACGCCTCGCCCGCCCGTTCGGCGTCGCCCAGGGTCGTGATCGTCTGCGCGTAGCCGTCTGGGCCCAGGCCCGGCACGACGTCGAACTTGTTGCGGAAGCCGGTCGCGACCACGAGGTAGTCGTAACCATAGCTCTGGGTGGTGGTGGCCACTGTGCGGGCGGCCGGGTCGATCGCCGTCGCATGGGCGTGCACGAAGCCGATCCCGTGCGCGTCGAAGGTGGGCTCCAGCGGGAAGGTGATGTCGCCGGCGTTGCGCTTGCCGAACGGCAGCCAGATCAGCGACGGGTTGAACAGGAAGCGGTCCGACGCCGACACCACCGTGACCTCGACGTCCTCACCCAGCTCGTGCTTGAGCTCCAACGCCGCCGTGAGGCCGCCGAAGTTACCGCCAATCACCAGCACACGCTTGCCCGCCATGACCGGCCACCTCGTTTCTGCATGTCAATACGGAGACGACACTGTGGCCATGGTCGGGCACCCCCCGCTGCCCGCGGCAGGGTCTTAGGTCTCTGGTGCCGGGGCCGTCCGCCCTGATTCGCGTGGCCGGCTGGGGACCTGTCTTCCGGAGCCGGTGAAGCGCCTCATCCCACTTCGCAGGGCGGCTGTCGGGAGATGGTGCAGCGTGGCCGGTTCCACCTGGCGCGGGGGGCGGTCATGGGGGATCGGGCTGCTGGCAAGCCAGCCTGCTTATCATCCGGGCCCGGCTGCCGCCGGGCCGGCTGTCCTGTTGTCTCGCGACCCCGCTGCCGTTGCTGCCCCAGTGAGCGGGCGGCCTGGCATGCCGTTACCGTCGGCTGCGGGGAGCTCCTGATGCCGTTGACAGCCGTGAGCAGGGTCGCGAAAGGAGAGGGTGCGCCCCGCGGGACGGCGAGCGCGCTGAGCGCGCTGGTCCCGGCCCGGATCCAGGGCGGGGCCGGGTGTCAGGCGAGCGCGAGGAACAGCTTCTCCAGCTGCGCCTCGCTCATCCGGGTGTTACCGCCATCGGCGAGGCACTGCCGCATGCCGCCTGCCACGATCTTGAAGCCGGCCCGGTCCAGCGCCTTTGACACCGCCGCGAGCTGGGTCACGACGTCTGCGCAGTCACGCCCTGACTCGATCATTGCGATCACCCCGGCCAGCTGCCCCTGGGCTCGGCGCAGCCGGTTGAGCACCGCGCCGACCGTCTCCTCGTCGACCCTCATCAGCGGCCCTCCCTTTCGTGGCATCAGCCTTCTCACCTTACCCCAGGGGGTATAGCACGCTGGGTGCGCGCTCAGCCGGCCCGTCAGATTAGCGAAGGACGCCGGGGCCAGCCGCGGCGGCACCCAGATCTGCACGGTGCCGCGCCGCCCAGCCGCCGCGACATCAAGCCGGCGAACGTCATGGTGACCAGCACAGGTGATGTCAAGGTGATGGACTTCGGCATCGCCCGTTCGCTGACCGGCAACCAGGTCACGATAACCCGGACCGCCCAGGTGCTCGGCACCGCGCAGTATCTGTCACCGGAGCAGGCCCGCGGCGAACGGGTGGATGCCCGTAGCGACCTGTATTCGGCCGGCTGCCTGCTGTATGAGCTGCTCACCGGGCGGCCGCCGTTCAGCGGTGACTCGCCGGTCGCGATCGCCTACCAGCATGTCCGCGAGAACCCGGTGCCGCCGTCGCAGCTCGACCGGGAGATCCCGCGGTGGGCGGATGCGATCGTGCTCAAGGCCATGGCCAAAAGCCCGGCCGACCGCTACCAGAACGCCGCGGAGATGCGCGCAGACATCGAGCGTGCCCTGTCCGGCACGCCCGTTTCGGCCCCGCCGCCCGGGATGCTGCAGCACACCCAGCGCATCGGCGGCGCGACGATGGTCGTGCCACCCGCCATCTCGGGCGGCGGGCCCGGCACCGCGGAGGAGACACCGGGCGGCAGGCGGCAGCGGGCGGTGTTGTGGGGACTGTTAGGCGTGGCGGTGCTGGCGGTGGCCATCGCCGCCGGGTACCTGGTGCTGGCCGGTGGCGGCGCTGGAAAGAAATATGCGGTGCCGCAGGTCACAGGCCTAACGTATGCGCAGGCGTCGCAGAAGATCGTCGCCGGGCACCTACAGCCGCAGCGCATCGACCGGGCATCCCAGTCGGTGCACCGGGGCCATGTCACCGGCACCAGCCCGCCAGGGGGGCCATGGTCGCCGCCAGCAGCATCGTCAAGGTCTTTGTGTCCGCTGGTCAGCAGCAGGTAAGTGTGCCGGACGTGGTAGGCGAGGACGTCGCCGCAGCGCAGACGAAGCTGGCGAACGCCGGCCTGAACCCGGTCGTCAAGACGGACACCGCGTCCACGGCACCCGCCAGCACCGTGGTGCGGCAAGATCCGGCCGGGGGAACCACGGTGAACCCCGACAGCAATGTCACCATCTACGTCTCGGCCGGGGGCACCAAGGTGCAAGACGTCACGGGTGATCCGGCTGGCACGGCCTAGACCATCCTGGCGGGCCAGGGCTTCAAGGTGAACGAGGTCGACCAGCCCGGCCGGTCAAGCACTCCGGCAGGCACCGTATATGCGCAGAACCCGCAGGCCGGCACGATGCCGGCCCCGGGAAAAACGGTCACGGTCTACGTCCACCGCGATCACGGCTCGCGGTCTGGCACGGCGCGCGTCAGGCGACGTGCCCGGTCGTGAGTGTCGCGTAAGACTGCCCTGTGAGGGCTGCGCCCGAGTACCAGTTACCCGGACGCCCTAAGCATCTAGAAAGCGCACTACTTTGCCGCGATGAGGCACGTCTGTGCCACCGCTGGTCTGCTGGCAGGGTTCGGCTGCGAGCAACCACGGACCCCGGCCATTTCACGGCCAGGTACAGCGCCGCGGACGCTCGCGGCTCCGACGTGTCGCAGCTCCGTACATGACAATGATCGCGGCGTGGTCGACTCACGACGGCACCCATGTGACAGGTGTGGGCTAGCTAGAATCAGCTTATGCAGCGCTACCCTCTGGGCCGTTTCTCCGTGTCACGTGTCGGCTTCGGCGCGATGCAGCTGCCCGGCCCTGGCGTGTTCGGTCCACCGCGTGACCGTGACGAGGCGCTTGCGGTGCTCCGGCGGGCCGTGGAACTGGGTGTGGATCATATTGACACCGCGCAGTACTACGGGCCTGACGTTGCGAACGAGTTGATCCGTCAAGCGCTGTACCCCTACTCCGACACGCTCGCGCTGGTGAGCAAGGTCGGAGCGCGCCGCGACGGGTCTGGCGGATGGCTTCCCTACGACGAGCCTGGCGAGCTGCGGCGAGGAATCGAGGACAACCTGCGCAGTCTCGGTGCCGGGCAGCTGGCTGCCGTCAATTTGCGGCTGATGGACGGCGCGGCGCCGGACCAGCGGTTCGACGACCAGCTCGCCGCCATGGTCCAGGCGCGCGATGAGGGACTGATCGGGGGCGTCGGCCTGAGCAACGTGACCCGCGAGCACCTGCTGCACGCGCTGGAACATACCGACATAGCATGCGTGCAGAATCCGCTGAACCTGGTCGATCGCGCCTCGCTGCCCGTTCTCCAGGAATGCAGCTCACGGGGCATTGCCTTCGTGCCGTTCTTTCCGCTGGGCTCCGCGTTCGGCCAGACCAACCCGGTACTGGGCAACGAGCACGTGCTCAGCAACGCCGGGCGGCTTGGCCTCACGCCTGCGCAGGTCGCGCTTGCCTGGGTGCTGGGCCTCGCGCCCAATGTCCTGCTGATTCCCGGCACGTCCTCCAGGCGGCACCTGGACGAGAACCTCGCCGTCGCCGACATCAAGCTCGACGAGGACGCCCAGCAGCAGCTCGCAGCCGCCACACAGTAGCGGCCTGCCCGCCCGTCCTACCAGCCCTGCTTGTGGTGGCGATCTACCCAGTGCCAGTTACCACCACGCTGGTGACCATCTGGAGACACTCGCGCAGCGCCGCATGAAAGTGTTGGCGCCCTATGACGCTGGCACGATGGGCGCATGATGCTGACGTTTGACGGCGATCGGGTGGTCGAGGCGAAGGAATGCGTTAGGCCGGCGATGGGCGGCGGGCCGCGTCCGTTCTGTCGGTAGCGTACGGCAGGATGTGACGGTGGTAATCGGAGCCCCTCAGCTGATGCATGGCCAAGGCGAACCCCAACCATTCACGCACCTGAGCGTCCCGAACGCCGACCTTTACCGGAGCTTGCTGCGTACCTTCGCGCGGGCGAAGGAGCGCTTCATTGTGCATCTGCGACCGGAGGACGTTGCAGCTGAACTCCGAATCGATGCCGACGAGCAGCTCACCCAGGCCCTGGAACAGCTCGTGGCATGGGGGAACCTGCGCGCGGATGTCGACACCAGCCGAGTGACCACGGTGGAGGACTTCCACCGCAAGCGATGCCTTTACCAGCTCACCGGCGCCGGGCAGGCAGCCGAGCAGGCCATCGCCTTCTACGAGGAAGCCATCGGCCGGCGCGGCCAGCTCCAGTCAGTCGCTCTGGCAGACATCGCCGACCGGCTGCGGTCGCTGCGAGTCCTTGCCGCGCACCATGACCCCGATCCGGCCAAGGTCCACCTGCTGCTGCTGTCCGTGGCGGAGCGGTTCTCGTCCCTGGCCGACAACGCGCAGGCATTCATGTCCGCGCTGCGGCGCGCGATCGACTTCTCCGACGGGGACGTCGCCGGCTTCCTCGCGTACAAGGAACGGCTGATCGACTACATCAACAGGTTCATCGCGGACCTGGCTAACTCCGGCGCCCAGATCGCGGTCCTGCTCAGCGAGCTGGAAGCCATCGGTCACGACCGGCTGCTCGAGCTCGCCGCGCGGCGGGAGGCGGCCGACGCGGTTCCCGAGGGCGCGGACGCCGCCGAGTCCCTGGCCAGGGCGGAGAAACAGGCGCTCGATGCGTGGCGGAACCGGTGGCGCGGACTGGACGACTGGTTCACGTCGCGGGACGTGGGGCACCCGTCGCAGGCCCGGCTGCTACGGCAGGCTGCCGTCACCGCGATCAAGCAGCTCATCGACGCGGTGGGCCTGCTTAACGACCGGCGCTCGGGGCGCTCGGATCGTTCGGCGGACTTCCGGGCGCTCGCCCGGTGGTTCGCCGAGGCGCCAGACGACGACGCGGCCCACCGGCTGTGGCGGGTGGCGTTCGGCCTGTGCCCGGCACGGCACATGTCTGTTACCGGCGAGACCGCCGATGCCTGGCAGGACCTTCCGGCGGGAACGGCGTGGCGAGACGCGCCGCCCATTCACATCTCCCCGCAGCTCAGGAAGACCGGGGCCTACGAGCGGCGCGGCAGGCCTAGCCAGGTGCGGGACAGGTCAGCGGAACGGGAGTTCCTGCGCAGGCAGGCAGAGCGCGAGGCGGCCGAGACCGCCGCGGCCCGGCGGCGTCTGCGTACGGCCGGCCCGACGTTGCTGTCCGACCTCGGCATGCTGGACCCCCGAGCGTTCCGGCTGTTCCTGGCGCTGCTTGGCGACGCGCTGGCGGTCCGCACGCCAGGTGACACCGAGGTGAAGACCGTGACGAGCGACGGCACGCTGGAGATTCGGCTCTCGCTGGTCCCGGACGGCGGAATGGCGACGATCCGCACCGGAGATGGCACGCTTACCGGCCCGGAGCACATCATCGAGATCACGGACCTTGCGCCATGAGGGTGTCATGATCCCGGCTGAGGAGCACGCACAGCGCCGGGCCGCGCTCCGCGCCTTGCTGGCCAAGCCGTTGCTGGTCGCCGACATCGACGGCGAGGCGCTAGTCCTGGTCCGGCGGCACCTGACCGAGCTGCGCGACTGGCTGAACCGCGAGACTGGATGGCGTCTTGTCGCGGACTCGGAGACGGCCCGGCTGTTCAAGACGGCCACGGTGCTGTCGGACGCGTCTCGTCCCGCGCGAGGGCACAACAAGGAGCCGTTCGGCCGGCGCCGGTACGTCGCCTTGTGCCTGGCGCTGTCGGCACTCGCCCGTGCCGACGCGCAGACCACGCTCGGCAGCCTCGCCGATGACGTGCTGACGGCCGCCGCCGAGCCGGAACTAGCTGCTGCCGGGTTCACGCTGACGCTGGACAGCCGGACGGACCGGTCCGACCTGGTCGCGGTGGTCCGGCTGCTGCTTGGCTGGGGAGTCCTGAGCCGGGTGGCCGGAGACGAGGATGCATTCTTGTCCGCCGGGACCGACGTGCTGTACGACGTGCGCAGGCCGGTGCTGGGTGTGTTGCTGTCCGGCATCCGCGGGCCGTCCACCGTGACTACCGGGACGTTCCCCGAGCGGCTCGCGGAGCTGACCGCGGAACCGGTCGCCGAGAGCGACGAACTGCGCAATCAGACCCTGCGCAGGCGGCTCACCCGGCGGCTGCTTGACGATCCGGTCGTGTACTACGACGAGCTTGACGAGGACGAGCGCGCGTACCTGCTGTCTCAGCGGCACGCGATCACGCGGCGTATAGCGGAGGCCAGCGGGCTGATGCCCGAGATGCGCGCCGAGGGGATCGCCATGGTCGACCCCGAGGATGAGCTAACCGACGTGCGGATGCCCGAGCAGCGCACCGACGGGCACGTCACGTTGCTTGTGGCGGAGTACCTCGCGAGCCGGGAGCGGGCCACGTTCGACGCGCTGCACGCTTTCGTGCGGCACGCGGCCGCCGAGCATGCCATCTACTGGCGCAAGGGCGTTACGGAGCCAGGCGCGGAAACGGAGCTGCTGGCCACCGCGCTGGAGAAGCTGTCGGCGCTCCGCCTAGTTGAGCTGGACGGGCAGGCGGTCCGCAGTCGGCCGGCGATCGCGCGCTTCGCCCTGGCCGAGCCGACCATCCGGGAGACGAGAAAGGCACCAACCGATGCTGCCAGCGCCCTGTTCTGACCGGTGGAAGCCGCTGCGCGCGGGCCTGGTCGACATGTTCTACTACGACGCCGAGGAGTTCTGGTTCCACGACGGCCGGCTGCTGCTCCGGGGCAACAACGGGACCGGCAAGTCCAAGGTGCTCGCGCTGACGCTGCCGTTCCTGCTGGACGGTGAGCTCGCCCCGCACCGGGTGGAGCCGGACGGCGACCGGCAGAAGAAGATGGAATGGAACCTGCTGCTCGGCGGCAAGCATCCCAATTCAGAGCGCCTCGGGTACACGTGGCTCGAATTCGGCCGCCGCGCCGCCGACGGGAGCCCCGAGTTCCGCACTATCGGCTGTGGGCTGAAAGCCGTCGCGGGCCGCGGCATCGTGCGGCACTGGTTCTTCGTGACTACGCAGCGCGTCGGCGAGCACCTCCATCTGCTGCCCGCCAGCCGCGTACCGCTTACCCGGGAAAAGCTGCGCGAGGAGATCGACGGACACGGGCTGGTCTACGACCGGGCCGCGGACTACCGGCGAGCGGTGGATGAGGCCTTGTTCGGGCTGGGCGAGCACCGCTACGAGTCACTGATCAACCTGCTGATCCAGCTCCGGCAGCCGCAGCTCTCCAAGCGGCCCGACGAGAAGCTGCTGTCCCGCGCGCTCACCGAGGCGCTGCCGCCGCTCAGTCCGGGCCTTGTGACGACGGTGGCCGAGGCGTTCCACGGCCTGGATGAGGAACGCGACGCACTGCGAGCCCTGGCGGAGGCCCGCCAGGCCGCGGACGATTTCCTCCGCCACTACAGCAGGTACGCGATGACCGCGGCCAAGCGGAAGGCGGCGGGACCGCGGCAGG
>Ga0207684_10004165_pt1 | contig 13743 bp, 13 predicted proteins | sample KBSK5501metaG_FD_184342 | JGI IMG/M metagenome (GOLD analysis project Ga0207684, IMG submission 184342) | Corn, switchgrass and miscanthus rhizosphere microbial communities from Kellogg Biological Station, Michigan, USA - KBS K5-50-1 metaG... | ecosystem: Host-associated > Plants > Roots >...
GTTGTCCGATCTAGTGGTACATTCGGCGCTGTGAAAGGAGGAGCGGCGCTTCCTCCCCATGGCTGAAGCCAGGGGTCCCCGCGCCGCACATTTGATGGAGGAAAGTAATGGGAGTGACTCCATGACCCAACCAACATGGGCCGTGATTGGCACCATCGTGATTGGTGCCCTTCTCGTGCCTTTCGCACCGAAGCTGGCGCGTCGTCGATTATTCTCGCCTCCTCCCACGTCGCGACTGGGGCAGACGGCACTCATCGTGGGCGGCGAGGCGGTTGGGTGCGGGTTTATCGTGTCCGGCATTGATGAGCTCCTAGGAGCATCGAATGTGCATAATGCGTTGGATCTGCTGGCAAAGCTGAGCCTATTGGTAGTAGCTGCTGCGTTTCTCGTGGTGTTCGCAACGGGAGTCGCGGACATCTTAAACAGGTTAAGGCGTACCCAGCACAAGCCGAGTAATGGGGTAGACGACAGCGCACCTGGGTGACAGGCGGGCGGAGCGAGAAGCGAGCTTGACTCGCGGTATGTGGCCTGTCGGGCGCCAACCAGCGCCACTACCTGCAGCGGCACGCCAACGACGGCCCCCAGCCCACATGCGACAACGAGCAGTGGCTCATACTAACTTTGCTTTGGTCGTTGTAGAAAGCGTTGTCCAGATCCTGCATTCCTCAGGCATCGCGGGAGGCCAATCTACAAGTGCTGTGTCGAATCTGGCATAACGGGCCGGATGCGCCCGATTTTGCAGCGTCGGGTGAGGTAGGGGCGGTTTGGGACGTACCGGCGCGCGGTTGCGCGGCCGTCCCGTCAGTAGGGGTAGTCTTGCGCCAGGCCATCTACCACAGTCGCTGGGTTCACGGTGCGGGCTGGCGTAATGACAGTGACTCCTGCGCCGCGCAACACGGTGAGGGTATAGGGCATGTCCTGAGCGTCTAGCTCTTGTGCCAGCAGTGGATGCGGGTCGGTCAGGGCGAGAATGAAGCTAGGCCGCTCGGCGGCGCTGACCGCCTCCAGCACGCCCGGGGGCCGGCGCAGCCCGCCCTGGACCACGACGTCGTAATAGTCCGCACAGGTCGTCCCACCATCGGTCGCGAAGGTCACGACATTGCCGACCCAGTGATTGGCCCAAGCGTAGCGGATGCCGTGCTGCCGCAGATAGTCCGTAAGCTCCGCCTGCTCCAGCCCCGCGCGCCGGAAGTACGGCGAGTGGAACAGCGTGCGCGGCTCCGCCAGCGCATAGCTGCCCGCCTGCGCGATTCCGCCGGCCAGCACGACCAGCAACACCGCCGTCCAGGCACGCTGTGCCCAGTGGCCCGCGCGCTCGCCACGCGCTCGACGCACAAGGAAGCTCGCCGCCGCAAAGAGCGCCAGCAGCAACAGCGGCTCGACTAGCGCCAGGGGCACCGCGTAGCGCCCGGCGTAGTCGCGCTCGCAGGGTTTCGTCGCACCCCAGGCCGCGGTCCCCAGGCAGAAGACCGCCGTCACGACGCCGGCGTAGAGCAGCGGCAGCTGCACGCGCATCAGCCGCCCCTCGTGCCGCCAGACCAGCCAGAGCGCGCCCGCGATGCCCGCCAGCGGCGGCAGCAGCAGCGCCAGGCGCAGCGGCAGCTCGAGCAGCGGCTCCTCTGGCAGGCCACCATCCAACACGCGCGGCGCCACACACGAGACATAGCGCGCCGTGATGGCCGCCCCCAGGAAGAGCCGGCCATGCGCCGCTGCGCCGCTGACCGTTGAGTTCACCTGTGGCTGCGTGATGTAGACCAACAGATTCTCAGCATGATGTTGGAGCGCATAGATCCATGCCGGCAGCCCGCCAACCGCCAGGCCCGCCACCAGCGCCGCCGCCACATGGGAGCCCTTCAGGCTCGACCGGCTCGGCATCCACCGCGGCCGCTCGCCCCGGTGCCCGCGGTACCGCAGGTAGGCGTACGCCAGCAGCCACAGCGCGCAGGCCGCCAGTGCAAAGCTGACCAGCGGATTGATCCAGATGCCCAGGCCTGCCAGCACTCCCAGCAGCGCCCAGCGGCGCGCCAGCTCGAATCGTCCCGCGCCCTCGCGTAGGCGGCGCGTCAGCTCCACCGTCGACAGCAGGAGCGCCAGCGTCACCACGTAGATCTCGATCTGCCCACCCCAGGTGCGTAGCTCGGCGACGGCATCGTACAGGGGTGGCGCCGCGGCAAAGAGCGCCGCCAGCCCCGCAAACAGCGGCGTGGTCTTGGCCCGCGCCGGAAGGAGCTCGCGCGCGAGCCGCCAGGTGAGGTAAACCAGCGGCAGCGCCAACAGCAGCGGCACCGCACGGAGCGCCCACGCCGAGGGTCCGAAGACGCGGAACAGCGCCGCCGCGAGGTAGGCCTCCAGGCTGCCCATGTACGGCTGTGAATAGAAGTAGAGCGGTCGCGCGCCACGCAAGATGCTCTCGGCCTGGATGCCGATCAGCGCCTCGTCGCCGTCCAGCATGGCATGCGACCGCACGATCAGGAAGATACGCACCGCCAGCGCCAGCAGCAGGGCAGCGGCAAGCGGTGCGCGTGGATGGGCCGCGGTCCACTCCACCAGACGCTCGCCCCACGTCCCCGGCTCTGGGCCAAGCACAAGGCCCGCATCGTCGTGCTCGCCCGCGCCGGTGGCACGCTGCGCGATCTCGTCCGCCGGCCGCGCCATGCCCGTACCCGTGCCGTGTGTGCCCTCGCGCATGCCCCTACCTTGCCGCTCGCCGCAACACCAATCGGCGTCGAGTATAGCATAGCGGTCCCAGGCGCAGCACTGCCGTGGCGCTTTCCAGGCCAGGAGCACATCTTCGGTGCGTTCGGCGCGTACCCGATTCTGCGCCGGCGCGAGCTGGGACCGGTGGCCGGCCCGCTGCAGCGTGATTTCAGGATGGCCATCCAGTGCACGTCGTCCCCGGCGCAGCTCTAGTGATGGCAACGGTCGGCTCCACGACTCGTGGTGACGTTGCCCTCTGGCGTGCTTTACTCAATGTGCTCCTCGTTGGGGTGTGTGCTGGTGGGGTGGGTGCTTGTCTCGGGGATGTCATCCTCCAATGGGCGCGTCGTCCAGACCAGTAGTCCGAGTGAACCAACTAGAGCGGCAACAGCGATCCAGCGAGACAACTGCGCAAGGGGATCTAACACCTGCATCGCCTGCGCGGAAATCGCACTCGTGCCCACAGGATGCGGTGGATGTAGGTAGTCCAGGAACCCAAAGGATGCGAACGTGAGCGCAAATGCGCCAGCCAGCGCCGCGAAGGTACGCTTGGGAGTCCGTTCCGTCGGTGACGCGGTTGGAGAGTAAATGTAGGTGCGCTCTTTGGTTGGTGCGCGCTCGCCGCTTATGTAGAGCGCCAGGCTCAGGGCAGCGGCTAGCAGCGCGAGGAAGAAGGAGCCGACGCTATCCGACGTGAGCATGATCTCCCCCAATACCTATTGACTCCTGCTCCGCATGCATCGGTACAGGCCGTAGTAGAGCCATGGAAGGCGGCCGGATCGTTCGACCATGCCCTCTGTACAGATGTGATTAAGGAAACACTGAGCAAAGCGACTACGTCGGCACCAAGTACTTCACTCTCCTGGTACTACTGATATCGGCACAGGGAATTAAACTCGCCACGTCTGCCCCGGCTGCCGCACTCCTGATCTCGACGCACGCAGTTTAGAAGCTTGTGCAGGGAAGGGATCAGTAGGTACGTTGTATGGCTGACCCCGGTCTACTCATCGGTATCAGCATACGCTTGCCCATCCCGCTCCGGAAGATTTCGCAGCAGTCGGTTCCAATACATCGAGGTCGCGACGAGGCCCTGCACGAAGAAGAGGAGCCCGGCCACCAGGTAGAACCACAAGTGCGCGCTATCGTGCACGGCCAGCACCACCAGCACGCCGAAAAGCACGTTCCCCACACAGGAGGCGAGCACCAGGACGCGCTCACCGCCGATGACGAGCGGCAGCCAGATGGCGATGAGCAATAGCACGTACGAAGCCACAGCGATGGGGAAGCGCCACGACCAGGGCGGCTGCAGATGGTACACCAGTGTGGACGTTGCCCCGACGCCGATAACAAAGGCGATGAGGAATAGGACGGTTCCCCAGTCTCGATCGCGCACTCTGACCTCCTGGATGAGCACCATAACAAGAGCACTGCTAGTCCAGAAACCGACACATGAGCGCTACGGCGCCCGCTCCCCGCTCCCATGCTCGGCCAAGGATTGGCTGCTGTCAAGTGACCGCAAGGGAGGTTGCCGTCTCACAGGCGCATGAAGGCCGTACGAAGCGCCTTCCTGCTCCGAGCCTCAGCAAGCGGACATACGAGCTGCAGATACCGTCTGCCGAGCTGCGCGCCAGTCTGCGTCCCGGCGCAGGTCACCACGCTCGTCGGCGCGCGGCAGGTCATGTTGCCCACCGCGTCGTAGGCAGCCGAATAGTCGGCTGAGCCCGCGATCACGGCGTGCAGGTGCGCGCCGTCGCCGAAGGTGTAGGCGCCCACGGGAGCCAACGCGACCCACTGGCTCGATCAGGTGCGCGCCGTACCCACTGTTGCACGCGTGGTCGCACCCTATACGCCCGCCTGCTGAATCGCTCCGACAAGCCAAGTTCAAGGGCACGGTCGCGCCAGCGCCACCCATGCGCCGACACCTTCAGTGCCGCGTGTGCAGATCGTAGGCCGCTGGCGCCCACGCGACGCGTGCGTCGATCAGCCGCGCCATGCGGTACACGACCGGGCGGAATCCCTGGCGTGGCCAGAGCCTCGAGGAGGGCAGGTTGGCGGTGCGCCAATCGGTCACGCAGTGCGTGAAGCCCGCGGCGCGTGCCTCCGCCAGTCCGCGGGCAGTGAGGGTGCGCGCAATTCCCCGCCCCCAGGCCTGGGGGCGGGTCACGGCAAGATCGAGCGCGCGGCAACGCTCCGGCAGGTGAAGGGTGCCGTCGCTCGGTCGCGCCATGGTGAACAAGACAGCGCCGAGCACATTGCCATCCCGCACCGCAAGCCAGGCACTCGTGTCGGGATTCGCCAGGGCCTCAGCCATGTCTGTGTGCCACAGGCGGTGCATCTCCGGCGGTATGAAGGAATACACCGGTGCGCGCATGAGATGGGTGGCGAGCACGTCTTGCATCGCCATCATTGCGTCCAGATCGTCCGGACCGGCGCGGCGGACCTCGATTGTTGGATCGAGATCGGAGAGTGGCGGCGCTGGCTCGGCCAGGGTGCGCAGGGCATACGCCTGCTGCTGCCCGAAGCCGAGGGCGAACCACACGTCCAGCATGGCACGGTCCCAGGCAGGGATCACGGCGAAATGCGCAAAGCAGCCCAGCGCCGTCCACGCGGGTGCGAGCGCGGCGTAGAGGTCCCGGTAGAGGTCGGCATCCTCGTCCACGGCAATGGCGTGCCCACCCAGCCGCACCCAGGACGACCGCCCCCAGATCTCGGCGGTCTCGGGCGCGCCGATTAGGTAGCCAACGACGCGGCCTCCGCGGAGGGCCACGACACCACGCGCATCCGCCTCTTTCCTGGCCGCCCACACCGCTGCCCGGGCGCCCTCCAGACTCGCGAAGCGCGGCGACAGGCCCGGCTCGTGGGCACGGTCGCGCTGGTGGCGCGCGGCGAGCAGTGCCGCCGCGTCGTCGAGATGCGCGTCACTGAAAGGAATCAAGTCGAAGGCCGGCACCACGACACCTCCCTCACCACGCGTGCCATAGTCTAATAGTCTATTGGAGCAAGAGTTCGCCGGCATCGTCGGCGCGCCGCAGGCACGATACGCTGCGCAGCGCGTCGTGCGCAAGCCCCGCAGCCGGAGGAGCAGGCACACGCTGCCAACCTGGTACCTTGGTCCCTGCACGCGGCGTCCACCGTTGACAGGCCAACGCCGCCTCGCTACAGTGGAGAATATGGACGCGCTACGATGGCGCGTGTGCGCACCTAGGAAATCGTGCTGGAGCCGCCAGCCGTGTGGTGAGAGGAAGTGGATGCGATGGGTCGGGGCAGATCTCCGCGCGCCAGCGGTGGCAATGAACGCTACGACGCGCGCGACGGCTTTGGCGACGATGCTGGCCACAACGACGGCCCGGGGTATGAAAGCCGTGAAGGCGCAGCCGTCGTCCCGATCAATGAAGGCGCCAACCTCCCCGCGGTGGCGGATAACAGCACGAAGGCACCCGTCATCATTCGTGGCAGCGGCGTCTCGATGGGCACGCCGTTCATCAAGCGCCGCGAGCGCCCCTTGACCCTGCGCATCGCCGTCCTGACGCTGATGGTCTGCATCCTCGTTACGGGACTCTTCGCCGTCACCCCGCTAGGTACCAGCGCCAATGGCGGAGGCAGCTCCTTCCAGGCGCTGGCCGGGGCCGTCGTCTGGCACTCCGAGCCCACCTTTCACTGGTACACCGCCGCCTTCGGTGACACCGTCGAAGGCATCGCCAACAAATTCCACGTCGAGGTCGGCGGTATCTATCAGATGAACGGGCTGCTGGCCGGGCAGGAGATCGCGGTCGGCAAGCAATATAAGATCCCCGACGATCCCTACTACGGCAAAGACTTCCGGCCGGCCACATATATCGTCAGTAGCGGCAATGGCGCGACCACTTATGGCGACAGCCCCTGGACCTCGATGGCTGGCACGCCGCCGACCGACGCGACGTGCGGCCCCAACGGCAACGGCGACCCCGCCGCCTACCACCTCGGCGGACCGAACAAGGGCTCGTACTGGGTGCGCGGCTTCACCTGGTTCCACAACGGCGTTGACCTCTCGGCGCCCGAGGGCAATCCAATCACTGCGGCGCAGGCCGGCGAAGTGATCTGGGCGGGTTGGGACGTTGGTGGCCTGGGCTGGTCGGTCAAGATCAACCATTGCAATGGCATCTCCACCGTCTACGGCCACATGGACAAGCTGCTTGTCCACCTGCATCAGCTGGTAGACGTCGGCGATCAGGTCGGCCTCGAAGGCTCGACCGGCTGGTCGACCGGCCCGCACCTGCACTTCATGGTAGAGTGGAATAACAATCCGGTCGACCCGCTGGGCTATTACGGCTGGAACACCTACACCATCACCCACTAGCTTCGCGCCCCTGCCTCTGGGACCGGCATCCACGCGGATGCCGGTCCCGTCGTGTTTTGGCCCGCCTGGTGGTATACTGTGGGAAGAGGCGAAATCCTCGAAAAGGAGTGAATCCATGCGCGCTCATGCCGGCACAGCGAGTCACGCCGGGCATGCGCATGTGCTTGCCCGCGACACGCTGCGCCTGGGCTTCCTGCTCACGCTGCTGATCCTGGGCGTCGAGGCGGCCGGTGGCTTCGCCGCGCATTCGTTGGCGCTGTTGTCGGATGCCGGACACATGCTGACCGACGTAGGCGCCTTGGGGTTGGCGTGGTTCGCCGCCGTTCAGGCCGAGCGCCCTGCCAATGAGCGGCGCACCTTCGGCTACCACCGGGTCGGCATTCTGACGGCGCTGGTCAACGGCCTGACGCTCGTCGCGATCTCCGGCGGCATCGTCTACGGAGCGCTGCAGCGCTTCTCCCACCCGGAGCCGGTCAGCCCGGCCATCATGATCGCCACCGCCGGCTTCGCGATCGCCGTCAACCTCTACATTGGCATCGGCCTCAGCCGCGAGGGTCACGGCAACCTCAATATGCGCGCCGCCGCGCTGCATGTCTTCGGCGACGTTGCCGCATCGGCCGGCGTCATCCTCGCCGCGCTCGTCATCGCGCTCACCGGCGCGGCCTGGGTCGATCCACTGGTCAGCTTGTTGATCGCGGCGCTGATCGTCGCCGGCTCCATCCGGCTGATCGGCGAGGCGAGCAGCATCCTGCTCGAATCCGCGCCACGCGGCCTCTCGCTGCCATCTCTCATCCGCGATATGCTGCGTGTGCCTGGCGTGCATGACGTGCACGACCTCCACGTCTGGACCATCACCAGCGGGGTGCTGGCGCTCTCCTGCCATGCCGTGATAGACGACGTGCCGCCAAGCGACAGCGCGCCAATCCTGGACCGCATCACGGCGATGCTGCGCGCCGCCTATGGCATCGGCCACGCGACCATCCAATTCGAGAGCACCGCCCACAGCAGCCACGAGGGCTATTGCGCCTGCCCACCAGATTGCGGAGACCGGCTCTACTGCGAGCTGCGCCAGCCCGAGCATTCCCGCCAGCAGGAGGAGCACGCGCACTAAGGGTTAAGTGTATCACTGCGTGGGCAACACAACGGGGAGGGCGCGGCGCCGCGCCCTCCCCGCTTTCCCCACGAGATTGGGGATCAGTGGCTACAAGTCATCTCATAAATAGGTGATACGCTGCATCCAACAGGAGGATGCAGCCGCCATGGATCTGACAGACGAGCAGTGGCAGGTGCTCGAACCACTCATTGGCGACATGCCGCGACGGTCAGACGGCCGTGGGCGCCCGTGGCGCAGCAGTCGCGAGGTACTGAACGGCATCCTGTGGATCTTGCGGACGGGAGCGCAGTGGGCCGATCTGCCGGAGCGGTATCCGCCCTACCAGACCTGCCATCGCCGCTTCCAACGCTGGGTCCGTGAGGGGACCTTAGAGCGGGTGCTCGAAGCCCTCGCGCAGGACCTGAAGGAGCGCGGCAAACTCGATCTCTCCGAATGCTTCATCAACGGCACCTTCGTGGTGGCGAAAAAAGGGGAGGATGTGTGGGTCCGACCAAGCGGGGCAAAGGTTCGAAGCTCATGGCAGTGGCAGACCGCGCTGGTCTTCCTCTCGCCACTTGTGTCGCCTCGGCTTCGCCTCACGAGGTCACCCTCGTCGCCCCCACCCTCGACTCGCGCTTTGTAGCCGAGCTGCCCAAGTGCCTCATCGGGGACCGCGCCTACGATGCCGACCCGCTCGACGAGGCGTTGGCGGAGCTGGGTGTGGAGATGATCGCCCCCCACCGCCGGAACCGGAAACGCCCCAAGACGCAGGATGGCCGTCCGCTGCGGCGCTACAAGCGGCGCTGGAAGGTCGAGCGGCTCTTCGCCTGGCTGGGCAACTTCCGCCGGCTGGTGGTCCGCTACGAGCGCCACGCGCTCAATTACCTCGGCCTCGTCCACCTGGGCTGCATCCTCATCCTGCTCCGCCAGGCGGCTTGAGCAGGCTGGCTCGGGACATGGCTCTCGCTGGCAAGGGCGCACCTCCGGTGCGCAGTTCCCTGGGCGCTCATCTGGTCGCGGGCATGGGCGCGTCGAGAAACGCCGTCAGCATCGAAGCCAGCCACTCGACCCGGTCCATGACCATCGGGTGCGTGGTACCAGGGAGCACCGCGAGCTGGGCGTGCGGGATGCCACCTCTTTCGTCCTCCCCGCTGCCCCCCTGCAGTAGACCAAGCAGCTCCACCGCATGATCGACGCGCACACTGTCGGCGTCCCCGACCACAATCAACGTCGGGGCTTGGATCGCCGCGATGGCCTGCGACCAATCATAGTCTTGCCCACTGAGCAATTGGTGCATTTTCGCGACGACCTGCGGCCACTGGTCCGGCTTCGGCGTACTGCGGAGATAGGCCTCGTGAAAGAGGCTGCCGCTCATCGCGTCGGCACTGATCAAGGCCATGCCCGCGCGGGCCTCAGGGGACCATCCAGCACTCTTGCCAGGGGCCGAGGCGACCACGAGCTTGCGCACCACCTCCGGATGCCGGATGGCGGTTTGGAGCGCCACGCCCCCTCCCAACGAAAAGCCGAAGAGGTCAGCGGGTGCCAGGCCCAGGTGTGTGAGCAGGGCGGCGATGTCGTCCGCCAGCAGTTCATAGTGGAGTGGGCGCTCGATGTCAGCCGTGTGCCCATGCCCCTGCAGTTCGACGGCGATGGCTTGCCGCATCTGGGTCAGGACGGGCAAGAGCGGCCCAAACGACAGGTCAATGGTCGCAAAGCCCCCAGGCAGCAGCATCAAGGGCTGACCAGTTCCGTGGAGCTCGTAATACATCGTGAGACCATTCACCGTAGCGTAGTGGCCCTGAGCGTCCTGGTGCTGTTCAGGGTGATGGGGAGAGGAGTTCTTGGTCATGCAGCTTGCTCCTGCGGATGGATGAGAGTAGCGCGTTGTGTGGTCTGGCCCGCTGGCCTGAACGTGCTGGGACACGAGATCTAGAGCAGGACGACACGATGCCTCGCTTCAGCAGCATAAGCAGCATAGCACAGAGAGGAACGCACCAGGCTTCTTCTATCTTGCTCTCCTCAGCGCATGGCCCACCATGGCCCAGTGTAGGGCACACATCATCCTGCAAGGCATCGCCCTCACCGGCTACTTTCTATTGCATTGAGCCCCTCCCCTCATGGCCAAACCCGCTCGCAGTTTATGAGATGGCTTGTAGTCATCCCGCCTACTCTGCCTCAGGATGCCGCTGCTGGCCTTCTCTTGCTCGCATCGCGGGATGACAGCACCCGCCTAGCTGCCTTCGCTGGATGTGTTGGCGACTTTCTCCTGCGGTGCGACTTTCTCCCGCGGAAGGAAGAGCGAGACGCCAATAGCAAACGCGATACATTTTCCTAGCACGTTACACGCATAGGGGAGGGGAGCTGACGGATACGCAAAGCCAAACACTGCCCACACCGCGAAGATGAAAAACATGCCCGCCAACAGGAACAGGGTAGCTCTTGACAGGTTCGTGAAGGGGGAGAACGTGAGCAGCGCATAGCTGGAGAACTCGAGGAGAAAGAGCGGCAGAAAGAAGAGCAGGGTAAACAGGACGTGAGGAGTCGGAGGATAGGTGTGCCACATCACAATGAGATCGTACGGGAACTCGAAGATCGTCCACGCCGCGATCGTCCCCACCACGGCACTCCCCACCCCGACCCAGAACGCCCTCGCGGTGGTCCCGCTCGGACTCGTCGAGCCCGGGACAGTCAAGAACAGGATCACCAGAAAGGCGATCACGGCAAAGAGCAACGTAAAGGGAGTGATGGGGTTCGCCGGAATAGAGAGCGTCCCAGTGCCATGACCGAGCTGCTGTATCAGCACCTCTATGTAGACGATAAGAGCCACCACGAATATGGTCAAAGACAACACCCACAACACGCCGATACACACGCCGAGAAACAATCCCGGTCGTTTGGCGGCGAGGGGATGCGGTAATTGCATTCCGGCGTACAGCAACGCGCCGGTGACGACGAGCAGTCCTACCGCCAGGCTGATGGCGCTGCTCCCAGTATAGGGACTCCACATGGTGACCTCCTACTTCCTCCTGAGAGCATCAGCAGCAGTTTGGCCAGAGCGCGTGTGGACAAAGGGAACGCCCCCATGGTAGCGCATGCCTGCCGTGTATCTAGGCCGCCCTGGAACAATTCAGGGCGCTCTGCCCAAGGCGCGCCACCAGCAGACGAATCATGGCCACCTCGATCAGGGTTTCGCTGATCTGCACTTTCCGCTCATAGTCCACGACCAATCGTCGATTACGAAGCAACCAGGCGAATGTGCGCTCTACGATCCACCTCTTTGGTTGCTTGTCCCACCCGCGCACCCCAGGGGCACGCTTAACAACTTCGAGCCCCCAGCTACCCGTAGCCCTACACCAGTCAGCCAGGCTCTGGCCCTGGTAGGCCTGGTCAGCCCAAATGATCTTGAGTCGTGGGACAAAATATTTCAGTCCTGCCAGAAGGCAGTGAGCGCCAACCGTGTCATGCACATTTGCCGGCGTGACGTAGCAGGAGAGGGGCAAGCCCAAGGTATCCACCAACAGATGGCGCTTGCGACCTGTGACACATTTGTGGGCGTCGTAGCCACGGATACGGCCGGACTCTTCGACGGTTTTCACCGATTGGGCGTCCATAATGGCCGCGCTTGGATGTGGATCCCTGCCGACCCGCCGGTGCTCGGCCTCCCGCAACGCCCGGTAGAGAAGGGTCCAAAGGCCCGTGCGGCAAAACTGACGCCAATGATAGTACACGGTCTGCCACGGCGGGAAATTGCAGGGCAGATAGCGCCAGGGGCAGCCCGCACGCAACAGATACCCGCACGCAACAGATAAAAGAGCGCATCGAAGACGGAACGGAGGGAATGGCGGCGAAGCCTTCCATGCGGTGACCGAGGCGGCAGGAACCGTTGGAGGCAGTCCCACTCAGCGTCGGAGAGACTGTTTGGATAGGTTGTATTCATGCCGTGGAGTGTAACCTATTGTCCTACCTCCTCCGCTACCAAACACGCTCTTAGAAGGCGTACCAGACGCGCTATGATGCCCGAGAAGGCACCGCGACAAGGAAGGACCACTCCTGATACATCCAAGCGTGCTGCAGCCACACATTTATATGTGCCTCGACCTAAAGCGGCCACGCATGTGACGTCGACGACGTCGACGACAGCGACCGCGATGCCGACACACGAGGGGCACTCTCATCCACAACAGCGCACGCTCGCTACAGCCACAAGGGTCGCGCGCACGAGCATCCAGTCACAGAGTGGCCAATCCACCACACCGCAAGACTGCGTCAATGTCTTTCCCGATCGCTCAGCTGCAGCCGCCGATGCTTCTGCATCACGTACGCGCGAAAAGGTGGCATCACGGGCGGTGGTGAGACATTCCAGGTGTGCGGCGCAGTCGCTTTGGACAGCTTATGTTCGAGTGATTGGACGGTCGCCACAAAGCCCGGCGCTGCACGGCGCCAGAGCGATTGCACTAGCAGACGCAGCGGTGGTAGAAATGATGCGCAGAACAATACACACATTGCTAACGACACACTATGGTCGTGGACGACCCAATTTGGCACGTGCGCACATTCTTGACGCATGACGTGAGCGTGCTGACGTTTCCAGTACACACCGTACACGCCGCGCCGCGTGCCCACTCCACCCCCACCGCAGGCCCGCCACCGTGATGTCGCAACCCCTGCCAGCCGGCATCTTCGGGCAGACCTGGCCCAGCGCTTCCGCAACTGGTGCTAGGATAGCACAGACCGCCGGCTCTGACTCCGCGACGAGCTCGCGACGGTGTGCACCGCGCTGAGCAACAGAGAGTATCGCTGGCGCTGCACGAGGGGTAGCACGCTACCCGATGGCCCCGATACGATGGCCTAGCGGGCACACACCTAGCGAGTGGGGCATCCGTGCGCGTCCCTGAGGGGTCCCAGGTCCAGGAGGCCCCTAGAAGGGCCATGCCCAATCGGGGAGCCACTCCTCGAGCCGGTCGGGGTATAGCGGCCGGGCTGGCCTTTCCGAGCGCTTGCGTGGCTTGGGGATGCGCGGCCGACGGTCCCACCAGTAGGGCATCGTCGCGCGTATGGCGCGGTCCTGGGGTTCGGCGTCGGGATAGTGGCAGGCCAGACACACGCTCATCAGCTCACCGGGGCGTTTGCGACTAGGTTCGAATGCGGAGGCATGGAGCCGCCGGCTGCAGGCGAGGCACTCGTAGCGCTTCTCTTTTGGACGGCGCTGGCGCGGGGTGCCACGCGTGGTCAGCGCCACATTGCCTAGCCCCGAGGCCGCCAGGTGCGCCCTCCGCTGCGTCTGGTAGGCCGCGTCGCTACCGTCCCCTGGTCCTTGCTGCTGCTGCTGCTGCTGCTGCTGCTGCTGCTGCTGCTGCTGCTGCTGCTGCTGCTGCTGCTGCTGCTGCTGCTGCTGCTGCTGCTGCTGCTGCTGCTGCTGCATGGCCGTGCTCCGTCTCTCGTGTTCCCCGTGGGGCGCGTGTCTATGCAAATATAGAACACCGCTCGCACGTTCTATTCCCATATGCCGTGCGGCGCGAGGCACATTTTCATAAGCGCTGCTGCGTGCACACGTCAACGACCACGTCTACGACCACGATTACTCACCATAACGTGCTCCTCTCTTTCTTCTCTTTCC
>Ga0207684_10004166_pt1 | contig 13742 bp, 14 predicted proteins | sample KBSK5501metaG_FD_184342 | JGI IMG/M metagenome (GOLD analysis project Ga0207684, IMG submission 184342) | Corn, switchgrass and miscanthus rhizosphere microbial communities from Kellogg Biological Station, Michigan, USA - KBS K5-50-1 metaG... | ecosystem: Host-associated > Plants > Roots >...
AGCGGGAGAAGACATCGTTTCCATTTACTCGACGGACAAAGGAAGTAAACCCAGAGACGCTGGCGTTGTAGCGGCGTTTATATCAACACCGATCCAATAAATTGATGCGCTCGCCGCGGCCAGCGCCTCCAAAGCCCTGAAAATGATTGACAAGCTGTCTAATTCATTTACTTGCCATCCTGTGCCCGGATTGTCCGGCAGCTGCAGGACTTTTCCACGCGCAACCAACACGAACCGGAACAAATTTTATGGCTGAGAAATCAATCGAAGAGAAGGTCAAGGACATCATCGTCGAGCAACTCGGTGTTAACCCGGAGCAGGTTACGCCCCAGGCTTCTTTCATTGAAGATTTGGGCGCGGACTCGCTCGATATTGTCGAGTTGGTGATGGCTTTTGAAGAAGAGTTTGGTGTCGAAGTGCCAGATGAAGATGCCGAAAAACTGCAGACGGTCGGGGACGTCATCAAATACATCGAAGACAAGTCTACCAAACAGTAAACGGCCCCTGGCCCTGAGGGCCGGGCAGATTTTCACAATCCGAAAAAACACGGCTTTGGCCGTGTTTTTTGCTTATATGTTGCGAACCCGGGCAACACGCTCAGACTAACCTCCAATGACCCTGTCGCTTTTTGAAAAACCCCTGTTTCAGGTAGGAGGCCACTACGTCACATTTCTGGGGTTAATTGCGTTCGTCGGTCTTTTCGCGATGGGGCTCGTTATCGCCCGAACGTTACAGAGCCAGTTCGTTCGCCGTTTTTTCAGCCGCTTCAAGATCGACACCAACTTCATCGCTATTCTCACGACCATCTTAAGCCTGGCCGCGCTCGTCTTTTTCACCATCAGCGCGATTAACGCAGCGGGCATTCCGCTCGCCTGGAACGCGCCGCTTCCAGCCGTTTCGCTTAGTCTTCTCCAGATTTTTTTGCTTATCGCCCTTCTGATCGCGGTTTTTTGGATCTCCTCCAGAACGAAACGCTTTCTTTTTAATCGGTTTCTCGTCCACAGCGGACTCGATCGTTCGCTCCAGTACGCCATCGCCCAAATCGTCAGCAATGTCGTGCTGGTAGTTGGCGTTTTGATTGTTCTGGAAAATACCGGCATTCATCTCGGCGCGCTGGCTGTCTTTGCAGGCGCGGTCGGTGTAGGGGTCGGCTTCGGTCTGCAAAATATCGCGAGCAATTTCATCAGCGGCCTGGTGATCTTGGCCGAAAGACCCATCACAATCGGAGATCGGGTTGAAGTAGCGGGGATCACCGGTCAAGTGCAGCAGATTCGCGCCCGCAGTACAGTGATTCGCACCAACGACAACATCAGTATGATTGTGCCAAACACGAAATTCATCGATTCGCCGGTGACCAATTGGACTTATGGCGATCCGCGGGTGCGATTTCGAATTCCGGTCGGGGTCGCCTACGGCAGCGATATCGCCAAAGTGCGCGAGGCTTTGCTCGCCGTCGGAGGCGAAAATCCCAATACATTAAAGGAACCGGCGCCGAGCGTCTTTCTGGAAAAATTCGGCGACAGCTCGATCGATTTCGAGCTCGTGGTCTGGAGTAGTGAGATGAGCGCCCGCCCAAGCCGTTATCGCAGCGATCTCAATTTTGCCATCGAACAAAAATTCCGCGAAGCGGGAATCGAGATCGCCTTTCCCCAACGCGATCTCCATATCCGCAGCGGCGTTCTCAAAGTGGAAAGCGTAGCGGCGCTTGGAACAACGAAACAATCTGAATCGTAGCCGACCTGTTCGGCACTTTCCCGTTCGCACGAAGGAAGGCGCGCGGATTAGATCGAATCATTCCACTTTTAAATGCCGAATAATTCGGCACAATTTTCGTTAGGGCGATGAGCTTTCTGTCGAAAATCGCGTCCATTAGTCTCGCATTATTCCTAGCGCACTCTGTGCTGGCTGCGACGCCGCGTGCGTCCCGTGAGATCGACGAGGAGACTGCCTATCGTCTCGCGACGCTGTATATGTATCGCTACCTCTCTTTTTGCGGTGCCGCTCAGGATCCCGTTTCGCACGGAAGGTATTGGTACGTGCCGCTCCGTATGGGTCAGGGAGCCGATCTCTACGGCTCCGTTCACATCGACAAACGCACTGGAGTGATCACTTATCGCGGCAAAACTTTTGAAGACCCCACGGGTAAGCAGCAACAACCGACGACTACGGCAAAGGAATTGGAGAGTTGGGCAAAAACCCCGGCTAAGCCACATCTTTCGCCCTAACAAATCGCTGCAGCCGACAGCGAGCCAACGTAATACTTCGCTTTTACATGACTAAAACCGTTCCACCCGCAGCTATGCGCGCTCCCGCTCGCCGTGGCTGAGCTCTAGCTCGTTAGATCGTGAGTGCGATGTTCGCAAAACCTGCCATCGGCGAAATGGCGGGCGAAAAAAATTGTCTAGAGCGGTCGACGGAGTGCACTTAACGTTTCCGGGCAAATGCAGGATGACGAGAAAACCAAGCCGCGCCTTGAGATCGCGCATGTCTTGTTCATCGATATCGTCGGGTATTCCAAGCTGCTGACCGACGAACAATCAGAAGCGCTTCAGGAGTTGAATCAGATTGTCCGCAATACCGAAGCAGTGCGTGAAGCAGAAGCAGCGGGGCACCTGATCATCTTGCCGACCGGCGACGGTATGGCCCTCGTCTTCACCGGTTCAGTGGAGAGGCCTGCCGAGTGCGCTTTAGAAGTCAGCCAGGCTCTGCGCGCGCAGCCGAGCCTGCCAATAAGGATGGGAATCCACAGCGGGCCGGTCCATCACGTCAGGGATGCTAATGCGCGTGAAAACATTGCCGGAGTAGGAATCAATATCGCCCAGCGGGTGATGGATTGCGGCGACGCAGGTCACATTCTGGTGAGCAAACGCTTCGCGGATGATCTGGCGCAGCATCGTCGTTGGCAGCGTTACCTGCATGAATTAGGCGATGTGGAAGTGAAACACGGAGTTGTTGTTTCGTTGGTCAACCTTTATGCCGAGACGATTGGCAATCCCGCGCCGCCGTCGTGTGTCGCCGGGGTACGACGCACCGAGCCTGGCGCCACAACGCGCAAAGGACTTTCTCCGGTTGCGCGCGTCATCTTTCTCATCGCGGCGTTGCTCCTCACACTTGCCATTGTGTCAGTGATTTTCGCGCCGGCGATCATGCGCTCGGTTGATAAGAACAGAGCGACGTCAGCACCTCAACCGAGCGCTACTGCGTCACCTTCGCTTAGCGATGCCATTCAGAACATGGTCAAACAAAGAATCACAGATGAGTTGCAGAAAGGCCTTTCGGGGAAGAGTAACGGACCTACACCAAGAGTAGCCCCGACCCCGCGGAGTCAACCGACGCCCCCGCCGCGCCCGTAGTTCGAGGGCTGCATCTGACCAATCTCCACAAGCCCCAAGGCGAGACGAGCTGCGGGATGCCACAAAATTCTTTTCCAACCGCTTGTCATTCCGAGCGGAGTCGAGGAATCTCTCAGTGCTCATTTGCGCGCGGCTGAAGAACAAAGTGAGATCCTTCGACTTCGCTCAGGATGACAAACAAAAATGGTACGCCATTCGCGAACTTGAACGTTCGCGCTTGCCCGGCCGGTTTTCTCCTTTCACCATGTCAGTTGGCACCACAATTCCCTTCCGGCAAGGCGTCGCGAGGATCGTTGGCCGCGCCGAATTGCAAAGCTGCGAAGCATGGGAGCGCGCGTTTCGGGACAAATGCAAGAACCATCGCTACTACGAGATCGTCGACGAGACGTTGGAGAGCGATTTCGAGCATCACTATTTTGTCCTTGAGGATGATTCCGGCAGAGTCCGAGCAGTCCAACCGGTTTTTTTTGTCAGGCAGAACCTCGTCGAAGGCGTGCCGGGCAAAATTCGGTCGATTGTCGATCTTGTCCGAAAAATATTACCGCGCTTCCTGACTATGCGTGTCTTGATGGTCGGCTGCGCGGCCGGCACTGGCGACCTGGGCGCTTGCGACGAAAAAGATGAAGTGTGGGTGGCTAAAGCGTTGTACACCAGTCTCGGGGCTTATGCCCAGCAAAACAGAGCTTCCCTTGTTGTTTTAAAAGATTTCCCAGCGAAATATCGCCCGGCGCTCGAAACTCTGCGCACAAGCGGCTATGCGCGCATCCCGAGCATGCCGATGACACGACTCGCCCTGCATTATCGCAATTGGGACGAATATTTTCGCACACTGAGCAAGGCAACCCGGAAAGACCTGCGCCGGAAATTCCGCAAAGCCGAACGCGCGCCGAAGATCGACATGGAGGTCGTGAACGACATCGCGCCCTGGGTTGACGAGGTCTATCCGCTCTACCTCGCTGTGCATGAGCGTGCGCCGTTTAAGTTTGAGACGCTGACCAAAGATTATTTTCGCGCGATTGGACAGCGGATGTCAGAACGGGCGCGCTTCTTTATCTGGCGGCAGAGCGGCAAAATTATCGCGTTCAGTTTTTGCCTGGTGTGCGGCGATGCGATCTACGATGAATGCATCGGGCTGGATTACAGCGTCGCGCTCGATCTGCACCTCTATTTTTACACACTGCGCGACATCATCTCGTGGTCGCTCCGACAAGGATTGAAATTTTACTACAGCAATCCGCTAAACTATGAACCCAAGCTGCACCTCGACTGCGAACTCGTGCCGCTTGATTTGTATGTCATGCATACGAACGCGCTTTTAAATCCGCTATTTCGCCGCGTCATTAAGTACCTCGGACCAACGCGGCACGACCCGGTCTTGCCGCGGTTCCCGAATGCGCACGAACTGTGAATTGGTTCGTCTGAGGCCATCGCACACGTCATTGTCATTCCGACCGGAGTGGAGGAATCTCATTCTTTTGTTTTCGCTTCCTCGCTTCCCTCGCGAACAGTAAGAGATGTCTCGACTCCGCTCGACATGACAAAACAGCCCATGCGCGACCGACCTTCTGGCTTCGGCAACCCGTGGCTGCAACTGACGTTGAGCGTGGTGTGCGTATTCGTCTCCGAATTCCTTTTGAAACGCGGTGCGACAGACGTTGCCGAGCCTGACAGCGCATTTTCCTGGACCGGAATCAACGGCCTCGCTTCGCCGCTGGTGTGGTGGGCGATTCTTCTCATCATCGCCAGCTTCATCAGCTGGCTCTACGTGCTTCGATATATTCCTATCACCATCGCTTATCCTCTCTCGCGCGTGGTCGACGTCCTGGTGCCGCTCGGTTGCTGGATTTTTTTGGGCGAATTTATCTCAACTCTGCGCTGGTGCGGCATCGCGCTGGTCGTGATCGGTCTCGCGTTGGTTGCCAAGCCGGTCGCACAGATGGAAGAGCGTCTATGAGTTTCCTCGCTTTTTTCTTTATTGTTGTCTCTCTGCTGAGCTTTGTCGTGGCTCAGCTTGTCCTCAAAAAAGCCATGGAATTCTCGGCCAAAAGCGGTTTGCACAATTCACGGTTCATTTCGCTTATCTCAATGGGGATCGCTTTAATGACGATTTCATTCTTCCTGACGCTCGGCCTGTTGCAACGATTCGATCTGAGTTATCTCTATCCGTTTCAAGGTTTGAGCGTGATATTCATCACGCTCATGGCAGCAACGGTGTTAAAGGAAAAACTGAACTTGCGACTAACGATCGGCGCGCTGTTGATCACCGCCGGGATCCTGCTGGTTTCACTCAGTTAGCGCCGGCCAAAGTTTTGCCAGGGTGGCCGAGTTAATTCCGCGAATCCTGTCGGCAGCTGGCAATTGAACTTTCGGGTGGTCGAATTCCGCGGCGAATCGCTGTTTGAAACGCGCGTAACGCGGCAATGAATACGCGCCGCAAATGTCGCCACCGATAATCCGACAAGATTCGCGCAATTTTCGCAAAGCCCACTGAAGATCGCCAATCGTGAATCGGCCGCTCTCCCAGTTCGTCACCGCCTCTTCCGCGCGAAGGCAGTCGAGATCAATCGTCACGTAAACAGTCGGGATGCCGAGCGTTGTTAAGAAGCGCTCAAAGTGGTCCCGCCAGTTGTCGCGCAAAATGGCGCCCCGACGTCGATCTTGCACCGGACGGTCGTCGGCCCAGGGATGCACTTCCAGAATGCCTGCGCGCTCGGCGCGGCGGTTGCCGAAAATCTGGTGGGGCCACCAGCATTCAAAATTTCCGCAACCCCAGACTGCGACGTGCCTCACGTGGGGCAGCTCTAACGCGCGATTCACCCAGCCGCCGCAGCCCCATTTCGGCGGGCGCACATCCCAATCGGGATGGTTATCGAATGACAAGAGAACGATCGGTTCGGTAAATCGGCGCAGCCGGAGCGCCGTTAAATAATGAAAGTCGCCCGAGCCGTAAAGCAGAAAAGGCGACGCGAGATCTATTTCGTGTTCGCGGTAAAACTCGGCGACCAAACGCGGCGGCGCACAGAAGCGCAATTGCGGGTCCCACTCGCGAGCGTCGGCAACAGGCAGGCCCAACGGCGCATTCGGCCACGCGTCATCCAGATTGAGGTGCAGCGCGACTGGATTCATCGGGGCGATTTATGTCCACTTGGGGTACGGCATTTTTGGACCGCTTCAATCGGTCTCCGAATCTGATTGCTTGGCCTGCCCCGTTCGCAGAAAAATTTTGCCGGTTGGGCATAACCTGAAGACTTCACACTGGCCACAGTCCGGCTTTCGCGCAAAACAACGCCGGCGGCCGTGCCAGATGAGCCAATGACTCCAGTCTGTCCAATGCTCGCGCGGCACCAGCTTCATCAAGTCGAGCTCGATCTTCACCGGGTCCTTGTGTTTTGTCAGGCCGAGCCGCTGCGATAGCCGGATCACGTGCGTGTCCACCACGATGCCTTCGTTCTTATGGAAGGCGTTGCCGAGCACTACATTCGCCGTCTTACGCCCAACGCCGGGCAAGGCATATAACTCCTCCATCATCGCCGGGACTTTGCCACCATGCTTCTCGACGATGGCGCGCATCGCGCCGCGGATGCTTTTCGCTTTGTTGCGATAAAAGCCTGTGGATTTGATCGCGTTCTGCAACTCGGCCTGCGGCGCGGCCGCATAATCCTTCGCGGTGCGATATTTCTTGAACAGCGCAGGTGTGACCATATTGACCCGCTTGTCGGTGGATTGCGCCGAAAGGATTGTCGCCACAAGGAGTTCGAGCGGATTACGAAAGTCCAGTTCGCAGTGCGCGTTCGGATAAACTTGCGGCCAGGTTTTAATTAGCCGTTTTGCCCGCTCGCGCACCGTCATAGGCTTCGCGCTACCAGCATTGTTTGCGTTGTCATCCTGAACGAAGTGAAGGATCTCACAACGGATGATCCATCACGCAATAAAATTTGTGTATCCAAAACTTCGATTGCGAGGTCCTCGCTCCGCTCGGAATGACGGGAGATCGGCCCGACGATTGATTTTATGCGACGAATCGTTCGAGTTTTTGCGCAAGTTCGGGCGGGACGTGCGCGATGATCAGGGCGTCGTTCCCTTCGTAACGCAATTCAAGCACGTGACCGACTCGATGGATCTCAGCGATCAAGGCCGATTCATTCGATGGAATGCGCAACCGTGAGCGCAACCGCCATGAGCTGAGCGAATTTTCCAACGTTTGAACGAGTTTGTTCACGCCTTCGCCGGTGCGCGCAGAAATCGCCACGCTGCCGGAAAAGCGCTTCACGTAAGATTCGGCCAGTTCGCGATTCGGCAGATTGTCGATCTTGTTGAAAACAATCAGGGTTTGTTTGCCGAAAGCGTCGAGCTCTTTGATCACGCTATCGACCGCTTCCATCTGGTCATCCACACGCGGATGGCTAAGATCGACAATGTGAATGAGCAGATCGGCTTCGCTCACTTCTTCAAGAGTCGCCTTGAACGATTCGATCAAGGTGTGAGGAAGTTTTCGCAGGAACCCGACGGTGTCGGTAAGCAAGACCCGCTGTTTGTTAGGCAAAACAAAACTGCGCGTCGTCGGGTCGAGTGTGGCGAAAAGTTTGTTTTGGGTCACGACATCGGCCCCAGTGAGCAGATTCAATAGAGTCGATTTGCCTGCATTGGTGTAGCCAACGACGGCAGCGACCGGCCATTGGTGCCGCTTGCGACCTTGTCGCTGGATCGCGCGGGTCTTGCGCACCGCTTCCAGCTCGCGCTCGAGTCGGGCGATCCGCTCCTGGACACGGCGGCGATCGACTTCCAACTGCGTTTCACCCGGACCACGCGTGCCGATTCCACCGGTCTGCCGCGACAAGTGATGCCACATCCGGGTGAGACGCGGCAAAAGATATTGCAATTGAGCCAGCTCGATTTGCAAACGGCCTTCACGGCTGCGCGCGCGCTGTGCGAAAATATCCAGGATCAATTGCGTACGATCGAGAACTTTGCGCGCAAACAAATTCTCGAGGTTCCGTCCCTGCGCAGGCGAAAGTTCATCGTCGAAAATGACCGAAGTAACATGCCGATCCTGGCACGAGTTCTTGATCGATTCCGCTTTACCCCGGCCGATATAGTAGGGCGCGGTGGGTTTTTGCAATTTTTGGGTGACCGTGTCGACCACTTCCGCGCCGGCGGAATTCGCCAGCTCTCGCAATTCGTCAAGCGAATCCTGCAAGTCCCATTTCGAAACGCCTTCCTTTTCCAGGCCAATCAAGAGCGCGCGCTCCTGAGTTTTTTGCGGACGCGTCTCAATCATCCCTGTGCGTGAGCGAGCGGCGTGCCCGTAGCAGAATCCATTTCACAGCTTCGTTGTGAGTGAGAAGCGATAAGTTCAGCGGTTCAAAATTAGTTTGCCGCCGAAACCAGGTCAACTGTCTTTTGGCATAACGTCGAGTCGCCTGCTGAATCGCGGCGACGCATTGCAAGATCGACATCTGGGCTGCGAGCAATTGATGAATCTCGCGCCAACCAATCATCTGCGACGCGGTCGAACTCATAGCTTCGGCGGCGCGGACTTCTTCGATCACGCCATTTTCAAACATGGCTTCCACTCGGTTGTTAACTCGGGTGTAAAGCTCATCGCGGTCGCGAAACACGAAGACACCGCTGCGCGGATCGGCTACAGACCATTGCCCGCGCTGCTCAGAGGTTCGCTTCCCTGTCGCGATGCAAATCTCCAGTGCGCGCACGAGACGACGGCGATTTTTTGGATCAATCTTGCGCGCGGTTTCGGGATCAAGCTGCATAAGTTGCGAGCGTAATTCATCTATCGTCATCGCATTCAATTTCGCGCGCAGCTCCGGATCGACTTGTGGCAGGACTGCCAATCCGTGGGTCAGGGCTTTGATGTAAAGCCCACTTCCGCCAACGACGATCGCCATTTTTTCACGTGAATGAATTTCTTCGATCGCGCGGAGCGCGGCAGTGCGGAACTTTTCCGCGTTCATTTCTTCGTGAAGCGGCACTGTGCCGATTAAATGATGCGGGGCTTTGGCGAGCGTTGCGGCGTCGGGCTTTGCCGTCAGAAGATTAACCCCGCGATAAATTTGAAATGCATCCGCGCTAACGATTTCCGCGCCGATTTCATGCGCGACGTCGGCCGCCATTTCGGATTTCCCGGCTGCGGTTGGACCAACGATGAAGAAGGTGCGCGGTATCAAGTTAAATTGCTAAAAACAAATCGGGAGACGCGCGTGCTTCAGGCATCACGTCTCCCGATTGAACGTATAAGCTCGTTAGCCTTGGACCTGATGTTCGCTGGACTTTGCGCCACTAACCACGAGCCTGCGGCCGAGGAATTCTTTGTCGTGCAATTCCTGGACGGCGCGTTTTGCCTCTTCGATGGTTTGCATCTGCACAAAGGCAAATCCCTTCGAGCGCTGGTTATGCCGATAACTCACGACCTCCGCGTTTTGCACGTGCCCCACACCGTTGAACAACTCGAAGAGATCGCTCTCGGTGGCGTCGAAGGACAGGTTGCCGACGTAAAGACGCGGCGAGGTGACTTCGACCCGTTCAGGTTTTCGTGCCGGCCGGGAAGGCTGCGCGCCGTTGCGCGCGACCACGGCTGTCTTCTCGATCCCTCCCTTGCCGTTTCCAAAAAACGCAGCGAGCCGCTGCCAGAATGTCTTTTTTTGAATTTTCGCTTCTCCCTGCCGACCCCGAAAGCGTTCGGGGCCCCTGCGGCGGGACCCGCCGCGCGAACGGCGCGGGCGTCTCCCGGATGAATAAGAGTTCATAATGATCCTTAAGTTTGACCCAATTGTTAAATGGGCGGAGCGCATCAATGGATGCACCGTCCGTGGCGCGCGAATCAGCCAGGGTTCGTTCAAACAATTTACACGCACTCTGCGACGCCGCCGGAAACTCCGCCTCGTCGAGTCGGAAATGGACTTGTCTCGAACCGTAAGCCGGCGCGCTCAACCAACGAAGCAGTGAAGATGCAGAAGATCGCATCATAGTTTCAAAAAACCTGAATCGTCGTAGAAAGCGGAGGCTCGGAAGGTCGAAGAAGATTTCCGACATCTCGCGGGGATTATGGCTCGTGCTGCGCGCGATTGCAAGTGGAGATGGAGGTAGGGGCCATTGATCTCAATCGCCCCCTCGCGCACTTGCCACACGCGGGGCCCGGGCGGTTCAGGTGAACCGCCCCTGCCTCCGAACCCAGTCGTCGCGCAGTGAATAGAATCGCGATTTGAGATATTGCTTGGGACGCTCGTATCGCGTTGGTTTCATGAAATGTCGCAACGAGCGTTCGCCAAGCTTGGGCTCGTAACCGAACTTCGGCATGAGATCGCGGCAATGCCATTCCACCCAGCCGATTTCGTCTTCGGAAAGATCACTCTGCCAGCGCGTCAAAGGTTCGTTGCTGATCCGGGAAAACACGGTTTCCGTGGCGGAATTTCCTTCCCAGAATTTCCCGGCTTTTGTCGGCGTCAGGACAATGGCCGCATCATATTCTATTTCGAGAAACGCGCAGACTCTTTTCATCCATTCAGCCGGCTCGAGTACAAGCTTTTCGTACGGCACAAGGAGCAACGTCTTGTCCTTACCCTCCCTTGCGTTAAGCACCACTTTCGCCACATCGCGCCAGTGACTAATGCAATAGTAAGTGGAGAACGTTCCCAGTTGCCGGGTTTTTTCCAAAGCGATCTGCGCGGCGAAAATGGCGCGCGGATCACGCATCGTGACAAGAATCCTGGCATGCGGAAATCGCGAATGAATCGCAGGCAGATACTTGCGGTTGGCCGGCGTCTTTTCAATCCAGCGTGTGATTGAATCGAGGGATCGGCCCAGTGTTGCGGCATACGCTTCCAGCATGATTACGAGCAAATCCCTCTCCACGTTCATGGGATCAAACGCCATCTGCTCAAAAGTCTGGAGGAAGCGCGAGGTTGGAAAATAGGAGTAGTCCCGCTTGCCCCATTTGCAGGGCCCGCCAAAGAGCACGTTCGAAAGCGACTCCTTCGTGATGTAATCAAACTGCGCGCAGCGGCCGCGGGGCGCATATTTTGTCAGGACAGTCGGGAAATAGGCGGTTTCCTCTGGCAACACGAGCAGCTCCGGATGATTATCGAGCAACGCCACTAAAAGCGTGGTGCCGGATTTGGCCTGGCCCGCAATAAAACAGGCGCGCTGATCAAATGGCAGATCTTTCATTTTCATTTCCCGCAAGCCGATCGAAGAAACCATTCGACGAAACGCGGCAGGCCGTCACTGAATCGAGTGGTTGGATCGTAACCGAGTAATTTTCTCGCCTTCGAAATGTCCGCACAAGTCAGCGGCATGTCGCCCGGCTGCTCCGCAAGCCGGTTGATTTTCGCTTTTCTTCCCAGCGCATTTTCGATTGCTGCGATCAAATCCTTGAGCGGAATCGTTTCACTCTCGCCGAGATTAAAAATATCGAAAAGCGGCCCGGCGTATTTGAGGGCGGCCATTGTCCCTTGAATCACATCGTCAATGTAAGTGTAATCCCGGCGCGTCGTACCGTCCCCGAATTGCTCGATCGACTGCCCGGCGTAGATCCGCCGGGTGAATTGATGAATCGCCAGATCGGGCCGTTGCCGCGGACCGTAAACAGTGAAATATCGCAACGCGACCACGCGCATTCGATAAAGATGAGAGTAAGTCGAGCAAAGAAATTCAGCCGCTATTTTTGTCGCGGCGTAGGGACTCAGCGTCTGGGTGAGATGTTGATCTTCAGAAAACGGGACCGTCTTCGAATTACCGTAAACCGACGAGCTGGACGCGAAAATGAATCGCTCCACTCCGGTCACGCAGGCTGCATCGAGAAGATGTAACGTGCCGCTGACATTTGTATCGTAATAAAGTTGCGGTTGCTGAATGGAAGGGCGCACGCCGGCGCGGGCGGCCAGATGTGCGATCGTCTCAAATTTTTCGCGATGAAATAAGTTCCGTACCGACGCGCTGTCCCGAAGATCGACATGGTGAATGATCACGTCTTTGGCTACGGCGGCAATGTTTCCGTGCTTGATTTGCGGATCGTAAAAATCATTGAAGTCGTCGAGGATGGCAACTTCGTGCCCAGCCGCGAGGAGCTGCGCGACAAGGTGCGACCCGATGAAACCAGCGCCGCCAGTGACCAGAATTCTCATTAACCACGAATAAACACCAATAGATTAAATGACGAAATCCGAATGACGAATGACGAATCAATGACAAAGTTTCAATGACGGGACCTCGATCCGTCGCGGTTTGTTCGACATTTTGGCGTTTCGCAGAAACGCCCTACAATCTTTAGAACGCCCGCCAGTGGCTCAGCAGATAAACCCAGTTTAGTGCAAGTGCGGCGATCACGATCAGTCGCGCGGAGTTCTTCCCTGCTTCCGTTTGAAATATGATCCGTAGACGCGGCGCGCGAATTGCGATTACGGTGAAAGCGTAAAGATCAAACACGGTCACTCCGCACAAAAACGCGAATATCAGAGGATTCCAGCGTAGCGCGGCAAGAAAATTTCCGTGGAAAAATTGGATAGCCGATCGCGTCATGCCGCACGTGATGCACGGCAAACCAGTGAGCTCGTGAAATACGCAACGCGGCCATGGCAAACCGAGCGCAAACCAAAGCATTGCGACACCGAGCGATCCGAGCGAAACGCTCAACCAAAGCAGCTCGTGATCGATTTCATGCGGCGCGAGGCGATGGCGGCATGAGATTTGCATCGATCATTCTAGTGCTGCGACGCGCTCCATGCGCCCAACGCGCCGAACATCATTGCAATCAACAGCACCGCTCCACAGCAAATGATCAGGGGCAATAAAACTGCAATTATGGCACGACCGGTATCGGTTTCATGGGCGCGCGCCAGTCCAATGCAGTAAAGGACGATTTTCCAAATCCCGGCGATCAGTCCGCCACAAAACGGAATCACAAGAAGCGGGCTGACCGATCCTTCTACGAAGCAAATCACTCGGAAAGTAGTCTCAAATGACTGCTTCGCGCCGCCCACGATCATCAAGCAGACGTGAAGAATCGCCGAGCCAATAAACGTCCCGATGACGACAAAGAGGGGTGCCAGAATCAAGAGGAGAATCCAGCCGAGACCCCCCAAAAGATGTGCAAGGGCGCCGTGCCTGTCGCCGAAGGGGGTAAGCGATCGGAGGACAAAATTGTAAATCACGGCAAACGCCATGCCGAAAGTTCCGCCAATGACAGCATAGAAAAGCGGCTCGCCCAGACCGCCCTCGCGCTTCATCGCGGTGAACGCGGCGACCGGTCTACTTAAAACCATCTGCAAAGTTTCAATAAACGCGTTGAACAGTCCCTTCGTCTGGCGCTCGTCCCATGGCAATCCGCTGCGCGGCATGGGCATTTCCGTGACTGCGGATGTTGCGCCAGCCTGCGGA
>Ga0207684_10004169_pt1 | contig 13736 bp, 10 predicted proteins | sample KBSK5501metaG_FD_184342 | JGI IMG/M metagenome (GOLD analysis project Ga0207684, IMG submission 184342) | Corn, switchgrass and miscanthus rhizosphere microbial communities from Kellogg Biological Station, Michigan, USA - KBS K5-50-1 metaG... | ecosystem: Host-associated > Plants > Roots >...
TTCTTTGCCTCTTTCTCTCGCCGGAGCTGCTCGGTAATCCAGGATCGTTCATCCTCCGGCAGCCAACGAGCCTGTTCCGGCCAATCCGTGAGATAGAAAATCGTAATCACTCCGAACAGGACGGCCGGAATCCCTTCGATGATGAACAGCCATCGCCAGCCTCTCATGCCCAGCCACGAAAGCCCAAGCAACAAGCCCGCGAGCGGCGAACCGATTACGTAAGAAAGAGGATTAGCAGCGTAGAAGACTGCCACCGCCTTGGCTCGGTCCTGGTAGCGGAACCAGTGGGTCAGATAGACGATCACTCCCGGCAAGAACCCTGCTTCGGCGGCGCCCACCAGGAAACGCACCCAATAGAATTGTCGCGGCGTGTGAATGAAAGCCATCAACACAGTTACGATTCCCCAGGAAATCATAATGCGAGCGATCCAGCGACGCGCACTCCATCGCTCGACGATCAATGCACCCGGAATTTCCAGCAGGAAGTACCCAAGAAAGAAAATGCCAGCGCCGAAGCCAATCACACGGGGGCTGAAACCCAGGTCAGCCGGCATCTGCAGAGCCGCCGCTCCAATGTTCATTCGGTCCAGAAAAGCAATCACGTACAGCACAAACAGAAAGGGGAGCAGCCGCCGTGCAATGCGGCGCCTGGCGCGTGCTCCGATCTCTTGTTCCGAGGCAGAAGAGGCTACGCTTCCGGTTTGTGTTGAGTTGTCAACAGACTCGGGCATGCTTCTCAGGTTTAGTGCAGAACCAAAGTATTTATGCGCTTCGGAACTTCTCCTACAGGAATCAGCGCCACTATCTTCAACGTACTGGTGTCGATCGCAGTCACCGAGTTTGCTCCGGAGTTCGAAACATAGACCAGTTTGCTGTCCGGAGTGAAGGTTATCCACTCCGGCACCGCGCCTGACGGCGCGCGTCCCAGCGGATGAACTTCGGGTAGTTCGACCGATCCGATCAGCCTGAGTTCCGGCAACGAGTATGCAAAGACAGAGTTGGCGAACGTGCTGTTCACCCACAGGGATTTTCCATCGGGCGAAACTCCGATCCCGTGGGAGGGAGTACCTTCTCGTCCCTCGGCAATTCCAAATCCGGGGGACTTGTCCTGAAACTTGATCCTGGCCACTTCCGCGCGCTTCGCAAAGTGGACAACTGCGAATCCGTTTAACCGGGAGAGTTGAACAAAAATGCGGCGAGTCGAACCGTCGGAGTTGGTCTCGAAGGCCATGGGGCGCACAGGCCGGTCGAACTGTACCTCCCACACTGCTTGGTCGCTCTGCAGATCAATCACTGTGGCGGCTTTGCTTTCCAAAGATCCGCTGACCGCGTACTTGCCGTCGGGAGTGATGTACACATTGTGTACGCCGCCGTCCACGGGGATGCTCTTCACACGTTTGAGCGAAGTTGTCTCGATCACATCGACGACGCCGGGCTCCGAGCGGATACCCACCAGCACCCGGCCTCCATCGTTCGTGATCGCCAGGTTGTTCGGACGTCCGCTCAGCAACACAGTCTGAAGAATGTTCCCGCTGACTCGATCCACAACATCGAGCACGTTCTCCGACTCGTTGCTGATGTAGACTCGCGTTCCATCGGGAGAAAACGCGATGCCATGCGGTAACTCGATCCCATGAATGACTTGTACGACTTTGTTGGTTGCAGAATCAATGACGTCAACCGTGTCGCCGGCGCTGTTGGTGACATAGATCAGCGCAGATTTGGACAAAGGCCTAGGGTCGGCCGCTCCAGAACGTATCCATGCAGCTATTACGAGCCAGTCGGGATCGTCCTGAGACTCAAACTGCCTGCCGCCGGAATGAAACGGATCCCCACCCGCTTCCGGCGCCAGTGGATGCATCAGCAATCTGCTTACAGTCGGATTCCCGGCAACCACTTCCTGCAGAGCGCTCTGGAAATTTCGCTGTGACTGCTCTTCTGTCCACTTGGTGCTTCCTGGAGACATGGGCTCGAGATAAAACGGCCTGCCCTGCTGACTGTGGCAGCTGTAACATCGCGCGTGACCAGGCCTCGCCTTCAAGAAAATCGGCTCGACCTTGCTCTTGAAAAAATCGAAGTCCAGCGCGCCCATTTTTCCCGCGGGAGAAGATTGCTGCTGGCTGGGATAGCCTTTAGTGACCCAATCGGCAATCAACCGCCACTCCGGATCGTCTTGCGATTTCCAGAATTTTCCGCCCGTGTGGGTTGGATCGCCGCCCGCCTCTGGGGACAACGGATGAAGCAGCAGGCGACTTTTCATCGGCTCTGCAGGAGTAACCAACTGAGAGACAACCCTGAAGTTCTGTCGCGATTGTTGCTCGGTCCAAGAGGAGGCTCCTTCTGATAGCCGCTTCAGACGTAAGCGCGTCACCATGGCCGAATGACAATCGTAACAACGCACGCCGCCTTCCCGTGTCTGGAGAAAAATAGGTTCAATGCGAGTCCGGTAGGTCTCAAAATCAAGGGATGATTGCGCCTGCGCTGCGATGTCCGATTGATTGGCACGTTCTCCAGGTGCAGCGTTGGCCAGTTCTCTCGCCCCCAAGAGTAAGCCACTTAGAGCGGCGATCAAAAACATTGCAAGCTTCGCTTGTTTCAGGTGGCCCATTCAACCCTGTAGGTTCAACGCGACGTTTGGAATGGAAGACTGCTTCGCGTGATCGGGTCCGCGAAGTAGGGGTCGAAGTTCGCGGATGTCCTTCACTTTATCGAGTCCGAGCACGCGCTCGATCAGCTTCGAGCATTTAGCAGCGCCCAGGACGGGTGTCATCAACTCACGCGCCTTCGCGACCACCTCCCCTGGCGTCATCGGGTTATCAGGAGTGCCGCGCACATGCTCGACGCGCTCACTAAGGTGCGTACCGTCAGTCAGCGTAACTTCGACGATCGCAACTCTCACCGGTATCAGCCTCTCTAGTTCCTCGTCGGGAACCAGTTGCACTTTAGCACGCTGGCGAAGTACCGCCGGATCCTGCATGCGGGCCTTATCGTGCGCCGCGCCGAAGGAGACGGTCTTGTCGAGCAACATCACCGCAACCAGGTGTTGGAGACAAATATCAGGCATATCGCGGTTGTTCACAGTGTAGGCTGCGCTGGTGGCGGTACGTATGACCACCTTCTCCACCTGGTCTGACTGAAATGGTTGCCGCTTTTGCAGATTCTCGAGCGCGTCCAGCGGCGCCTGAATGGGACCTCCGGTTGTCCACTTCTTCAGGGTCGTGAGCATCACCCCGTAGACTAGGCCAAGCTGGTCGATCATCCCCGCCGGATCCGCTTGAGCGTTGTACGACTCAACGAAATTGTTGGGGCCGGACAGAATATCGTTGACGCCACTCCAGCCCTGGTGAACGACTAGGGCAGCGTTGACCCCATTTCGCGCCCCCATGGCGCCGAACAGGAAAGCCTTTTCGACGTGCTCGGTATCACGACGCCACGCGCCGATCCCGGCGCCAGCCTGCTGCGCTGCATAATCAAGCAGCCAGCGCATCTGTTGGGCGCTTAGACTGGCGACGCAGCCGGCGGCGGCGCTCCCTCCCATGGTTCCGACCAGGTTGTGCGTTTCCTTCATCCCCTGACCAACGGTCTTCATAGCCCGCAGGGCGATGTCGTAGCCCAGCGCCACAGAGCGTAAGAAATGCGTCCCGCTAATTCCGAACTGCTCCCCCAAAGCCAGGGCCGCGGGCACGACGGCGCAGCCCGGATGCGCCCCTCCCGTAGTGAAATCGTCGTCGGTTTCATCGGAATGAGCCAGCTCGCCGTTTGCGAATGCCGCCTCAATAGGTGCGCAGAGGATCTGCGAGGCGACAACCGTGGCAATCTTCTCGCCACCGTAATTGCGAGCGAACTGGATCGCCAAACGTCCGGGGAGCAACTCGGATCCAGAAACCATGGCGGCGAAGGTGTCCAGAATGTGATGCTTTGTTTCCTGAACCACATTCTCCGGCAGCGGGCGATTGCGAGCCTCAGCCATGTATGCGCTGAGCTTTTCCATGACGGGGCTGATGTCCTTGGCGAAAGCCATCGTCAAGCGTGGAAACGCTGAAGCGGCGCTGATCCAAGCTGCGTACTGTAACAAGCCGCGGCGGGTCAGACTTGGACGGACGTCATGCCGCATATTTTCAAGCCCCCTTTTGAACACGTATCTCGGCTACGAGCTGAATTCTTGTTATCACAAGTGCGGTGGCAACAATGGTCCTCGCATATGAATTGGGCATAAACGCAGGATAAAAATCTTTTCATTGACCCGGGCATCCGCCAAACCGCTGGCGCCGGCAATCGGTTTCGAGACTGAAGGAAGCCCGGAGCGGATCGACTTACATCTGACTGTGTAAAAAACCTTTATCCCACGTTTACCAGTTCTTAATCTTCGGGTACTAGAATTATTGCTGCCCACATTCCTGGAGGGCGCGCCAAAAGGGCTGGGCGGAAGAAACGATACGGCCAAAGCGATAGTAGAATCTAGTGCTCCTAGACCGACCAGATAAGCGAATGCTCTTGTGAATCTCAAGACTATTCTCCGCGAATCATTCACTGCGTTGAATCGCAACTGGATTCGTAGTGTGCTTACCATCCTGGGGATAGCCGTCGGCGTAGGCTCGTTCATTTGTGTGATTGCGATTGGAAATGCGGGCACCAGCAGTATTGAAGACCAACTTCAAAGCCTGGGCGATAACTTCGTGTGGATTGAAGCGGGCAGCCGTGCCCGCAATGGCATGCGAATGGGCGCGCGGGGCAGCAGGACACTGGTTCTGAGCGATGCGCATGCCATTATGGAGCAAGTCCCGTTGATCAAGAGCATGTCTCCCAATGTCGATGGTAGGATTCAAGTCGTCTACGGCGGGGAAAACTGGTCAACCCAGTTTCGCGGAGTCACGCCGGAATTTCTCGAAATTCGGCGGTGGACTTTAAGGCTCGGAACATTCTTCACTGCTGGCGACGTGGAAGCTGCGGCGCCGGTTTGCGTATTGGGCCAGACTGTAGTGGAAAATCTTTTCGGCAACGAAGATCCCATCGGGAAGATTATCCGGATCACGGCCGTGCCCTGCAAAGTAGTTGGGGTTTTGCTGGCCAAAGGCTTCTCGGCCACTGGCCAGGACCAGGACGACTTTGTGGTCATGCCCTTCACCTTCGCGCAGAAAAGAATCACCGGCACCTTTTGGCTGGACGATATTTTCTGTTCCGCAGTCACCCGCGAGGCCATGCCAGAAGCGACGCGGCAAATTGTGGGGCTGCTGCGGGAACGCCATCATCTCAACGCCGCCGAGGATGACGATTTCAATGTCCGCCGCCCGGAAGACGTGGTGCAGGCACAACTTGCGACCAGCCGGATCATGACCGCGCTGATGGCCAGCGTTGCGTCTTTGTCTTTGCTAGTGGGCGGAATTGGAATCATGAACATCATGCTGGTTTCGGTAACCCAGCGCACGCGGGAAATTGGAGTGCGATTGGCAGTGGGAGCGACGGAAGGAGACGTCCAACTCCAGTTTTTGAGCGAAGCCACTGCTCTCAGCGTGCTGGGCGGCTTGTTTGGTTTGGTGGCTGGCGTGATTTCGTCAGTGGCGGTGGAAAACCTCTTTCAGTTTCCCACCAAACTCACCCCAGAAATATTCATCATCGGAGGATTGTTCTCCGCTGGCATTGGAATCCTGTTTGGTTACTACCCCGCGCGCAAGGCGTCGCAACTAGATCCTATCCAAGGCCTGCGCTACGAATAGCAGAACTCGGATTGTTGAGGGGAGCAGTGTGCCATGCGGGCGTGCTGGATTTTAGAGCTATGGCAAGCTCTGTATCGAAATAAAAAAGCTTTTATCTCACGTTCACCAGTTCTTAATCTTCCGCCACTAGAATTACTGCCGCTCATATCCATCGAGGAGGTAAGAAATTGAAGACATACCTGGTGATCTTCTGCACTTTGTGGATGATCCTGATTCCGGGGGCGCAGGCTCAGACCAGCGCGCCGTTGAGACAGATTCAGACCATCCCTATGCCGAATGTGGAAGGGTATTTCGACCATCCGGCAGTGGACATCAAAGGCCAGCGTCTTTTCGTTCCAGGGGAGTATCAAAAGACAATTGAAATTGTGGACTTACGCGCGGGGAAGGTGATTCATGAGATCACAGGATTGGAAGGAAATCCGCGCAAAGTGATTTACATTCCGCAGTCCAACCAGATCTGGGTGGATTTGGGAAATGGGATGTGCAAAGGTTTTAGTGGAGATTCCTACCAGCTTCTGAAGAACATCCAGTTGAATCCGGACTCGCCTCCAGAGGCAAAGAGGGAGCCGGATAACGGGATTTACGATCCGGCCACTGGGCTGTTTTACATCGGCGATCGAGGAGATCGCTCAAAACAAGGGACCAAAGGTTCCGTTGAGATAGTTGACACAAAAAATGGCACCTATGCAGGAAGCGTAACCCTGGATGACAACGATCCCGCGGGGCTTGCTCTCGATCCCGCGACGCCAAGATTGTATGTGGTTCTTGGGGCAACAAGTCAGGTTGCAGTCATTGACCGTCAAAAACGCGCGGTTATTGCCAGCTGGCCAATTACCGGAGGGCCATTACCCCATGCCCTGGGAATGGATGCAGTCCATCATCGCCTTTTTATTGGCAGCCGAGTGAAACCCGGACACCTTTATAAGCCGGGGAAGATGGTGGTCATGGATGCGGACAACGGAAAGATTGTTCAAGTGCTGGACAGCGAAGGCGGAGTTGACGAAGTTGAGTATGACCCGGCAAGCCAACGCGTGTACTTCACGGGGACGACCGGAAGTGTGGAGATTTTTAAACAGGTTGACCCGGATCACTACGAATCGCTCGGAACAGTTCCAACTGGGGCAATTGCAAAGACCTCAGTCCTGGTTCCGGAACTGAAGCGGTTTTACGCGATTGTCCCCAAACACATCATTTTGACTCCACCAATTCCCGAATCCAAGGAAGCAACCATTGAGGACGCTAAGGTGTTGGTGTACGAAATAGAACCGTAACAACGAACTTCCTTACAAGCGATCATAAATCAATCTTTAAATACAGGAGAGAACTGACATGAGACGCATCATTCTTAATTCATTACTGTTGTTGAGCTTCATTGCGCTGGGGACGATTTGTGTCACGGTGGCAGATAGTGACACCGGTCAGTTCAAGGCGGTTAAAAAGCTACCTCTCGAGGGCGGGGGACGCTGGGATTACCTGTACGTCGATGGCCAGTCCCGCCGTCTTTACATGTCGCGTGCGACGCACTTCTCAGTAATTGACGCCGATTCTGGCGCGGTGGTCGGCGACATCCCGGATACGCCCGGCGCTCACGGTGTGGCGCTGGCACCGGACTTTGGCGTGGGGTTCACCAGCAACGGTGGGGAGAATAAGGTCTCGGTTTTCGATCTGAAAACGCTGAAGGTCCTGACAAAAATAGATACGGGTGGGAATCCGGATTCGATCGTCTATCACCCGGCAACGCATGACGTCTTTGTGCAGAATGGCAAGGGGAATTCGTCGTCAGTCATAGATGCAGAAAAACGGCAAGTTGTCGCCACAATTCCGCTGGCCGGCAAACCGGAGTTCGCAGTCTACGATGACAAGGGAAATTTGTTCGTGAACCTGGAAGACAAAGAATCGATCGTTGTCATTGACACCGCTAATAAGAAACTCAAAGCGACTTGGCCGATTGCAGGATGTGAAGAGCCGTCCGGCTTGGCCATCGATCGCAGTAATCACACACTGTTCTCCGCGTGCTCCAACAAATTGATGGCGATTGTGGACAGTGAGAATGGAAAGCTTATCCAGACGCTGCCAATCGGAGACGACTGTGATGCCCTGGCATTTGATCCGGAAACCGGATATGTGTTCGCGTCGAATGGCGAGGGTAAGCTGACTATTGTTCATAAGAATGCGTCGGGAAAATATGAGGTGACTCAGAATCTAACTTCTGCGCCAGGCTCCAAAACCATGGCACTCGACGCCTCTACACACACGATCTATCTGCCCACGGCGAAGTTTAACGGCGATCCGGGCGCGCACCCACGTCCTCCGGTAGTACCGGGTTCTATTGTGATCCTTGTGGTTGGTAAGCAGTGACGATCTGAGGTTTGGATTAATCGATGTTCTCGCTGGGGCCGTAGAATAATCCACGGTGCTCGCGAGTTTGACTATGAAGCAAAACGAGCTCTGTGCCTCAGGCGGAGACAGGGCAACCGGAGGGCTTTCGCGCCGCGATCAATGGCATGCCGTAACCGCCGGCTATCTTGGCTGGACACTCGACGCTTTTGATTTCTTCGTGCTGGTGTTTTTGGTCGATGTGCTGGCAGTTCAGTTCGGCGTTCCCAAGAGCGCCATCATTTGGACGCTGACTGCCACGCTGGCCATGCGTCCAGTAGGCGCCGTAATCTTTGGAATGCTGGCGGATCGGTATGGCCGTCGCGGTCCGTTGATGGCCAATGTCGTTTTCTTCTCCGTCATCGAACTTCTCTGCGGATTTGCGCCCAGCTACACGATCTTTCTCGTGCTGCGCATGCTGTACGGCATCGGCATGGGGGGCGAATGGGGCGTAGGCGCTTCGCTGGCGATGGAAAGCGCTCCGAAGCGCCTTCGTGGTGTGCTTTCCGGCATTTTGCAAAGCGGCTACTCAATGGGGTATCTGCTGGCCGCGGTGGCAGCGCGGATTGTGCTGCCGAATCTTGGCTGGAGAGCGATGTTCTGGGTCGGCGGCCTTCCAGCCTTACTCGCCCTATATATACGATTCAATGTGAAAGAGTCAGAAGCATGGAAGCAACATCGAGTTCCGACGATGGGTGCGGTAGTAAAGACCGCCATTTCGTATTGGAAAATATTCAGTTACCTCGCACTCTTAATGACGCTGATGGTATTTCTCTCGCACGGAACGCAAGATCTTTATCCTGACTTTCTGAAGTCGGTGCACGGCGTGCTGCCCAAGACGGTTTCTTATCTCGCCATTCTTTACAACATCGGCGCCATTCTGGGCGCCATCGTATTCGGCCAACTTTCGCAGTCCTTTGGACGGCGAAAGGGCATGCTCGCGGCCCTCATGCTGACGATGCTGGCGATACCGGCATGGGCATTCGGGGGATCGTTATTAGTTCTTGCAGCGGGCGCTTTCTTTGTTCAGGCCGGTGTGCAGGGAGCATGGGGAATCATACCTGCGCACATTAATGAGCTATCGCCTAACTCAGTGAGGGGATTGCTTCCAGGCTTTGCCTATCAACTCGGCATTCTGTTTGCCGCAGGCACGGGGACTATCGAGTACGCGCTACACAATCACTTCGGCTATGCATGGGCAATCGCTGGGTTTGAGATTACCAATATTTTGATTCTCGCCACCGTGGTTGCGCTTGGCTCCGAACGACACGGAAAAGACTTTGGCGGTCAGGACGCCAAACCTACAGCGGTGGTGCTATCGGCATCAAGCGTCAGTCCGTGAAAGTACAGTCTCCGCGGAGGGCCGAACGTCTTCGTTTAATGGAGGAATGGCATGATCAGAAACCTCATAGTCCTGGCGTGCTGCCTTGCAACGTATACTGGAGCGCTCGGGCAAGACGCTGCAGCCAATCGTCCTCCAGCTTTCAAAGTTGAAATCGACAACCCCCAGGTTCGTGTGGTTCGCAGGTATCACGCACCTCACGAGAAGGTCCCAATGCATTCCCATAAAGATGGTGTTGTTGTATACCTGACCGAATTGCGCGAAATAAGCACTGAGTCCAATGGTACGTCGCGCCACATTACACGCCACGCCGGCGATGTTATATGGAGCCCTGCACACACCCATTCGCTGGAGAACCTGGCAGACACGCCAATCGAGGTCATTGAAATCGAGTTGAAATCTGCGCCAAATAGCAACCTACATTCACATTCGCGGCCTCGGTCTCACAGACTCACTGCGAACGTCTCAAATGTTAATTTGGCAAAGCGGAGATAAACGTGAAGAAATTTCTGATTGGCTTTGCTGCAGGCTTGATCGTCGCACCTCTCGCAATCTATATGTACTTCGCCTATGGAATGGCGCCAGTCGCCACCGCGGCTCCAGAAATGCCTTTTGAAAAACTGTTAGCCAAAAAAGCTCTCCGCGTCAGGCGAGAGAGGGAAATGCCCAGATTCGTACCGATCGCGACTGATGAACCCAACTATGCCGCTGGGGCGCACATCTACCGCGAGCACTGTGCAGTTTGCCACGGCCTTCCTGAACAATCCCAAACGGCAATCGCAAAAGAAATGTATCCAAAACCGCCAGCATTGCTCGATGGCAAGGGGGTTACCGATGATCCTGCCGGAGAAACATACTGGAAAGTGGCTGGCGGAATCCGCATGAGCGGTATGCCCGGGTTTCAGCAAACATTGTCCAGCACAGAGATGTGGCAAGTTAGTATTCTGTTGGCTCACGCTGACAGGCTGCCCACAAAAATTCAAGCCAGCCTCTCACAAATTGGAAGCAATACTGACGCCTCGCCTGCGACTCATTGAGTGAAGATTGTCTTCGGCCACTCACTCTTTCACCGGCAAGCGAACTAATGGACTGTGGAATTGCCCGCCATATATGTCAGTGTCGTCTACATCTCCCGAGAAAACACGGCGCGGAATCGAAATCTTGATGGCCAGAAGTTCGTCGACGACAAAGAATCTCACTTGTTTCACATCCACTTGGTAGAGTTGCGCGATCACGTTGGGAGAAAGAGCCTCGCTCTTCAACACGTCATTAAAGCTGTCACGGTTTTTGAACATGATGTCGAATGTCAGCTCAAAAGGCCCAGCGTTTTTGCTGCGAATCAGTTTTGTGAATTGCCAAAGTTCGCGCAATTTGTTCTCCGATTGACGCAAGATTCACAAGAGTTCCATTTTCATGGCAAATGGCTCACATGGATCATTCAGTTCCCACACATGGTTGATGCAGAAGCTGTAAACCGGTCCCGCATCAATTCCTCCAGGGGAAAATGGATAAGCCAAATTGCTGATCAGACCTTCGTGTTCGGGAATGGGGTGATGCAGTCCGGTGTGGGACGCGATGGGAATGATGTCAGCAGCGACGGACTGAGTGGCTGCGACAACGTCGATAATCAGCCCAACTTCGTGGCATTCCTTTGACAGCGGTTCTAAGTCGCCGAGGGTGCCATTGTGTCCGTAAACGCGAAAATTCAGTCTGTACGCGTCCGCAGATAATCTCAAGCTGTCGGACACCTTGCGCTCGATCACGGTACGCACGGTAGAAAGAAAAGTGTCAAGTTGACGTAAGACAAGAGGATCTCGAATGCCCGCGATGACGATCGAGCGGTATCCGACCAACGTGGCGCCTTCGATACGAACAGTGTATTTCTTTGACGGTGTAAATCGGCTGCCAGTGACGCGCACTGCCCTCTCGCCCACAGCCTCATACTTCGCATCGGTGGTATCCAGTACTCCTCCGGATTCCACCAAGCGATAGGGATCTGCATTTTCATACAAGGCGTGGGCTGCCACACTTTGTGGTGTGCAACGAATCGCTGGATTCGGGGGTTCCACCGTAAACCCATTTTGATCCATTTCAGCTGCCATGCAATCCGGATACAATCGCTGCGCTGCGCTGGCGGCTCCGCATTCCAAAATTTTCCCTGCATGGAAAGCAACCGGTTTAGGAATTTCTTTAAGAACGGGTAACGCGGCGTAGATCGCCACGTCGCTGCAACGCCCGGCTATTACGACTTGAGCGCCGGCATTGAGTGCTTGTTGGATGGGCTCGATTCCCATCATCGCCACGAAACGCTGGGCCTGCCTGATTACTCGGTCATCAAGTGGAGGAGCGGGAGACAGCGGAGTGATTTCACCCCTATTGAAAGCGTCCGCGAGCACGTCCTTTTCTATTTCGCTATCGATTACGGCAAGCTTGAAGTGCCAGTCGTGTTCGCGCGCCAGTTCTCGAATGATGTCGAGCGTCCACTCCAAATGCGGCCGGCCGCCAGCGTGTCCGGCAGAGCCGAGGATTACTGGGATGCCAGCCTTGAGAGCCTCACGCAACATCAGCCGAAGATTTCGTTTCACGCCTTCGCGAGGTCCGCGAGGATTGCCGGAGCCCAAATAATAAGGGCCTGAGTCCGTTGTGCCCGCATCACAACCAACAAAGTTCGCTCCTTGTTCCACGGCCCGAACGAGACTTTCTTCCCGGAACCCTGTGCTGAGATTGCCTGTAGCAGCTACGGCTTTCATTTTTGTCTTGGGACTCGTTTCATAAACAGCCGATAAAACAATCCAAGTTTGCCGCACAATAGCACGCTTTGACGATTGGAGAAGAGGAAACCATGTTTGCCGACCATGCTCATGAGTAAAAATTAATTTTGAGTTCATGTCATGTTAATGCCAGTCGGATACTGATACCTGGCCCGCTTGGGAGGTGCTCTGTGCACACTTGGCACTTAATGAAGTTCCGAGTTTCAGCGATAGTTCTGACCCTGCTTGTCGCTATCGTGCCGTCGAATCTAGTTTACGCACAGGTTGCTGGCGCCATTCTGTCAGGTACCATCACCGACCCTTCTGGCGCGGCATTGGTACACGTGGAAGTTTCCATAAAACACGGCGCCACCGGAGTGACCCGAACGGTCACGTCAGACTCCGCGGGCTTCTACACGGCGCCTAATCTAGTGCCAGGTGACTATCAGGTGACGGTGGCGGCTCGGGGATTTTCGACCTCCGTCGCCGATGTGACCCTGACCGTGGGCTCAAACCAGACTTTGGACGTAGGCATGAAGGTCGGGGCGGCCAGCGAAAAGATTGTGGTCACTACGGAAGCCCCAGCGGTGCAACTTGCCTCCTCGGACCTCAGTGCCGTGGTGAACGCAACTACGGTGCGTGAGCTTCCGCTCAACGGACGCAGCTGGACCGACTTGGCAGCTCTACAGCCGGGCGTTGATACCATCCAGACTCAGCCGTCGTTCACGGTGGGCGCGGATCGTGGCAATCGCGGTTTCGGTCAGCAGTTGACCATCTCCGGCGCTCGTCCACAACAAAACAATTATCGTCTGGATGGCGTTAGCCTTAACGATTACGCGAACGGAGCGCCCGGTAGCGTTCTGGGTGGAAGCCTGGGAGTCGATGCGATTCAGGAATTTTCTGTGCTTACGAGCAACTACTCAGCAGAGTACGGGAAGACTTCCGGCGGGGTGGTCAACGCGGTTACCCGCTCTGGGACGAATAGCTTTCACGGCAGTGCTTATGAGTTCCTGCGGAACAGTGCCCTCGACGCTAGAAACTTTTTCGACGGTCCCACCATTCCGCCGTTCAAGCGCAACCAATTCGGAGGCGCGATCGGTGGACCCATCATTAAGAATCGAACATTCTTTTTTGCCGACTTCGAAGCTATTCGGCAATCGAAGGGGATCTCGGCACTGACTACGGTGCCTTCGCCAGCGGCACGGGCCGGGCTGCTGTGTTCGACCCCACAGAACGCGTCCAGCCCTTGCACAACCACTCAACTGCCGGTCGGCGCGAATACAGATGCCAACGGCGTGGACCTTGCTGCAGCGGCGTATCTGCCCTTCTTTCATTTGCCTAACGAAGACATCCTCGGAAACGGAGACATTGGACAATATACCTTCGCTGGTCAGCAGGTCGTCAACGAGAATTTTCTTACAGCCCGTATCGATCACAAATTCACGGAGAAGGATGCTCTTTTTGGCACCTACGTGTTCGACCGAACGCCTTACTCAGCTCCGGATGGGGTAAATGACGTCTTGCTCGGCAACCTATCCTCAAGACAAATTTTCG
>Ga0207684_10004170_pt1 | contig 13734 bp, 14 predicted proteins | sample KBSK5501metaG_FD_184342 | JGI IMG/M metagenome (GOLD analysis project Ga0207684, IMG submission 184342) | Corn, switchgrass and miscanthus rhizosphere microbial communities from Kellogg Biological Station, Michigan, USA - KBS K5-50-1 metaG... | ecosystem: Host-associated > Plants > Roots >...
TTGAGCGGGGAGCGCAGCCACTCCGCATCTAGACCAGGCCATTACGATTGAGCGGGGAGCGCAGCCACTCCGCATCTAGACCAGGCCATTACGATTGAGCGGGGAGCGCAGCCACTCCGCATCTAGACCAGGCCATTACGATTGAGCGGGGAGCGCAGCCACTCCGCATCTAGAACAGGCCACCCACGTTTCTAGCCGTGCACACGTCTTCGCTACAAAAGGAGACCCCGAATGATCGATCTCACGCTCGCGATAGCAGAGACTGCGCTGAGGGCCGCGCAAGCCAAAGCCAAGGCGCTCGGCGCCCCGATGACCGTCACTGTAGTCGACGAGGCCGGCCGCCTCGTTCTCTGCGCGCGCGGCGATGGCACCGGCTTCCTGACCCCGGACACGTCACGCGCCAAGGCGACGGCCGCGGCCGCGTTTCGGCGGAGCACCGCCGAGCTGACGGCGTTCGGCGCCAAGGGCTGGGGTTTCTGGCAAGTGATGCCGATCGTCGCGCAGGGCGAGGTGCTGCCGACGCTCGGCGGCGCGCCGATCACCGTCGGCGGACGGGTGATCGGCGGTATCGGCTGCGGCGGCGGCACCGGCGAGCAGGACCAGGAGTGTGCCGACGCCGGTGCGGCGGCCGTGAAGGGTTAACCGCTCTTCCAGGCGAGTACCGCCCACGCGGCGAGCGCGAGGGCGCTGAGCGCGATGCCCACGATCTCGGGCGCGCCGGGACCGTACCGCAGCGTGACCGTCTGAGACGCCCGCGCCAAGCGGACCTCCAGGAGCCCGTCCTCGCCGCGGCGTGTCTCGAGCGGCGCGCCGTCGGCCTCCGCCCGCCAGAGCGGGTAGTAGGTGACGCGCGCCGACGTCCAGCCGCCCGGCGCGCCGGTGAGCGCGACGCGGCCGCCACCATCGCGCGCTCCGGGCAACGCCACCGGATTCTCACGCGCGAAGACGACGAACGGCGAAAACGAAAGACGGCGGGAGAACGGGGTATTGTCCGTGACCCAGGCCAGGCGGATCACATCGTCCTCCAGCGCCACCAAGGCGACGACGCCGAGCCGGTCGGCGCGCACGGTGAGTCGGTCGGCGTCCAGCGTGTCGAGGCTCTCGCCGAAGAGCGAGTGGCCGTCGAGCTGCTCGGCCAGCTGGGTGATCGCGCCCCGGCCGGCGTCGCCGCGGTAGACGAGCGCGGCGATGGGCGAGGGGTGAGTGAACGTGCCGTGCACGATGTCGCGGTCCGCGTCGGCCGGAGCCAGCGCCGTCACGTGCGTGTGCGGGCGCCACCAATCGACGCCGTAAACGAGCGGCACGCCCGAGCGCACGAACAGGATGCGCCCTTCGGGCAGTCGACCGAGCAGGCTCCACAGATCAGGCACCCGCAGTCCGCGCTCGATCGAGATCAGCGACGGCCAAACCGCCGATCCCGGGCGCAGCATCAGCGTGTCGCCGCGGATCGACAGGAGCGCGAAGAGGGCCGCGGCGCCGAGCCCCAGCGCCGGGGCGCGGAGCCCGACGTCCACGCGCTGGGTGAAGGGCAGCGCCTCCAGCCGGCGCGCGAGTGGTACCGCGCCGACACCGGCCGCGAGCAGCAGCGCCATCCACGCGCCGTCGACGACACGATCGGCCGGCAGCCAGCGAATACCGATCGGCTCCAGCGCGAGACGATCGAGCACGGTCACCACGACGGCGGCCGGCATCCACCAGAGAGCGAGGCGCGCGCCGCCGGCGCTTGGCGCGCGGTCGATCAGACCCGCGATCGCGAGGGCGGCGAGGATGATCGGAAGCGGGCGCGCGACGTCGCCGAGCGAGAGTGTGCCCCACGCGAGGGCGCGAGTCTCGGCGAGGCGGAACAGCAGCGGCAACGTCCAGAACCCGGTCAACGCCGCCGCCAGGCCCAGTGCCTTCAGCGCCTCGCGTGCGCTCGCGCGCCACGGCGCCCGTAACAGCGCGGCCAGCCCGATCAGCACCACCGCGGCCGGCAGCTGGGCGGGATGCAGGAGCGTGAGCGCGGCAAGCAGAAGCGCAACCGCCGGTGACAGGGGGCGACGCTCGTCCATCCATCGCGCGAGCAGCGCGAGCAAGAGGGGCAGCAGCGCCCACGCGAGCCGTGCGCCGACCATTCCCGTTCGCACGCCACCGTTGACGCCGCTCGCGAGTCCGGCGGACAACGTCAGTGCGACGAAAGCGAAGGGCAGGGCCATCCAGCGCTGGCCGGTCAGCCGCGTGAGCGCGACGTACGTCGTCACGCCGGGCAGCAAGTACGCGAGCCAGAGCAACCCCTGATACACCATCCGAATGTCGAGGACGCCCACAGTGGCCCACGCGAGCAACGCGCCCAGATAGGCGAACCCCGGAGGATAGAACTGCAGCTCGGGATAGCCCGCCCACCAGCCGCGGTCCCACGCCCACGGGGCGGGACCGTACGTCAGCACGTGCCAGAGGCGGTACAGCTGACCGGGATGATCGTCGAAACCGAGCATCGCGCCGCCAAGCGTTGCCCCGGCGAATGCGACGCCGAAGCCGAGCAGCAGCGCGAGCGGGAGCACGAGCCGAGCATACCGCCTTGTATTTCCCGCTGGATATGCTTTAGTAGCTGAAATGTCTTGCTGTCGGTGTAGCAAAGCTCGGGGCTCAATTCCCCTACCGATGGAGACGCCATGGCCAAGCTGAAGGGATTGAAGTGTCGAGAGTGCGGCCGGCACTATCCCGCGGGCCCGGTTCACGTCTGCGAGTTCTGTTTCGGTCCCCTCGAGGTCGACTACCAGTACGAGGCCCTCAACGGCGTCGTCACACGCGCGTCGATTGCCGCGGGCCCGCCCAGCATGTGGCGCTACAAGGACCTGCTGCCCATCGAGGGCGACGTCGCGGTCGGACATCATGTCGGCTTCACGCCGCTGATCCGCGCGCAGAACCTGGCCGACGAGCTCGGCTGCCGCGAGATCTGGATCAAGAACGACTCCGTGTGTCACCCGACGTGCTCGTTCAAGGACCGCGTGGTGGCGGTGGCCGTGACCAAGGCGCGCGAGTTCGGCTTCGACACCGTCGCGTGCGCCTCGACCGGCAACCTCGCCAACTCCGTGGCCGCCCACGCCGCCGAGGGGCGCCTGAAGTCCTACATCTTCATTCCGGCGGACCTCGAGCAGGGCAAGGTGCTCGCGACGCTCGTCTACAACCCCACGCTGGTCGCCGTGCACGGCACGTACGACGAGGTCAACCGACTGTGCTCGGAGATCGCCGACAAGTACCGCTGGGCGTTTGTGAACGTCAACTTCCGTCCTTACTACTCGGAGGGATCGAAGTCGTACGGATTCGAGATCGTCGAACAGCTGGGCTGGCGCACACCGCAACACATCATCGTGCCCTGCGCGGGCGGCTCGCTCATCACCAAGGTCTGGAAGGCGATCAAAGAGCTGAAGATGCTGCATCTCATCGATGGGCCGGTGCAGACCAAGATGTACGCGGCGCAGGCGCTGGGCTGCGGCCCCATCGTGACCATGATCAAGAACGACACCGACGTGCTCAAGCCCGTGCGGCCGAACACGATCGCCAAGTCGCTGGCCATCGGCAATCCCGCCGACGGCTACTACGCGTACCGAGTCACGAAGGAGTCCGGCGGCTTCGGGGAGCACGCCACGGACGCCGAGATCATCGACGGCATGCTGCTGCTGGCGCGCACGGAGGGGATTTTCACCGAGACCGCCGGCGGTGTGACGGTGGCCGCGACCAAGAAGCTCATCGAGGCGGGGGTCATTCCGCGCGACGAGTCCATGGTCATCTGCATCACGGGCAACGGTCTCAAGACGCCCGATGCGCTCTACGATCGGCTCGACGCTCACGTGAAGATCAAGCCCTCGCTGTCCGCGTTCGATCGCGCGCTCGCCGATCTCAAGAACCAGACGAGCTGATATGGTAGTGCGGCCATCGGATTTCGTGGGGCTGGGGCCCCACCGTCCGAGGCGAGCGAATGAAGAAGGAGACGACGATGCCGGTGACGGTTCGGATTCCCACCCCGCTGCGGCAGGTCACGAAAGGCAACGCCGAGGTTCAGACCAAGGCCGGCACCGTTGACGACGTCGTGGCGGACCTCGAGCGCCAGTTTCCGGGCCTCAAGGAGCGGCTGGTGGACGACAGCGGCGAGCTGCGGCGCTTCATCAATATCTACGTGAACGAGGAAGACATTCGGTTCATGGACGGCCGCAAGACGACGCTCAAGGACGGCGACGCGGTGTCGATCGTGCCCGCCATCGCGGGAGGCCGGTAAGGGGCCGTGACGGCCATGACCCGCACGCGGGTACGGCTCACGTTTCCGCCGAGCCTGATCCAGGAGCCCATCCTCTATCGGCTGGTCAAGGACTTCGACATCGTCATCAACATCCGGCGCGCGGACGTGAAGGAAGACTACGGCTGGGTCGCGCTCGAGATGGAGGCGGCCGAGGATACGCTCGCGCGCGGCGTCGCGTGGCTGAAGGGCAAAGGCGTGCAGGTCGATCCGATCGAACGCGACGTGATCGCGTGAGCGGCATCTCCCAGCGCGTCCAGGGCTTCACCGAGTCGGTCATCCGCGAGATGACCCGCGTGGTGAGCCAGCTCGGTGGTGTGAACCTCGCGCAGGGCATGCCGAACTTCCCGCCCCCGCGGGAGCTCCTCGAGGCCGCGCATCGCGCGATCGACGGCGACTTCCACCAGTACGCCATCACATGGGGCACCCCCGCGCTGCGCCGCGCCATCGCCGACAAGTACCGCGCCTTCTACGGCATGGACGTCGACCCCGAACAGCACGTCACGGTTTGCTGCGGCTCGACCGAGACGATGTTGTCGACCCTGTTGGCCGTTCTCAATCCCGGCGACGAGGTCATCATTTTCGAGCCGTTCTATGAAAATTACGGCCCGGGCTGCATCATTTCGGGCGCCAAGCCGGTGTGGGTCCCGCTGGAGCCGCCGGATTTCACGTTCGATCCCGACCGCCTGCGTGCGGCGGTGTCGCCGCGCACGAAGGCCATCGTCTTCAACAGCCCGAACAATCCTTCGGGCAAGGTGTTTTCGCGCGCGGAGCTCTCGATCATCGCCGACGTCTGCCTGCAGCACGACCTGCTCGCGATCACCGATGAGATCTACGAGCACATCGTGTACGACGGGCACGGTCACACGCCGATCGCGACGCTTCCCGGCATGGCCGAGCGCACGATCACGATCTCCGGGATCTCGAAGTCCTACTCGGTCACCGGCTGGCGTGTCGGCTACGCGGTGGCGCCGCCGGAGCTCTCGGTGGGGATCCGCCGCGCGCACGACTTCGTCACCGTCGGCGCCCCGCACCCGCTGCAGGAGGCGGCGGTGACCGCGCTTCGATTCCCAGCCACGTACTACGTCGGCCTGCGCGAGGGTTACCAGAAGCGACGCGACCTGCTCTGGCGCTATATCGAGTCGGCGGGGTTCGTCGCGTGGAAGCCGAGCGGCGCGTACTACATCCTGACCGACGCAGCGCATTTCATGAAGGCGGCGCGCGTGGACGACGACTACGCATTCGCCATGTGGCTGATCAAGGAATGCGGCGTTGCGACCGTCCCCGGCTCGTCCTTCTATGCCCACACCGAGCTCGGCCGCACCAAGATCCGGTTCTGTTTTCCAAAGACCGACGACATGCTGAAGGAAGCCGGAGAGCGCCTACAGAAATTACGTACGCTTGTTTGAGAGCACGCGCGCCGACGCGCACGCCATCTGGCGGGCGGCCCTCGCCGCCGCCGACGTCCCGCCCCTCGTCGATCGCGCCCTCGACCATCTTCCCATCGATCTGCGACATGCGTCTGCGCGCAGGCTCCTCGTCTTCGGCTGCGGCAAGGCCGGGGGCTCGATGGCCGCGACCCTCGAGCGCGCGCTCGGTCCCCGGATCACCGAGGGGCTCGTGGTCGTCAAGGACGGCTACATGGTGACGACGGAGCGTATCGTCCTGCGAGAAGCCGGCCATCCCGTCCCGGACGCCCGCGGCCAGGCCGCCACGGAGGAGATGGTTCGGCGCGCGAATGCCGCAGGAGCCGACGATCTCATCGTGTTCCTCGTTTCGGGCGGCGGCTCCGCGCTCACACCCGCTCCCGTCCTGCCGATCACGCTGGCCGAGAAGCAAGACACGACGCGGCTCTTGCTCGGCGCTGGCGCCACGATCAACGAGCTCAACACGGTGCGCAAGCACCTATCGCTCTTCAAGGGCGGCCAGTTCGCTCGGGCGGCGGCGCCGGCCACGCTCGTGGCGCTCATCCTCTCCGACGTCATCGGCGATCCGCTCGACGTCATCGCCTCCGGGCCGACTGCGCCCGACCCCACGACCTTCGCGGACGCGTTGAGCGTCCTCGCGCGACGCGGCGTCGGTGGGCAGGTTCCGCTCCCAGTGCGTGCGCGGCTCGAGACCGGTGCGCGCGGCGAGATCGCGGAGACGCCGAAGCCCGGTGACCCCGCGTTCAAGCGCGTGACGAACGTGGTCATCGGCAACAACGCGACGGTCGTGGAGGCGGCCGCCGCCGAGGCGCGCCGGCTCGGGTATCGCACCGAGATCCTGACGCGCGAGCTTCAGGGCGAAGCACGTGAGGTCGCGCGTCAGCTCGTCGCGCGTGCGAGAGGCCAGGTACCCCACACGTGTCTCATCGCCGGCGGCGAGACGACGGTAACGGTGCGGGGGCGGGGACGCGGCGGCCGCTGTCAGGAGTTCGTGCTCGCGGCGGCGCTGGAGCTGTCGTCGGAGGATCGGCTCGTCGTGCTCGCCGCCGGCACGGACGGCAGCGACGGTCCGACCGATGCGGCGGGGGCCATCGCGGACGCGACGACGATCACACGCGGCGAGCGCGGCGGCCGAGCGGCGCGAGCCGCGCTCGACGACAACGACGCCTATACGTTTCTCTCCGCCGCCGACGCTCTGGTCGTCTCGGGTCCGACCAATACGAATCTGCTCGACGTCTACGTCGTGCTGCGCGATTGAACGCCGTGTGCGTCCTCGTGCTCATCGCGTGAGCGAACCGCTCTAAGCGACCGACATTGCACGGACTGACTGAAGTTCCGCACACGGTTATCCACGGCTCACCCACGGAATCGGTGGACGGTTGAATGTAGACTTTTCTCCCGGGCCGCGCGGACTTACTCCCCCGTGGCTGCCGGTCTGCGTCGAGGACGGGCGTCAGCGGGCGGCGCCGGTCGAGCCTCCGAAGACGCTGCCGCCTAGAAGTCCCGTCGAGCCCGTCGTGCTCGTTCCGAGCGTCGACGGATTGCCGATCGCTCCGGTCGTCGAGCCGCCGGACTGGAACGGACTGGCGCCGAGTGTGCCCGGAATACCGCCCGTGATCGAGCTGCCGAGGGCGTTGGGGGTGCCGCCCAGCGTGCCTGGGATGCCGCCGGTCATGGACGGCGTGACGGCCGGACTCAGCGAGGGGCTGAGACCCGGACTCAGCGACGGGCTGAGGCCCGGAGCCAGTGAGGGGTTGAGGCCCGGAGCCAGTGAGGGGTTGAGGCTCGGAGCCAGTGAGGGGTTGAGGCCCGGAGCCAGTGAGGGGTTGAGGCCCGGAGTCGTCATCGGGTTCGGCGCCGCCCCGAACGGCGACGGTGCGCCGAACGGGCTAAGACTTTGCGCGAGCGCCGGACCGGCGACGAGCACGCCAACGAGAGTCGCAACGAGAAGAGCAAACCACTGCATGTTGGCCTCCCAATCGGACTACTGCTGATATGACGCGGGACGGCGCCCACCGGTGACAGCACGGGCCGGATGGGCAGTGCAGGGCAGCGCGCTCGCGATCGCCTGAGAGCGCGGCGTGTCGGTTTTGCAATGCGATCCACGTGTTATTCTTCGTCCGATGTCCGTTCAGAACCTCGTGGGAATGCTGCCTTCCGAGATGGAGGACCTCGCGGTAGAGCTCGGCGCGTCGCGCTATCGTGGCCGCCAGCTCGCGACGTGGATCTATCGCAAGGGCGTCGTGGATCTCGAGGCGATGAGTGATCTGCCGAAGGAGTTCCGGGCGGCGCTCACAAGCCGTGTCGTCTCGCGGCTGCCGGAGGTCGAGCGTGAGACGCCGTCGCAGGACGGCAGTCGCAAGCTCGTGTTCCGGCTGGACGACGGCGCGCGGGTGTCGAGCGTGCTGATGCCGGATGACGGACGTGTCACCCTGTGCCTGTCGACGCAAGTCGGCTGCGGATACGCGTGCGCGTTCTGTCTGACGGGGACCATGGGGCTGGCGCGTAACCTCACCGCCGCCGAGATGCTCGGACAAGTGCTGAGTGCCAACGCCACCGAGCACGCGACGCACCTGGTCTTCATGGGCATGGGCGAGCCGCTCGCCAACTACACCGAGGTGGTGAAGACGCTGAAGATCCTGACCGACGCCAAGCTCGGCTTCGGGTACTCGCCGCGGCGCATCACGGTGTCGACGGTGGGTCTCGTGACCGGCATCGAAAAGCTGGGTCGAGAAAACCTCAAGGTCAACCTTGCGATCTCGCTGCACGCCGCGTCGGACGAGGTGCGCTCCCGGCTGATGCCGGTGAATCGCGCCTGGAATCTCGACGCCTTGATGGCCGCCGTGCGACGCTACCCGCTGGCGCCGCGACAGCGCGTCTTCTTCGAGTACGTGCTGCTCGATGGCGTCAACGACCGGCCGGACGACGCGCAGCGCCTCGCGCGGCTGCTGCGCAACGTCCGCGCCAAGGTGAACCTCATCCCGTTCAACGACTGGCCCGGCTCGGACTTCCGCCGGCCGCCGCTCGCGCGGATCCTGGCGTTTCAGTCGATCCTGCTCGAGGCCGGCATCACCACCACCGTTCGCTGGAGCAAGGGCGAGGACATCGGCGCCGCGTGCGGCCAGCTCAAGGAGGCCGTGGCGTGACCCGCCGCGTCGCCTTCGCCACGCTGGGCTGTCGCGTCAATCAAGCGGACACGCAGCAGCTGCAGGCGGCACTGGAGGCGCGCGGCTTCTCGACGGTGCCCTTCGGCGCCGCCGCCGACGTCGTGGTCGTCAACACGTGCACGGTCACGGCGCGCGCCGAAGTCTCCGACCGCCAGGCGATCCGCCGCGCGCGCCGCGCGAATCCCGATGCTCGCGTCGTCGTGACCGGGTGCTGGGCGCAGACGAGCGCGGAGGAGGTCGCGCGCGAGGCGGGGGTGGATCTGGTGGTCGGCAACGCCGACAAGCCGCGGCTGCCCGCGCTGGTGGAGGAAGTGCTGCTGGCGCGTCGCGGGCCCGCGCGTGTGGAGGTCGGCGAGTTCCGGGGTGCGCGCGTGGCGGTCGATCGGCCCGCGCGCGCTCTCGGCCGCTCCCGCGCGTTCGTCAAGATCCAGGACGGCTGCCAGCACCGCTGCGCCTTTTGCATCGTGCCGCGTGCCCGGGGCGAAAGTCGCAGCCTCGATCCCATGCACGTGGTCGACCAGGTGCGTGGGCTCGTCGATGCCGGCCACGCCGAGGTCACGCTCACCGGCGTCGACCTTGGTCATTACGGCGCCGACCTGGTGCCGCGTACGTCGCTGGCGGTGCTGCTGCGCGCGCTCGTGGACATCGCAGGGCTCCGCTGGCTTCGACTGTCTTCGATGTTGCCCGCGTACTTTACCGACCAGGTGCTGGAGGTCGTCACCGGCGCGCCCGCGATCGCGCCGCACTTCCACGTGCCGCTTCAGAGCGGCAGTGATCGCGTGCTGCGCGCGATGCGGCGGCCTTACACGGCCGCCATGTACCGAACGGTCGTCGAGCGGCTGGCCCTCGCCATTCCTCGGCTGGGCCTTGGCGCCGACGTGATCGCCGGCTTTCCCGGTGAGCGCGCGGACGACGCGGCCGCCACCCACGCGCTGATCGAGGCGCTGCCGTTCACCTATCTGCACGTCTTTCCGTATTCCGACCGGCGCGAAACGGAGGCGGTTGCGCGGCCGGATCATGTGGACCGCGCGACGGTCGCGCTTCGCGCGGCGCGCCTGCGTGCGCTCGGGACGGCGAAGGCCGCCGCCTTTCGGGGTGAGCTCGTCGGCCGAACCGAAGACGTGCTGGTGCTGGAGACACGCGACCGCGCGACGGGCGGGCTGGTCGGCCTCACGGGCAACTATGTCGAGGTCGTCTTCGAGGGACCCGACACGCTGATGCGCCGCGTGGCGCGTGTGCGGGTGGACGCTACCGACGCCGGCGTGAGCGGCGAGCTCGTGCCGTCTGCCATGCGCGTGCCCGCATGAAGGGCGGCGCCGTCGGCATCATCGGCGGCAGCGGGCTCTACGAGCTGGAAGGGCTGACCAATGTCCGCTGGCGTCGTGTCCGCACGCCGTTCGGCGATCCCTCCGACGAGTTCTGCACCGGCGAGCTGCAGGGGCGCGCGGTGGTGTTCCTGCCACGTCACGGCCGCGGGCATCGCCTGACGCCGACGGAGCTGAACTTTCGCGCCAACGTCTGGGGGCTGAAGTCGCTCGGCGTGGACTGGGTTCTTTCGGTCTCGGCCGTCGGCAGCATGAAAGAAGACATCCGGCCGCTCGATCTCGTGATCCCCGACCAGTTCGTGGATCTCACCAAGCGGCGCGTGTCCTCGTTCTTCGGTGACGGCGTCGTGGCCCATGTCGGCATGGCCGATCCCGTGTGCGGTCAGCTGGCGGACCGGCTCGAGAAGGCCGCGCGTGAGACGGCCAGCCGCGTGCACCGCGGCGGAACCTACGTGTGCATCGAGGGCCCGCAGTTCTCGACGCGCGCGGAGTCCCGCGTCTATCGCTCGTGGGGCGTGGACGTGATCGGCATGACCAACATGCCCGAGGCGAAGCTGGCGCGCGAGGCCGAGCTCTGCTACGCCACGCTCGCGCTGGCCACCGACTACGACGTGTGGCACGAGACCCACGCCGCCGTCAGTGTCGAGGCCGTCGTGGCGAACCTCCTCAAGAACGTGGCGACGGCGAAGGAGGTGCTCCGAAGCGTCATCCCGATGATCGGCGGCACGCGCGGGTGCGAGTGTCCGCGACTGCTCGAGAACGCGGTGATCACCAACCCCGCGGCGTTTCCCCACGCGACGCGGCGGCGTCTGGATCTCCTGATCGGCAAGTATTTCCCGATGGACAAGAAGAAGGCGCGCCGTGCCTGACCTCCGTCACCCCGAGCTGGACGTCATCGGCATCGGCAACGCCCTCGTGGACGTTCTCTGCCACGAGAGCGAGGCATTCCTCGAACGCCATGGTCTCGCGAAAGGCACCATGCACCTGATCGACGAGGCGCGCGCCCGCGTCCTCTACGACGCCATGGGCCCCGCCGTCGAGATCTCTGGCGGCTCGGCGGCCAACACGATCGTCGGAGTCGCCTCCTTCGGCGGCCGCGCGCACTACGTCGGCAAGGTCCGCAACGATCAGCTGGGTGAGGTATTCAGCCACGACTTGAAGTCGGTGGGTGTGCACTACACGACGCCGATGGCGACGAGCGGCCCGTCGACCGGGCGCTGTCTCATCGTCGTGACCCCCGACGCTCAGCGGACGATGAACACGTATCTCGGCGCCTCCACGCAGCTCGGCCCCGCTGACGTCGACGCGGGACTCATCGCCCGCGGACGGATCCTGTACCTCGAGGGCTATCTGTTCGATCCGCCGGCGGCACAAGAGGCGTTTCGCGCCGCCGCCCGGTTCGCCCACGCGGCCGGGCGAAAGGTCGCCCTGACGCTCTCGGACCCCTTCTGCGTGGATCGACATCGCGCGGCGTTCGTCGATCTCGTCGAACGCCACGTGGACGTGCTCTTCGCGAACGAGGTGGAGATCTGCGCGCTCTACGAGGCCAACGACTTCGACGCCGCGCTGCAGCAGGTACGCCGTCACTGCGAGATCGCCGCGCTCACGCGCAGCGAGCGCGGCTCGGTCGTCGTCTCGGATGGCGAGGTCCACGTCGTCGACCCCCAGAAGGTCGATGCCGTCGTCGACACGACGGGGGCGGGTGACCTGTATGCGTCGGGCTTTCTGTTCGGGCTGAGCCGCGGGATGGACCTGCCGGCGTGCGGCCGGCTCGGCTCGCTCGCGGCGGCCGAGGTCATCTCCCACGTCGGCGCGCGTCCGCTCGCGCCGCTGGCCGACATGGCGGGAGCGCTCTGAGCCATGGACGCCGCCCTCGACGCCAAATACGTGCGGCTGCTCGAGACGATCCGGGGGCTCGAGAGCGTCGTCGTCGCCTTCTCCGGCGGGGTGGACTCGACGCTCCTCGCGCGCGCGGCCAAGGATGCCGTCGGCGATCGCGCGGTGCTCGCCACGGCGGATTCGGAGACGTATCCGGAGGGCGAGCTCGCCGAGGCCAAGCGCCTCGCCACGCTGATCGGCCTGCGCCACGTGGTCGTCCGCACCGATGAGCTCGCGAACCCCGAGTACGCCGAGAATGGCGCGAACCGCTGCTTCTTCTGCAAGGAGGAGCTGTTCACGCACCTCGCGCCGATCGCGGAGCGGGAGGGCTGTCGCGCGGTCGTCTACGGTGCGAACGTGGACGATCTCGGCGACCACCGGCCCGGCATGCGGTCGGCGAAGCAGCGTGGCGTGCGCGCGCCGATGATCGAGGCGGAGCTGACGAAGCAGGAGATCCGTGATCTGTCGCGCGCCCTGGGGCTGCCCACGTGGGACAAGCCCTCGTTCGCCTGCCTGTCGTCACGCTTTCAGTACGGCGATCGCATCACCGCCGAGAAGCTTCGTCAGATCGACGCCGCCGAAGCGTTCCTGAAATCGCTCGGCTTCCGACAGTTCCGCGTGCGACACCACGACCGGCTGGCCCGCCTGGAGATCGCACACGACGAGATGACGCGGCTGTGGGCGGACGGACGTCACGAGGCGATCGTGATTCGCTTCCGCGAGCTCGGTTACGTGTACGTCGCGCTGGATCTCGCCGGCTTTCAGTCCGGCTCGGCGAACCTGCTCTTGAAATTAGGAAAGGCCCGATGAATCCTGAAACCCTCCGCACGCTGCTCGAGGCCGTGGCGGCCGGTCGGGTCACCGCCGCCGACGCGATGGCGCGCCTGCGCGACCTGCCGTACGCGGATCTCGGATTCGCCAAGGTCGATCTCCACCGCGAGCTCCGCGCCGGCGCGGCCGAGGCCGTGTTCTGTCCCGGCAAGACGCCGGCGCAGGTCGTCGCGATTCTCCAGCGGCTCGTCGCCGATCACGCGAACGTTCTTGCGACCCGCGCCGACGACGCCGCGGTCGCCGCGGTCGAGGCCGCCGGAGTGGCCCACACCTGGCATCCGCTGGCCCGCCTCATCGTCGCGCGGCCAGAGCCGCGCGAGGGCATCGGCCTCATCGTGGTCGCCGCGGCGGGAACGGCCGATCTGCCCGTGGCCGAGGAGGCCGCGCTGGTGGCCGAGGCGCTCGGAAACCGCGTCGAGCGTGTGACGGATTGCGGGGTGGCCGGCCTGCACCGACTGCTGGCGCATCGCGAGCTGCTCGCCGAGGCGAACGTGATCGTGGCGGTGGCGGGGATGGAGGGTGCCTTGCCCAGCGTGATCGGCGGGCTCGTCGATCGGCCCGTGATCGCGGTGCCGACGAGCGTCGGCTACGGCACCTCGCTCAACGGGCTCGCCGCGCTGCTGGCGATGCTGAACTCGTGCGCGCCCGGCGTGTCCGTGGTCAACGTCGACAACGGCTACGGCGCCGCCCACCAGGCGAGTCAGATCAATCGTCTGGTCGCGAAGATTCGCTGACGCGGCGCCGATGAGCGTCGCATGACTTCGTTGGCCTCCGTCGGGCTCCCTGCAACGTACGCGGCGTACGCCTCGCTCGCCCGGCGATCGGCCGCCTCG
>Ga0207684_10004172_pt1 | contig 13729 bp, 10 predicted proteins | sample KBSK5501metaG_FD_184342 | JGI IMG/M metagenome (GOLD analysis project Ga0207684, IMG submission 184342) | Corn, switchgrass and miscanthus rhizosphere microbial communities from Kellogg Biological Station, Michigan, USA - KBS K5-50-1 metaG... | ecosystem: Host-associated > Plants > Roots >...
TCTGATGTTGGTCTTGACCCCGCACATCAGATGCACCTTGATCCACATGCGGCGATCTTCTTCTTTTCCATATTTCGCGTCCAGCCAGCGCATGAATTGACCAGTGCTGAAACCGGATGAGTCAACCGCGAAATCTGATTCCACAGATTTGAGCGGCAAAGCGCTAGTAGCTATCAACTCGTACAGGTAAGGCGTGAGTGCTTCTGATTCCAGATAACGAAATATCGAATTGAACGCTGGCATCCTTGATAGAAAACCGCGTCGCTTTGCTTCCTGTAGATCGCTCTGAAAGCGACGACCTGAAACAGTGGAGTAAACCTTGAACGTGCTGGCAAAGATGATGTCGGCAAGCGACAGGCGCGGCCTACCGCGTTGCTGTTCCGGTTCCGGGATGGTGCGGCATAGTTCATAGAGAAGTGCTTGCAGATGCGATTTCTCTGTCGTCTGCGCGGCATTGTAAGCGGGCCAGTTCTGCGTATAGGTCTTGCGTGTGACCTTGACAGTTTCGGTCGTGATGGTCTGACCGTCTGATGTTTGTTCACGCTCAATCGTGTATTCAACCGCGAAGATGTGTTTGCATTTGTCGTTAGTGAATTCGTGATCTCTACACGTGCATTCCGGCTTGTTACCATTCACGGCAACCTTGTACTTTTGTTCCTTCGTCGTCTGTGACGGGACAAGCCACAAGCCGCCCTTGCGAGTCAGTTTCGATTTCGCCGCTATCTGAAGTCCTTTGATTTCTCGTTCTTCCATTGCGCCTATCTTTGCCTCCCTAAGCTGAGAGGTATATTACTATAGGTACATAGCAATGTCAAGATAAATCTTACTTGACAGTATATCCCTTTAGGTGTATATTCGGAGCATGGCAAAGAAGAAGATAACCGTTTACAAGTATTCCTGTGAGCGTTGCGAGCACGAATGGATACCTCGCGACCATGAGAATGAACCCCGCGTCTGTCCGAAGTGTAAAAGTCCATATTGGAATCGACCGCGAAGGGAAAAGAAGCGTTAGGTTCTCGCATCCTTGGCCCTCTCTGGTGCGTCGTACTTGGCTGCGATGTCTCGCATCCCCGCACGGTATCGTTCGACTATCTCGTGATCGATTTCCCAGTGTTGTTCGGCTGCTACTTCGTCAGCGTAAGCTTTTCCGCGAAAGGAGAGCATGTCTAAATATCTGCGCATTTCATATGAGCAAGCGCATGAAACATTGAGAAGATGGGAAGCGAGTTCTGCCCACCTGTTGCTAAGTTGGCGTAGTCCGCATTTCGCCGGATTCTGCGATTCCTCGGTGCGATATCTATTTTCCGACTCCGTCATTCTAAACGTCAGCCGCTCCGCGACCTCAAGGGTCAGGTTATTTCTGTCCACTGCCGTTTCGTTTGAGGTTGACTCTAAATATGTAGGCAAAGTGGATTCTTTAGTCATTAGATTTCCTCATGATGCTGACGTTTGGCTCTTTCAGATCGAAGCAGGCACCGAATGGCCTGAATTCATAATTGAGTGATCGGTCAGAATGCTTTTTGGATCAAAAGACGTTATTAAGGCAAAGCCCAGCTCAACATAATATGTATTATCAGACGCGCTACCTGTACTCGGCTGGGCGATACAGATCACTGGGTTTATGGTGGTTGCCTGCTCCGGATTGTCGGGGGCGAGTTTGTCTAGAGATGCCGACGTGGCAGTGGTGAGCGTTGGTACGCGTGGATACCCAGGGCGGCGGCGATTTCTTGAATGGCGCGGGTTAGCTGGGTGCTTAGTAAGGATCTAGACGGCCGTTGTGGTGACGGTTGGTGGCGGCGCCGGTTGACGAATGATGTCGCCGTCTCCTAGAGTGCTTTGCTCATACCCCGGGAGTGTTAAGAAAGGCTTAAGCGTAAATGGCGGTTAAGATCGAGAATCAGTACGAAGGCAAGTTGCCGCGGAATACGCTGGCGAACATTGAAAGCGCTCTGGCGAGCGTGCCGCGTGAGCACCTCCGTGGAATCGAGCGGGTGCGGTTGGTCAGCGTAATCACTGAGCCGCGGGCGCGGATGGCGGCCAAAGGTACTGACCTGCCGGGGCTGTATCATCCCCGCCAGGGCACGCAGGGCGCATGGTTCGAACTCGCTATCACGCCTTTGACGTCAGCTAACAAACCATTTCTCAAGCAAATCATTCCCCGGCTTTCCTTCAAAGGCAATCTGGCGGCAGTCGTCTTCTCGCTAATAGCTCAGCATTATCATCTCACCCTGCGGCACTCCGTTAAGCGTGGCGCCGTGGAACCCGCCGTGCGCGCGTACGTCGAGAAACAGTTGAAGGCCTGGAACGAGCAGCAGCACAAGATTCGCGCGAAGCTGTTCAAGCCATTACAGCCTACCTTTGAGCGTTGGAGTAAGTCGCTGGCGAAACGAGCGGCAGCGGAAAAGAAAAAGAAAGGTTGAGAAGTAGCATAGACTTTACTCTACTCTATGGAATCGTTACAGAAGCGCGAGCGGTAGCGACCGGATCCTAAACTCACCCCGCGAGAGAGACGATTTCGTTGGCAGAAGGAACTGAGAAGGACGGTTGAGTGCCAGTCCGGTCGCTACCGCTCGCGGTTCTGTAACAAGAGCCTATCTCGTGACGGGTCGTCTAAATCTGGGGGCGCTTGCAAGCTGTACCAGTAGCAAGAAACAGAGTGAAGTCTTTCCTACCTTAAGTCGCTTCGTCGATGTTCTGCGCCGCGGCGTTAAGCGCGTCGAAGAGTTCCTCGGCAGAGATGTTCGCCTTCTTGAACTTCACCTCAACTCTGAATTCCCTTCCGGGTGCTTCATAACGATAAACGAAAGGTTCCGAAGCTCCAGTGGGATCGACGAAGGCGCGGCGGGCCTTGCGGGCGCCGTCACGGGTCAACCCTTCAGACGCAATCTGTTCAGCCATAGACCGCATTGATTCATCGTCAGGCTGGCGAACGATCTGCAGTAACAGCGATTTCGAAGTGATTTCTGACTCGCGACAAATCTTCCTTATCGAATCAGGGATCGACGCGATTGAGAGCGCCTCTGTGACGGTACTGCGACTCTTGCCTACCTTGCGCGCGACATCTTCGTGCGTATAGCCAAAGCGCTCGCACAGTGCGCGCAGACCGTCGGCTTCTTCCCAGGGCGTCAGGTCCTTGCGCTGCATATTTTCGATCAGCGCAATTTCGGCGACGGCACTGTCGTCGACATCCATCTCAATGCACGGTACTTCCGTCAGGCGCGCTGCAGTCGCCGATCGCCAGCGACGCTCGCCGGCGATAATCATCCAGCGCCCCAGAGGCATCGGCTTCACCAACAATGGCTCAAGCACGCCCTTCTCGCGAATCGAAGCGGTGAGCTCAGTCAGGTCACCAATCTCGGTGCGCGGCTGGTCGGGGTTTGGATCAAGTTTGTCGATGGGAATCATACGCCCCACGTGGGTGGTGGTGGACTGCGTCAACTCCTCGACGTAATGCGCGTCGTGGCGCATGCTTAAACCGGTGGGCAGACCTCTTCTAGACACGGCTCATTACCTCTTTGCAAAGTTTTTCGTACTCGACAGCGCCCGACGATTGCGGCGCGAAAGTAAAAATCGATTCCTTGTAGGCAGGCGATTCTTCCAGACGGACGCTCTTGGTGATCACGGTGTCGAACATTTTCGCTCCGAAGACGCGGCGAATCTGTTCGTAGACTTCCTTGCCCAATGTCGTGCGTTTGTCGTGCAGAGTGACCAGGACCCCGAGCAATTCCAGCTTCGGATTTGGCCGCGCCTTTACTTTCTCGATCGTTTCCAGCAAATCGTCGGTTCCTTCCAAGGCAAAATATGACGACTGGATGGGAATTAACACGTGACTAGCAGCTACCAACGCGTTCACGGTAATTAGGCCGAGTGTTGGGGGCGTATCAATCACAATAACCTTGTAGAGCTTCTTCAGTGGCTGGATTCGATCTTTTAGTCGAAACGGGGCATCAAAGTCTCCTACAAGTTTTGACTCGAGCTTGGCCAGGCTGATTCGCGCCGGAATGATATCGAGATTTTCGACCGGGCTCTTATAAACCGGAAGTTCGTCGGTTCCCTGCCCATCCATCATCAACTCGTAGGCCGACACCTGGATTGCCAGCGGATCCAGGAATGAAATGGAACTATTGGCCTGCGGATCAAGATCCAGCAGCAAAGTTTTGGTCCCGCGCCGGGCGAAGGCGGCCGCGAGATTGATGGCGGTCGTGGTTTTCCCAACCCCGCCTTTCTGATTAGTGATTGCTATTATCACTTTAGATTCAGCTCTCTCGCTTCACATCGGTAGATCGCTGGCGTCGCCGATTACTTCAGGCCACTCTTCCTCTCCCCCGTCGGTTTCTGCTTCGCCCTCTTCGTCGGTCGCGATCGTATTCCGCGATGCCTGAATGACTTCGAGGTCGACGTAGATGGGACAGTCGGCTCTGAGCGCCAGGGCGATCGCATCGGATGGGCGCGAATCAAGCCGCATTGGGTCGCCATTCTCTCCGGTCATCTCGATTACCGCATAGAACGTATTATCACGCAATGAAGTTACCACTACGCGATCAACCTTCAATCCCAGCTCAACGATCAAGTTCCGAAGCAGGTCATGCGTCATTGGTCGGGGCGGCGCTATCTTTTCGATTTCCAGCGCGATTGCGTTTGCCTCGTAAGCGCCCACCCAGATCGGGAGCATCGTTTCGCTGTTGACGTCCTTGAGAATAATTATGGGCGTACCGCTGTTTGGATCCATCATCAGCGCGCGAATTTTGACCTCGATTTCCATGCTTGATACCCCGCCTATTCCAGATGATTCGCCGGCCTATGACGACGATAATACTTCGCCATACAGGCTGTTTATCTTTGCCTCAGTGACCCGCACCGTGACCACTTGCCCGGCTTTGAGTGACGCCCCAGGGAAATTTACCACCTTGTGACAAGTCGAGTGGCCGGACATATCGTCGTCCGACTTCGAGCTTAGCCGCTCGACCAAAACCTTCATCTCGCGGCCGACACAGCCATTGTGAATCTCTCGCTGCAACCGACGATGAACTGTGTCGAGCTCGAGAAACCGCGCGGACTTTTCACTTCTGCTTATATCGTCGACAAGTTTGGCGGCCGGAGTATGCGGGCGCTCTGAGTATTTGAAAATGTAGAGGGCGTCGTATTTCACCTGCTCAACCAACTTCAACGTGTCGCGAAAATCGGCTTCGGTTTCTCCGGGAAAGCCGACAATGATATCACTGGTTATGGCCATTCGGCGCTTTGCTTTTCTGATTGCATCGATTCGGCCGAGGTAGTCGCCGGCGGTGTGACCGCGCCGCATCGCCCGCAGTACCCGATCGCTGCCCGACTGCACGGGCAAATGAATCCACTCGCAGAGGTTTACGTGTTCATCGATCGCGGCCACGATATCCGGATGAAAATCACGTGGGAAAGAAGTCGTAAACTTGATGCGCTCCATTCCCGTCGCCGCCACCGCTCGCAGCAGTCGACAGAAAGGCGTAGCGCCTTTGAATCCTTCCAACCCTGCCTCAGTCCCCGGCCGGTAACTGTTTACGTTCTGTCCAATCAGATGGATTTCGCGAAAGCCATAGTCACGCAGCTCCTTTATTTCAGCTACGATCTCAACTGCGGCGCGACTCTTTTCTCGTCCGCGAGAATACGGAACAATGCAATACGTGCAGAACTTGTTGCAGCCTTCGATGATGGGAACAAAGGCGACGTGCTTTGACGTTCGGGCGGTCGCCGGAACGTTCCAATGCTCGCCCGGGGCGCGCTCTTCAAGATCAATTACCCGCTGTTCACCGCCCAGGACGCGTTCGATCAATTCCGGCAGCCGGTCCGTAGCGCGCGTTCCCGCAACCAGATTAACCGAAGGGCTGTTATCGAAAATGGACTCGCCTTCCAATTGCGCCACGCAACCCATAACGCCCACGACCGGTTCCCTGCCGAGGCGCTGACGGCGGACTTCCCCGATGCGGGTAAAAACCTTGTGCGCCGCCCGTTCCCGGACTGAGCAGGTATTAAAAATAATCACATCCGCGGTCTCGGGTGATTCCGTAAAATCGAACCCGGCCTCTCGCAGGCCAATGCCAGCACGCTCACTATCAGCGACATTCATTTGGCAGCCAAACGTTTCGAGGTAGACGGTCGTGCTCATGATGATCGTTTCAGTAACTGACGCAAAGTCTAACAGATTTCGTGGTGTCGTTCCTATCGATGCCAGGCAAATAATTTTTACGCGAACATGCTTGACGCATCGCAATGCTCCGAGTAGTATCGCCCTCTCGTTTTATGACTCCTGACTCCCTTACGGACAAAAATAGACGGAGGACTAAATGTCTTTCAATAAGATCATTCTCGTTGGCAACCTTGGTCGTGATCCCGAGCTGCGTTACACACCGCAAGGTACACCTGTTTGCAGCTTTAGTCTCGCTACGAACGAGCGGCGCAAAGATCGCACTACCGGTGAGAATAACGATATCACCACTTGGTTTCGCGTAACTCTTTGGGGGCGACAGGCTGAGACGGCGTCTCAGTATTTAACCCGTGGCCGTCCCGTCTATATCGAAGGGCGGCTGCGCGTGGAAGAGTGGACCGATCGGGATGGGAAGCCCAGACATACACTCGAAGTCCACGCAACTGACATGCAGTTTATCGGCGGCGGCAGAGGCGAAGACGCCGGCGGCGCGCCGGCCAGGGCGGCGGCGGCGGCAACCACCGAATCGGCGCCTGAACCAACCGATCTGAGTGACGACGACATTCCATTTTGATTTTGAGAGAGTGACGTTCCGATCCGCCGTCGGCCTTTAAGAGATTTCTCAAGTGGTACTCGGCGACTCGCTGATTCCCCACTTACCCACTTGCCGCATCTTTTGGTAGCGCCGCGCGAGGCGCTCATCGACCTTACTGGTAACAGACTCAGCCAACCGGGCGCACAAGACTGCATCGAGTAAGCGCGCCGCTTCGTCATGCGACGTTTGCGCTCCTCCTTCCGGTTCATCGATTACCTGATCGACGATTCCTTCGCGGTGCAGGTCCTCTGCAGTTAATCGAAGTTCTTCAGCCGCGCGCGCAGCCTGACTCGAGTCTTTCCAAAGAATGGCGGCGCAACCTTCGGGCGAAATTACCGAGTAGATCGCGTTCTCGAGCATCAGCAGTTGGTCGCCGACGCCAATTGCCAGGGCGCCGCCGGAACCACCTTCGCCGATTACCGTAACGATGACGGGAACGGTGAGCTTCGCCATCTCGCGCAGATTGTACGCAATTGCTTCGGCCTGGCCGCGCTCTTCGGCATCGATGCCGGGATACGCGCCCGGCGTATCGATGAAACTAAAGATTGGCCTTTCGAACTTCTCGCCGAGTTTCATCGCGCGGATTGCTTTTCGATAGCCCTCCGGTTTGGGCATTCCGAAATTCCTAAACTGGCGCTGCCTGGTATCGCGTCCTTTCTGATGGCCCACAATCAAAACCGGCATGCCATGAAAACGAGCGAAACCGCAAACGATGGCCGGATCGTCGGCATAGCGGCGGTCGCCATGGATTTCGGTGAAGTCTTCGAACAGGCGCTCGATAAAATCGAGCGTGTATGGCCGCTCTGGATGGCGTGCGAGTTGAACTCGCTCGAAGGCGGTCGCCTGATGCTTGCTGGTTGATTTGTTCTTCTCTGCCATTGAAGGTCATCCCGGGTTGCTGGCCGCCGCCGCGCGCGTTTGGGAAGCAAAACCGTCCCACCTGACTTCGCAACCCAGGTTCCGCAAGGCAGCTTCGAGCTCTACGCTGCCCTGAATCTTCAGGGTTGGGTGCGCCCGCATCCGCACCAGCATTCCAGCGGAAACTACTTCGACGAAAACGTCGCAGTCACCTTTTGACTGCTCGAGGAGTGCCCTGATTGATTCAGACAACTGCGCGGAATCGGCGCCGGGCGGAAATCGAATGATTAGTTCCGTCGCCTTTTGTTGAATTGCCTGGGTAAGCTCGGTAAGTCTCTCGACGATGACGGTAATCGTCCCTTCGTCGCTAATCTCTGCTCGGCCGCTTAACAGGACTGTTGACTCGTCGGTCACCGTCGCGCTGTGACGTCTGAACGGTTCCGGCCAAAGCACACACTTTACTGACCCGGCTTGATCTTCAAGCCGGAAAATTGCGAAGCGATCGCCCTTCTTGGTCGTGCGCAGCTGAAGGTCGGTGATCAGCCCGGCGATGGTTGCGCGTGATCCAGTCTCTTGAAGTCCCAACTCGACAGACGAAACGGCCCCGAGTTTCGAGACAGTTTCGAAGTGCGCGTCGAGAGGATGGCCAGTGATATAGAATCCCAGGGCCTTCTTCTCAACCGCCAGCATTTCAGTTGGCGTCCAGGCCGCGGCTGCAGGTAGATCAGTTGCCGGGTCAGACGCCTCGCTCTGCTCGCTACCAAAGAGATCGTCTTGGCCTAACGCTTTCGCCCGCCTCGATCTTGCGGAGCGCGCGAGTGCGACATCGATCGCCGCAAACAGCCGCGCCCGCCATTGGTTGACCGCAGCGCCTTCAAGTTTTAGAGAATCAAATGCGCCGCTGCATACCAGACCTTCAAGGACCCGCTTGTTGATGGCGCCCTCTTCAACTCGTTCGGAAAAATCGAAAATAGATCGGAACGGACCGGCCGTACGCGCCTTCATAATCGCATTGACGCTGGCAAAGCCAATGCCTTTGATAGCCGCCAGGCCGTAACGGATTGCGCCCTTCAACGGCGTGAAGCCAACGTCGCTGTCATTAACATCCGGCGGCAACAGGGCAATTCCCTGCCCGCGCATTTCCTTCGTATAGCGAAAAACCTTCCCAGTATCGTCAATTTCATTTGAGAGGACCGCCGCGTAAAAATGTTCAGGGTAATGCGCCTTGAGATAGCCGGTCTGAAATGCGAGGTAGGCATAGGCCACGCTGTGGGCCTTCGGAAAGCCATAGTCCGCAAATTGGGCCATCAGCGAAAAGATTTGCTGCGCCTTGTCGCGTTTGATGCCCCGTGCTACGGCGCCCAGGATAAACTTCTGCTCCTGTTGGGCCATCTCTTCGCGATTCTTCTTGCCCATGGCTTTCCGCAGACTGTCGGCTTCCGCCATCGTGTATCCGGCGAGCTTCTGCGCCAGTTGCATCGCCTGCTCCTGATAAACGATAACGCCCTGCGTGGTATCGAGAATCTCCTTCATCTCAGGCACGATGTAACGAACGCTCTTCTTGCCGTGATGACGCTGGATAAAGTCATCAACCATTCCCCCGTCGATGGGTCCTGGTCGATAGAGCGCATTAAGCGCTGAAAGGTCCTCAATGCTCTTCGGCTTGAGTTTGCGGCAAATGTCCTGCATGCCCGAAGATTCAAACTGGAAGATCGCATCAGTCTTTCCCTCTGCAAACAGTTGCATAGTCCGCTCGTCGTTAAGCGATATCTTTGACCACTCAACATCCTCGCTAAGCAAGCGCTTTATGCTCTTTAAGCAATCGCTTATGATCGTAAGCGTGTTAAGCGCAAGGAAGTCCATCTTTAAGACACCCACCTTCTCGAGGTCTGACATCTCGTACTGGGTAGTGACTTCATCCTTGGCCGAAACAGCGATCGGGATTAGCTCTTCCAAAGGTTCCGGGGTAATAACCACGCCGGCGGCATGAACGGAAACATGACGGGCACATCCCTCGAGGCGCCTGGCGAGATCGATGAGGTCTCGGACCTGATCGGTCGTCTCCATCGCCTTGCGCAGCTCAGGTACTTGTTCAATTGCCTGCTCGATGCTGACGTTACGGCCGCGAACCGGTGGCGGGATCATTTTTGAGATGCGCTCGACCTCGGCGTACGGCATATCCAGTGCGCGCCCGACGTCCTTGATGGCAGCGCGCGATGCCAAGGTCCCAAAGGTAACGATCTGGCAGACGGAATCCCGTCCGTAAAGGTCGGCAACATGATTGATTACCTCTGCCCGACCACGAACGCAGAAATCTATGTCGATGTCCGGCATCGAGACGCGTTCGGGGTTCAGGAATCGCTCGAAGAAGAGGTTGTACCTCAAGGGATCGATGTCGGTAATGCCGAGGCAATAAGCCACCAGCGAGCCTGCCGAAGATCCGCGACCGGGACCCACGGGAATACCGTGGTCTTTGGCGTACCGAACAAAATCCCACACGATAAGAAAATAGCCCGAGTACCCCATTCGCTTAATAACTTCGATCTCATGCCAGAGGCGTTTCTCGTATTCTTCGAAGGTGTGCGTCAATTCCCCTCTGGCGAGTTCGCCATCCCATACTTGCTCCTTGCGCGTCTGATAACCGTTGCGCACTGTCTTCTCGAAGAACTCATTCGCGCCCAGCCCGGCATCCGAATCAGGAATCGGATAGTTGGGTAGATAGTTTACCCCGGTCGGCAAAGTCAATTCACACCGCTCGGCAATCTCCACAGTTCGCTGCAGCGCCTCTGGCAGTTCGCTGCCGAAAATCTGCCACATTTCGTCGGGTGATCGGACGTAAAAGTTGGGCGTGCCATAACGAAGGCGGTTCTGATCGTTGACACTCTTTCCCGAGCCAATGCAAAGCAGAATGTCATGCGCCCGCGCGTCGTCGGGCATCAGGTAGTGAGCATCATTTGTGGCCACCAGAGGAATCCCGGTATGCTTTGACAACTCGACGAGTGGCTTGCGAATCCGCGCCTGTGCCTCGAGGCCGTGCTCCTGAATTTCGAGAAAGTAATTTTCCTTCCCCATAATCTCTTCAAACTCGAGAGCCGCGCTGGCTGCTTCATCAAAACGTTCCCGGGCGAGCAATGCGGACGGCACACCGGACATACAGGACGAGAGGGCTATCAGACCTTTGCTGTGTTGCGCCAGGAGTTCCTTATCGATTCTCGGTTTGTAGTAGAAGCCTTCGGTAAATGCCTTTGAAGTCAACCGCGACAGATTGCGATAGCCTTCGAAGTCCTTCGCCAGAAGAATCAGGTGGTGGTTGGTTTTTTCTCCCGGGGCAGCGCGACCAGCGCGGTCCTTCCGACTTCCGCGCGCCAGGTAGGTTTCGCATCCAATGATGGGCTTGATCCCGCGCGCTTTCATCGTGTTGTAAAAAGAGATCGCTCCAAACATGTTGCCATGATCGGTCATGGCGCACGCTTTCATACCAAGCTTTGCTGCGCGCTCGGCTAGTGGTTTGATTTGTATTGCGCCGTCTAACAGGCTGTAGTCAGTGTGGAGATGAAGATGGACGAATTCCTTGTCCTGCATGATCTGATTAGTGCTGAAGAGTCTTTTCGCGAGTCAGTATCGGTCCCGGAACCACACTATATCACGTGGCGGCGGCGAATCAACCAAACACGATGTTGTAGTTTGCTTTTATCTGGCGATGGACAATCCCGCTCGTAATGAAATGAGTTCTTACCTATTCCCATTCGATCGTGCTGGGCGGTTTTGAGCTGATATCGTAAACCACGCGGTTGACTCCCTGAACTTCCGCCACGATGCGGGTTGAGGCGCGAGCCAGTAAATCGTGCGGTAGTCGCGCCCAATCCGCGGTCATGCCGTCGACGCTGGTAACCGCGCGAATCGCAATCACGCGTTCATAAGTGCGCTCGTCCCCCATTACACCCACGGTTGAAATCGGCAACAGCACTGCAAACGCTTGCCAGACATATCCATATAAGTCTGCGCGCCGCAGTTCTTCTTCAAAAATCCGATCGGCCGCGCGCAGAATGCGAAGCCGTTCTTCGGTCACCTCGCCCAGGATACGCACCGCCAGCCCGGGGCCGGGAAACGGATGCCGCATGAGGATTTCTTCAGGCACGCCCAATTCCCGCCCGATGAGCCTGACCTCGTCCTTGAACAGTTCCCTCAGCGGTTCGATCAATTGCAGATTCATCTTCTCCGGCAAGCCGCCAACATTATGATGACTCTTGATCGTCGCTGACGGTCCACGCACGGACACCGACTCAATTACGTCCGGATAAAGTGTTCCCTGCACCAAAAACTTGACCCCGCCGATACGCTCAGCTTCTTCCTCAAATACTTCGATGAAAAGCGCGCCGATTCGCTTGCGCTTCGTCTCAGGATCGACCACGCCCTTCAAAGCGTCGAGAAATCGCCGGCTGGCGTCAACTCCCTGTATGTTGAGTTTGAGCTTCTGCTTTAACAAAGCGAGCGTCCCTTCGAATTCTCCTTCGCGCAGTAAGCCATTATTGATAAACAGGCAGGTCTGACGATCGCCGACGGCCCGGTGAACCAGCGCAGCGGCAACCGACGAATCGACTCCGCCTGAAAGTCCGCAAACAGCACGGCCACTTTCCCCGAGATATTCTCTGATCCGATCGGTCTGCTCCTCAATGGCGGCGCTGGGTGTCCAGTCGCCTGCGCAACCGCAGATTTCGAAAAGAAAGTTGCGCAGAATCTGAGCGCCGAGAGGCGTGTGAGCAACCTCGGGATGAAATTGCAGCCCGTAGATGTTGCTCCGCGGATCTTCAAACGCCCCGAGCGCTTCCGCCGTCCGGGCCGTTACCCGAAAACCGTCTGGAAGATTGTTGACCTGATCGCCATGACTCATCCAAACGTCCATTTCCTGCGGCAATCCGGCGAACAAACGGCTGGACGAGTCAAGAACGTTTAGACGTGCGTAGCCGTACTCTCGACTGCGAGATGGTTGAACTTCGCCGCCGAGTTTGTGAGCGATTAGCTGCAAGCCGTAACAGATACCCAGCACCGGGCATTTTGATCCTGAAAGCAATTCCGGATTCGGGTGGGGAGCATTTTCGTCATAGACGGAGGAGGGCCCGCCGGAAAGGATCAGTCCGCGTGGATCATGTGATTCAATTTCTCCAACCGAGGCATTGAAAGGGAGAATCTCGCAGTACACGCCGGCTTCACGTACTCGCCGCGCGATCAGTTGAGTGTACTGAGAACCAAAGTCGAGTATGATGACTCTTTCGTGAACTATCCTTTGCAAGAAAGGGAAACCTCCGTGTCAGATTGCGCGTCAAACATGGCGAAGATTGCGGAACCTCGAATTATAGGGCGGCACTTGAGGAACCGCCAATGCAGCCAACGGCCAATTAGACAGATTGACTAATGAACAGCGACTGGGCAGCCTCACGCCACAAACGAGTGCACCTCATTTCCAAATCTTTAGCTTGCCTGCTGGCTGTTCCGCTGACGGTTTTGCAGTTCGCGATTGCCTGTCCCGCGCAGACGCAGACCGCACTGTCGCAACCGCTAATTGTAAAGTGGCGCTACGAATCTGATCGAACGACGAACCTGACGCCTGCTTCGGATAAGAACACCATCTATCTGCCTTTGGCTGTAGGAGTCCTGATCGCTCTGAATTCAACCGATGGAAAGCTGATCTGGAAAGCCGAAACCGGTGGTGAGTTTTCTGCTTCGCCCGCAGCCGATGAACGCAGCGTTTTTGTACCTACTCAGTATGTAGAAACTGAGCAGGGACGCGTTCATGGGACGCTCCGGGCGCTCAGCAAGTCAACCGGCGTGACTCTTTGGATGAGGACTCTGCCGGCCCCGCTCGCGGGCAGTCTGGTCGCCGGTCCCAGCGCCCTGTTCGCGGGCAGCGCCGACGGACGTGTCTACGCTTTCGACAAGCGCACCGGCTTGACCCTTTGGATCAATCAATACAGAGAAGCATTTTCCAGCCAACCGGCACTCGCGGGACACTTAGTTTACGTGGGCAGCGAGGGCGGAGCGTTGCTGGCTCTGGATCAAGCTACCGGCGCATTAATCTGGCAGTATCGGGCTCGGGCCCG
>Ga0207684_10004173_pt1 | contig 13728 bp, 10 predicted proteins | sample KBSK5501metaG_FD_184342 | JGI IMG/M metagenome (GOLD analysis project Ga0207684, IMG submission 184342) | Corn, switchgrass and miscanthus rhizosphere microbial communities from Kellogg Biological Station, Michigan, USA - KBS K5-50-1 metaG... | ecosystem: Host-associated > Plants > Roots >...
CCAGTCGCTGCTGCGCGGCCTCGGTGACGACCTCGACTTCGCGGGCTGGCGCGATCGCGTGCTCTACCCGTTCTCGGAGCGGCTCGACCGCCGTGGGATCGCGCTGGGCGCGTCGTTCGCGTTCGCCGAGATGCTCCGGCACGGCGCCACCACGTGCGTCGACTTCTTCTACCTCCAGGACGAGGGCAACGAGAACGCCGAGGCGGTGATCGAGGCCGCGCGCGCGGTCGGCATCCGTCTGGTCGTGGCGCGCGCGATGTACGACTGGCCGGGCGCCCCCAAGCGGTATCGGGAGTCCGTCGCGGACGCGGCCCGGCGAACGCGCGAGCTGATCGCGGCGCACCGCGGCGACGAGACCACGCTGGTCCAGCCGGCGCCTCACAGCCCCCACGGCGCCTCCCCCGCGATGATCCGCGCCGGGTTCGAGCTGGCCGAAGCGGAGGCCACTCGGTTTCACATCCACGTCGCCGAAGGACGCTACGAGGGCGAGCGGACGCTCCGCGAGCACGGCGCCACGCCGATCCGTTTCCTCGATCGCCTCGGCGTGCTCGGCCCGCGCATGATCGGCGTCCACTGCGTGTGGCTCGACGACGAGGAGGTGGCGCTGATGGGCACGCGGCGCGCCGCGCTCGCCTACTGCCCGAGCTCCAACATGTTCCTCGGCGACGGCATCACGCGCCTGCCCGAGCTGCGCCGGGCCGGCGTCCGGGTCGGCCTCGGCACCGACGGCGGGTGCACCAACAACCGCCTCTCGGTCTTCGAGGAGATGCGCATGGCGGCGCTCCTCCAGCGCGTGCGGCTCCTCGACGGCGGCGCGCTCGACGCGGCGACCGCGTTCGAGCTCGGCACCAGCTCGGGCGCCGAGATCCTCGGGCTCGAAGCGGGCGCGATCGCTCCGGGGCAGCTCGCCGATCTCGTCGCGGTGGATCTGGGCGATCCGTCGATGCACCCGCGGATCGACCTGCTGAAGTCGGTCGTGTACGCGATGTCCGACCGCGCCGTCACGGACGTCTGGGTTCACGGTCGGCGCGCCGTCGAGTCGGGCCGCCTCGTGAGCCTCGACGAGCGCGACCTCCTCGCGCGCGTGCGCGAGCTGACCAGGGGCTGGCGCGTGCCCGAGGCCGTCGAGCCGTGATCGATCTCGACGGCGACGCGCTCTCGCTCGAGGCGGTCGAGGCCGTCGCGCGGCGCGGCGAGGAGGTGAGGCTCTCGCCGGCCGCGGCGCGGACGCTCGGCGCCTCGCGCGCCTTCGTCGACCGGCTGGCGGCGGGCGTCGAGCCGATCTACGGGATCACGACCGGGGTGGGGAAGCTCAAGGACGTCGTCATTCCACCCGGCGAGCGCGCCGAGCTCCAGCGAAACCTCGTCCTGAGCCACGCCGGCGGCATGGGCGCTCCGCTTCCGGACGTCGAGGTCCGCGCGATCATGCTGCTGCTCGCGGCCTCGCTCGCGCGCGGCGCGTCCGGCGTGAGACCCGCGGTCGTCGAGACGGTGGTCGCGTGCCTGAACCGGCGCGTCCATCCGATCGTGCCCGAGCTCGGGTCGGTCGGGGCGTCGGGAGATCTCGCGCCGCTCGCCCACGTGGCGCTCTGTCTGGTCGGCGAGGGCGCGGCCTCGGACGGCGACGGTCAGATCCCGGCCGCCCAGGCGCTCGCGCGCGCCGGCCTCCGGCCGCTCGTCCTCGAGACCAAGGAAGGCCTGGCGCTCCTCAACGGGACCCATCTCATGGCCGCGCTCGGCGCGCTGGCGATCCTCGATGCCGGACGGCTCGCGCGCCTGGCCGACGTCACGGGCGCGATGTCGCTCGAGGCGCTGATGGGCTCGAACGCCGCGTTCGATGCGAGGATCCACGCGCTCCGTCCTCATCCGGGCCAGCTCGCGACCGCCGCCAATTTGAGGAAGCTCACGGCCCAGAGCGCCATCATCGCCTCGCACCGCGACTGCACACGGGTCCAGGACGCGTACAGTCTGCGGTGCATGCCGCAGGTGCACGGCTCGGCCCGTGAGGCGGTGGCCTTCGCGCGGTCGATCGTCGAGCGCGAGCTCGGGGCGGTCTCCGACAATCCGCTGGTGTTTCCCGACGACGGCGCAGTGCTGAGCGGGGGTAACTTCCACGGCGAGGTCCTGGGGCTCGCCCTCGACACGTTGAGTCTCGGGCTCGGCCAGCTCGCCGGAATCTGCGAGCGCCGGATCGATCGGCTCGTGAACCCGCTGACGAACGAGGCGCTGCCGCCGTTCCTCTCGCCGCACGGCGGCGTCCACTCCGGCTACATGATCGCCCAGTACGGCGCCGCGGCGCTGGCGTCCGAGCTCCGGACACAGGCCGTCCCGGCGAGCGTGGAATCGATCCCGACCTCGGGGTTGCAGGAGGACTACAACTCGATGGCGGCGGGCTCGGCGTTGAAGGCGCGCCGCGCGGTGGGGCTCGCGCGCCGGGTGATCGCGATCGAGCTCTTGCTGGCGGCTCAGGCGCTCGATTTCCGCGCGCCGCTGGCGCCGGGACGCGGCAGCGCGGCGGCCCACGCCGCCGTGCGCGCACGGATCTCGCCGCTCGACCGCGACCGCTATCTGAAGGCCGACCTGGACGCCGCGCTGGAGCTCTGTGAGGAAGGCGCCGTGCTCGCGGCCGTGGAAGCCGCGATCGGACCGCTGGAGTGAGGGAGCGCGATCGCTACCTGCTGATTCCGTCCCGGTCGGCGGACGGCACGTCCGCCGACCGGCCCTTCGTATTCTTGAAGTGGCCCTCGAAGAGCACGCCCTCCTCGACGACGATCACCGGAGCTTCGACGTCGCCGTAGACGCGGGCGGCGCCCCGCAGCTCGACTCGCTCGGTGGCGAAGACGTTGCCGATGACCTCACCGTTGATCAGCACGACCCCGGCGCGCACCGTGGCGTTGACGCTGCCCTTCTCGCCGATGATGAGGCTGTCGCTGGTGACGATCTCGCCGCTGAACTTGCCGTTCAGCATGACGGTGCCCTGGAAGGTGTACTTGCCCTCGATCTCGGAGCCTTCGTCGATGAAGGCCGTGAGGTCGCTGCTCCGGCTCGCCGGCTTGCTCTTGCGCCACCGCATAGCGTTGGCCCGACGGGGCCGACTACCTCTGCCCGCTCAGCTGCGCGGCTCGGGCGTCGTCCATGAGATAGATCGGCCGGTGGCCGTTGGGCTGCTCGTTCATCTTCGAGACGTTGCCGTTGAAGAAGCCGCCCTTCGAGATCACGAGCGAATCGGTCGTGATGTTGCCGGTGACGCGGCCCGAGTCGGTGATCTCGACGTTCCCGGTCGCGATCATGTTGCCCTGGTAGTGGCCCATGATGATCGCGTCGACCGTCTGGACGTTGGCGTTGACCACGCCCTTCTCGCCGATGACGAGCTTGCCGCCGACGTTCATCTCGCCGCCGACCTCGCACTCGACCTGGATCGAGTCGGCGATGTCGAACTTGCCCTCCATGCGCGCACGCTCGCCCACCACCGACAGCAGCGGAATCGCCGGGGCGGCGGGCTGCCCGTTCTCCGACGCCGGCAGAGACCCCGGCTTCTGGGCACCCTTATGGTTACTGAACATCGGAAAACTCCTTACGCTGTGAGGCCGCTCGGATGAGCGGGGAGGCTCAAACTCAGCATCTTCAGGCGTAGCACCCCCGAACAAGCGGTGTCAACCTTTGCGGCCCGGCCCTTCCGGTGGTGCGTGGAGGCTTCGAAGCGTCTCCCGGTTGTGCCCGGCTCGACCGCCCCCCGACGGGGGCAAACACGGCTAGAAGGAGCGGATGAGCCGCTCGACCCGCTCGTCGTGGGACTGGAACGGATCCTTGCAGAGGATCGTCTCGCGCTCCGGGTCGTTGAGCTTCAGGTAGACCCAGTCGACGCGGTAGTCCTTGCCCTTCAGGTTCGCCTGCCGGATGAACTCGCCGCGCAGGCGCGCGCGCGTGGTCTGCGGCGGGACGTGCTTGGCCTGCTCGATGGTCTCGTCGTCGGTGATCCGGTCGACGTGATCGTTGGCGATCATGCGGTAGTAGACGCCCTTGTCGGGCCGGATGTCGTGGTATTGAAGATCCAGCAGCGACACCTTCGGATCGCGCCAGGACAGCCGGTGGCGATTCATGAAGTTGTCGATGAGCTGGCGCTTGATCACCCAGTCGAGCTCGCGGCCGAGCTGCATGGGGTCGGACTCGAGCTTGGTGAGCACGTCGGTCCAGCGGGCGAGGACGTCCTTGGTCGTCGCGTCGGCGTTGATCGAGGCGACGTACCGCGTGGCGTACTCGAGGTACTCGAGCTGCATCTGGAGCGCCGTGATCGAGCGCCCGTCCTTCAGCTTGATCGCCTCTCGCAGAGTCGGATCGTGCGAGATGTCGCGGATCGCCTGCACCGGCGACTGCAATGAGTAATCGCGGTCGAAGAACCCGTCCTCGATCATGTCCAGCACGAGCGCGGTCGTCCCGATCTTCAGATAGGTCGCCACCTCGGACATGTTCGAGTCGCCCACGATGACGTGAAGGCGCCGGTACCGCTCGGCGTCGGCGTGCGGTTCGTCGCGGGTGTTGATGATCGACCGCGACGACGTGGTGGCGCCGGAGATCTCCTGGCAGATGTGCTGAGCCCGCTGCGACAGGCAGTAGTGGAACCCGCGCGGCGTCTGGAGCACCTTGCCTGCCCCGGCGAAGATCTGCCGGGTCACGAAGAAGGGGATGAGGGCCTCGGCGAGTCGCTGGAACGAGACGTCGCGAGAGACCAGATAGTTCTCGTGGCAGCCGTAGGAGTTTCCGGCCGAGTCGGTATTGTTCTTGAAGAGCAGGATGTTGCCGGAGATCCCGTCCTCCCGCAGGCGCTTCTCGGCCTGGTGCAGGAGGTCCTCGACGATGCGCTCACCGGCCTTGTCGTGGATGACCAGCTCGGCCACGTCGTCGCACTCGGGAGTCGCGTACTCCGGATGGAACCCGGTGTCGAGGTAGAGCCGGGCGCCGTTTTCCAGGAAGACGTTCGCGTTGCGGGCGCCGGGAATGACCTTCTCGAACAGGTAGCGCGCGACGTTGTCGGGGGACAGGCGACGTTGACCGTTGAGGGTGCAGGTGAGACCGTACTCGTTCTCGAGGCCGAAGATCCGACGCTTCATGGGCCTGTCCTGCCCAAGCGTAACACGGCTTACCTCGCCGTGCCCAGGAGTTGCCCCAACGCCTCCAGCGGGATGCGGCGAAACTTGCGCCGCGCCTTCGTCCGGTCGAGCACGGCGACCTCGAGGTCGCGCTCGGTCAGCGTCTTGTTCTGCGTGACCGTGAGGGCGCGCACGCCGAGCTGCAGCGCGTCGCCGAGCTCCATGCCTTCCTTGTGGTGATCCTTGAGAAACCGGCGGATCTCGTCGGACTGGCCGCCCATGGCCGCGTAGTTCCGCTCGTCCTCGATCGTGCCGTCGTAGAGGATGTGGTAGATCTCGTTGCGCGCGCCGTTGGCATCGCCGACTTCGGCCACCAGCACCTCGACCTCGAACGGCTTGATGTCCTGCGTGAAGATGTTGCCGAGCGCCTGCGAATAGGCGTTGGCCAGGGCCTTGGCCGTCACGTCGCCTCGGCTGTACGAATATCCCTTCACGTCAGCGTGCCGGATGCCCGCGATGCGGAGATTCTCGAACTCGTTGTACTTGCCGACGCCAGCGAACGCGATGCGGTCGTAGATCTCGGAGATCTTGTGCAGGAGCGTGGACGGGTTCTCGGCGACCAGGAGGATGCCGTCGCCGTACTCGAGCGTGACGAGGGACCGGCCCCGCGAGATGCCCTTGCGGGCATACTCGGCCTTGTCCTTCATCATCTGCTCGGGGCTCACATAGTAGGGGAGCGGCATGGTCAGGCCCCGTTTCCGCTGCGGGAACGCTCGGCCAGGATCGCCTCGCAGACGCGTTTCACCTCGTCGTCCGGAACGTCCCCGAAGCCGGACCGCGTGATGGTCTTCACCGAGGGGAAGATCCCGCGCACCAGATCGGGTCCGCCCGTCCCGACGTCCTCGTCGGCGGCGTCGATGAGCGCCTCGAGCGTGACGCGCAGCGCCTCGTCGCGGGGCATGTCGCGCTTCCAGAGCTTCTTGAGCGAGTCACGCGCGTCCTTCGAGCCCGAGCCCTGGGCGTCGAAGTTGGTCTCCTCGTAGCGGCCGCCGGTGATGTCGTACTTGAACAGCCGGCCCAGCCCCGCCTTCTCGTCGAAGCCCGCGAAGATCGGGACCACGACCAGGCCTTGCATCGCGGCGGGCAGGTTCATCCGGATCATCTGACTCAACCGGTTCGCCTTGCCCTCCAGCGAGAGGTTCTCGCCCTCGACCTTCTCGTAGTGCTCGAGCTCGGTCTGGAAGAGCTTCGCCATCTCCATGGCCGGGCCGGCGGCGCCGGCGATGCCCACGCCCGAGAGCTCGTCGGACTTGAAGATCTTCTCGATGCGGCGGCTGGCGACCTGATAGCCCGCGGTGGCCTGGCGATCGCCGGCCATGATCACCCCGTCGCGGTAGCGTACCGAGAGCACCGTGGTGCCGTGAATGGGCTCGGGAGCGGCCGCGGCCTGCGGAGCTTCGTGACCGGGGATCAGATGCGGCGACTCCCGGCGGAGCACGTCGAGGAAGCTGGAGTTGGAGTAGTCGTTGAAGAGCGACCGCCAGCGCTCGTCCATCGTCACATCCCGGAGGCGCGCGAGATGTTGCGCAGGAGATCCGCGGCCGTCGGCGACTCGGTCAAGAGCTGGCGGACGTGCGCCTCGGTGCCCCGCAGGGGCTCCAGCATGAAGATCTTCTTCAGCGGGCCCTCCTTGAGGTCGAAGATCACCGAATCCCAGCTCGCCGAGACGATCTCGTCGGCGTAGCGCTGCAGGCACATGCCGCGGAAGTAGGCGCGGGTGTCCTTGGGCGGATCGTAGATGGCCTTCGAGATCTCGTCGTCCGTCGCGATGCGGTCGACCGCCTCGGACTCCTCGAGCTTGTAGTAGAGGCCGCGGCCGGGCCGGATGTCGTGGTACTGGAGATCGATCATCGCCACGCGCGAGTCGTTCCACTCCAGCTCGTGCTTGGCCATGTAGTTCTCGATCAGCTGCCGCTTGATCACCCAGTCGAGCTCGCGGCCGAGCTGCATCGGGTCCTCGGCCAGCCGGTCGAGCGTGTTCTCCCAGCGGGCCAGCACCTCGCGGACCCACGGCTCGGCCTCGCGGTCGCGATAGTAGCGGTGCGCCAGCGCGAGGAACTCGCGCTGCAGGTCCACCGCGGTGATGCTCCGTCCGTCCTTGAGCCGGATCGTCTCCCGGCAGGTGAGGTCGCGCGACACTACGCGGAAAGCGCCCACCGGACCGTCGACCGAGAGGTCGCGCTCGATGAAGTCGTCCTCGACCATGCTCAGCACGATCGCCATCGTGCCGACCTTGAGATAGTTGGAGACCTCGCTCATGTTGGCGTCACCGACGATGACGTGGAGGCGACGATACTTCTCCGGGTCGGCGTGCGGCTCGTCGCGCGTGTTGATGATCGGGCGCGAGTGCATCGTCTCGAGGCCCACTTCGGTCTCGAGGAAGTCGGCGCGCTGCGAGATCTGGTAGTCGCACGGATCGGCGTTGTTCTCGGCGCCCACCTTGCCGGCGCCGGTGAAGATCTGGCGGCTCACGAAGAACGGCATCATGTGCTGCACGATGCGAGCGAACGGCACCTTCCGGTCCATCAGGTAGTTCTCGTGGGTCCCGTACGAGTTGCCCTTGCTGTCGGTATTGTTCTTGTAGATCAGGATCCGCTGCTCGGGCGGGGAGACGGCTTCGGCTCTCTGCCGCGAAAGATTCAGGATCCGCTCGCCGGCGCGGTCCCAGATGACGAGGTCACGCGGGTTGGTCGTCTCGGGGCTCGAGTACTCCGGATGCGCATGGTCCACGTAGAAGCGCGCGCCGTTGGACAGGATCAGGTTGATCAGGCGCGATTCTTCTTTCGAGGTGCCTTCCTTCTCCTCCATGTACTCGAAGCCGCGCGCGTCGCGCAGCGGGCTCTCGGCCTCGTAATCCCAGCGCACGCGCGAGGAGCGGAACGTCTCGTAGGAATTGATCAGCAACAGCGAGGAGAGGATCGGGTTGAAATCGGGTTGATTCCTGACCGTGATCCCGTACTCGGTTTCGATGCCCATGACTTTCGGGATCGCCATGCCGTCCTCTAGAGAGATCGCCCCCCGGTATCGAGATCACTGAGGGGGAAATGGGGGGGCGTTCGAGGCCCCCCCATTGCTAAACGGTGGGGGGCTCGCGCGGAGCCCCCCGCTGCGTTACAGGTACTGACCCGTATTGACGACCCTCTCGACGCTCCGGAGCTTCTCTTTCGTCTCGCCCATGAGCGGCTTCACGTAGACGATCCGCTCACCCTTCTTGCCGGCGATCTTGGCCCAGTCGTCAGGGTTGGTGGTGTTGGGGAGATCTTCGTTCTCTTTGAACTCCTCGCGGACGGCGGTGAGGAGGTCGTCGGTCATGATGCCCTTCGCGCCGCGTCCGATGTAGCGTTTGAGCGCGAGCTTCTTGGCGCGGCGCACGACCGACTCGATCATGGCGCCGGAGGAGAAGTCCTTGAAGTAGAGGACCTCCTTGTCGCCGTTGGCGTAGGTGACCTCGAGGAAGCGGTTCTCTTCGCTCAGCGCGTACATGGCCTCCACGGTCGTGGCGATCATGGAGTTGATAGCGCTGGCGATGTCCGTGCCCCGCGTCTCCGACTCCGCGAAGGGGATGTCCGCCGTCAGGTACTTGGCGAAGATGTCGGCGGCGGAGCCGCGGTCGGGGCGCTCGATCTTGATCTTCACGTCGAGCCGGCCGGGACGCAGGATGGCCGGGTCGATGAGGTCCTGGCGGTTGGAGGCGCCGATGACGATGACGTTCTTGAGGCCTTCGACGCCGTCGATCTCGGCCAGGAGCTGGGGCACGATGGTGGTCTCGACGTCGGAGGAGATGCCGGTGCCGCGGGTGCGGAAGAGCGCGTCCATCTCGTCGAAGAAGACGATGACCGGGACGTCCTCGGCGGCCTTTTCCTTGGCCTTGATGAAGATCTCGCGGATCTTGCGCTCGGTCTCACCGACGTACTTGTTGAGGAGCTCGGGGCCCTTGATGTTGAGGAAGAACCCCTTGATCTTCTCGCCGCGCTTCTCGGAGATCTTCTCGGCGAGGTTGTTGGCGACGGCCTTGGCGATCATGGTCTTGCCGCAGCCGGGAGGACCATAGAGGAGCACACCCTTGGGCGGGGTGAGCTTGTGCTCCTTGTAGTAATCCGCGTAGAGGTACGGAAGCTCGACGGCGTCCTTGATCGCTTCGATCTGTTCGCCGAGGCCCCCGATGCTTTCGTAGCCGATGTCCGGCACTTCCTCGAGCGTGAGGTCTTCGACCTCGCTCTTCGGAAGCTTCTCCAGCAGGTATCCGCTCTTCGCGTCGAGCAGGAGATGATCGCCGGTCTTGAGCCGCAGGGTGCGTAGCGGCTCGGCGATGATGCCGACCTTCTCTTCGTCGGCGCGGAGCGTGATGAGGGCGCGCTCGGCGTCGAGCTGTTCCTTGAGGATGACGACCTCGCCCTGGATCTCGTAGCCGGCGGCCTCGATGACGTTGAGGCCTTCGTTGAGGATGAGCTCCTGGCCGGGCTTGAGCATCTCGGGCTTGATCGAGGGATGGAGGTTGACCTTCACCTTGCGGCCCTGCGAGAGGATGGTGACGGTGTTGTCCTCGTTGGCGGCGAGATAGACGCCGTACGTCGAGGGCGGGGCGCAGAGCTTGTCGACCTCTTCCTTGAGCGCGGTGATCTGCTCGCGCGCCTCGTAGAGCGCGTTCACCAGCTTCTCGTTCTGGTTGAACGCCTGAACGAGCTGGCGGTTCGCCTCGCGCAGCTTGTTCTCGAGGACCATGAAGTCCTTCGGTGTGTCCTCGAGCTTCTTCCGGAGGTGAACCGTCTCGGCTTCGAGCGACCGGATGTACGCCTGAAGGTCTTGCACCTGGATTTCGTACTCCGTGAGACGGCGCCGCGTGCTCGAATCGGACATAGAGGCGGGAAGGAACTTGGAGAAGCCCTCTCGACTCGGGCTACTCTTCTTGTCGAACTCCTTCATAGCCCATCCCTTCTCACTTGACCCCCTGTTCGCCGCTCATGCACAAGCTTTGGCCGTGTGCTCGAAGTATAGGCGGCTGGAAAAAAGAAAGTCAAGGTTGGCAGGTAACTTACCGCCGGTTGACATGTTGAATTTTCTGTGTTTTTCCCCATCGGAGTGGCTCCTCTGCCACCGGGTCACCGTACACACGCCCCTGACTCGAGAACGGGAGCAAGTTCTGTACCTGCTCCTCGTCGTGCTCCCTGCTCTCGAAACGAGTGGCGGGAATAGAGGGTTCCACGTATAAAGACGATGATGCCCGCGCCGATGTTCGGTCGCGTCGCTGCCGTTCTGGCTCCGCTCGTGACGTTCCTTGTGACGTTCTTGGTCGCGCTACAGCTTCCGATGCTCACACGGGCGCTCGGCCAGAGCGTGCCGCCGACCCAGGTCGTCCGCCGCGAGCTCCGTATCGGCGCTCCCGGCGTGCCCTCCGCGCTCGATCCGGGCGCGGCCCTCGAGGGCACGAGCCCACTCATCGCCCGCCAGGTCTTCGACACGCTCGTGGCCTGGCGCGAGGGAAGCACCGAGGTCGAGCCGGCGCTGGCCACCCGATGGAACGTCTCGCGCGACGGCCTCGTCTGGTCGTTCTCCCTGCGCGAAGGTGTCAAATTCCACGACGGGAGCCCGCTCACCGCGCTCGAGGTTGCCGCGAGCTTCGAGCGTCAGCTGCGTCCGGAGACCCAGGGCGCGAACAAGACGTGGCCGGCCCTGCTGCGCGGCGCGCCCGGAGTCGTGAGAGCGGTCCGCGCGCTCAATTCGCGGACGGTCGAGATCGTCCTGGTCCAGCCCTACGCGCCGCTGCTGACGGTGCTCGCGCATCCCGGGCTCGCCATCGCGAAGCCCTCCCAGGCGGCGGACGCGCCCGGACGTCTCATCGGCACGGGACCTTATCGCGTGGTCGACTCCTCGGTGGGGCGTCTTGCCCTCGAGGCGATGCCCGGTTACTGGGCGGGCATCCCGAAGTCCGAGCGGCTCGTGTTCCTCGACGTGAGCGCAGATGACCAGGCCGAGTCCGAGCTCGACTCGCGGTCGCTCGACATCTGGTTTCCGGCTGGGCCGCCGCGACGCGCGGAGGGCGCGCTCTCGACTCCCGGGCTTCGTATCGGCTATCTCGCGTTCCAGACCGAGAAGGAGCCCTTTTCGCGGCGGACCCTCCGCCAGGCGGTCGCGGCCGCGCTGGACCCGGCGATTCTCGGCCAGACGCTCGAGCGGGCGGCCGTTCCACTCCAGTCGTTCCTGCCTCCCGGGGTCTGGGGACGTCGGGAAGGCTCGCCGATCCTCGGCGGCAGTCGAACCACGGTGAAGGCGCTCATCAAGGAGAGCAAGTGGCCGAAGGAGACGAAGCCGACCTTGCTCGTCCCGGCGGAGACGGCACCGCTCAACCTGCCCAAGCTGGCTGAAACCATCCAGCTCCTGCTCGGCTCGGACGACCTGCCTTTCAATATTCAGGCTGAGCCGGAGGCGACCGCCCGCTCGCTCATGCAGGCCGGTGCGTTCGACATGGCGCTGACGGAGGCGACGGTCGCCGGAGGCGATCCTCACCTCCTCCTGTACCCGCTCTCGGCCAGCGAAGCGGCGAGCAAGGGCCCGCGCGCGCTGAACTTCTCTTTTTATCGAAATCAGCGGCTGGACGACGTGCTGATCCGGGCGAGCCAGCTCTCCTTCCGCTCCGAGCGCCAGCGGCTCTACCAGCGCGGGCAGGCCATGCTGGCCGAAGAGCTGCCGTGGCTGCCGATCTACGTGCGCCTGCAATGGGGTGTGGCGCGCTCCGACGTCAGGGGCCTCCGCCTCCACCCGACCGGCATCCACCGCCTCGACACGGTGAGCCTCGAGATTCCGCCTTCCGTCGCCCCGGCTCCCGGCGCGACTCGCTGACGAGGCGAGACGGTCTCCGCGCAATGCCGTCGATCGCCGACACCACGGTCGAGATGGTCGAATGGGTCTTCCCGGAGCACGCGGGCGGACCGGGACAGATTCACGGCGGACGGATGATGGAATGGATCACCAAGGCCGGCACCCTGGCCGCCTCGCGGGTCGCGCGCGGCACGGTCGTCCTCGGCGCGATGGACGACATCGACTTTCTCCACCCGGTCAAGGTGGGACAGATCGCGATCCTGAGAGCCGGCGTCGAGTATGTCGGGACGAGCTCCCTCGAGGTCAGCGTGCGGGTCTTCGCCGAGGACGTCCTGACCGGGGAGCGCCGCGTCACCCTGAACTCGCACCTGGTCTTCGTGAAGGTGGATGAGAGCGTGCGTCCGCGTCCGGTCGAGGCTAAGATCCGTCCCCGGGACGAGGCCGAGTCGGCCCTGGTCGAGGGGGCCCGGGCCCGGCGGGAGCAGCGCCTGGCGCGGTTTGCCAAACGGGCCTCGCGCCTGGCCGAGAGCGCCGACGCCGATCTCGACGGCAGCGACGTGGACGTCGGCGGCTGGCGGTTCGAGTCGGTCCGGAGCGTCCTGCCCGAGGACGCGCTGTTCGGGAACACGATGTTCGTCGGCAAGATGCTCATGGCGCTCGACGAGGCGGGCGGGATCCTCTCGATGCGATACTGCAAGGGGCTCGTGATGACGGCGTGCGTGGACGCGATGGATTTCTACTCGCCGATCTTCACGCACGAGGTCGTCACGTTCAAGGTGGCGCTCAATCACGTCGGCACCTCGTCGCTCGAGGTCGGCGTGAAGGTGCTGGCGGAAGTCCCGTGGTCCGGCGAGGTCCGGCACGCGTGCACCGCGTTCGTGACGTACGTGCACCTCGGGCCCGACCTGCGTCCGCGACCGTGTCCGCCGTATACGCCGACGACTGCGGGCGCGCGGCGCCGGTGGCAGGCCGCGCTCGGTCGGCGGGCGCAGCGGCTCGAGCGGGTGAAGGCACTCAAGGCGATGCTGCTCAACGAAAGAGGGTAGGACGATGTCAGGGCACTCCCGGTGGGCACAGATCAAGCGCAAGAAGGGCAAGACCGACGTCCAGCGCGGCAAGCTCTTCTCGAAGATCCTCCGTGAGATCACGGTGGCGGCGAAGAGCGGCGGCGGCGATCCCAAGGCCAACATGCGCCTGAAGGCCGCCATCGAGTCGGCGAAGGAAGCGAACATGCCTCAGGACAACATCAAGCGCGCGGTCCAGAAGGGTACCGGCGAGCTGCCGGGGGAGTCCTACGAGGAGATCTCGTACGAGGGCTACGCGCCGGGCGGCGTCGCCGTGCTGGTCCAGGTGCTCACCGACAACCGCAATCGAACCGGCCCCGAGATCCGCCACGTGTTCGAGAAATTCGGGGGCAACATGGGCTCCTCGGGCGCCGTCGCGTGGATGTTCGAGCGCCAGGGGATCATCCAGGTCGACGCCTCGAAAATCGACGAGGACGACCTGCTCGGCAAGGCGCTCGACGCGGGGGCGACCGACATGCGTCGGGCCGAAAAAGCTTTCGAGATCATCACCGCGCCTGCTGAAATGGACGCCGTGCGCGACGCGCTGAGCCGAGCGCGGGTTCCGGTGCTGGAGGGCCAGGTCAGCTTCGTGCCGCAGTCGACGGTGCGGGTCGAAGGCAAAGACGCGACGTCCGTGGTGCGCCTGATCGAGGCGCTGGAGGAATTGGACGACGTCCAGTCCGTCTACGCTAACTACGACA
>Ga0207684_10004174_pt1 | contig 13727 bp, 12 predicted proteins | sample KBSK5501metaG_FD_184342 | JGI IMG/M metagenome (GOLD analysis project Ga0207684, IMG submission 184342) | Corn, switchgrass and miscanthus rhizosphere microbial communities from Kellogg Biological Station, Michigan, USA - KBS K5-50-1 metaG... | ecosystem: Host-associated > Plants > Roots >...
CCTGCGCCGGCGAGGCGGCACCGACGATCGCGGCCAGCCCGACAAGGCTCGCCAACCGCGTCACTCCAGCCCGGTGGCAACCGCGCCGAGCTTCAGGACCGTGTTCCAGTTGCGACCCGTGGCCCGCGTGCCCAGCTTCTTCTCGATGAGGGTCGCCGTCAGCCGGGATCGGCCGATGCCGTCCGGATAGAAGATGTAGGCCTGCCGGCCCTCGCCCCGCACGATCTCCCGTCCCTTGATGGCGGCCTGCAGCGCCTTCACGTGCTTCGCCTCGGCCGTGCCCTTCAGGAGGAACGCGACGAGATGGCCCGGATCACGCTCCGCCTCCTCGGGGAACGGGTTGACGGCGATGACCTGCTTCCATTCCTCCGCCGTGCGCACGAAGAAAACCGTCTCGAGACCGAGGCGCTTCTTCGTCTCTTCTTCCAGCAGGCGCTCCAGCGGCGCGCTGGCGCGCGCCTTGCCTCGAAAGGCGAGGTTGCCGCTCTGCAGCAGCGAGCGGACGTCCGCGAAGCCCATCTTCACGAGCATCTCGCGCAAGTCGGCCATGCCGACCTGTTTGTAACCGGGGAGGTTGACGGCCCTGAGGAGGGCGAGGTAGACGCTCATGCTATCGCCACCAGCTGGTGCCCCCCGCCATTTCCGGCGGAAGCCTCATCCTACGGATTGAGCCTACGCGGTCAGCGGGCCGCCTCGCCGAACGCCTTGTCGAGCACGTCCGCCGCCTGGTCGGCGTCCTCGGTGGTGACGGTGAGGGGAGGGGAAATGCGCAGGACGTTGCCGTAGAGCCCGCCCTTGCCGATGATCAGGCCGTGATCCTTCGCTGATTCCAGGACCGCGGCCGCCGCCTGCGGTGCCGGCTCCTTGGTCTGGCGGTCCTTCACCAGCTCCACGCCCTGCATCAGGCCCATGCCCCGAACCTCGCCGACGGCCGCGTGCTTCTCGGCGAGGCCGTCGAGGCGCGCCCGCAGGTGGCCACCCACCACGGCCGCATTGTCCGCGAGCCGATCCTTCTCGATGATGTCCACCACCGTCCGCGCCACCGCCATCGTCACCGGGTTGCCGCCGAAGGTCGCGATCGTGGAGCCCTTGAACGAATCGGCGATCGCGGCCCGCGCGACGGTCGCTCCGATCGGGTGGCCGTTGCCGAGGCTCTTGGCGGCCACGATGATGTCGGGCTTCACGCCGCTCTGCTCGATGCCGAACCACTTGCGCCCGGTGCGCCCCCAGCCCGTCTGCACCTCGTCGGCGATGAACAGCGCGTCGTGGCGGCGCACGATCTCCGCCACGGTGGGGAAGTAGTCCTTCGGCGGCGTGATGAACCCGCCCACGCCCATGATCGGCTCGGCGATGTAGGCGGCCGGCCGGCCGGACGTCGTCGTCTTGATCACCTCCTCGACGTCCTGCGCGCAGGCGGTGCCGCAGCTCTCCGGCTTCAGGCCCAGCGGGCACCGGTAGCAGTAGGGCGCCATCGCGTGCCGGATCGAGCCGTCGTGGACACCGCCGAGACGCCAGCCCGCATGGGCGGTGAGCGACATGGAGAGCATCGTGCGGCCGTGGTAGCCGTGGCGCAGCGCCACCACCTCGGTGCGCTGGGTGTGCACGCGGGCGGTGAGGATCGCCGTCTCGATGGCCTCGGTCCCGCTGTTGGTGAAGAAGCTCTTGGCCGGCTTGTCGCCGGGGAAGATCTCGGCCAGCTTCTCGGCCAGCTCGCCGATGGGGATCGTCGGGAACAGCGTCGAGACGTGCTGCAGCGTGCGGGCCTGCTTCTCGAGGGCGGCCACCACCCGCGGCTCGCAGTGGCCGAGGGCCACGGTGACGATGCCCCCGAAGAAGTCCAGGTAGCGCCGGCCGTCGGCGTCCTGGAGCCACTTGCCCTCGCCGCGGACGAAGGGCAGCGGCTCCTTGTAGTAGGTGGAGACGCCGTAAAGGTACTTCCGGTACTTGTCGACGATCTCGGCTCGGTTCACGGCGGCTCCTTATTGTGGGAACTCGATCTGCACCACCTGATGCTCCGGGCTCTCGCCGCACTCCACGAGGGTCGTGTAGCTCACGAGACAGAAGTCCATCTTGGTGCCGGCGAGGCTCTCGCCGCGCAGGTCCAGGCTGCGCGCGACGACCATCAGCTTCTTGTCGACGCCGGGGGCCATCAGCTCGCGGTGCGGGGGCTCCAGCTTGAAGGTCGACGCCTTGCCGCCGGCGACGAGCTTCAGCGCCCGGGCCAGGGGGACCTTCACGTTGCGGGTCTCGCCGTCGATGTCCCGCTCGCGCTCCACCGTGTCGTACTCGATCTGCAGCGTCGCGCCGGCGAGGGGGACGGTCTTCTTTCCGACCCACAGCTCGGATCCTTCGCGGCGGGCGGCGGTGCCGTCGGTCTGCGCGCCGCCCTGGGGCCAGCTGAAGTACTCATACGAGAGGGCCCACTGCCGCAGGGGCACGCTGGTGCCGTCGCCGAGGCGAACGACGATGGGCGGCCGCTCGGCGGGTTCCGGCGGCGCCGCCGCACTCACGGCCGCGGCGAGCGTGGCGGCCGCGGCGAGCACCGCTCTAGTAGATCGTCGACTTCCGCGCCTGGCCGGTGTAGTCCACATAGACCGTCTTGACCTCGGTGTAGAACTCGAGCGCGGTCGGTCCCTGCTCGCGGGGCCCGACGCCGGTGGCCTTGGTCCCTCCGAAGGGAAGCTGAGCCTCGCCGCCGGGCGTCCCGCTGTTGATGTGGACGATGCCGGCCTCGATGTCCTCCGCGAAGCGGAAGATCGCCGACGGATCGCGGGTGAAGATGGACGCGGCCAGCCCGTAGCGCACGTCGTTCGCGGCGGCCATCGCCTCCTCGAAGCCCTTCACCCGGATCACGGAGATCACCGGGCCGAAGATCTCCTCCCGGGCGATGCGCATGGCCGGGACGACGTGGTCGAAGACGGTGGGCTCCACGAAGTGGCCGTGGGCGAGCGGGCCTTCCTCCAGCCGCCGCCCGCCGCCGCGAAGCTTCGCCCCTTCTTCCTGGCCGATGGCGATGTACTTGAGATCCGTCTCGAGCTGCGACCTGTCCACCGCCGGGCCCATGTCGATGCCCGCCTCGAGGCCGCTGCCGACCTTGACCTTCTTCGCCCGCGCGACCAGCCGCTCCACGAACGGCTCGGCGATGGCCTCCTCGACGATGACGCGCGACGTGGCCGTGCAGCGCTGGCCGGTGGAGCCGAAGGCGCCCTGGGCGGTGGCCTCGACGGCCAGGTCGAGGTCGGCGTCGGCGAGCACGATCACCGGGTTCTTGCCCCCCATCTCGCACTGGACGCGGACCATGCGCTTCGCGCCGCGCGAGTAGATCTCCGCGCCGACGTCGTTGCTGCCGGTGAACGATATGGCGCGCACGTCCTCGTGGTCCACGAGCGCGTTGCCCACGGTGCCGCCGGACCCGAGCACCATGTTCAGCACGCCCCTGGGCACGCCCGCGCGCTCGAAGATCGAAACGACGGCGCTGGAGGTCTCGGGGGTGAGGGTGGCGGGCTTGAAGACGACGGTGTTGCCGCTCACGAGGGCCGGCGCCATCTTCCACACCGGGATCGCCACCGGGAAGTTCCAGGGCGTCACGCAAACGACGACGCCGAGCGGCTGGCGGACCGTGTAGCAGAAGTTGCTCGGCAGCTCGGAGGGGATCGTCTGGCCCCCGATGCGCCGCCCCTCGGCGGCGGTGTACTCGAGGATGTTGATCGTCCGCTGGATCTCTCCCAGCGACTCCTTGACGGTCTTGCCCTCCTCGCGGGTGAGCAGGCGGGCGAGAGCGTCCTTCTCGGCGTCCATCAGGGCCATCGCCTTGAAGAGGATCGCGCCGCGCTTCGGGGGAGGTGTCGAACGCCAGCCCGGATACGCGGCCCGCGCGGCGTCGACCGCCCGCCGCGCCTCGTCGGCGGTGGAGAGGGGCACGAGGCCCAGCACCTCGCGGGTGTCGGCCGGATTCAGGTTCGGGGTCGTGCGCGTGGATTCGGGGGCGCTCCACTCGCCGCCGACGAAGTTGCGGTAGACCCTGCCTCCGCCCTGGGCGCGGGGATCGGGACGAGCGGCCGGGGCGCTCACGGTTGCACCAGCGGCGCGTAGGCGTCGGGCCGGCGGTCGCGGTAGAACTGCCACACCGAGCGCACCTCCTCGATCATGTCGAGGTTGAGGTCGGCGACCACGACCGCATCCTTGTCGCGCGGCCCCTCCGCGATGATCTTCCCCCGCGGGTCGCAGAAGTAGCTCTGGCCGTAGAACTCGCCGATCTTCCACGGCTTCTCCCAGCCCACGCGGTTGATCGCGCCCACGAAGTAGCCGTTGGCGACCGCGTGCGCCGGCTGCTCGAGCTTCCACAGATATTCGCTGAGCCCGGCGACCGTCGCCGAAGGGTTGAAGACGATCTCGGCGCCGTTGAGGCCGAGGGCCCGTGCCCCCTCCGGGAAGTGGCGGTCATAGCAGATGTAGATGCCGACCTTGGCAAAGGCGGTCTCGAACACGGGATAGCCGAGGTTGCCGGGCCGGAAGTAGAACTTCTCCCAGAATCCCGGCTTGCAATGCGGGATGTGGGTCTTGCGGTACTTGCCGAGGTAGCGCCCGTCGGCGTCGATCATCGCCGCGGTGTTGTAGTAGACGCCGGGCTGATCTTCCTCGTAGATCGGGACCACGATCGCCATCTTGTGCTTGCGGGCCAGCTTCTGCATCTCGGAGACGGTGGGCCCGTCGGGCACCCGCTCCGTCAGCTCGTACCAGCGCGTCTCCTGCTCCGCGCAGAAGTACGGCCCGTAGAACAGCTCCTGCAGGCAGAGGATCTTGACCTTCTCCTTGGCCGCCTGCTCGATGAGCTTCCGGTGCTTGTCCATCATCGCCTTCTTGATGGCGGGCAGGCCGGCCTCGGGAGGCTTCACGTTGCTGGCCTGGATGAGACCGCAGCGGACGACGCGAGGCATGGAAGTCGCTCCTTTGCGAGAGGAAACGCCATTATACCGCCGCGCTACGGAGCTATACGCGCGTCGGGGAGGACGACCACGCGGCCGTCGAGCGGGACGTCGCGGAGGACGAGGAACCGGCCGCCGCCCCAGCGTCCCGCCAGAGGGCCGTTCCACCGGACGAAGTGGTAGTTCCTCCGCAGGCCGAGCGCCACCGCCTGCGCCTCGCGGCGCGTCAGGAAGCCGTAGGCCGTTGCGTAGCCGAGCACGTTGCGGAAGCCCGAGGCCTCCGGCCATGGATCCCACTGGATGATGCGGGCGGTGTCCGAGCGGAGCATGTCGGCCAGGCCCGGGTTCAGCTCACGGTTGAAGGCGGGGTCGCGGAGATAGCAGTACCACCGGGGGTTCCACAACTGCCAGGCGTTGGCGGCCTTGATGGGATGGTAGGGGGCGACGGCGGCGACCTTGCCGCCGTCGGCGACCTCGTGCAGCCAGTCGATGAGCGCGAGCTCCGAGCGGATGGGCGGAGGCGAGTGGATGAGACGCACCACTCCCGGCCCGAGCAGTGGCGGCAGGCCCAGCACACCGACCGCGGCCGCGTACACCCGCTGACCCGCCGGCGATGCGGGCGAAGGCAGGATGCGCGAGGCGAGCCGCGCCGCGAGCACGAAGCCGAGCGCGAACCAGAGGCCCAGGGCGTAGGGGAGGGTGAAGGGAACCAGGATCGCCAGGGCCGTCGTGGCCAACCAGAACGCGGCCAGCATGAACGCCACGGGCGAGCGCTCGCGCCGCTCGAGCAGGGCCGCCGCCGTACCGGCCACGCCGACGAGCAGCGGCGCCACCGGAAACGGGGTCCAGAACGGGCTCAGCCGCGCGCCGCTGTGCCGCACGAGGAAGTCCCAGTTCCAGTACCAGACCGACGCGAACGAGTCCGCCCACGCGATGTACAGCAGCGAGGGGAGAAGGCCCGCGGCGATGCCGGCCGCGGCCCAGGCGAGCTCGCCGCGAACGGCCCGCCCCCGGCGCATCCAGAGGATCAGCCCCAACGCCACCGGCACCAGGCCCAGCCGCCGGTGGCTGAGGGAGGCGGCGAGCGTCAGGAGCAGGAACGCGGCTCCCGTGGCGGGTCCCTCGCGCCAGCGGGCGGGCGGGGCGACGAGGAGCGCGATCGCCACCATCACGCCGGTGTTGGCGAACTGCTCGGGCCGGAGCACGACGCTGTCGGCCACGTTGACGAGCCATACCAGCGTCAGGGCGCCGGCGAGGGCCGCATCCGCGGGAAGGACGCCGACCCGCCGGACGAGGCGCAGCGCGGCCATCACGGCGACGGCGGTGCTGATCACGGTGGCCACGCGTCCCGCCACGAGGGCCGCCGAGGGGGGCCACGGCGGGAGGAGCAATGGTCGGAAGACCAGGTACCGCATCGGCAGGTCACCCGCGGTGTCTCCGATGCGGGCCGCCCAGCTCTGCGCCAGATAGAAGACCTCGTCGTCGTTCGGAGCCGTGCGGACCGCCCTCAGCAGCAGCACCGCGGCGGCGGCGGTCCAGGTCAGGGCGGCGACGGGCCTCCGCCGCTCGCCGTTGCCATCGAAGACGAGCCGCGGGACGAGCCCCAGCAGGAGGCCGGCGACGAGCGGCCAGTGATCAGCCACGGCAGGGCAGCCAGGACCTCACCAGTGGCTCGAGGGCGTGGGCGGCCACCGCGTTCCCGGACGCCGTCCAGTGCACGTCGCGCGTGTAGTACGCGGGCGACCCGGTGGCTTCCTGCCGGCGCAGCTCGTCGCGCGGATCGACGAGGGGAATCGCCAGATCCTCGCACGCCGCGCGCAGGCGCTCGAACACCACGCCGCGGTCCCAGCGTCGTCCCATGCGGTAGCGCTGGCGGCTCAGCTCCCACACCCCGTCGTTCACCTCGAACCGCACGGGCACGTACAGGATCGCGAGCCGGCCGCCGTGGGCCTCCACGTCGGCCTTGAGCGCGGCCAGGATGTGTCGCGTGCGCCTCCACATGTCGTTGACCTCGCGCGCGTGGTCACGGCCGAAGGGCCAATACTCCTTCGGCGGCTCGGCGGAGACCGGCTCGACGAGCCCGAGCCCGGCGAGCAGTCCGTGGAGGCGCGGGCTCGCATCGACGGTGCGGTTCGACAGCAGCCGCAGCGCGATCGAGCCGTGCCACGGCCTCGGGGCCGGGACGCCCGGTTCCTGGCGGTTCAGGAGGCCCGTGGTCGGTGCGGGCACCGGAGAGTTCCGGGGCACGAGCGCGCCCCCGTCCACCTCGAAGTAGGGCTTGGGCTCGCCGCCCGGTCCCACCTCGCTCGCGTTGTAGTAGAGGTCGTTGTAGTAGAAGAGCACCACCACCGCTTCGGCGCCGTAGCGGTGGCCTTCGGTCTTGTAGAAGAGGTACTCCTGATCGGTGCTGTAGGCGATCGTGCCGCCGTTGATCACCTCCCATCGCCCACAGCCCTCGCGGTCGAGCAGGTCCTCGAGGACCGCGCGCACGGTCTGGCTCTCGTCCACGTAATAGCCCTCGGCGAAGGAATCGCCGAGGACCAGGACGCGATGGGTTCCGAGCGGCTTCGCGTAGTCGCGCTCCGGCCCGCGCAGGCCCTTCGAGTTGAACCGCAGCGAGATCTCGAACTCGGGACGGCGGATCGTCTGCGCCGCGCCCGGCGTCTTGTCCCACCCCAGCACCTCGTGGTAGCGGCTGAGGGGCAGCGGCGGGGCCTGGCTCCGGGCCCGCGCGAGGCGGGCCTGGACCCAGACGCGCGCGGCCCCTTCGATGACCAGCGCCCCCACGAGAAGCGAAGCCGCGGCGAGGCCCGCGTTGGCGAGGAGGGATCGCGCGCGGCTCACGAAGCCGTACCTTAGCACGGGGTCCCGGCTTCGCCGTCAGTCGCCCGGGCAGCGGGCGTCGAGGTTCTGATAGAGCCGTCCGACGGGCGTCGAGCCGAGCGGCTTCAGGTCGAGCGCCAGCCAGTCTCCGACGGTGACGTGGACGCGATCCGGACCGGCGGGCGTCACGGTGGGTGGGCCGAGCGACCAGCGGCGAGCGTCGTCGGGGTCGAGGAGCACGTACCGGGAGCGGAGCGCCGGCCGCGGCGCCTCCCCCGAGCCGAAGAGCATCGTCACCCCGATCCCCGGGGGAAGAGCCACCATCTCCGGATAGAAATAGGGAGGGTTCACCGAGACGAGCGTGTTGCACCAGCCATCCCGGCCGGGGCCGAAGCGGATGGCGGGTCGGGCGGCGGCGCCGAAGGCCTCGATGCGCGCGGCATCGTACCGGTACGACTCGCGGAGGCCCCGGAAGGCCTCGATGAAGGGACCCACGCAGGCAAGCTGGGCGAGAAGCGCGACGGCGGCAAGACGGCGGGCCACGGCCGCCCGTGAGGACGCCAGCAGGAGCGTGCTCAGCAGCAGGTGGGCGGCGAAGATCCGGTAGTCGGCCCATGGCCCGAAGACGTAGGCGAGGACCGCGGCGATGAGGATCGAGCCGAGGTTGTAGGCATGGAAGGACAGCGCGCGCCGCGGGCGCACGCGCCAGGCCAGGAAACCGCTGGCGAGCGCGAGGGCGAGGAGCAGGAACCGGCTCCGCACCTCGAGCGCGCTCCCGGCCTCGACGAAGCGGCTCGCGTTCGTGGCCATTCGCGTGACGAGAGCGGACGCTCCCTCTTGCCGCCGCGCGACCCTGACGAAGAAGAACTCCTCCCGGCCGAAGGGAGCCGCCGTGTAGTCGAAGGTGGCCACGATGGCGGCGGCCAGCGCGACGCCCGCCGCGGCCGCGAGGACCTGGCGGCGCCGGGACGCGCCACCGAAGAGGAGCACGAAGACGGCCGGGAGCAGCAATCCCCAGCTCGGGCGCATCAGAGACGCGGCCACGAGGGCCGCCAGCAGCGCGGCGCGCATCGCCCCCGAGGCCGCGCGCCCGTCGAGGAGGGGGTGAAGCGCCGCCGCCAGGAAGACGGCGACCGCGAGGTGGAGCCCCTCTTGCAGGCTCGTGGGCAGGAAGAGAAGGAGCGGCCAGAAGGTGGCCACACCGAGCACGGTCAGGATGCGGCCGCCCCCGTCGAGAGGGATGCGCCGCGCGAAGAACAACAGCGCCGCGGTCACGAAGGCGGCGTGGAACATCGGGATGGACCAGGGGTGCCAGCCGAGAAGGCGCCCGAGCATACCGTGGAGCATCGGGAAGAGAGGGCCGTGGGAGCCGAAGTGTGACAACGATGCGGGGGCCGGCCGCTCGTCGATCGTGAAGTAGCCCCCCCGGAGGCCGGCGTGCGCGAAGGCCTGCGCCTCGAGCCAGTAGTCGATGGCGTCGTTGATGACGCCGGGGATGTGATCGAGCAGGGTGCGTCGGAAGAAACCGTAGAGGAGGATGCTGGTCTCGACGGCCGGAAGCGCCGCGAGCGCCGCGGTCCAGACCTTGTCCCTCACGAAGATCCCGTAGCGTATATCATCGCGCGTGCCCGACCGCCCCCGCCTCGTGCGCGCCATCGGGCGGTGGGACTTCACGGCCCTCGTCGTCAACGGCATCATCGGCAGCGGGATCTTCGGCCTGCCGGCGGTCCTGGCGGGACTCACCGGGGCCTGGAGCCCGCTGGCGTACCTGCTGGCGGGCATCGGCATGCTGGCGATCGTCTTGTGCCACGCCGAGGTCGCCAGCCGGTTCACCGAGCCCGGCGGTCCCTACCTCTATGCGCGTGAGGCGTTCGGAGCCTTCGTCGGCGTTCAGGCCGGCTGGCTGAGCTTCTGCATCCGCGTGACCTCCCTGGGCGCGAACCTGAACGTCTTTGCGGACTACCTGGCGCAGATCCTGCGCGAGGCGGGGCAAGGACAGGGACGCCTCCTGACGCTCTTCGCGGTGACCGCGCTCGTCACGTTCCTCAACATCGTCGGCGTGCGGACGGGCGCTCGTACCGTCGATCTCTTCGTCGTGGCGAAGATCCTTCCCCTCCTCCTCCTGGTCATCCTGGCCCTGCCGCGCTTCAGCTCCGCGGTGGTCACGACCCAGCACGTCGACCACCCGGACTGGACGCAGGCCATCCTGCTGCTCGTCTTTGCCTACGGCGGTTTCGAGGCGGCGCTGATCCCCGCCGGGGAAGTGAAGGACCCGCGGCGCGATTCGGCCTTCGCGCTCCTCGTGGGGATGGGCGTGGTCGCGGTGCTCTACATGCTGCTGCAGGTGGCGGTGATGGGGATCCTGCCCCACGCCGCGCGGTTCCCGGCCCCGGTCGCGGCGGCCTACGGCGTGCTGCTCGGGCCGGCGGGCGTGACGCTGGGCAGCCTGGCGGCGATGATCTCGACCTACGGTTGGACGGCCGGCTCGGCGCTCAATTCGCCCCGCATCCTTTATTCAATGGCGGACCGGGGCGAGCTGCCGCGCGTGTTCGCCCGCATCCACCCCCGCTTCCGCACGCCGCACGTGGCCATCCTCGCCTATTCCGCCGTGGGGCTGGCCTTCGCCGCCTACGGCAGCTTCGCCGCCAACGCGACGCTGGCGGCCATCGTGCGCCTGGTGACCTACGGCCTGGCCGCCGCCAGCCTCCTCGTGTTCCGGCGTCGGGCGGCCACGCCCGCGGGGTTCCATTTGCCGATGGCGCGCCTCATCGCGCCGGCGGCGATCGCGTTCTGCCTCTGGCTCCTCAGCACGAGGACGTTCACGCAGGCCTGGATCCTGCTCGCGATGATGGCGGTGGGCGCCCTGCTGTGGCTCGTCTCGGCCCGGGGATCGAAGCGGGAGCCGGCCGTTTGACTTCGGCCGCACCCCGGGCACAATGGTCGGCGGCTCCCTGATGAAGATTCCCACCTATCGGGAGGTGGAGTCCAGCGTCGGGACGATTCTGCGAGAGCAGAACGGCATCGGCGCCGTCCTCATCGACCTCGGCTCGCTCGCGCGCATCGAGCGCAGCTTCGGCGCGAAGGCCTACCAGGCTCTGCGCGCGCAGATCGAGCCCGTCCTCCACGAGGTGAAGGACAAGGTCCGGGAAGGCGACATCCTCGTCCGCGACCCGGACGGAGACCGCTTCATCCTCTTCCTGAGCCGGCGGCGCGACGGGAAGAACGCGCTGTCGGTGCAGGACCTGCAGAAGCTCGCCGACCGGATCGAAGAGCACCTCCGTCCGCGGGTCTCCCGCCTGACCACGCCCTATCTGCGCGAGCGCCCCTCGGTGGACGTCGGCTACGGCTTCGTGATCCACAGCCCTCTCGAGAGCGACGACCGCCAGATCCAGCGCGTGATCGAGGAGTGCCGGGGCTCCTCCGACCTGCGGCGGCGCATCCGGGAGCGCGACGAGCACGAGGGCCTCATCGAGATCATCCACAACCGGCAGCTCTGGACGGCCTTCCAGCCCATCGTCGAGCTGGAGACGCGGCGGGTGGTCGGCCACGAGGGGCTGTCGCGCGGGCCGCGGGGCACCGAGCTCGAGACGCCGTACGCGCTGTTCGGGGCCGCGGGCCGCCAAGGGGTGACCGAGGAGCTCGAGCGTGCCTGCCGCCGGCAGGCCTTCGTCGACTGGGAAGTGTTCGGCGCCTCCGGGCGCCTCTTCATCAACACGGTGCCGGCCACGGTCAGGGACACGAGCTTCCTCGGCCGGGGCGTCCTCGACTACCTCGGGCCGCGGCTCTCCCCCCGCGACGTGACGCTCGAGATCACCGAGCAGCGGGTCATCGAGAACCTGAACCTGTATCGCGAGGCCATGCATTCGTTCATGGACCTCGGCTTCTCGTTCGCGATCGACGACGTGGGCGCCGGCTACTCCGGCCTGGAGACGATGGCGACCCTCGGAGCCGCCTACCTGAAGATCGACATGGCCCTCGTGCGCGACGTGCACCACAAGCGGGTCAGCCAGCAGGTCGTGAAGGCCATCCTCGACATGGGCGCGGGCGTGGACGCCACCGTGATCGCGGAGGGCATCGAGACGGCGGAGGAATCCGAGGCCCTGATGAACCTCGGCGTGCGCTGGGGCCAGGGCTATCTGTTCGGCCGGCCCCAGGATCCCTACGCCCCCGGCTTCCGCCCCGGCGTCCGTACGGCCACGTAGGGTCCGCGCCCGCGCGGCGCGACGCTATTGGGTCGCCTCCTGGATGATCGTCTGGATCCCGTCGGCGCAGACGCGGCAGAACGGCTGTGTTTGAAACCGCATGCGGCAGCGGGCCATGGGCCGGTAGAAGGGAGCGCCCCGCGGATCCTCCCAGGGGTCACACTGCGCTCTCGCGGAGGCCGACGCGGCCAGGGGATCGATGTCCATGCAGCCCCAGTAGAGGCCGAGCATGCCGGTGACGCCGCGTCCGACGACGGGGCCCGGCGGCTCGGAATTACGGCTCGCCATCCTGTCGCCTTGCTTGTGCACGACCTTGAAGGTGCCGTTGGAATCCAGCTCCGGCGGCCGCGCCAGCGGGCGCCACTTCACCACCGGGTTGACGGCCGTCTCCTCCGGTGTCTGCTGGTTCCGGTGCAGCTCGCCCACCGTGTGCACGTTGCAACTGATGTACTCCTCCGCGAGGTCGGCGATCGCGTGGCCGCACTCGTGGGCGGTGAACTCCACGAAGTCCTTCTTCTGCTCTACGGACGTCGCCGGCAGCCCCGTGTCGTCGACCATGAAGAGGGGCACGAAGACCGTGCGATCCGCGTGAGAGCCCCGTCCGCCGCCGGCCGGGTAGTTGACGATCACGATCCGGACGCCCGCCGCTTGCTCGGGAGCCGCGAGGGCCGCCGTATCGATGATCCGATCCTGGTGGGGAGTGCCGAAATGGCCCGGATAGTCGCCGGGGCCCAGCCAGCTTCCCTGGACTCCGTAGAAGGTGTCCTTGGGTGCACCGACCATCGTGACTCCGGAGTCCACGGATGCGGTGGAGATCGCGTAGACGTTGATGCGCTTTGCGACGCCGCTGAAGGGCTTCATCTTCAACAGCCGTATCGACAGCAGCCGCGAGTGCTTTTCGAAAACCGGAAGCTCCCGCCGCTGGAAGCCGTCGCCGAGGATGACCATGTTGAACTTGTCCAACGGGTCTCCGCTGCGGCGCAGAGTCCGTACCTCGGGCGCCTTCATCCTTGCGCCTTCCCGCGCGGCCTTCCTGGTCGTCGGGGCGGCCGCGGGCTCTCCCGCGGGAGCCAGGGGAGCGTGGCGGCGCGGACCGGCTTGTCCGGCGGCACCGCCAGCGTCGGCACCGGGGGAGTGGCCTGACCGGGCCTTGCCATGCTGTAAAGGGCGACGTGCTCCTGGTTGAAGACCGGCTTCTGGAACAGGCCCTCTCGTATGAACGTCAGCTCGGATCGGTGACAGGAAAGAAAACTGGCCCCCGCGGCCAACGGCAAATAGACCTCGCGGATCTTCTGGCTGGGATCGCCCGTCGATCCGACCAGCCCCGGGTAGCCTTCGGGAGCCTTGCGATCGAAATACACCTGCGGCGTTTCCGCGAAGCCGAAAGCCTTGAGGACCCGACCCCGCTCGTCGATCAGGCTCAGGACCGTCTCGGCGCCGGGGGAGGTGAACCGGGCGTACGTCTCCGGCGTCAGGATCGGCGCGTGCAGCAGCGCCGGCGACCACCGCCGAACGGGCGCCGCGGCCGTGACGCTCACCCTCCCTTTCTCGACGTGGAGACGAAGATACAGTCCCACCTCAGCCGCGGGCACGACGTTCCTCTTTCGTTCGGCGGAGCCCCACGAAGCTTCCCAGCTCCGCCATGAGCGCCGGGACCGGCGCGCGACCCGTCAGGATCTCGCGGGGGCCGGGTTGCCGTGGAAAACGCTCCCGATACTTGAGGGAGACGAGGTTGTACGCGCACAGGAAGTCGGGAATGCGATGGGGATCGGTGTTC
>Ga0207684_10004177_pt1 | contig 13717 bp, 14 predicted proteins | sample KBSK5501metaG_FD_184342 | JGI IMG/M metagenome (GOLD analysis project Ga0207684, IMG submission 184342) | Corn, switchgrass and miscanthus rhizosphere microbial communities from Kellogg Biological Station, Michigan, USA - KBS K5-50-1 metaG... | ecosystem: Host-associated > Plants > Roots >...
AGCGCGTGTACACGCCGGGCGACCGTCTCGACTGTCTGGTCGCGATGAATCCGGCCGCGCTCAAGGTGCACCTGCGGGACCTCAAGACCGGCGGCCTCCTGATCGTCAACACGCAGGCGTTCGACAAGCGGAACCTCGACAAGGCGGGCTACGCGGCGAATCCGCTCGACGAGCCGGCGCTGGCCGAGCGCTACCGCCTGCACAAGGTCGACATGACCGGCCTCACCCATGAGGCCATCAAGGACCTTCCGCTCAACACCAAGGAAAAGGACCGGACCAAGAACTTCTTCGCGCTCGGTCTGGTCTCATGGATCTACACGCGACCGCTGGAGCCGACCCTGGTCTGGATCGAGAAGCGCTTCGCGAAGAACAAGGACATCGCTGAAGCCAACACGCGCGTGCTGAAGGCCGGTCACGCCTTCGGCGAGACGGCCGAGATCTTCGGCGAGCACTACGCGATCGAGCCAGCGGAGATGGCGCCCGGACTCTACCGGGCGATGACCGGCAATCGCGCCCTGGCGTGGGGCATCCTCGCCGCCGCTCAGCGATCGAAGGTCCCGGTCGTCTACGGCGCCTATCCGATCACGCCCGCCAGCGACATCCTGCACGAGCTGGCCATGCACAAGCGCTTCCGCGTGCGGACGATCCAGGCCGAGGACGAGATCGCCGCCGTCACCGCCGCCATCGGCGCCTCGTTCGGCGGGGCGATCGGCGTCACCGCCTCGAGCGGTCCTGGGATCGCGCTCAAGAGCGAGGGCATCGGGCTCGCCGTGACGGCGGAGCTGCCGCTCGTCGTCCTGAACATCCAGCGCGCCGGGCCGTCGACGGGCATGCCGACGAAGACGGAGCAGGCCGACCTCATGCAGGCGCTCTATGGGCGCAACAGCGAGGCCCCGGTGATCGTGCTGGCGCCCGCCACGCCCGGCGACTGCTTCTACATCGCCTACGAGGCCGTACGGCTCGCCGCCAAGTACATGGTGCCGGTGATCGTACTGAGCGACGGGTTCCTGGCGAACGGCTCAGAGCCGTGGCTCATCCCCGACGCGACGAAGCTACCGCCGATCGAGATCGCGTTCAGGACGGAAAGGGAGGGCTTCTTCCCGTATCTCCGCGACCCGGCCACCCTCGCGCGGCCGTGGGTGCGGCCGGGAACGCCGGGTCTCGAGCACCGCATCGGCGGGATCGAGAAGCAGGACGTCACCGGGAACATCTCCTACGACCCGGAAAATCATGACCACATGGTGCGCACGCGAGCCGAGAAGGTCCGGCGCGTGGCCCAGGAGATTCCGCCGACCTCGATCAACGGTCCGGCCACCGGCGATCTCCTCGTCGTCGGCTGGGGCGGCACCTACGGCGCGATCACGGCGGCGGTCGAGCAAGCGCAGACGGCCGGGAAGTCCGTCGCCTCGGTCCACCTGCGCCATCTCAATCCACTTCCCCCAGATCTCGGCCACATCTTGCGGGAATACCGCAAAGTGCTGGTACCCGAGATCAACAGCGGACAGCTCGTGCGGGTACTCCGCGCCGAATACCTGGTGGACGCGGTTGGGTTCAACCGGGTGCGCGGCTTGCCGCTAGCGTCCGAGGAAATCCACGAAGCCATCAACCAGCTTCTCGGGAGCAAGCCATGACCCCGAGCGGGGCCGGAGCCAAGGAAGCGCCGAAGTACACGAAGAAAGACTTCGAATCGGATCAGGACGTGCGGTGGTGCCCCGGCTGCGGGGACTACGCCATTCTCTCGGCGATCCAGAAGACGATGCCCGACCTCGGCATTCCGAAGGAAGACATCGTATTCATCTCGGGGATCGGCTGCTCGAGCCGCTTCCCGTACTACATGAACACGTACGGCTTCCACACGATCCACGGCCGGGCACCGGCGATCGCCACCGGGCTCCGGGTGGCGCGACCCGAGCTGAAGATCTTCGTGGTCACGGGCGACGGCGACGGGCTCTCGATCGGCGGCAACCACATGCTGCACGTCCTGCGCCGCAACGTGAACCTGACGATCCTCCTGTTCAACAACCGGATCTACGGGCTGACGAAGGGGCAATACTCGCCGACGAGCGAGCTCGGCAAGGTGACGAAGTCGACGCCGCTTGGCTCGGCGGACCGTCCGATCAACCCGCTCGCGTTCGCCCTCGGCTGCGGCGCGACCTTCGTGGCGCGCACCGTCGACCGCAACATTCCGCACATGGACGAGATGCTGAAGCGGGCCGCCAAGCACAAGGGGACCGGGTTCGTCGAGATCCTCCAGAACTGCAACGTGTACAACGATCTCGCGTGGAACGTGATCTATGACCGGGAATCCAAGGTCCAGCACGAGCTTCGGCTCGAGCACGGCAAGCCTCTGCTCTTCGGCCCGCCCGATGACCGTCGCGCCCTGATCATGGAGGGCGTGACCCCCAGGGTGGTGCGCGCCAAGGACGTTCCGGAGAGCGCGCTCTGGGTCCATGACGAGAAGAACGTAAACGCGGCGAAGCTCCTCGCCGACCTCTTCGCGCCGGACTTTCCGATCCCGGTCGGCGTGCTCACCGCGGTCGACGCCCCGGTGTACGAGGACCTGATGCTCGAGCAAGAGCAGAAGGCGATCTCGGAGCGCGGGCCCGGCGACATCGCCAAGCTCCTGACGTCGGGAGACACCTGGAAGATCTCGTAGTCTGCCCCATGGGGCGTTCCACATGCCCCTGAGCGGCCCCTTCCTCCAGGAGCTCGAGCGCATCGTCGGCGCCGCCGGGCTCGTGCGTACGCTCGAGGGTCGCCTCGTCTACGAGTGCGACATGCACACCTTCTACAAGGGCGCCCCGGACGCGGTCGCTCTGCCCAGGCGCGCCGATGAGGTCGTCGAGATCGTGAAGCTCTGCCGGCGCGAGCGCATCCCCATCGTGCCCCGGGGTTCTGGCACCGGGCTGATCGGGGGCGCCATGGCCCCCGCCGGCGGCGTGATGATCGGCACCAACAGAATGGACGCGATCCTGGAAATCGACCTCCTCAATCGCTGCGCGACAGTCCAGCCCGGCCTGATCAACCTCTCTCTCACCCGAGCCGTCGCAAACAGCGGATATTTCTTCGCGCCCGATCCATCGAGCCAGATGGTCTCGTCGATCGGCGGCAACGTCGCGACCAACGCCGGCGGGCCCCACTGCCTGAAGTACGGGATCACGACGAACCACGTCCTCGGCCTCGAGCTGGTGGCCGGGACGGGCGAGCTGGTCCGCCTGGGCGGCAAGGCGGCTGAGCGGCCGGGCTACGACCTCCTGGGCGCGGCCGTGGGCTCGGAGGGGACGTTCGGCATCGTCACGGCGGTCACGGTCCGCCTCCTCCACGTCGCCGAAGCGGTGAAGACGATCCTCGCCTCGTTCACGGCGATCGAGGACGCCTCGGAAGCGGTCTCCGCGATCATCGCGGCCGGCATCGTCCCGGCGGCGCTCGAGATGCTCGACGAGCTGATGATCCGCGCGATCAACGAGGGCACCGGCGCCGGCTATCCCAAGGACGCCGCCGCCGTCCTCCTGATCGAGCTGGACGGCCCGGCCGCCGAGGTCGAGGCGCAGGGCGAGCGCGCGGCGCGGATCTGCTGGGAGCGCGGGGCGCTCGAGGTCCGCGTCGCCGCCGACGTCGCCGAGCGCGCGCTCCTCTGGAAGGGCCGAAAGGAAGCCGCGGGAGCGGTCGGACGACTCGCGCCGACCTATCTCCTGCAGGACGCCGTCGTCCCGCGCTCGAAGCTTCCGGCGATCATGCGCGAGTTGATCGCGATCGGCGCGCGGCACCGCGTCCAGATCGCCAACGTGTTCCATGCCGGGGACGGCAACCTCCATCCGCTCATCCTGTACGACGACCGTGAGCCCGAGGAGCTCGAGCGCGCGAAGGCCGCGAACGAGGATCTGTTGCGCGCCTGTATCGAGATGGGGGGCACGGTGACCGGGGAGCACGGCGTCGGCCTCGACAAGGCCAAGAATCTCCCGCTGCAGTACGCCGAAGCGGACCTGAATTTCATGTATCGCTTGAGGCGCGCGTTCGATCCCGATCTGATCATGAATCCCGGCAAGCTGCTGCCCTCGCACCCGGCCTGCGGCGAGGGATTCCGTCCGGCACGACCGCGCGTGCCCGACGGCGCCTGGATCTAGCACCGCGATGCCCGTCGCGGCGCGCTCGATCGGTGAAGCCCTCGTCACGATCGCCGGTCGCGCCCGGGTACGCGACGACACCGGCTCCCTCGATGCCGCGATCGTCGATGGGCTCCGCCCGCGCTGGGTGGTGGGTCCGGCGTCGATCGACGAGCTGAGCCGGGTGATCGCGCTCGCCCAGGACGCCGGGCTGGCGGTCGTCCCACGCGGGACCGGTAGCTCGCTCGAGCTCGGCCACCCGCCGTCGCGCGTCGACGTCGTACTCGATCTCGCGGGTCTCGATCGGGTGATCGAGTACAACCCGGACGACCTGACCATCACGGTCCAGGCGGGAATGGCGGCCGGCACGCTGGCGGCCTTGCTCGCCCCGCACCGCCAGTGGCTGCCGATCGATCCGCCTGGTATCGCTGCACGGACCCTCGGCGGCGTCACGGCGACCAACGCGAGCGGTCCGCTCCGAGCGCGGTTCGGCGGCCTGCGTGACCTGTTGCTCGGCGTGCGGCTCGTTCAACCCGACGGCGTCGTGACCTGGGGCGGCTCGAAGGTCGTGAAGTCCGTCAGCGGGTACGACGTGCCGAAGCTGATGGTCGGGGCGCTCGGCACGCTCGGTGTCCTCGCCGAGCTCACGCTGCGACTCCATCCGCTGCCGGACTCCGAGCGCTCCTGGCTCGTTCCCCTGGATCGGCCTCAGGCGGCGCAGGACTTCGTCGCGCGTCTCATCGATTCCCCGCTCCAGCCGAGCCGCGTCGAGCTCTTCAACGACAACGCCGCGAGGCTGCTCCTCGCCGAGTCTGGAAGCGCAGGTGTCGCGGTCTCGATCGGGAGCGTCGCCGACGCGGTGCGCGACCAAGGAGAGCGTCTGGGCGCGATGGCGAAGGCAGTCGACGCAGGGGTCGTCCCGCTGCCCGAAGGGTTCTGGAGCAGGGTGAGCTCCGCGATGGAGCCGCCACCAGGCTGGACGGCCCTTCACGTGACCTCGCTCGCCGGACACCTCGCCGACACCGTGGACGCCATTGGGGACATCGTGGGGACGGCGGCGTCCAACGCGGACGTGAGGCTGAGCGGGTGTGCCAGCTTCGGGACCTTACGACTTCTCATGGGCGGCGCGAGCGTCGCCGAGATGGCCGCCGTCACGACACGCGTGCGGGCCTGGGTCGGCGACATCGGGGGCAGCGCGGTCATCGCTCGCGGTCCGGTCGAGCTTCGAAGGACGGTCGATCCATGGGGGCCGGTCGAGCCGGGCGCGCTCGGCCTCATGCGCGCTCTGCGGAACGAGTTCGATCCCAAGCGAGTGCTGAACCCCGGCCGCTACGTCGGAGGCCTTTGATGGCGGCGAGCGCCCCCGGCGTCGACGGGCCCGATCTCGACGAGATCAGGAAATGCGTGCACTGCGGGATCTGCCTGCCACAGTGCCCAACCTATCGCGTGCTCGGCGAGGAGATGGACTCGCCGCGCGGCCGCATCTACCTGATGCGGGCGGCTGCCGAGGGCAGGGTGGGCCTTACCGAAACGTTCCAGCGGCACATCGATCTCTGTCTCGGCTGCCGGGCGTGCGAGACCGCGTGCCCGTCTGGGGTCAGGTTCGGATCGCTCCTCGAGGCGACGCGCGCCCAGCTGCGCCGGCACGGACCGCCGCCGAAGCGTCGACTGCTCGACGCCTTCGTGTTCGCCGTATTTCCGGAGCCCGCGCGGCTCGGGGCCGCGCTCTCGGCGTACAAGCTCTACCGGCGCTCAGGGCTTCGAGCCCTCGTGCGCGCGACCGGCGTCCTGCGCATCTTCCCGCGGCTCGCCGCGATGGATGCGCTCCTCGACGACGTCCCGGCGGCGGCGCCGATGCCCGAGGTGGTTCCCGCACGGGGACGCGCGGTCGGTCGAGTCGGGCTCCTGACGGGCTGCGTCCAGCGCCACCTCTATCCGCACGTGAACCGGGATACCGCGCGACTCTTGGCGCTCGCCGGCTTCGACGTCGTGATTCCACGCGTCCAGGGGTGCTGCGGTGCGCTCGAGCTTCACGCCGGCCGAGCCGACGCCCACGCCGCACGCGCCCGGGCGCTCGCCGACGCCTTTCCGCCTGATCTCGACTTCATCGTCACCAACGCGGCGGGCTGCGGCTCGGCCATGAAGGACTACGACCATCGGATTCCCGAGCTTGCGCACTTCTCGGCCCGGGTCCGCGACGTCACGGAGCTCCTGTCGGGCGCCGAGCTGCCCCTGGGCCCGCTCGATCTCACGGTGACGTACCACGACGCCTGCCATCTGGTCCACGGGCAACGCGTGCGACATGAGCCTCGCCAGCTGCTGGCTCGCATCCCCGGGCTGAGGCTCGTCGAGCTCGAAGACAGCGAGCTCTGCTGCGGGAGCGCCGGCGTCTACAATCTGCTCGAGCCCGACATGGCCCGCGACCTCATGGACCGAAAGGCCGCCCGGATCGCCGAGACCGGCGCGCAGGTGGTCGCGGCGGCGAACCCGGGCTGCCTGCTCCAGATCGCCCTGGGATGTCGCGAGCGCGGTCTGGACGTGGCGCTCGTTCATCCCGTAGAGTTGCTGGCGAGGGCCGCCGATGCGTATCAGGGTTAAGGACCACGCGAAGCTCCAGCCGGACAAGATGGCGAAGATCGCCCTGGCGGCGACGCCGCGCGCCCTGCTCGACCTCTACTGCGTGGCGCCCGGCCAGGAGCAGAGGCCGCACACCCACGGGGACCAGGACAAGTTCTACGTCGTCCTCGAGGGTCGCGGGCGCTTCCGGCTCGGCTCCGCCGAGCACACGCTGGAGGCCGGGGACGCGCTCGTCGCGCCCGCCGGCGTCGAGCATGGGCTCGTCAACGACGGCGACGCGCGCTTGCTGGTCGTCGTCCTGGTGACGCCGCCACCGCCCCACGCATGACCGATCGGCGCGCGTCGCTGATGGTCACGTGCCTCGGCGACCTGTTCTTCCCCGAAGTGGGCGTCTCGATCGTGCGCGTGCTCCGAAAGCTCGGTGTCACCGTCGACGTCCCCGCGGACCAGACGTGCTGCGGCCTGCCGCTCTTCAACTCGGGCTATCACACCGAGGCCGCGGCCGTCGCCCGCCGGACCGTCTCGCTGTTCAAGGATTCGGAGCACGTCGTGGTGCCGTCGGGCTCCTGCGCGTGGATGGTCAAGCACGAGTATCCGGGACTCCTGGCCGAGGCGGGGCTGGCGCGCGAGGCGGAACAGCTGGCGGCGCGCACGCACGAGCTCTCGCAATTCCTGGTCCGCGTGCTCGGCGTGACGGAGTTCACGTCGGCCGTGCCCGGACGCGTCACCTACCACGACTCGTGTCATCTCCTGCGCGGGCTCCACGAATCCCAGAGCCCTCGAACGCTCCTGGGCAAGCTCAGGGGCGCGGAGCTGGTCCCGCTGCCCGGCGCCGACGAGTGCTGCGGCTTCGGCGGCTCGTTCGCGGTGCGATTGCCCGAGGTCTCCTCGCAGATCCTCGCCAAGAAGCTCGCCAACGTCGAAGCCACCGGCGCCGACTGTCTGGTCGCCTGCGACGCCGGATGCCTCATGCAGATGGGCGGTGGGCTCACGCGCAAGAAGTCGAGGGTGCGGGCGCTCCACCTCGCCGAGCTCCTGGACGGGAGCCGGTGAGCGGCGGCGAGCTCGCGACGCCGTTTCGTCAGCGCGCCGGCGGCGCGATGAAGGACACGTTTCTCCAGGAAGCCCTCACGATCGCCACGACCAAGTTCATCGGGCTCCGCCGCGAGGCCTTCGCCGGCTTCCCCGAGGGCGAGGCGCTGCGCGACCAGGCACGCGCGATCAAGGAGGCGACGCTCCAGGAGCTCGACCGCCACCTCGAGACCCTGATCGCCAACGTCGAGCGCCTGGGCGGCCACGTCCACTACGCGGCGACCCCCGCGGAGGCGCGCTCGATCATCGTCGACATCGCGCGCCGAACCGGCACGCGGATGGCGGTGAAGTCGAAGTCGATGGCGACCGAGGAGATCCACCTCAACGAGGCGCTCGAGGCGGCCGGGATCACGCCGGTCGAGACGGACCTGGGCGAGTACATCATCCAGCTCGCGCACGAGCGGCCCTCGCACATCATCGCGCCGGCGATCCACAAGACGAAGGGGCAGGTGGCCGAGCTCTTCACCCGGGAGCTCAAGCGCCCGGCGGAGCCCGATCCAGAGGCGCTGACGCGAATCGCCCGCGGCGAGCTGCGCGAGAAGTTCCTCCAGGCCGACCTCGGGATCACCGGCGCGAACTTCGCGGTGGCCGACACGGGCACGATCGTCCTCGTCACGAACGAGGGCAACGGGCGGATGGTCACCTCGCTGCCGCGCGTGCACGTGGCGGTGATGGGGGTCGAGAAGGTCGTGCCCTCGCTGACGGATCTCATGGTGTTCCTGGCCATCCTCGCGAAGAGCGCGACGGGCCAGAAGCTCTCCGTCTACACCTCGCTGGTCCAGGGACCGCGACGTGCAGGCGAGCTCGAGGGCCCCGAGGAGTTCCACCTCGTGCTGCTCGACGGCGGCCGCATCGCGCAGATCGGCGGACCGCTGCGCGAGGCGCTCTCGTGCCTGCGCTGCGGCGCCTGCCTGAACGTCTGCCCCGTGTACCGCCAGATCGGGGGCCACGCCTACGGCTATACGTACCCCGGCCCGATCGGCATCCTCTTGACGGCCATGATGGAGGGCACACCAGCGGTCAAGGATCTCGCCCACGCCTCGTCGCTCTGCGGCGCGTGCGCCGATGCGTGTCCCGTACGCATCGACATTCCACGCATGCTGATCGACCTGCGACGCGAGGTGGGCGACCGGAAGATCGCGCCGTGGAGCGAGCGCGTCGCGTTCACGCTGCTCTCACGGTTGCTCCGGCACCCTCGGCTCTACCGCCTCGCGGCCAGGGCCGGCCGACTGCTCCAGCGGCCCTTCGCCGGCAGCGGGCGCGTCAGCCGCCTGCCGCGTTTCTTCGGCGAGTGGACGCGCACGCGTGACCTGCCGCCGGTGGCCTCGCGCACGTTCCAGGAGCGCTGGGCCTCGGACAAGGATCTTCGCGCGTGACCACGAAGGCCGAGTTCCTGGGAAGGATCCGCGAGCAGGTGCGGCGAACACCGGGCCGGTTCTCGGCCTCCTCCGCCAGGCGCCCGGAGCATCCGGCCGCCGAGGCGGAGACGATCCGGCGTGAGCTCGCCGAGCGGTGGCCCGAAACGCTGGGCTCGTTCCGCCGCGAGTTCGAGAGCGTGGGCGGCGTGTTCTAGGTCGCGTCCGTCGACATGGTCCCGGCCACCGTCGCGCGGATCGCGCACGGGCGTGAGGCGCGCGAGCTGGTGGCCTGGCATGCCTCGGCCCTAGGCGCCGACCTGACGCAGGCCTTGGAGGCCCGCGGTCTCGACGTCCATCAGATGCCCGCCGCGGAGCCGCTCGCCGTCGCGGAGCGAGAGCGGCTCCGGACAATCGCCGCTCGCGCCGACCTCGGGCTAACCGGTGTCGATCTCGCCATCGCCGAGACGGGCACCTTGGTGCTCGTGTCCGGCGCCGGACGGCCGCGCTCGACGTCGCTGCTGCCGCCGTGTCACATCGCGGTCTTCGACCGAACCGCGCTGGTCGAATCGCTGCGCCAGGTCGGCGTCTTTCTCGAGGCGTGGCACGGCGACGGCACACCGCCGGCGCGCGGCGCCGTCATCAACTTCATCACGGGCCCGAGCCGAACGGCCGATATCGAGCTCACGCTCACGCGGGGCGTTCACGGGCCTAAGGAAGTGCACGCGATCTTCGTGGAGCAGGGCATCCGTGGCTGAGCGCTACTTCACGGTCGCCGACGTGGAGGCGCTGATCCCCGAGCTCGCCCGCATCATGGAGCGCGTGATGTCGGCGCACGCCGAGGTGAGCGCGACGCAAGAGCGGATGCAGGCCGAGCAGCAGCGGATCGCCATGGCCGGCGGCGGCGTTCTCGACCGTCGGGCCTGGCGCGCCGACAAGGCCAAGGTCGAGCGGCTGACCGGCGAGATCCGTCGGGGGCTCGGCGAGATCGTCGAGCTCGGCGGCGCGCCCAAGGACCTCGGTCTCGGCCTGGTCGACTTCCTGCACCTCCGCGACGGGCGTGAGGTCAACCTCTGCTGGAAATACGGCGAGCGCGAGATCCGCCACTGGCACGGCCTGGACGAAGGCTACGCCGGGAGAAAGCCACTCTGATGCCGTACAGCGCCATCCTGTTCGATCTCTTCGATACCCTGGTCCGCTTCGACCGCGAGCGCATGCCCGAGATCGAGATCAACGGCAGCACCGTGCGCTCCTCGGCCGGGCTCCTGCACGCCATCTTGACGACGCAGGCACCCCAGGTCGGCCTCGACCGGTGCTACGAGGCGCTGGGCGAAAGCTGGCGAGAGGCCGAGCGCCTGCGGGCGATCGACCATCGCGAGGTGCCCGCCGCCGCGCGCTTCGCCCATTTCTTCCGGACGCTCGGGCTGGACGAGACCGCGTTGCCGGACGGATTCGGTCGCGCGCTGATCGACGCCCACCGTAACGCGCTCGGGCGCGCCGCCGAGTTCCCGGCCCACCACGGCCCGCTCCTTCGGCGGCTCGCTGAGCGCTACAAGCTCGCGGTCGTCTCGAACTTCGACTACACACCCACGGCCCTCGACATCCTCGAGCGCGCGGGGGTGGTGGACCTGTTCGAGACCATCGTCGTGTCTGACGAGGTCGGCTGGCGCAAGCCCCGGCGCGACATCTTCGACGCGGCGCTGGGCCGCCTGGGCGTGCGGGCGGAGGAATCGCTCTTCGTCGGCGATCGCGCCGACATGGACGTGCTGGGCGCCCAGCAGATCGGCATGGACGCCGCGTGGATCAACCGCGACGGCGAGCCGCTGCCGGCCGGGATCCAGGCACCGACCTACGAGATCCGCGACCTGGGCGAGCTGGCGACGATCCTGAAGCTCTGAGCCGCCTGCCTGTATCCTAAGAGCATGGCCACCACACGCAGGATCATCATCATCGGATCGGGGCCGGCCGGGTACACGGCGGCGATCTACGCGGCGCGTGCCAACCTCGCGCCGCTCATGCTCACGGGGGCGCAGTACGGCGGCCAGCTCATGCTGACGACGCTCGTCGAGAACTACCCGGGGTTCGTCGAGGGCATCCAGGGACCCGAGCTGATGGAGGCGATGCAGAAGCAGGCCGCTCACTTCGGCACCGAGATCCTCGCCGAGGACGCGACGGCCGTGGATCTCTCGACGCGTCCGTTCGTCGTCAAGGCCGGCGCGCAGACCTTCGAGTCGCACACGATCGTCATCGCCACTGGAGCCTCGGCGAAGCTGCTCGGCCTCCCGGCCGAGTCGAAGCTGATGGGACGCGGCGTCTCGACCTGCGCGACCTGCGACGGCTTCTTCTTCAAGGACCAGAACATCATGGTCGTCGGAGGCGGGGACTCCGCGCTGGAGGAGGCCCTCTATCTCTCGCGCCTGGGCCGGCGGGTCGACGTCGTGCATCGGCGCGACACGCTCCGCGCCTCGAAGATCATGCAGGAGCGCGCGCTCAAGAACCCGAAGATCGAGTTCATCTGGAACACGGTGGTGGAAGACGTTCTCGACGTCGCCCAGGGTAAGGTCACGGGCGTCCGCCTGAAGAACGTGAAGACCGACGCGCGCGAGGAGCGGGCGGTGGACGGGCTCTTCGTCGCGATCGGTCACCGGCCGAACACGGAGATCTTCCGCGGCCAGGTCGAGCTGCTGCCGAACGACTACATCAAGGTCAAGCCGGGCACCACGCAGACCAGCGTGCCCGGAGTCTTCGCGGCCGGCGACGTGCAGGACTCCACGTACCGCCAGGCGGTGACGGCCGCTGGGAGCGGTTGCATGGCGGCGCTCGAGGCGGAGCGCTACCTGGAAGCCACGGACACCCACTAGTGCGCTATCATGCTGGCGACTCTAGACCCAAGGAGAGCGTTCACATGCCCGTATCGGTGACCGTCTACAGCAACGTCGGGTGAGGGCCCTGTCACAAAGCGATGGAGTATCTATCGCAAAAGGGCATCCCGTTCACGGAGCGGAACGTGGGGAAGGACCCGAAGGCGCGCGAGGAGTTGATGGCGCTCGGCCTCCTGTCCTTGCCGGTGATCATCATCGGCGACAAACGGCTCACCGGCTTCAACCCGAACGCGATCGACGCGGCGCTGAAGGCGTCGTAGTCGAGGAGGCGGCATGCAAGAGCCCTCGGCCGGCAACATCGACAAGATGTGGGCGTACGCCCGAAAGTACGCCGAGAAGTCGGGCACGTCGCTCCATCCCGATCGGGCCGTGACCGAGACCGTCGTGACGGGGCTGGCCCGCCACATCGAGCAGGTCGGTAAGCCTCTCTGCCCGTGCAACTTCTATCCGGACCCTGCCGCCGAGGCCAAGCTGCGCCGCTGGATCTGCGCCTGCGACGAGATGCAGAAGTACAAGTACTGCCACTGTCTGCTCTTCGTGCGGTCGGACGGTCTCCCCATCACCGAGTACCTTCCGGAGGGGCACGAGGGGCGCGACGCCTACGGAATCGTGAAGGACGAGCATCCGGACAAGGGCCGCGCGATGGCGAAGGTCCTCGACCGGCACCAGGCCGAGTCCTCGGCGGATGGCTAACACCGAACACTCGGTTGCGCGCGGGACGCTGGCCGCCCGGGCGAGGCTCACGCGGGCGTTGTACTGGCCAACCACATCACGACCTTCGCGATGTCGGAGCTACCGATGAGCCTGAAGACCGAGGCGAACTTCAGCGCGGTCCTCACGAACGCGAATTCCGTCGCGATTTCGAGCGCGCATAGGAAAAAGGCGCCGTAGAACGCCGACGCGTGTCGTTCCGACCATCCCAGGAGACGCGGCATCACCGAACTCCGCCGGAGCATCTCATTGACTAGCGGTACCGTCACAAGCGCTACGGCCGCCCCCGCCAAGATATCGGTCGCCCAATGCCGCCCGAAATAGACGCGCGGAAGACAGACGACGAACAGGCCATGCAGGGCGACGACAAGACCAAGCGCTCTTGACGCCGACCAAAGACCTACAGCAAGGGCGAACAGCACCGCCGCGTGACCGCTAGGAAATGAGGTCGACTCTGACGTGAAGGTCATCCCGTCCGGCAGATATGGCACGAGCAACGTGCTCGTGGGATCCGCGATTGGCCGTGCGCGGAAAGGCAGAATGACTCGGAAGACGAGGGTCACGAGGATCGACGCGTAGGTTCCGACGAGCGCCGAGAGCATCGCTACTCGCTTTGGTCGACCCTCTGGCGTCTCGCCGTTCGCAAACCAAGCCCCCCAGAGCAGTGCCATTACGATGCCGGCCTGCGTAGCGGGTTGTGTCCACGCCCACCAGAGCAGCGTGTCGACCACCGGCGACCGCCGAGCGAATCGGCCGAAGAAGGCAGTCACGCTCATGTCGAAGTGGATCGCCGTATCGATCATTCGCTCCGGCGTCTCTATGACAACGAGGGTCAACAGAGCGGCAAGGATTCCGCCAGCGATGGCAAGCGTCATGATCGGCGTGTCAGACAGTTGACTGCTAATCCGCATATCATTCACTGTACGGCATTACTCGTGAGGAACTCGCCAGCATTTTTGAAGTCTTTCCGGAAGGGAGCACAAATTTACTACCTTCA
>Ga0207684_10004179_pt1 | contig 13711 bp, 16 predicted proteins | sample KBSK5501metaG_FD_184342 | JGI IMG/M metagenome (GOLD analysis project Ga0207684, IMG submission 184342) | Corn, switchgrass and miscanthus rhizosphere microbial communities from Kellogg Biological Station, Michigan, USA - KBS K5-50-1 metaG... | ecosystem: Host-associated > Plants > Roots >...
TGTTTATCGAGTACGCGGCCGACTATCCCATGCATGGGGGCCCGCGGCCGATCCTCCACGCGGGCACCGCGTATCGCATCACGCCAAGGAATCAGGTTGACCTCCACATCGGGATGGGCGTGTCGCGGGCCGCGCCTGATTTCTTCGTCGGCATCGGCTACTCTTTCCGGCTCGACCATCTCCTCGACGCGGCGGCTGGCCGGATGCGCTGAAAGCGATGGCTGCGCGCACAAGGGCCCGCCCATGCCGAACACGCAGGTGTCCTGGCCCCCGAGATATACGTTCCGTTCTGGTCTCACGATGATGGCTTCGTTGGACACGGGGTGGTCGGTCCTGGTGTCCTCGTCTTTCCGTAGTCGGCGAGCTGGTGACGGAGCGCCATTCGCGCCCGCGACAGCCGAGATTTTACGGTGCCAACGGGACACCCCATCACGTTGGCGACCTCGTGCTCGCTCAGGCCCTCGAGGTCGAGCAGAACCACGGTGCGCGCCTCTTCGGACAAGCTCATCAGCGCCCGTTCGATCTCCTCGCCCACGACCGTGCGGAGGTGTTCCAGCTCGAGATCGCCTCGGAGCCACCCGCCGTCGGTAGCATCGTGCTGACTCGGGTTTACGGTATCGAGCCCTCCTACCGTCGGGTCACGACGTTGCCGACGGTAGAGGCTGATGAAGGTATTCCGAAGAATCCGGATGAGCCAAGCTTTGAGATTCGTGCCGGGCGTGAACTGCGCGGCCGCTCGCAACGCGCGCGTGTAGGTCTCCTGGACGAGATCCTCGGCATTCGTTGCGTTCCGCGTCAGGTAGCGCGCCAGGTTGTGGAGGGTATCGGCATAGGCGAGGGCCTCGCGTCCCAGTTCCGCCGCCTGCCAGCGCGGCTCGTCTGTCACGGGGCTCACCACGTGCCATCGCCCTTCAGCAGGGCGTCGATGAAGGCCAGCGCCCGCCCGCACTCCTCCCGCAACACCCCAACCAACTCCGACACGATGCCCCCTGCCACATGGAGTGTGGTCTCGCGGTGGCTATCCACGACGGCAAAGGCCGTACCATGGCGAGGTGGCGCGGGCGCGAGCGACCGCAAAGGGTCGTCAACCCAAAGGAAAATCAGAGGGCCGGTGGGAGGGACGGCAGGCGACGCAGGACTTTCACGTTATGTTGTGAATGCTCACTCCCCTCGAGGACCTCCGGTGGCCACATGCAAGGAGCTTCGGATGTCCTGCACGCGCGCCGGGTCGCCCAGGTCGTTCCACTCCACATCGCTCACGGGAAGCACCGCCAGGTTTCCAGGGCGCGCCGCCAGCACGGACCGCGAAAAATCGATCGTCGGTAGGCCGCAGTAGACGACGTCGACCGCGGCCGCCTCTCCCACGGTGCCGAGACACCGCCGAACGGGCTCGAACGCCCGGTACAGGTCGGGGAGCGCCAGCTTGATCAACGCCAGCAGCGCGGATACGCGCGCGACCATGACGAAGCTGTTCCAGAGCCACCCGCACGCCCGGTACCGCTCACTATCGAGCCGGGAGGGCTTCTCGTGGAAGCCCCGCACGAGCCGGAGAGGTCTCGTCGACCTCCAGGCGAGCAGCTCACCCGGCTCGATCCAGCCGTAGCCGCCGCGGTCCAGACCCTCGGGCACGATCCCGAGCAGCGTCACCAGGTCCGGACGGTCGGCGCTCGCCTCGAAGGCCGCCTCCACATGGCTCATGAACGCCCGGTCATCGGACACATGGTGGTCGGCCGGGAAGAACGCCACGCGGTCCCGAGGAGCCAGCGTGGTGAGCCGGAGAAGCGCGTACAGCACCGCTGGCGCGGTCCCGCGGTTCTCCGGCTGGACCACGACCGCCCCGGTCCGCATGGACGCCAGGGCAGGCAAATAGAACCGCTCCTGCGTCCGCGTCACCACGACCAGAGTCCGCTGCGGCGCGACGCCCAGCACCACACGCCGGCGGGTCGCCTCCAGCAAGGAGGTGTCGCCGAGAATCGCGCAGAACTGCTTGGGTCGGTCGTCGCCGACCAGGGTCCGAGTGAGCGGGCGAAGGCGAGTGCCCTCTCCCCCGGCCAGGATGACCCCCCACCGGTGCGGGATCGACGGTTGGCTCATTCCACCACCAGCTGGCCCTTCATCCCGAGATCGCGGTGCAGCCGACTTCCTTCCTTCATGTCACACCCGATGTCGAACGTTCCTCTCGCCTCAGGCGTGAACTTGATCTCGGCGCTCTTGCCCGGGCGCAGTTTCACGTACTTGACACCGTTCGGCGCATCGACTTCCATCTCCCCTCCTTCGACTTCGAGGTCCCGGGAAGCCAGATACGGGGACGTGAACATGTGCGTCATCCGCCCTCGGTTTACCACCTGGAGGGTGACCGGCTTGCCCACCGAAAGAATCACTCGCGCCGGGGTGAACGCATACTCCTTGAGCACGATGCGGACGACGGTCGACGGCTCGCCGTGAGCCGGCCCGGGACCGGCGACCCCGAGCCCGATGACCGCCGTGGCCACCGACGCGACCGCGAGACCGCGCGTGATCGTCATGCTCACTTCACCACGACCTTCCCAACCATCAAGGGATGGAGGGTGCAGAAGTACTGGTAGACGCCAGGCTTCGTGAACTTGTAGGCGTAGGTTTCGTCCGTCTCGATCCCGGGCGATCGGAAGGCCCCGGCTGTCGACACCACGGTGTGCACATCCTCGTCGTGATTCACCCACGTGACGGTCCCCCCGACCGGGACGGTCACTGTCGGGAGACTGAACTTGTGCTTGGCGATCTCGATCCGAGGACTACTGGGGCTTCCGGTGGCCGCGGCGATGACGCCCGCTGTCGCATCCCCTCCATCGTGGTGCGGCCCGGCCATCACCCCTCCAGGCGAGGCCACCAGACCGTACAGGGCGACCCCTATGGTCGCCGACTTCCACACGACGCCAGTTGGAAACAGTCGATGCTGCGTCTTCATTGGATGATCTCCCTTGCGGCCCGTTGTTGGTGCTGGTCGCCGGTCTTAACGCGTCGGGCCTCGCCGCGTTCCGGCCTCCGTGCTACGGAACTCGATACGCGTAGACCTCGACGGACACCCGGCTCGGGGGCGCGGGCGTCGGCACGTTGACGACGAACGGCCGCGAGTCCTGCGAGGCGAGGACGCCGGCGAGCGTGACCCGTTGCTGCGTGAGGGGCATTTCCCCGCTCGTCCACAAGACGATCTGCAGGGTGACGTCCGCGACCTCCGGCCCCTCGCGATTCTCCAGCCGGCCGTCGATGTGCACCCGATCGCCCGAGTCCTCCGCCTTCCAGGCCAGCGAAAAGACCTGGTCGCGGGCGGAATCCGTGAAACCCGCCGCAGCGGTTCCGCCGGCACGGCTGGGCGCCGCGTCCGCGACAGCCGCTGCGGGCGCGCGGGTAACCCCCTGGTTAGAGAGCGGAACGAGCCCGGCGCACCCCGCGACGGCCAATCCGGCCACGAGGGACGCCGCCCCGCCAAAGAAATCGATGTAGCGATCGATTGGTCGCGGCCGGTCGCGCTTGAAGAGGGATACGCGCATGGCTGGCTCCCCCTCACCCGACAATCTTGTGATACGGCGCCCGGCCCTCTGGGCCCGACATGGTGGCGACGCCGGCGGCTTCAGGATGTGCCGCGGTGTACGCCGCCAACCCGACCGACGCGACAAGCGCGAGGCAGAAACTGCTGATGCTGACCAGCACGAGGTGTCCCATCGTCGTCCTCCCTTGAGTGACTGCCTTCACCGATGCGAACGCCCTCGCACGCATGGCGTTCCCGGCGTCGGAACACAACACTCCCGGAACGATTCATCGAGCTCGGCGTTGACATCCCGGCGAAACCCGCGCAGGCAACGACGCGGCAGGCATTGCGTTGGTACGTGTGAGGACGACGCCAACCCTGACAGGAGGACTCACATGGCTCGTGACACAGATCGACGCCACCGGTGCTCGCGGATTCGCAGAATCATCGTGCCGGCTCTCGCGCTGAGCGGAGCGCTGGCGCTGGCCGGCTGCGCGTTTCAGACCAGCAGCGATCTCGGCCCGATTTCCGAATGCGGTGACTTCAACCCGGCCACAGAACCGTGCCCGCTCTCGCCCTGATGGGCATAGCCCGGCGGCCCGACCTGCGCCCCGGCCGCGGTCACGGACAGGAGCTTGATGGAACTGAACCCGTAGGGAACGATCCGTCCGTGCTAACGCGAGGGCGAGCGATTCGTTCCGCGGGATGCGATCTCAAGCGGGTTGACCTCTCGGAGCGCCGCGCTCATAGTCTGTGCGGGGCGTCATGGCTACCACACCCAAATGCGCGCGGGGCTGCACACCGGCGAGTGCGATGTGATCGGCGAGAAGGTCGGCGGCATCGCCGTCCACATCGGTGCACGAGTAGCCGGGCTGGCCAAGCCGGGCGAGGTCCTGGTCTCCAACACCGTCACGGATCTCGTGGCGGGCTCAGGGATCCGGTTCGAGGAGCGCGGGGCGCACACCCTCAAGGGCGTCCCCGGCGAGTGGCGGCTTTTCGCGGTCGCGCCGGCCGCTTGAATGAAACACTGGGTCGGCACCTGGACCACCGCGCCCGCGCCGGCCGAGGGCGCCGCGTTCAGCAACCACACCCTGCGGATGAACGTCCGCGCGAGCCTCGGCGGCGACACGCTGCGGGTGCGCCTGTCCAACGCCTATGGCAGCCGCCCCCTCGCCGTCGGCGCCGCGCGGATCGGGCTGCGCGACACCGGCCCCGACATCGTCTCGGGCTCCGACCGCCAGCTGACCTTCGGCGGCGCCGAGACCGCGACCATCGCCGCGGGCGCGCTCCTGGTCAGCGACCCGGTCTCGCTGCCCCTGCCCCCGCTCGGCGACCTGGCGATCAGCGCCCATCTGCCCGGCGACTTGCCGGCGAGCTTCGGGATCACCGGCCGCTACTCACGCCAGACGAACTACATCTCCCCGCCGGGCGACTTCACCGCCGCGGTCGCGATGCCGGTCGGCAAGCTCACCGACGACTGGTACTTCGTCTGTGGGGTCGACGTGCTGGCTTCACCGGAGACCGGCGGGATCGTCGCCCTCGGCGACTCGCTGACCGACGCCAACATCTCCACCATCGACGCCTTCTGCCGCTGGCCCGATCAGCTCTCGCGGCGGCTACAGGCCCGCGCCGGCGGCCGCCCGATGGCGGTCATGAACCAGGGGCTCGGCGGCAACCGGATCCTGCACGACGTCCGGGGCGACAGCGGGCTGCGCCGCTTCGACCGCGACGTGCTGGCCCAGCCCGGCGTCACCCACGCGATCGTGATGCTCGGCACCAACGACCTCCGCAACCGCTGGGCCAGGCCCGAGGAGGAGGTCACCGCGGAGCAGATGATCGCCGGCCTGAAGCAGCTCGCGGTGCGCGCCCGCACGCGCGGCATCAAGATCTTCGGCGCCACCCTGACGCCGTACGAGAACGAGACCTTCCTCGTCGGCGCCTGGACCCCGGTGCGCGAAGGGAAGCGCCAGGCCGTCAATACGTGGATCCGTGACGGCGGCGCCTTCGATGCGGTGGTCGACTTCGACCGGGCGCTGCGCGATCCGGCCCACCCGGCTCGCATGCTGCCGATCTACGACTGTGGCGACCACCTCCACCCGAGCGATCAGGGGTACAACGCGATGGGGGACGCGATCGACCTGGCGCTGTTCGACTAGCCGGATGCCGCGCGCCCGCTGATCGACCTCACACGCACTTGTTCTGGGCGTTCGACCACTCCATCTGCACGGTGTACCCGGCGATCTTCTTGAAGTGCCAGGCGCAGATGTCGCCGATCTCCCCGTTGACCTGGTCGTACCAGCCGGACCCCGGCACCGGGTCGGTGACCGCCTCGCAGAATTCGTGGGAGCTGGTGCCGGTGAGGGCGTCGAACGCCGCCATCCCGCCCAGGCAGCCGGCGCACGTGGGGTATGGCATCACCGCGTAGTAGACCTTGCCGACGGCGTCGTGGTAGCCGCAGTAGTTCTGGCACGACTTGCTCCCGCCCATGATGGAGACGATGCCCGGCTCCAGGTAGATGAAGTACAACGTGTTGCTCGTGCTCTTCGGCACCGTCTTGGCGGCGATCCACGCCTTGAGCTGCTTGCGGATCGTCGAGTTCGTGACGCTGCCCACCGGCGCGCCGGCGGGGATCAGCTTGGTCCCGATGAACGACCCGTTCCCGATGGCCTTGCCGGGAACGCTGTACTCCTGGAGTTGGGTCATGAGGGGGCTGACCACGATCGCCTGAAAGAACTTGTTGAGGTTCTGCATCATGTTGCTGCCGGATGCCTGGCTCCACTGCTGGCCCCAGAAGATCGTGAACACCTGGACGCCGGTGAGGAGCGGCCCGTTGTTGTACGTCAGGTGCGCGGTCGCCGCCGCCACATGCGGCTGGCCGTCAAACAGATCGGAGCCGGGCGGCTCGGCCCGGAGGCGTCCCATCTCGTCGATCGACACGGAGGGCTTGGGATAGTGGAGCGGCACGATGCGGACGTACTCGCCCGGCGAGAACTTCGAAGCGCCGACCCTGGCTCGGGCCGGGGTTTTCTTCTTCGCGGCCACGCGCGCCTTGCTCTTCTTCATCGCATCCTCCTCTGTCCCGAATCGTGAAAGCTTCTGGTGACCCCTTCCAGGAGGGTAGCGCCGGTCGGAGCGGCGATCCGATCTTTCTGCCCTTACTGTTACTGCGGCGACCGAGCTGCCCGAGGCGCTGTAGAATTGGGTTCCCGGTCACCCGCCCGCGGCGTCCCCGAACTTCGCGTCCCGCGTCTTGATCCGGTCCTTCACTCCCTTGGCCCGCGCCGCCGCGCCGTAGGTGCCGAGCGCCTGACGGTGCGGGATGGTCAGCATGTAGTTCTTGAACGCCGCCTCGAGGGCGCGCCGCTGGCCCTGGATGTCCATCGTCTCGTTCACCGACGCCTTGGCGAGCCTGAGCGCGAAGGGATCCTGCATCGCGATGCGCCCCGCCAGCTCGAGCGTGGCGTCGGCCAGCGCGGCGCGTGGCACCACCCGGTTGACGAGGCCGAGCTCGCGCGCGGTGGCCGCGTCGATGTAGTCGCCGGTGAAGAGGTACTCCTTGGCCTTCCGCGGGCCGAGATCCCACGGCATGCTGAAGTACTGCACGTGCGCGCCGCCCCAGCGCACCATCCGGTCGGCGAACAGCGCGTCCTCGGCGGCGATGATGAGGTCGCAGCACGAGGCCAGCATGAGCCCGCCCATGATGCAGTAGCCCTGTACCTGGGCGATGGTCGGCTTGGGCACCTCGCGCCAGCGCAGGCAGGTCTCGAGGTACAGCTCGGACAGCCGCTTGAGGTTCTCGGGCAGGCCCGGGCCGACCGGGTGGGCCTTCTGGTCCTCGAGCTCGTCCGGGCTGCCGAGGTCGTGGCCCGCCGAGAAGTGCGCCCCGGCGCCCGCCACGATGATGACGCGCGTCGCGTCGTCCTCCGACGCCGCGCGGAATGCCTCGTCGAGCTCGAGGATCATCACGCGGCTCTGGGCGTTGAGCACCTCGGGCCGGTTCGCGGTGATGCGCACCACGGCTCCCAGCTGTTCGTAGCGGATCGTGCGGAAGTCCATGGGCCCCACAATAGCCCACGCGGGCGCGTCGCGACCAGCCCCATCGCGGCGTGGACATTGACCGGCGGGGCGCGCTTGGGTACGGTGAAGCACCCAAGAACATCCACGGAGGTCTCCAGATGGCGGGCCGGCTTCGGGACAAGGTGGCGCTGATCACAGGCGCGGGATCGGGCATCGGCGCGGCGACGGCCGTGGTGTTCGCGCACGAGGGCGCGAAGGTGGCGCTCGCCGACCTGCAGCCGGCAAATCTGGAAACCGTGGCGGCCCAGGTCAAAAGCGCCGGCGGCGAGGCGCTGGTGATGGTGGGCGACGTGACGAGCAGGGCCGACTCGCAACGGTTCGTCGACGAGACGGTGAAGCGATTCGGCCGGGCGGACGTGCTCGTGAACAGCGCCGGGGTAGCCCCCCGGAACGCGCCGGCCGACTGGGACTGGGAGAAGGTCTGGGACTTCGTGATGGCCGTCAACATGAAGGGCACGTTTCTCATGTCCCGGGCCGTCGCGGACCGGATGGTGAAACAGGGTGGCGGCTCGATCGTGAACCTGTCCTCGATCTACGGCCTCGTGGGCAGGCCGCGGGAGATCGGGACCGGGCTCGACCCGTACGTCCACAGCAAGGGCGGGGTGGTCCAACTCACCCGGGATATGGCGGTGCACTTCGCCCGGGAAGGCGTGCGGGTGAACGCCCTGTGCCCCGGGTTCGTGTACACCAACCTCACGAAGGCCCTCACCGACAAGCCCGAGAGCCGGAAGTTCCTGGAAGACAAGCACCCCATGGGCCGGCTCGGTCAACCCGAGGAGATCGCAAAGGCGGCGCTCTTCCTGGCGTCGGACGATGCCTCCTTCATCACGGGCGCCTGTCTGCCGGTGGACGGCGGTTACACCGCACAGTAACGTGTCGCGCGACTGGACCGGCCCCACGCTCAGTCCGTGGCGCTGCGCGCGCCTGGGCCCTCACGCCGCGTGCTTCCGCACGAAGTCTCCGATGCGATCGATCGCCTGCCGGCCCTCGTCGAGCATGGAAGCAAAAAGGTGCCACACGTGGATCATGTCCTCTGACGGCTCGTAGCTAACCGCCACCCCGGCCTTCCGGGCACGCTCGGCCAAGCGGGAGGCGTCCTCGAGCAGAGTCTCGGCCGTGCCAACTTGGATGAGAAGGGGCGGCAGCCCGGTGAGATCCGCGTAGAGCGGCGCCGCCAGCGGCGTGCGGGGATCCTTGCCTCCTAGATAGGCCGTCGCCATCTGCTCGATCCCGGCCTTTTGCACGATGGGATCGACGTCCGCCTTTGTCGTCATCGACCCGCCAATCCCTTCGAGGTCGACCCACGGCGAGAGGCACGCGCCCGCCGCCGGGAGTGTCAACTTCGCATCGCGGATCGCGACCAGCGTCGCCACGGTCAGCCCGCCGCCCGCCGAGTCGCCGGCCACGGCAATTCGCGCCGGCTTCAACCCTTGGCCGAGCATCCAGCGGTAGGCGGCGACCGAGTCGTCGACCGCGGCGGGATGCGGGTGCTCTGGGGCGAGGCGATAGTCGATGACGAGCACTCGCGCCTTGGACGCCCGCGACAGGTTCGCGGCGAGGGAACGATGCGTATTGATCGAGCCGATCACGTATCCGCCTCCGTGGAGATAGAGAACCGCGCGGCCCACGTCCGCATCCGGCGCGCTCACCCATTCGGCCTTGACACCACCCGCGTCGACGGCTTCGCGCTTGATATCGGCATCCACCGGAAACATGCTCGCGATCTCTTCGAACCCCGCGCGCGCCTCTTGCACGCTCGCATCGGGCTTGACCACCGGCTGAGACCTGAGCATTTGAACGATCGCCTGAAGCTGCTGTTGAGACATGCCGGTTGCCTCCTGGTTGAAAGGATGAAACTCTGCATCTCAGTGTGCGCCCCCCGCCGGCGTCCAGCAACGTCTCAGTGGCCCGCACGCTGCTCTTCAGCTAGGATGGGCGCGACGTCCAGGTCCAGCGGAGGAGATCAGAGTTGCCGCTTGCACGTTTCATCGAAAGACACCCGTATCTTCATCGGACCTCTCTGGCGCTGTGGAAGCATTTTCCACCCCGGCTGGCAGGCTTTCTGCGCAAGGTCCTCACCACGCGCTGGGCCGTTGGGGCCGTCGCGCTGATCATCGATGAGGATGTCAATCCTCCGGAAGTGCTGCTGGTTCAGCATAGCTACCGGACGAAGGGAGCGTGGGGACTTCCCGGTGGCTCGCTGGAATCGGGTCTTGGAAACCCGTTGCAGCCCTCAAAGGAGGAGTCACGCGACGACATCATCGAGTCCTGCCTCCGGCGCGAGATTTTCGAGGAGCTGGGAATTGAAATCGACATCGTCCGACTGACCAAGATCGACGCGGTTCCTTACGTGCCGGAGGAGCCAGGGCCCTATCGTCTCGACTTCTACTACCGGTGTCTTCCCAAGCAGGGGTTCGGCTCGTTGCGCGAGGGGCTCGACAACGGGATCATCAAGCCCCATTCGCCGGAAGTGAGCCAGATTCTGCTGGTCCCGGTCAGCCGATTGAAGGAATACGACCTCTACTCTTCCGACGCCCGGATTCTGTTACCACTGCTTACGTAAGGTCGACTGCCCTCGAGGCGAGCTGGCGGCCGGGGACGCGCGCCGGTCAGCCGGCGCGCGCCGTGTCGAGGAACGCCCGGATCGGTCCCCAGAATTCGCGCTGCCATCCCAGGTCCTCGTGACCGGCCTCCGCGATCACAACCCAGCGCTTCGGCCCGCCCCACGCCTCGTGGAGGCGTCGCGAGCGCTCGGGCGGGACGACCGTGTCGCGCGCGCCCGTGATCGCGAGCAGAGGCGCCTTGATCCCGGGCGCGCGCGCGACCGAGTCGAACCGGTGCCGCAGGAGCCAGCGCACGGGCAGGAACGGATAGTGGTCCCGGGCGAGCGCGACCATGCTGTCGTACGGTGAGATCAGGACGACGCCCTGCACCGGACGCTGCCCGGCGACCTGCGTCGCCACGCCCGTCCCGAGGCTGCGCCCGACCAGCACGATCCGCGCCGGATCCACGTCCGGGCGACGAACGAGGGCGTCGAGCACCACCAGGGCGTCGGCGCACAGCACGCGCTCCGAGGGCCGGCCCTCGCTCGCCCCGTACCCGCGGTAGTTGACGAGGGCGAGCGTCCACTCCGCGGGCCAGGGCTCGAACGCCTGCCCTGTGACGTCCTCGGCGTTGCCGCCGTAGTAGACGATCAGGGGAGCGGGGCCGTCGTGCCGGGCCGGGGCGAGCCAGCCGCGGACCTGCGGCCCGTCGGCCGTCGCGAACGCGATCTCCTCCACCGGTCGCGGCGGGCGCACCGCCCCCGGCCGTGCCGCGAGGTGCGGCAGGAACAGCAGCCGGTCCTGGGCGAGGTACGCGGCCGCCGGCACGCCGAGCACGACGACCACGACGAGCAGCAGCCAGCCCATCACGCGCCCTCGCCGCGGTCGCGCACCGGGTCGGGTCAATCCTCCTGCATCAGATGATCGCGCTGCGTCGTCCCTTCGTAGTCCCGGCGGTACCGGCCGCGCCGCTGCAGCTCCGGCACCACGAGGTCGACGAACTCCTCGATGGCCCCCGGGGAATAGATCGGCGACAGCATGAACCCGTCGCCACCCACCTGGTCGAAGTAGTCCTCCATCTGGTCGGCCACCTGCGAGGGGGTACCCACCATCTGCACCAGCCCCACGCTCTGTCCGTGGCGCTGCGCGACCTCGCGCAGCGTGAGGAGCTCCCCGGTCAAGGTCCGGTACCGCGTCTGCATGCGCTGCAGCTGGGGCTCCGTGCGGCCGGCCATCACCTCGTCGAGCGGCAGCGCCGAGAGATCGAAGTCGAGGTGGCCCGAGAGGATCGCCATGCCGCCCTCGAGCGGGACGAGCTCGTTGTGCCGCGCTTGCTTCTCGCGCGCCTCGTCCTCCGTCGCCCCGAGGATCGGCTGGATGCCGAACAGGATCTTGCACGCCTCGGGCGGGCGCCCCTCGCTCACCGTGCCCTTCTTGATGTCGTCGTAGTACGCCTTGGCGCCCGCGATGTTCGGCTGGATCGCGAAGATCGCGTCCGCATACCGCGCCGCGAACGTCCGCCCCTTGGGCGACGTGCCCGCCTGGAGGATCGCCGGGCCGCCCTGCGGGGAGCGCACCACGTTGAGCGGCCCACGGGACCGGAAGAACCGGCCCTCGTGCTCGATGCGGTGCACCTTCTCCGGATCGGCGAACACGCCCGCCGCGCGGTCCATCACCACCGCGTCCGGCTCCCAGCTCTCCCAGAGCTTCCGGCAGACCTCGATGAACTCGTGGGCACGGTCGTAGCGCTCGTCGGTCGGCCGGCGCTCCTCGCCGTAGTTCGCGGACTGATTGTGGTTCAGCGACGTCACCACGTTCCAGGCGGCGCGGCCGCGGGTCAGGTGGTCCAGCGTCGCCCACAGGCGCGCGGCGTAGAAGGGGTGCGAGTGACTGATCGAGAACGTCGCCCCGAGGCCAATGCGCGTGGTGACCGCGGCCATGAACGACAGCAGCGGGATCGGGTCGTGCTCGGGCGCCTGGGTCGCGTGCCGGATCGCCGGGTCCATGGTCCCGCGATACGTGTCCGAGATGTAGTTCAGGTCCGCGAAGAAGACCATGTCGAACTTGCCGCGCTCGCAGACCCGAGCGATGTGCTGATAGAGCTCCGGCCTCGCCCAGTCGAACCCGGCCTCCGCGGTGCGGGGGTGCCGCCACATGGCGAGGCTGTGATAGGTCGGCCCGTGACAGAGGAACTGCGCCAGGTGCATCTTTCGCCTGCGCACGACGCGTCCTTCTAGCCCACGCTACCGGCGCCGGTTCAGCACGTAGAACGGCTCGGCGGCGTCCGGGGTGAGCCAGGCGTTGTACCAGGCCTGGTAGTGGGGCTTGAGCCGCTGGAGCATCTCCGCGTGGCGACGCTGCCGGGGCGGGATGTGGCGCGCCGCCTTGCGGATCTCGCGATAGAGCGCGTCGACGTCGAGCGTGGTCATCCGCCGGTCCTCCATCACAACCCGCCCGCCGACGATCGCGGTGTTGACGTCCTGGCCCATCGCCCGGTGGATGAACGCCTCCGCGATGGGCAGCTCCTCGGTGAGCCACGGGTCGCGCAGGACCCGATCGAGATCGACGAGGATCATGTCCGCCTTCATCCCGGGCACGAGCGCGCCGATCTGACCGCCAAAACCAATGGCGCGGGCTCCGTTCAGAGTTCCCATGCGCAGCACCTCGTAGGCGGTGAGAGCCGGGGTGCGCAGGTCGTAGTCGGGCACGCGGTGGAGCTTGTGCAGCATGCGCAGCTCCATCACCGCGTCCTCGTCGTCGTTGATCGTCTTGTCGTCGAGCCCCATCGCCACGTTGACGCCCCGCCGGTGCATTGCGTAGATCGGCGCCAGGCCGTTGCGCATGCCGAGGTTGCAGCTCGGATGGCTCGTGATCGACGCCCGGCGGGTCGCGAGCCGGTCGATGTCGTCCTCGCTGACCCAGATGGCGTGGCCCAGCGCGAGGTTCTCGTCCACGAGGCCCAGCTCGTCGAGCCAGGCAACTGCACTCTTATTGTACTTTCGGAAAGAAAACGCCCGCTGGATCGGCGTCTGCACGCAGTGCATGTGAATGGGCACCTTGCCGAGCCGGTCCGCCGTCGCCTTGGCGCGCAGGAGGAAGCTCTCGGTGCACGCCTGCGCCCAGCTCGGCGAGAGCAGCACGCGCGTGTCCTCGGACGCGAAGCGCCCGTGCAGGTGCGCGAACAGCGCGAAGTACTCCTCCTCCATCCGCTGGGCGTCGACGTTGACCAGGGGAGCGGCGAAGGCCTGAAGGTCCGACGGCAGCGTCTCGAGGAAGGCGGCAGAGTCCAGCACCAGCTTGTCCACGTTCCGCACCCCGGGCGCGAAGGCGAGCCGGATCCCGCTCTGCAGGTAGGTGCGGATGGCCTTCTCCGACCGACCGCGCGCCTGCGGCCCCTCCGTGTCGAACCCCATGTGGTGGATCGTCGTGCACCCGCTCCGCAGGTGCCGCCAGGCGGCGAGGGCGGCCATCAGCTCCGGGTCGAAGACCGGCATGAAGGCCCAGTCGAGCAGGTTGTTCTCCAGGTAGTCGTTGAGCACGCCCTTCTGGATCGGGCTCAGCGCCCGCCCGTGACTGTGGGCGTCGA
>Ga0207684_10004182_pt1 | contig 13707 bp, 14 predicted proteins | sample KBSK5501metaG_FD_184342 | JGI IMG/M metagenome (GOLD analysis project Ga0207684, IMG submission 184342) | Corn, switchgrass and miscanthus rhizosphere microbial communities from Kellogg Biological Station, Michigan, USA - KBS K5-50-1 metaG... | ecosystem: Host-associated > Plants > Roots >...
ATGACGGTATGCTTCCAATTCCACTCGGTGGACGTTCGGGTGTAATTGCCGGGGACGCCGCGCAGCAGGCAGTTGTTCGAGTTGATCAGCGCTGGGTCGGCGGTCTGGGCGCAGAGCGCACCGTTGAGCGCCGCCTGCGAAATCGCGTCGAAGTTGGCGGTCTCGCGGGAGACGCTGGTCAAATTATTGTGGAAACTGAGTTCGCCGCCGAATATCGGGCTGTTGAAGACGTAGTCGTGATCGACCACCGGGTGCACGACCGGGAGCTGGCTCTGGTTGTCCACAGGTGAGAGGCCATAGAAGTAGAGCGCCCGCGCGTCAAAGTAGCTGCGGTCGCCGCGACCCGCGAGGTAGACTTGCGATAACGCGTAATCCACGCTGACGTTGAGCAAATTGGTCGGAATTTGCAGGTTTCGGATCAGGCCGTAATCGTAGAGGTAGTTCCTGTCCGACAGCAGCGTCCCGTTCCAACCCCACACCCATTTATCGGAGATGTTGAACTGTCCCGCCGTGTCCACGCTGTAGCGCCAGTCGAGATAACCCGGCGTGCCCACGAACAGATCTTTGTCGAGCTGAAAAATACCCGTAGCCCGAATGCTGTAGGCGCCGTCGACCAGCCGTTGACGCCACTCGGCTTGCAGCAAGGGACCCTGTTTGCTCGTGATCATGGGCGCGAAGGTAACGTCGTAATCGGGCGCGATCATCCAATAGTACGGGATTGTGACCCCGAACCCGTAGACCGAGCTGGTGCTGTAGTTTGGCGTGAGGAAGCCGCTCTTCTTCTTCACCGTGGGATCGGGCGCCGACATGTATGGCAAGTATGCCAAAGGGACCCCGACAAATTCGAGCCGCGCGTCCTCGAAATAGAGCATCTTCTCGTCTTGATCGTGGATGATCCGCGCCGCCTTTACCTGCCATTTGGGCGGCTTCGTGGGATCCTCCACGCACGGCTCGCAGGCGGTATAGACGCCGTTATGGAAGACCGTGAAATTGCCCGAACGCTCCGCGCGCGGCGCGGCGAAGCGCGTCTGCTCGGGCGCATCGAGTCTCAGGGAATCCACGAAGCCGTCGCGATAGTCGTCGCTGAGGTCCATGATTTCGCCGTGAGTGACCATGCCGTCACCGTCGGTCAGCTGTACATTTCCTTCGGCATGCAGGCGCTTGGTTTTCTGATCGTAGATCACCCGATTGGCTTCGAGCGTGGAATTGCCAAAATAAATTTGCACATTGCCAACGGCCGAGACGCGCTCGTTGGTGTAGTCGTAGTTGATCTCGTCGGCGCGAACGAGCATCTGCTCCTGCGAACGTTCGGGCCTGACAGGGGGCTTCGGCCGCGGGGAGAAAAACAAAACTTGGGCCAGTCCCGGCGACACCCCGGCTGAGCCGGTAATCACCGTGACGGCGAGCGCGAAAATGCCTACCGCCGCCCACCACGTGCGGCAGTGCGACAGGCGCCGATGGTCAGCAGCCCGCGCCATCAGCCGTCCTCCTGGTAGAGGAGCGCAATCAAGCCGGTCACCGTGCCGATGGCGGGCGGCAATCCTGCGGCCGTCAGCGGGGCCATCATTTCGGCTTTGCTCAAGTCTCCGGTGACTTTCGACAAGATGTAGAGCAGGAAGCCTGCGCCGATGCCGCCCAGGACGATCTTCTGCACGCCCCCGAAGCGGAAGAAACGCAAACTGACCGACGCGGCCAGAAGCACCATGGCCGCGAGATAAAAGGGCTGTGCCAACAGTTGATAATATTGCAGTCGATAGCCGGCGGCGGCCAACCCTGCGCTTTCGGCGTGGTCGATATACGACGACAGTTCCCAGAACGGGACGGTCTCGGGCGTGGCGAAGCTTTCTCCAACCTGCACCGGCGTCAGGCTGGTCTGCAGCAAGAAACTCTCGCGATCCGACGGCGCTGTTCCAGGGGTGTAAAATCTGACCTCTTCGAGGCGCCAGTATCCCGACTCGAGGGTTGCGCTTTTGGCCTCGATGCGGTCACGGAAGCGACCGGCGGCGTCGAACCGGAAAACGCTCACGCCGCCCAATTCGATGCCCTGCTGGCGGCTCGACTTGGCGTTGATGACCGACTGGCCGTCCTCGCTGCGTTGGCGTACCCAGAATCCGCGTCCCGTGCTGCGGAAGCCGCTGTCGCGGCCGGACAGGTCGGCTTCAAGCCGCGTCGAATGCTCGCGCAAGTTTGCCGAGATCGGATTGTAGACCGTCGTCAACACGATCCCGATCAAGGCGGCGATGACGAGCGCGGGTGTAATGAATTGCCAAGCTGAAATTCCCGCCGCCCGCGCAACGACGAGCTCCAAGCGGCGCGATAAATTCAAATAGCAGAACATCGCGCCGACCAGCACCGCGAAAGGCATCACGCGCTCGGTGATGAAGGGCACGCGAAAGAGCGTGATCTGGGCGATGAGCAAGGAGGAGACGTCCTTGATATCCGCGGAGCGCCGCAACAATTCGAGGAAATCGATCATTGCGGTCAGCACCAACGTACCCGCGAACACGGCCAGCACCGCCGAGAGGAAGCGCCACCCGAAATATCGCGAGAGTGTGCCGGTGATCATGGCGCTTGTCCCATGAGGGCATTGGTGCGCCGAGCGACGCGCTCCATAACCGCGGTGATTGCATTGGCGATAAAGGCCGGAGGCTCGATGATGACCCCGCGCGAAATAGCGATGTAGCCCAGCACGAACGCCGCCATCAGAGCGAGGTAGGGCAGCGCCAAGGCGATCGGGGTGTGCACGCCTGCGATCATGCCGACGAAGCCCAATCCTCGCAGCGCCGCCACGACGCTAATCGCACCCATGAGCGACATCGAGCGACTCTGCCGCGTCGTGCGCGGCGCGCCGAGATAGGCGTAGGTCATCACGACGAAGGCGAGCGGGTAAAGGGGCGCCGTGAGACGGTCGTGAAATTCGGCACGGATTTGATCCGGCTCATCGGAAAACGTCATCGTGGTCAGCGCAGGATCATAAAGCTCCCACAGATATCGTTCACGCACCGAATATTTCAGGCTCTGGTTGCCGTTCGAGAGCCACGACAGGTCGAACCCATAACTGTCGAACAGCACGAGCGCGGGATCGCGTTGGCCGGTCTCATGCCGTTGCACGCTGCCGTTCTCCAGCACGAGAAACAAGCCGCGCTCGTTTTTTACGATGTCGCCTTGCTCGGCCAGGATGGTTGCTCGTTCCTTCGGATCGCGCTGATCATCGATGAGGATGCCGAGCAATTGTCCGTTCGGGCGCCGCTCGCGAATGTGAAGCGCAAGTCTCTCTTCCAATTTGATGAAACGGCCAGGCTGCACGATGTTGGAGACCAGATCGGCGCGAACTTCGGTTGCCCAGCGCCGCAGTTCGCGCAGCCCCCACGGCGAGACATAGGTGCTGATCGCAGCAACGACCAGCGAGACCACGAGCCCGGCGGCCAGGAACGGGCGGAAGAGAACCCATGGCGGCATTCCGGCCGCATTCATCACGATGAGTTCGGAATCGTTGCCCAACTTGTTGAGCACGTGCGCCACCGCGATCATCAGCGCGATCGGCGCGATGATCAGGACGAGCAGCGGAATGATGAGGCCGGTGATTCCGATGAAGACGAAAATGCTTTGACCCTGATTCGTCATCAGGTCGATGTCGCGCAACGCCTGCGTGATCCACATGAGCGCGGTCACGCTGGCGCAAATCACCAGGAACGCACCGAGCGTGGTGCGGAAAATATAGCGGCCGATGGACCCCATCCGATTTACGCGTCCCCGCTCGCGACAGAAACGTCGGTGCGCCGGGCCCCCGATGCCCGTCAACGGCGCGCCGATGCTATACCCACCCCTTTTTACCCTCTATTTGATCCGGCAACAAAGTGGCTTGGCCAAGGCAAAGCCTTTGAGTATGCACAACAAAACGTTAATCTAGATCGTGTGTCGCGGCGGCCACAGGCGCCGGCGCGGCAAGTCGTTCATAAGCTCTCATGGGGTCGGCCGAGGACGAGGTGCTTGGAAGGGCTTCAGCCACGCCCGGCCCTGGCCAACGAGCGGATGTCTTAGCCCTTTCGTGCTGCGGGCAGGGCGCAGAAAACGCGCCCTTTTTACGTCTTTACGCGAGTACCCGCAGATAAGTTCGCGCAATCGGCGCAAGCTTGATTGCGCCCGCAAAACCGGCTTCCACTTTGCGGCGAATCGAAAGGAAAAGCCCTCATGTCCGGCCGCCTGAAGCTTGAATTTGCCCCCTTCGCCACGCCCGCCAAGGGTGTTCTTGTCCTGTTCTGCGAGGAAGGGGTCAAATTCGGACCCGCCGCGCGCCGTGCGCTCGCGCCGACGGGTGATCTCGTCATGCGGGCGGCCGCAGTCGATCGGTTCAAGGGCAAGAGCGGGTCGGCGCTCGATCTCGTCGCGCCGCCCGGGCTCGATGTGTCGCGTCTTGTCGTCATCGGCGTCGGCAAGGCCCGCGACCTCAAGGCGCAGGATTTCGTCAAGCTCGGCGGGGGCGCGATGGGCAAGATCCCGGCGACCGCGAGTGAGGCGACCCTCATCGCCGATCTCCCCGGCGGCGCCATCAGGCCGGAGCGGGCGGCCGAGCTGGCGCTGGGTGCGCAACTGCGCGCCTATGCCTTCGACCGTTACAAGACCAAACGCAAAGAAGAAGAGGAGAAGGCCGCCAAGCTCAAGGTCACGATCGCGGTTGCGGGCGTGGCAGCGGCGGAGAAGGCGTTTGCCCCGCGCGCCGCCGTCGCCGATGGCGTCGCAATTGCGCGCGATCTCGTCAATGAGCCGGCCAACGTACTTTATCCGGAAGAATTCGCCCGCCGCGCCGGCAGCCTGAAAAAACTCGGCGTCGTCGTCGAGGTACTGGGCATCAAGGAGATGAAAAAGCTCGGCATGAACGCGCTACTCGGCGTTGGACAGGGGTCCGAGCACGAGAGCCGCACGGTCATCATGCGCTGGAACGGCGGCAAGCGCGGCGCCACACCGCTTGCCTTCGTCGGCAAGGGCGTTTGTTTCGATACCGGCGGCATTTCCATCAAGCCCGCTGGCAGCATGGAGGACATGAAAGGCGATATGGCGGGAGCCGCCTGCGTGGTCGGGCTCATGCATGCGCTTGCGGCGCGCAAAGCGAAAGTCAACGCCGTCGGAGCCATCGGTATCGTAGAAAACATGGTCGACGGCAGGGCCCAGCGCCCCGGCGATATCGTCACTACGATGTCGGGGCAAACCATCGAGATCATCAACACGGACGCCGAGGGCCGGCTCGTGCTCTCCGACGTGCTCCACTACGTGAACAAGCATTTCAAGCCGAAGTTCATGATCGATCTCGCGACCTTGACGGGCGCGATCATCGTCGCGCTGGGGCAGGAATATGCCGGATTGTTCGCCAATGACGACAAGCTCGCCGAACGGCTCGTCAAAGTCGGCAACGAAATCGGTGAGCGGGTATGGCGGATGCCGCTTGGGCCGGAATACGACAAGATGATCGATTCGAAATTCGCGGACATGAAGAATACCGGTGGGCGCCATGGCGGCGCCATTACGGCGGCGCAACTGTTGCAGCGCTTCGTCGACAAGACCCCGTGGGCGCACCTGGACATCGCCGGCACCGCCATGGGATCGCCGCAGACCGAGATCAACCGGAGCTGGGGCTCAGGCTTCGGCGTGCGGCTGTTGGACCGGCTGGTTGCCGAATACTACGAGTGAGTCCTGGGCCGGGAGGGCGGACGCAGGCACGAGCGAGGGCGCAATCGCCATGACGGAAATCGTGTTTTACCAGTTGCAGCGCCAACCGCTCGAGCGTGTGCTTCCCACGCTGATCGAAAAATCCCTCGAACGCGGCTGGCGCGTGATCGTGCAGGCGGCTTCGGAAGAACGGGTCGAGGCACTCGACGCGCAGTTGTGGATCTTCCGGGACGACAGCTTCCTCCCGCATGGGACTTGGCGCGAGGCTGAGGCGAGCGAGCAGCCGATCCTGCTCACGCTCGATGGCGATAACCCGAATGGTGCGGCGGTACGCTTTCTGATCGACGGCGCGCCGATGCCTACGGATGCCGACGCTTATCGGCGCATCGTGCTCATCGTTGACGGCGAGGATCCCGACGCGGTTGAGGCCGCGCGCGCGCGCTGGAGCGAGGGCAAGGCGAAGGGCCTCGATGTCACCTATTGGCGGCCGGACGAGGAGGGACGCTGGCAGCGATTGGGATGAGTTGGGTCGAGCGCTCGCTGCCGACGCTGCGGCGCAATCGACACGAAACGTACGGTGCTGCAGGATGTTCGGGCGTGCAGTAGCGCCATTGCCGTCATTGCCGAAAAGTGTTGGAATATCGCCGCTGGCAGCCGGCTGGCGCAGAGGGGAACGACGCGTATGTCTCTGCTCATCGTCTATGTGGTCTTGGTGATAGCGGGCGATGTCGTTGCCTATCTTCTTGGGCTCGTGATTGAACGAGAGGTGCCGGCGGCAAGCCTGCCGGCCTTCCTGGCGATGTATTTTTTGTTCCTCTGGGTCGCCTGGGTCATCGCGGTGCGAATCACGCAGCCGAAAGCGCAGCCTCAATAAGCTTCGGGCTCAGCGTGACGCTCCCACCACCCCTATCGGGATGCATGAACGTCCCGGCATCGGCACGCTAAGCGGGAAAAACGCCTATTGATCAAGGTCATGGTGCTGACGCAAAATCTCGGCCGCTGGCCGCGTCGGTCGAGGCCGATTGTCGAGGCAGGACCGTAGCGATGCAACGACTGAACCAAATCGTGCTGCGCATGATCGCGATGGCGACGCTCGCGTGCGCGATGGCGGCGTGCTCGTCCGATCTCAGCCTGAGCGGCGTCACGCTTGTTCCCAAGCCTGAAACGTTGCTGCGCAAGCCGGATTGGGCGACGTTTTCCGGGGGCAAGAACGAGTTCGAACTGCGGCCGGTGACGGCAGCTGATCTCGTGAGCTCCGAGGGGCAATGCGATGGTGGAGCCGGGCAAGCCGCGGCCGAGCCCGTCGCTGGCGGCATCGCGCTGCAGATGACGGAATGCGACGTGGTGCGGCGCGCCGGCCCGGTCGAAAAGATCGATGTCGGTTCCGATGAGCGCGGGGAGCGTGCTGTGACGCTCACCTATCTTCGCGGGCCTTGGCCGGGGATTTATCGCTTCACGGGCGGGCGCTTGGTATCGATTGAGCGCGCCCCGGGTCCACCGCCCGCGCCGGCGAAAGCGCCGAAGGCAAGCACGAAGAAACCAGCCGGCACCTGATAGAGCTTCAGAGGTCAAACACCAAGACGCAACCTGGGGCGTGGGCGGCAGGCGGCCGCAATGCCGCCAGTTGCGTATCGTCAGCGGCAGCGCCAATCTTGCGCCAAGCGGACCGGAGCGGCCGCCAGGATGGAGGTTCGGCATGTGCGTTCCCGGATGTCAGGAAGCGGTGCGGCATGCGCTTTCGCGGCGCGGCTTCTTCAAGGGGGCGCTCGCCGCCTCCTTCGGCGCTACGGCAATTGCGCCCGAGATCGCGGGCGCGGCGCCCGCGCGCAGCTTCACCTCGGTGGTCGATTTGACCCACACCATGTCGCCCGACTTCCCGACCTTCTTCGGCGTGCCGGGAATCGAGATGGACAAGAAATTCGACCTCAAGAAAGACGGGTTCAATCTCTATTGGTGGCGGATCGTCGAACACGCCGGCACGCACTTGGACGCACCGATCCATTTCTCGGAGGCTGGTGCCACGGCCGAAAAAATTTCCGCGGACACGCTGGTCGTGCCGCTCGCGGTGGTCGACGTGGCGGCCAAGGCCGCGCACAATCCCGACTACTTGCTGACGGTTGAGGATCTCGCCGATTGGGAGAAGAAGCACCATCGGCTGCCGGACAATTGTTGCGTGGCGATGCAATCCGGCTGGGCGCAGCACGTGGGCAACCCGGCAAAATTCACCGGTAAGGACGGCTCCGGCGTCTTCCACTTCCCCGGCGTCAGTCCGCAGGCGGCCGAGTGGCTGATGAACGAGCGCAACGTCGTGGGTTTAGCGGTCGACACACTGTCGCTCGATCACGGTCCGTCGAAGGATTTCAAAGTTCACTACGCCTGGTTGCCGTCGGGCCGCTGGGGATTGGAAAACGTCGCCAATCTCGACAAGGTGCCGCCTTCCGGCGCTATGCTGGTGGTGGGACTGGCGAAGGTGAAGGATGCAACCGGGGGCCCGGCGCGCCTCATAGCGTTGGTCTGACGAGCGACTCACGAGGCCGGGTCTTGAGGCCTCGTCTTGAGTGCCGCAGCCGCTTGATTGCCGTCACGAGCGCCGTCGTCGCGGCTTGCCGCGCTAGCGCACCCTCGCTATAAGCCGCCGCGATCTACTCTCCTGCGTTTCTCCTCCTTGAAGAATAGTCCAATGGCGATCGAGCGTACCTTTTCGATCATCAAACCCGATGCCACCGCCCGCAATTTGACCGGGGCGATCAACGCGATGATCGAGGGCGCGGGCTTGCGCATCATCGCGCAACGGCGCACGCGCATCACCCGCGAGCAGGCGGAAACCTTCTATGCGGTTCATCGCGAACGGCCGTTCTTCCGCGAGCTCGTCGAGTTCATGACCTCCGGGCCCGTCGTGGTGCAAGTGCTCGAGGGCGAGAACGCCATCGCGAGGTATCGCGAGATCATGGGCGCGACCGACCCCGCGAAGGCGGCTCCCGGAACGATCCGCAAGATCCACGCAAAATCCGTCGGTGAGAATTCGGTGCACGGTTCCGATGCTCCCGAGACGGCGCAACAGGAAATCGCGCAGTTTTTTTCCGGCAACGAAATCGTGGGGTGAGGCGACAGGCTGCGGCTTGCTGCTGCGGCGCGTGGCGTTTTGGCGCGCTGGCCAGGGCATAGGTTTCGCCTGTAGATTAGTTCGGCGTTGAGGCCGGGCCGTCGAGACGACGCGCCCGCGCGCGGGGAGAGTAAAAGGGACGTCCAGTGGGTTCGATCGCACAAATGATGGATCCGGCCACGTGGCTCGCCATGGTCACGAGTGGCTGGAGCGACGTGAGCCACACCGCGTTTTGGGTCGCGCTGCTGAAGATCATGTGGATCAACATCCTGCTGTCCGGCGACAATGCGGTCGTCATCGCGATGGCGTGCCGCGGGCTGCCCCATCGCCAGCGCGTGTGGGGCATGATCCTGGGCGCGGGCGTCGCGGTGCTGCTGCGCATCGTCTTCACCGTTTTCGTGGCTGCGTTGATGCTGCTGCCGTGGCTCAAGATCGTGGGCGGGCTCGCGCTGTTCTACATCGCGGCCAAACTGCTGGTGCCGGACGATCCAGACGAGGACGAGACCGAAGCAGCGGAGCATCTCTGGCGGGCGGTGAAGATCGTCGCCATCGCCGATATCATCATGAGCCTCGACAACGTGATCGCCATCGCGGCCGCCGCTCAGGGCAACATGGCGCTGCTGGTCATTGGCCTCGCCATCAGCATCCCGCTGATCGTGGCCGGTGCCGCGCTGATCATGGCGCTGCTCGACCGCTTTCCGATCCTGGTGTGGGCCGGTGCCGCGCTGCTCGGCTGGATCGTCGGCGAGGTCATCGCCACCGATCCGGTGATCCAAGGCTACCTCGAGCCCCGGTTCGGCGCCGAAGGGTTCCACTACATCATGTTATTTGCGGCCCTGGTCGGCGCAGTCCTGGTCCTCCTCGTGGGCGGCTTGTGGCGGCGCTCGAAGCTGGCCGCGCATGCCGAGAGGGTGGGGGTGGCGGAGTAGCGTCGCAGGATCGGCGGTCGGCGGTCAGCGCTCGCAATGGGACACGTCTGCGATCACTGATGCGGTGACGCGGCCTCGACCAGCTACAACTCCCAACCGAGCTTGCGGTCGAGTGAATAGGGCCCGCCGCCGCGCAAGGCGATGGCAAAGAGGATGAGGCCCCAAAACAGCGGATACTCCCATCCGCCCCTCGACCATGCGAAGCCTTGCGGCCAGTGCGCGACGAACGTAATGACCGCGAACTCGATGGCCGCCGCCGCCGCGATCAAGCGGGTGAACAGCCCGAGGATGATCAACACTGCGCCGATCGTCTCGAGAAAAAAGACCGCATAGGCGGCGAAGATCGCGGGCTCGATCCCGCGGCGCGCCATGCTGCCCGCGGCGAACGCATCGATGGTGGCGGCAAAGCCCTTCTCCGCCATCGGCATCATTTTCATGATGCCGTGCACCAGCAGCATTCCACCCGCCGTGAGGCGCACGACCAACCACGAGAGGTCACGGGTATGTGAATAGAACGAAGCGAGCGGTGGAATGATCGGCTTCGGCTCGCCTGCCGACACAATGCGTGAGTCCGACGTTATCGTGCTCATGGTTTCCCCCTTGTTGGCATTGAGACTTGTAATCGATCATAACACCGAACAGCGCCCGGAATTTCCGCGCTTTTTCCACCACGACCGCGCCTGGATCACTTGGAAGTGCCCGATCGAACAAGCGCTCCCAATCCTTGCGGCGAATCGATGCAAGCGGCGTATTCTAGAACGGCGGCGGAACGAATTGTCGGGAATTCCGAATCGCCCCAAGTCGAGTTGATTGGCGGCTTTTTCTCGGGCATCGCAGGGGGTGCCGGCGGTCGCCCGTGCATACGCATCCCGCGTCACAAGCCTTGCTAAGGCCGCATTTTTCGTATTTCTTGTGCCACAATTCGGATTTTGGCCGCTCCGGCCGCTGCGTGCCGAGAGGCCGCATTCGTTTCGGATCTTCCCAAAACCCGGGTTGTGGCGCGGTCCGCAGCGATGCGGTTGCGCGTCGCTCACTTCGAGACTTCACTGACTAGGAGACAGACGATGCAAAAGGGCACCGTCAAATGGTTCAATCCAACTAAAGGCTACGGGTTCATTCGACCCTCCAGCGGAGACAAGGACGTCTTCGTCCATATCTCGGCGGTCGAGCGCGCTGGTCTCAGCACGCTCAACGAGGGTCAGACTGTCGAGTACGAGCTCGTGACCAATCGCGGCAAGACATCTGCGGAGAATCTCAAGGTGTCCTGACGCGGCGGGAAGTCCGGTCACTCGGCCAGCGAGTTTTCCCGTAGCCCCCGGCCTTGCGCCGGGGGTTTGTTTTTGGAGCGGACGGGCGGAGAACCGAAAAGGAATTTCCTATTCGCTTGCATCCTGCGCCGCGGGAACGATCAACGCCCCCTCGGCCGGATGAGTCCCTTCGATCAGGCAGCGGCCGCCGATCAGCTTGACACGTCCCTCCGCCAACAGCCTGAGCGCCAGCGGATACAATCGATGCTCGACATTGAGAACACGGGCAGCGAGCGTCTCGGCGGTATCGTCGTCGCGTACAGGCACCGCTGCCTGCGCAATGATCGGGCCGGCGTCGGCCTGCGGGACGACGAAGTGAACCGTCGCGCCCGATATCTTCACTCCCGCCTTGAGAGCTTGGCCGTGCGGATCGAGACCGGGAAACGACGGCAAGAGGGCCGGGTGGATGTTGAGCATGCGGCCTTGCCAACGCAGCACGAAGTCTTGCGTTAACAGCCGCATGAAGCCGCCCAAACAGACCAGTTCCACGCGATGTTCATCGAGGGCTGCTTGGAGCGCGCGCTCGAAGGCGGCCCGATCTTTTCCGTATGGACGGTGGTCGACCACTGCCGTGGGAATCGCATCCGCGTCGGCGCGTGCGAGCCCCGCCGCATCCGGCCGGTTCGAAACCACCAGCGCGATCTCGGCGGGGTAGGAGCGCTCCTTCGCCGCCTCGATCAGCGCCGCCATGTTGGAGCCGCGACCGGAGATCAGGACGGCGACGCGCTTCTTGACCATGCGCTCACCGGCAAAGATACAGCCGCCCGCAATAGGCGGCCGCGGCACCCGAATTCGCCCGCACGGTCGAGCCCGGCAATGGCTTGATCAGCGCCACCGCCTTCTTGCCGACGTCGAGGTCAACGCCAGTCTCGGCATCAGTGCGGCCTGTCTCTGCCATCGCGCGTCCTTCGTTTGCACGCGCGCCTCGGTACTTGGGAATCCGCGACTGTGCAATGGCTTGATCGCGGCTATACTCATCGTCGCATGGCCACATGTGCGCCGGACGATGCTGCCAGCGAGGCGCGCGGGCCGAGTCGGGGCGCAGATTTGAGCATTCCGAACCTCATCACGCTCGGCCGCATCCTGCTGGTGCCGGTCGTGGTATGGGCGATTACGGCGGGCGAGATGCGCATCGCATTCGTCCTGTTCCTGGCCGCCGGCATAAGCGACGCCGTCGACGGTTTTCTGGCCAAGCGGTTCGGCATGGCGACCGAGCTCGGCGCCTACCTCGACCCGCTCGCCGATAAGGCAATGCTGGTTTCGATCTATGTCGCGCTCGGCATCGCGGACGCCGTTCCAGGCTGGCTTGTCATCCTCGTCGTCTCGCGCGACATCATGATCGTGACCGCCGTGATCTTGTCGTGGCTGGTGGACAAACCCGTGGCGCTTAAACCGCTTCTCGTCTCCAAGCTCAACACGGTCGCGCAGATTGCGCTCGCTTGCGTGATCATGGCGGCGCGCGGGTTCGATTTCGACGCGGGGATAGCGGTGATGGTGCTCACCGCGCTGGTCGCGGCCTTGACGCTCCTTTCCATTGCCTTCTATGTCGCCGAGTGGGTACGCCACATGAACGCGGCAGAAACGGGCCCCTGACCCCTGTTCGGGGATGATGCGATGATCTACGGCCGCCACCTCACGTTCTGGGTCGCGACGTTTCTAGTGCTCGTCGCGCTGCTGTGGTTGCTCCACGACATTCTGCTCCCGTTCGTGGCCGGCATCGCGCTCGCTTACGTGCTCGCGCCGCTTGCGAATCGCGCCGAACGGCTCGGCGTGAACCGCACTATCGCGGCGCTGCTGATTGTCAGCCTCTTGGTCGTGACTTTGATCGCGCTGATCGTGCTGCTCGTTCCCCTGTTGATGCAGCAGGGTGCGGCGTTGATCACCCACATTCCCGGTTATTTCAAGCGCATCAAGGAACTCATTGTCGATTCGAACTTGCCTTGGCTGAACTGGCTGGACGCCGCCGAGGCGGGCAAGACGGCTTCCGACCTCGTCGGACAGGTGGCCACGTGGCTGCTGAGTTTTTCGTATTCGTTGTGGACCGGCGGAAAGGCGCTGGTCTCATTCGCGTCAGTGCTGATCGTGATGCCGGTTGTGACCTTTTACTTGATCCGCGATTGGCACGCCATGATCGACAGGGTGGACAGCTGGGTACCGGTGCGCCAACGCGGCGCCGTGCGTCAACTCGCGCGCGAGATCGACGCGGCGATCGGCGGTTTTCTGCGCGGACAGTTCGGCGTCTGCCTCGTGCTCGGCTGTTACTACGCCATTGCACTGATGTTGGTGGGGCTGGATTTCGCGCTGCTCATCGGTCTCACCGCCGGCGTGATCACGTTCGTTCCCTATATCGGCTCGATGACCGGGCTGATGATCGCGGCCAGCGTGGCGATCGCGCAATTCTGGCCGGACTGGAAGCGGATCGCGCTCGTCGTCGCCATTTTCCTGGTCGGTCAGTTCATCGAGGGCAACATTGTGTCGCCTAAATTCGTCGGCGAGCGTGTGGGGTTGCATCCGGTCTGGCTGATCTTTGCCATGTTCGCGTTCGGCTATCTCTTCGGCTTCGTCGGCCTTCTGATCGCCGTGCCGCTTGGCGCTGCAATCGCCGTGTTGTTGCGCTTCGCGCTGCGTCAATATTTCGCGAGCCCCTTTTATACGGGGGACAAGCCGAGCTGATGTCCGTCGCTCCACGTCAACTCGCACTTGC
>Ga0207684_10004186_pt1 | contig 13699 bp, 15 predicted proteins | sample KBSK5501metaG_FD_184342 | JGI IMG/M metagenome (GOLD analysis project Ga0207684, IMG submission 184342) | Corn, switchgrass and miscanthus rhizosphere microbial communities from Kellogg Biological Station, Michigan, USA - KBS K5-50-1 metaG... | ecosystem: Host-associated > Plants > Roots >...
CTGGCGCGGCCATGGGATCCCGGTGAGGCGCGAAGCCGCCACGACGCCCGCTACGGCCACCGCCGCCGTGCCCTGGATGTCGTCGTTGAAAGACGGGAGGGCCTGGCGGTAGCGCTCGAGCAGCGCGAAGGCGGTGCCCTTCCTGAAGTCCTCCCACTGCAACACGGCCCCGGGGAACCGGCGCTTCACGCCCTCGACGAACTCCTCGACGAGCGTGTCGTAGGGCTCGCCCCGCAGGCGAGGATGGCGCCAGCCGAGGTACAGGTCGTCGGCCAGGAGCGCGGCGTTGTCGGTGCCCACGTCGAGGCTGATCGGCAGCGTACGCGAGGGATGGATGCCGCCGGCGGCGGTGTAGAGCGCCAGCTTGCCCACCGGGATCGCCATGCCCCCCGCGCCCTGGTCGCCGAGGCCGAGGATGCTCTCGTTGTCGGTGACCACGATGAGGCGCACGTCCTCGAAGGGCGCATCGCCGAGCACGCGGTCGATCCCCCCGCGGTCGTCGGGCGTGATCCAGAGCCCGCGCGCGCGCCGGAAGATGTGGCTGAACTCCTGGCACGCGCGCCCCACGGTGGGCGTGTAGACGATGGGCAGGAACTCCTCGAGGTGGTCGACGAGCACCCGGTAGAACAGCGTCTCGTTCCGGTCCTGCAGGGCGGCGAGGCCGACGTAGCGCTCCAGCGGATCCGACGTCCGCGCGATGTTGCCGTAGGCGCGCCGCATCTGCTGCTCGAGCGTGCTGACGGCATCGGGGAGCAGCCCTTCGAGGGCGAAAGCGCGGCGCTCCTCGCGGGTGAAGGCGGTGCTCTTGTTGTACATGGGGTGGCTGAGGAGCTGCGGGCCGCGGTAGGGGACCTTCAGCCGGGGCACGCCATCGGGGCCCGACTCGAGGCGGTAACGCTCCATGGCTCGGCTTCGCGCATTGTGGATGCGCCGCCGGTCCGCGCGCAAGGCGTACCATGGGGCCCGCGAGAGGAGGGCGCGGGTGACACCGCAACAGGCGTTGGCCTTCGTCGAGCAGCACGGGGTCGTTCTGCAGGCGGCCCGGGGCCCGGTGCCGAGCTTCGCCGAGTTCGTGGCCGGCGGGAGGATCCGCGGGAGCTGGTGGGGTCATCCGAAGGGACATGAGATCTTCCGGCTCACCGAGACGGTCATCGACAGCGGAGAGGTCCTCGTCTGCAAGCTGATCGACGGCAAGGTGACCTACGTCCACCGGCGGCTGTGGCCCGCCCTGGTTCGGCTCTCTTCACGCTTCGCGCGCGCGCAGCTCGCCCAGGTCCGGTCCGAGCACACGAGCACGGGCGCCCACGTCCTGAAGAGGGTCGCGTACCCGAAGTGGGTTCCGCCGGAGGTGCTCCGGCAAGCGGAATCCCTCACGGAGCGGGAGGCGGAGATCCAGCTCGCGGTCCTGGAGACGGGCCGCGGGGGGTAACATGGGTGCCTTGAGGCGCAAGTTGATGCTGACCGCGGTGGTGGCGCTCACGGCCGCGGCGGTGGGCGGTGGCGGCTACATGCTCGCCGTCCGTCGCGGCTGGATCAAGTACAACAAATACGACCGCCGCGAGGAAGGATCGATCCGCGTGGGCGACTATGCGCCGAACCTCGCCCTCGCCGGCTACGACGGATCGACGATGCGCCTGGGGAGACTGTGGGCGGAGAAGCCGCTGGTGCTCGTGTTCGGGAGCTGCACCTGACCGCCGTTCCGCAAGAAGATCGGCGATCTTCATCGAATCTACGACACGTACAAGGACCGCGCGAACTTCCTCACCGTCTACATCTCCGAGGCCCATCCCGACGACGAGTGGCAGATGGATTCGAACAAGGAAGACGGGTTCGTCTTCAAGCAGCCGACCACGGACGACGAGCGGAGGAAGGCCGCGAAGATCCTGGTCGACCGCCTGAAGTACCGGATCCCGGTCGCGATCGATCCGCTCGATGGACGGGCCGAGAAGGCCTTCGCCGCCTGGCCGGAGCGCATCTACATCATCGGCCGCGACGGCCGCGTGCTCTACAAGGGCGACATGGGGCCGTTCGGCTTCAAGCCCGACAAGGCCGAAGCCAGCCTGGCCCGCGTCAAGTGGTAGACTGAGGGCCTCCAAAGCGATGATCCCGCGCTATTCGCGGCCGGAGATGGCCCGGATCTGGTCGGACGAGAACCGGTTCGCCACCTGGCTGAAGGTCGAGATCGCCGCCACCGAGGCCCTGGCCGAGGCCGGCATCGTGCCGCCCGAGGCCTTGTCCGCCATCAAGAGCCGGGCCCGCTTCGACGTCGCCCGCATCGACGCCATCGAGAAGGAAGTCCAGCACGACGTCATCGCCTTCGTGTCCGACGTGGCGGAGAGCGTGGGCCCCGAAGCGCGCTGGCTCCACTACGGCCTGACCTCTTCCGACGTGGTCGACACCGCCCTCGCGTTGCTCATGCGCGAGGCGTGCGACCTCATCGCGCTCGACGTGTCCGCCCTCCTGGACGCGGTGAGGGAGCGGGCCTTCCAGCACAAGGACACGCCGATGATCGGCCGCACGCACGGCGTGCACGCCGAGCCGATGACCTTCGGCCTGAAGATGGCCTTGTGGCACGCCGAGCTGCAGCGCGACCTCGCCCGCGTGGAGCGGGCCCGGCAGACGATCTCGGTGGGCAAGCTCTCGGGCGCGGTGGGGACCTTTTCCCACCTGCCCCCCGAGCTCGAAGAAGCGGTGTGCGCCCGGCTCGGCCTGACGCCGGCCCCGGTGTCGTCGCAGGTGCTCCAGCGCGACCGTCACGCGGAGGTGATGACGACGCTGGCCATCGTCGCCGCCAGCCTCGAGAAGTTCGCCACCGAGGTGCGGGCGCTGCAGCGGACGGAGGTGCGCGAGGTGGAGGAGCCCTTCGGCGAGAAGCAGAAGGGCTCGTCGGCCATGCCCCACAAGCGCAACCCGGTCGGATCCGAGCAGGTGACCGGCCTCGCCCGCCTCGTGCGCAGCAACTCGCTGGCGGCCCTGGAGAACGTCGCCCTGTGGCACGAGCGGGACATCAGCCACTCCTCGGTCGAGCGGGTGATCGTCCCCGACAGCTTCCTCGCCCTCGACCACATGCTGAGGCGCTTCACCGACATCGTGAAGGGAATGACGGTCGATGCCGAGCGCATGCGCAAGAACCTCGACTCGACGAAGGGGCTGGTGTTCTCCGGCCAGCTGCTTCTCGAGCTGACCGCGCGCGGCATGCGGAGGGAGGACGCCTACCGGGTGGTGCAGGCGCACGCCATGGAGGCGTGGCGCGCCGACGGCGATTTCCGCCGTCGCGTGGCGGAAGACCCCGAGGTGAAGAAGGTCCTCTCGGCGGCCGAGCTGGCCGAGGTCTTCCGCCTCGAGCGCTACCTCGGCCACGTGGACGCGGTCTTCCGCCGGGTCTTCCCCGAGGCGGAAGAAAAGCCGCTGCGAAAAGCCACGGTCAAGAGAAAATAGGACGATGGCGAAGGCGCGCGTGTACGTGACGCTGAAGAAGTCGGTCTTCGATCCCCAGGGCAAGACGATCCACGACGCGCTCGTCTCCCTGGGCTACTCCGGCGTGACGGACGTCCGGCAGGGGAAGTTCTTCGAGGTCGAGCTCGACGGCCTGCCCGCGGACGAGGCCCGGGCGACGGCCGAGGAGATCGCGCGCAAGGTCCTGTCGAACCCGGTGATCGAGAGCTTCCGCGTGGAGGTGGAGGGATGAAGGTTGGGGTGGTGGTGTTCCCCGGATCCAACTGCGACCACGACACGTACCACGCCTTCAAGCACGTCTGCGGGCAGGAGGCGCGGTTCGTCTGGCACAAGGACTCCGACCTGCGCGGGCTCGACGCGGTGGTGCTGCCCGGGGGATTCGCCTACGGCGACTACCTGCGGACGGGGGCCATCGCCCGCTTCAGCCCCGTGATGCGGGCGGTGACGGAGTTCGCGGGCCACGGCGGGACCGTCCTCGGCATCTGCAACGGCTTCCAGATCCTGCAGGAGGCGGGCCTGCTTCCCGGGGCCATGCTCCGCAACCGCACCGTCAAGTTCCTCTCCCAGCCCGTGCACGTCCGCGTCGAGCGCGACGACACGGCCGCCACCGCCGGCATCCCCGTGGGCACCGTGCTCACGATGCCGATCGCCCACGGCGAGGGCAACTTCTATCTGGCCGACGACGAGCTGGACCGGCTGGAGCAGGCGGGCCAGGTCGTCTTCCGCTACACGACGAAGGACGGCCGGCTCTCCGACGAGGCCAACCCCAACGGCAGCCTGCGCGCGATCGCGGGGGTGTGCAACCGCGAGCGCAACGTGGTGGGGCTGATGCCGCACCCCGAGCGGGCCAGCGAGCCCGGTCTCGGCTCCGCGGACGGGCGCCGGATCCTGGAGGCGCTCGTGACGAGCCTGGTCCGCGCCTGAGCAAAACGTGAGGAGGCACCCATGAGCACTCGATGTGTCGTTCGGTCCCTGGTGGTCGTGCTGGCGACGGCGGCCACGCCCGTGCTGGCCCAGCCGGCCGAGAAGAAGGCCCCGAAACAGATCGAAAGAAAGCCCGCGGTGCCGGTCGCCAAGCCCGGCGCCTCCGAGCCCGCCCCCGTGCCGAAGCCCGCTCCCGAGCTGGCCCAGCTCAAGTACTTTCTCGGCACCTGGCACTGCGAGGGCAACGTGCCCGCCTCGCCGATGGGCCCGGCCCACAAGTCCCGCGCCACGGTCGTGACCCGTCTCGATCTGGGCGGCTTCTGGTACTCCGGCACCGTCCGCGAGGAGAAGACGGCGGAGACTCCCCATCCCATGTCCGGCATGTTCCACGAGACATACGACGCCGCCAAGAAGCAGTTCGTCATGCTCTGGGTGGACAACTTCGGCGCCTGGTCGACCGAGACGAGCAAAGGCTGGGACGGGGACCAGATCGCCTTCAGCGGCGAGGCCACGATGGGAGGGCAGCAAACGCCGGTCCGCGACACCTTCACGAAGAAAGGCGCGGCGGAGCTGGTCCACTCCTACGAGATGACGATGAGCGGGCAGAAGATCGCCGGCGACGAGACGTGCAAGAAGGCCCCGGCGTCGAACAAATAGTCGAGAGCGGGGTGACGGTCTAGCGAACGCGCATCCCGCCCGTCAGCGCCACGAGAAGGAGGCGGCGGCCACGAGGGCGGCGAGCAGGCGCGCCGCCTCCAGGGCCTTCGCCCACGGCCGATCCTCGATGAGCGCGGTCAGGGCCACCAGGCTGAGAAGCACGAAACCCAGCCCCCCGAGGAGGATGGGGCGAGGAAGGCGGCCCTGCGCGTGGAGCAGCCCGGTGCTCACCGCGAGAACGGCCAGGAAATGGAGGAACACGTAGAGCGAGCGGGGGCGCGTCAGCGGCGTGTCGAACTTGCGATACGCGGCGCGGTCCACCTCGGGCGGAGGAACGAACCCCCCCAGATCGGTGGGCTGCCAGCCGGGCGGCTTGAAGAAGAGCCGGACCCGGTCCGCCACCCGGCGGGTGCGTCGCGCGTCCCGCAGCAGCTCCGCCCAGTAATGGAAGTTGGCCCACAGGGGGTTCCAGCTCGCGAGCGGCTTCGTGATCCCGTAGACCGGCTCCTCTTCCTCGGCCTGGTAGGTCCCGAAGAGCCGGTCCCACACGATCAGCGTGCCGCCATGGTTCCGGTCGATGTACTTCGGGTCCCGCCCGTGGTGCACGCGGTGGTTGGAAGGGGTGTTGAGCAGCGACTCCAGCGGTCCCAGGCGACCGATCACGCGCGTGTGGATCCAGAACTGGTAGAGCGTGTTCGCCGAGGTCAGGGTGAGGAACATCAGGGGCGGGAAGCCGAGGACGGCCAGCGGAAGGTAGAACACCCAGGAAAAGGTCCCCTGGAAGGCGCCCTGCCGTAGCGCCACCGACAGGTTGAACTCCTCGCTCTGGTGATGGACGACGTGGGCGGCCCAGAAGGCGTTGACCTCGTGGCTCGTGCGGTGGAACCAGTAGTAGAGGAAATCCACGCCCAGGAAGCAGGCGATCCAGACCGCCACCGATGAGCTCGGCATCTCGAAGATGCGGTAGCGGCCGTAGAGGAAGAGATAGCCGGCGAACAGGGCGGTCTTGACGAAGACCTCCAGCAGCTGCTGCAGGATCCCGCAGCCGACGTCGCTGATCGAGTCGCTGAGGCGGTAGTAGTCCTTCTCCTGCAGGCGCGTGATCACCAGCTCCAGGACGATGAGCAGGAGGAAGACGGGGATCGCGAGGACGATGTAATTCAAGACTGCGCCCGTGGAAAGAGCGGGCTAGTGCCGTTCCAACTTGATGGACCTACGATGATCTCGAAGATTGGAGTTGGGACGCAGCATCGACACTCGTGCCAAGCTCGGTGCGAAAAGTTGGAACGGCACTAGCCCAATACCAGCGGGCTGCCCGTCTGGCGGCGGTCGGTCTGCTCGCGCCGCTCGAGTCCGATGCCCGGCATCTCGAGCCGGCGCCGCTCGGCGCTCCGCCGGTCGACGAGCACGTTGATGTGGGGGTGGCCGCGCAGGAGCTGCGACAGCACGGGGACGAGGGCCGCATGCTTCCGGCTCACGACCAGCGTGGGACTGGCTCTCCAGTCCTGGCGGGCGGCGCAGGCCGCGCAGATTCCATGGCTGACGATGGCGCTCTCGCCGGGCTCGTTCAGCCCCATGAGGCGCTCACACCAGGCGCAGATGGTGACCATGGCAACCGTCTCCTACCTGCGCCGATCATAGCAGACGACGCAACGCGCCGACCAGTTAGAATGCGGTATGGCCGACGCCGACCTTCTGGAGCGCCACAACCTCACCCGCGACGAGTACGCGCGCATCGAGAAGGCCCTGGGCCGCGAGCCGAACCTCACCGAGCTGGGGCTCTTCTCCGTCATGTGGTCGGAGCACTGCTCCTACAAGAGCAGCAAGGTGCACCTCCGCACCTTGCCCACGACGGGACGGCGAGTGCTGCAGGGGCCGGGAGAGAACGCGGGCGCGGTGGACATCGGCGACGGCCTGGCCGCGGTCTTCAAGATCGAGTCCCACAACCACCCGTCCTTCATCGAGCCCTACCAGGGGGCGGCCACCGGCGTGGGCGGCATCCTGCGCGACATCTTCACCATGGGGGCGCGGCCGATCGCGGTCTTGAACAGCCTGCGCTTCGGCCCTCTCTCCGACCCGCGCAACCGCCGCCTCCTCGAGGGCGTGGTCGCCGGCATCGCCGGCTACGGCAACGCCTTCGGCTGTCCGACGGTCGGGGGCGAGGTGGTCTTCGAGGATGGCTACGCCCAGAACCCGCTCGTGAACGCCCTCTGCGTCGGCATCGTCAAGGCCGACGCGATCTTCAAGGGGCGGGCGGAGGGGGTCGGCAACACCGTCTTCTACGTGGGGGCCAAGACCGGCCGGGACGGCATCCACGGGGCGACCATGGCCTCGGCGGAGTTCGGCGAGGGCAGCGAGGAGAAGCGGCCCACGGTCCAGGTCGGCGACCCGTTCATGGAGAAGGTCCTCCTCGAGGCCTGCCTGGAGGCGCTGAAGACGGGAGCGGTGGTCGGGATCCAGGACATGGGCGCCGCCGGGCTGACGTGCTCCACCTCCGAGATGGGGGCGCGGGCGGGCACCGGCGTCGAGATCGACATCGCGAAGGTCCCCAAGCGCGAGACGGGCATGACCGCCTACGAGGTCATGCTCTCGGAGTCGCAGGAGCGGATGCTCCTCGTGGCCGAGCGCGGGCGCGAGCCGGAGGTGATGCGCATCTTCGAGAAGTGGGACCTGCACGCCGAGCCCATCGGAACCGTCACCGCCGAGCGGCGCCTGCGCGTCTTCCACGACGGCGCGCTCGAGGCCGACGTCCCCAACGACGCCCTCACGGACGACGCGCCGATCTACGACCGTGCGTGGACGGAGCCCGTCAATCCGGCCGCGGCCGAGAACGTGCTCGCCCTTCCCCCTCCCGCCGACCTCGGGCCGGCGCTGCTCCAGCTTCTGGCCTCGCCGTCCATCGCCAACAAGCGCTGGATCTATCGCCAGTACGACAGCACCGTGCGCACCAACACCCTCGTGGGCCCGGGATCCGACGCCGCCGTGGTCCGGGTCAAGGGCACGCGCAAGGCGCTCGCGATCGCCACCGACGGCAACGGCCGATACTGCTGGCTCGATCCTTTCGAGGGCGCGCGCCTCGCCGTCGCCGAGGCCGCCCGCAACGTGGCCTGCTCGGGCGCGGTGCCGATCGGGGCCACCAACTGCCTCAACTTCGGCAATCCCGAAAAGCCGGAGGTGATGGGGCAGCTCGTGAAGGCCATCCAAGGCATGGGCGAGGCCTGCCGGGCGCTCGACATCCCGATCACGGGCGGCAACGTCTCGCTCTACAACGAGACCGACGGCCGCGCGATCTACCCCACGCCGGTGATGGGCGTCGTCGGCCTGCTGGAGGACGCGGACAGGGTCCTGCGACGCTGGTTCGTGGAGGAGGGCGACCTCGTCTACCTGCTCGGGGCGACCGGCGAAGACCTCGGGGGGAGCGAGCTCCTGAAGGTGGTCCACGGCGAGATCGCAGGAAGGCCGCCGCGTCTCGACCTGGCGGCGGAGAAGCGGCTCCACGCGCTGCTGGCCGAGGGCGCCGCGCGCGCGATCCTGCGCTCCGCCCACGATGCGAGCGAGGGGGGCCTGGCCGTCGCCCTGGCCGAGTGCACCTTCCGCGGCGAGGAGCCGGGCCTCGGGGGCCGGTTCGATCTGCCCGGCGGCCTTCGTCCGGATGTGATCCTCTTTTCCGAGACTCCCTCGCGCGCGGTCGTCACCACCCGCGACGAGCTGCGCATCGCGGAGCTGGCGCGCCGCCACGGCGTGCCCTGGGCCCGTATCGGCGTGGTGAGCGGCGACCGGCTGACGCTGGTCTCGGGCGGCGTGACGCTGGCGGATCTGCCGGTCGGCCGGCTGCACGAGGCGTGGATGAGCCTGGAGCCGCTCCTGTCCGCCCGACGGGCCTAGGGCTCGTCAGCGCCGGGCGGTCGCGCCCTCGACCTTCCGCAGCGCCTCGTCCAGCAGCTCTCCGAAGCGCACGGGATCCTCCAGCATCGGGTAGTGGCCGACGCCCTTCATGATCAGCGCGTCGAACTGCGGGGCGTGACGGCGGTTGGCCGCGAAGTTGGTGGGAAACCTGTCGCCGTTGACGGCCACGATCGGCGCCTTGACGGCGCCGAAGGCCGGAGCGGCGTCGTAGTTCCAGTTGTTTCGCAGCGCGGAGATCGCGATCTCGGGCGGAAAGGCGGTGGTCTGGGCGAGGACCCGGTCGGCCACCGCCGGCGGGGTCGTGGGCGCGAACAGGTACTGGCGAATGAAGGCCGTCGTCGATCCTTTGTAGTCCGCCTGCATCTTCGCCATCACGGCGTCGGTCTCCTTCGGGTCGCTCGATTGCTCCACGTCGAGGAGCGTGTCGATCGGAACGAGGCCGACGACGCGGTCCCCGAGCAGCTTCGCGGCCTCCAGGATCACCGCCCCGCCCATCGAGTGGCCGACGAGGACCATCCGGTCGAGCTTCAGCTTGTCGGCCACCGCCTTCACGTCCTGGCCGAAGGCCTGCATCGTATGGTCCTTGCGCGTGCGGCCGGAGCGACCGTGCCCGGCGAGGTCGAGCGTCACGACCTGGTGCCTCTTCGCGAGCCGCGCCACCTGGTCCCGCCAGAAGCTGCTGTCGCACGTCCAGCAGTGGACGAGGACCAGCGCGGGACGCCCCTTCCCGGCGGTCTCGTAATGGATCCGGACGGCGTCGGGCGACGTCGCGGTTCCGCTGGTCGCGGCCATCATCAGGAGTGGCGACAGGATCGCATGAAGCATGGCTCCTTATACCGCATGCCGCGAACGGACCGGCCTCGGCGCCATTGTCGGATAGAATGAGCCTCTCGGAGCAGACCGCATGGCTGGCCGCATTCCCGTCGATGACGACCGCTTCCACGACCGCTGCGGCCTGTTCGGCATCTGGGGCCACCCGGAAGCCGCCCGCCTGACCTACCTCGGGCTCTACGCGCTCCAGCACCGCGGGCAGGAGTCGGCGGGGATCGTGGCCAGCGACGGCGAGCAACTGCGTATCGAGAAGGGCATGGGCCTCGTGAACGACGTGTTCACCGACGAGCGCCTGGACCGGCTCGCGGGCGCGGGCGCCATGGGCCACGTCCGCTACTCGACGGCGGGGGACACCGTGGCCGCCAACGCCCAGCCCATCCTCATCGAGTGCCACCGCGGGCCGATCGCCCTCGCCCACAACGGCAACCTGGTGAACGCGGCCATCCTGCGCCACGAGCTGGAAGCGGCGGGCTCGATCTTCCAGTCCACCTCCGACACCGAGGTGATCCTCCACCTCTACGCGCGCAGCCATCGCGAACGGCTGGAGGATGCGATCGCGGCGAGCCTGTCGAAGGTCATGGGGGCCTTCTCGCTCCTCTTCTTGACGAAGGACGCGCTCGTCGCCGCCCGCGACCCCTGGGGCTTCCGGCCGCTGGTGTTGGGCCGCCTCGACGGCGCGTACATCGTCTGCTCGGAGACGTGTGCCCTCGACCTCATCGACGCCGAGCACGTGCGGGACATCGAGCCGGGCGAGCTGGTGGTGATCGACCGCGACGGCCTGCGCTCGTTCCGTCCCTTCCCGCCCGAGCCCGTCCGGCAATGCGTGTTCGAGCACGTCTACTTCGCGCGGCCGGACAGCGAGGTCTTCGGCCGCAACGTGCTCGCCTCCCGCCTCGCCCTCGGCCGCCAGCTCGCGCGGGAGGCGCCCGCCGACGCCGACATCGTGGTGCCGGTTCCGGACAGCGGCATCGGGGCCGCGCTCGGCTACGCTCAGGAGTCGGGCCTCCCCTACGAGTGGGGACTGATCCGGAACCACTACGTGGGCCGCACGTTCATCGAGCCGAAGGCGTCGATCCGCTCGTTCGGCGTGCGGATCAAGCTGAACCCGGTGCGGAGCATCCTCGAAGGTCGGAGGGTCGTGCTCATCGACGATTCCATCGTGCGCGGGACCACTTCGCGGAAGATCGTGAGCATGGTCAGGGAGGCCGGTGCCCGCGAGATCCACATGCGGATCAGCAGCCCGCCCACCACCGGCCCCTGCTACTACGGGATCGACACCCCCACGAAGGGCGAGCTGATCGCCTCGTCGCATTCGGTGGACGAGATCCGCCGCAGCATCGGCGCGGACACGCTCGCCTATCTCTCGCACGAGGGCCTCCTGCAGGCGGTGCACGACCCCGAGGGCCAGCGGCACTGCACCGCCTGCTTCTCCGGCCGCTACCCGGTGGCCGTGTCCCAGACCGAGGACTGGCAGCTCCCCCTCTTCGTCAAATGAAGCGGCTTGGCCCCATGGCCCTCAAGAGGGGGGGCCAAGACGAAGAGCCGCGTCCTCGGGCGCTCCGACGACGCATTGCCCCTGGTTCGTGACCGCTTGCCGCGGCTGCTGGCGCTGGGCCACGTCACGTGGGATCGGGTCAAGGACGGCGAGGTCCTCGGCGGCTCCGTCTCGTACGCCGCGGCGACCGCCCGCAAGCTCGGCTGGGAGGCGGGCGTGCTGACGACGGCGGGAGCGGACTTCGAGCCGGAGCGTGACCTGCCCGGGGTCTCGGTGTTCCGCGCCCGCTCGCCGGCCACCACGCGCTTCAAGAACATCTACGGGTCCGACGGCGTGCGCCAGCAGTTCCTGACCTCCCGCGCCGACCCCATCGACCTCACGCCGCTGCCCGACGATTGGCGCTCGCCCGACGTTCTCTTCCTCGCCCCGGTCGCGGGCGAGGTGCCGCCTCGCACCGCGCTCGCGTTCGGGGCCGAGGTGGTGGGGGCGGGCGCGCAGGGCTGGCTGCGGGAGTTCGAAGAGGACGGACGGGTGCACCCGGCGGAGTGGAAGGACCCGGGCAACGACCTCGCGGGCGTGCACGCGCTCTGCCTCTCCGAGCACGACCTGCCCGACGCCAATCGCCGCGCCGCCGAGCTGCTCGCCCGCGTGCCCATCGTGGCCGTGACCCGGGGCTGGCGGGGGCTGTGGCTCCACACGCGCGACGGCGTGCGGGAAGTGCCGTCGCTGCCGCGTCCCGAGGTGGACCCCACGGGCGCCGGCGACGTCTTCGCGACGTCGTTCTTCGTGCGCTACCATGAGACCGGCGATGCGCTGGAGGCCGCGGGCTTCGCCGCCTGCGCCGCCTCCTGCGCGGTCGAGGGCATCGGGACCTCCAGTCTGGGCGACCGGGAAGAAGTGGGGCGCCGGTTGGAGCAGCGTGATCGCATGATCGAAGAAGGAGACTGGGAATGACGCTCGTCTTCGCGCTCGCGGGCCTGCTCCTGGCCCCGCAGACCCGCCCGTCTCCGGCCGCGTCGCCCGCGGCGGCGACGGAGGCCGTCGTCGAGACGGCGCAGGGACGATTCGTGATCCGCCTGCTGCCCGAGGTCGCGCCGCGGCACGTCCAGCACTTCGCCGGGACCGCGCGGGCGGGTGGTTACGACGGCACCACCTTCCACCGCATCATCCCGCACGGGATCATCCAGGGCGGAGATCCGCTCTCGAAGGACCCGGCGAAGGCCGCCCTCTACGGTACCGGCGGGCTGGGGCTGCTGAAGGCCGAGTTCTCCGACCGGCCCATGACGCGCGGCTCGGTGGCGGCCGTGCTGCGCCCCTCGAGCCGGGACAGCGCCGGGAACCAGTTCTTCATCTGTCTTTCCGACCAGGCCGCGCTCACGGGGAAGTTCACGATCTTCGGCGAGGTCGTCGACGGGATGGACGTCGTCGACAAGATCGGCGAGACACCCGTCGAGGGAGACCGCGCCCGGGCCCGGGTGGAGATCCAACGAATCTCGGTCAAGTAACCCCGGCCGCCCGCCCTGTGCGACCATTGAGGCAAGAGTCCGAGCGGATGGCCGCAATGTCCACAGCGCTGTCCAGGCGTATCCTGGTCATCGACGACGAGGAGGACAACCGCGAGCTGGTGGCCCACATCCTGCGCGACGGCCACTACGAAGTGCAGGTGGCCGCCGACGGGGGCGAGGCCCTCGCGCTGATCACCGCCACCCGGCCCGACCTGGTGGTGCTCGACCTCATGATGCCGCTCGTCGACGGGTGGCAGGTCCTCGAGAGCATCCGCCAGGGGGCCGACCCGCCCCCCGTCCTGGTCCTCACCGCCGCCGGAGGCTACCAGACGTTCGTGCGCGGCGTGCGCGAAGGCGTGGCGGCGTACATCCTGAAGCCGTTCGCCTTCCACGAGCTGCTTTCGACGTGCGATCGCATCCTGCGCGCCGAGCCGGGCGGCCGGCGCGCCGCCGGCGCCGAGCGCCGCCGCGACGCCCGGCGCCTTCTGGTGGTCCAGGTCCGGCTCTCCCCCGAGAGCGGACCGCTGGCGGTGGGCGAGCTGGCGAACATCAGCGCGGGCGGAGTGCAGGTGGACCTGCCCTCGGCGCTGCCGCGCGGTACACCGCTGCGCGTCGCGTTCCACATTCCGGGCGAAGGCAGCGCGTTCCGGCTCGAAGGCCGCGTGCAGTGGACGCGGCCGGCCGGTCCCACCGCCGCCGGGGATCCCGTCCATTCCCACGGGATTGCCTTCGTGAACTTCACGCCGACCGTCCGCGACCAGCTCGCCGAGATGCTGCGTCCTGCGCCGAGCTAACGTGAGAAGCCGACGGCGAGGATCACCGGGTAATGGACCTGGGCCCCGGTGGCGCGGGTGACGAGCGGGATCTTCGCCGTCACGTGGAAACCGCCTGCGCGTCCGAGCGGTCGCGTCACTCCGATCGAGGC